>Ga0307998_1000002_pt1 | contig 156021 bp, 151 predicted proteins | sample Davwhametageno37_FD_203147 | JGI IMG/M metagenome (GOLD analysis project Ga0307998, IMG submission 203147) | Marine microbial communities from Davis Island wharf, Antarctic Ocean - #37 | ecosystem: Environmental > Aquatic > Marine > Unclassified | place: Antarctic Ocean: Davis Island wharf... | reverse complement strand
AACTTGCGAACATTCAAGACATGTCTAGGTCGCGAGCAAAGGTGGCCATGTTCAGCGACGACGGCATGTGCGTCCACGACGAAAACCTAATGAGACAGGCACTGCTCGAGGTGAAGAAGTTTGGCGGTGTGGTTGCTCAGCACGCACAGGAACCAAGCCTGACCATCGGAGCGCAAATGAACCAAGGCGCAGTTGCAACCGAACTAGGTCTAACTGGTTGGCCAGCAATCGCGGAAGAGCAAATAATCGCGAGGGATGCACAGCTAGCCGAGGAGACTGGCTCGAGGCTGCATATTTGCCACCTGACCACCGGAGGGGGAGTCGAGGTTGTCAGATGGGCAAAAGCCAAGGGTATTCAAATAACCGCAGAAGTCACTCCACATCATCTTTTACTGACCGAGGATTTGGTCCGGACCTACGATCCGGTTTACAAAGTGAATCCTCCACTAAGAACTGCCGATGACAACAGGGCCCTCTTAGCAGGGCTTGTGGACGGGACAATAGACATGTTAGGTACCGACCATGCTCCCCATTCAGGCGAAAAGAAGGACTGCGAGTGGGAGAACGCGGCATTTGGAATGCTCGGCCTTGAATCGGCCGCGAGTATTCTTCACCAAGTTCTTATTCAATCGGGCGCAGGTGACTGGGCACTCTTCGAGAATATCATCAGCAAGCGTCCAGCCAAATTGGCCGGACTCAACAATCATGGCTTCATCAAAGTGGGCGACCAGGCGAACATCACAGTGTTCAATCCCCATGAAAGAATAGGGGTGGCCGAAATGAACCAGTCCAAGTCAAACAACAACCCATACTTGGGGCTCGAATTCATTGGTCGAGTGCAGCACACCATTTACCAAGGCCAATACACGATGATCGATCAATTAGTTAGGGACCAGAAATGACGCGAGAACTTATCGGAGGACTTGCCCTTCTAATCGTCCCCACAATTGCCGTATTTATTCTTTTTAGAATTCGAACCAAGAGACGCTCTCAAGAGAAAATTCTTACCGACTTGCCAGCATTCCTTGCCGAAGATGACTTGGGAGAGGTGTTGTATGTGAGCACCGTGTTTTCATCCGATTTGCTTGCGAAAGTGTGGGCTCAGGGGCTTGGCAATCGGGGAAACGCAAGACTCTGGCTCGGAAAGAGTGGAATTGGACTTTCCCGAAATGGCGAAGTTGATTTCACGATTCCCACCTCCTCGATCGAGTCAATAACAGAAGTGAACGCGACCATAGACAGAGGCGTCGAGGCTAAGGGTCTAATTAGCATTTCCTGGACCCACAACAACGTTGGCCTTGTCACAAACCTTCGATTCCGGGACAAACAGAGACATAACGAGATAAAAAGAGCTTTGATTGAGAAATTGGGAGTGAGTTTTGCATAAAGCACATTTAGTACTAGAAGACGGGTCAATATTCGATGGCGAACGCTATGGAGTAGCGGGCGTGAGTGTTGGAGAACTAGTCTTCGCAACCGGAATGACCGGTTACCAGGAGACCCTTACCGACCCTTCTTATGCTGGGCAGATTGTTATGCAAACATTTCCGCACGTCGGCATTGTCGGGACCAATGCCACAGACGCCGAGTCCAACAAAATCTGGGTGGCCGGCTACATCGTTCGGGAACCATCACGCATAGCCAGTAACCATCGCTCCGAAAAAACTCTAGATCAGGACCTGATAGACAACAACATTATTGGCATCTCCAACGTTGACACTCGAGCGATAACCCTCCATGTTCGCAGTCTTGGTGCGATGCGAGCCGGAATTTTCTCCAGTGAGCAAGACATGTCTGCAGATGAAATGCTCGCACTAGTTCGTGCAGCCCCAGAGATGAAAGGCCAGAGCCTCTCTGGTCAAGTCTCAACATCAATTAGTTACTTGATTCCTAGCCAAGGCAAAACTGTCGGCAAAGTAGCAGTGCTTGACTTAGGAATAAAAAAATCGACTTTAGAGCACCTAGCGATGCGAGGCCTAGAAATAGAGGTGTTTCCCGCTGACATTAGCGCAGCTGGAATTTTGGCGTCATCACCAGATGGCTTCTTTTTCTCCAATGGCCCCGGTGACCCCGAGGCGAGCGGTCATCAGGTCGCAATGCTGCGCGAGCTGCTGGGTACAAAAAAACCGTTTTTTGGAATATGTTTCGGAAATCAGCTGCTTGGACGAGCGTTAGGTTTCGAAACATACAAGCTGAAATTTGGCCACCGCGGCATAAATCAGCCCGTAATCAACAAGGAGACTGGACGAGTCGAAGTAACGGCACATAACCACGGCTTTGCAGTCAAATTAGAATCCGACAGCGCCGAGTCACCGCTTGGGTTCGGGGAAGTGAAAGTTTCGCATCGTGGGCTCAATGATCAGGTTGTAGAGGGCCTTGAGTGCGTTGATATTCCAGCGTTCTCCGTCCAGTATCACCCCGAAGCAGCTGCTGGGCCACACGACAGCCATTATTTGTTCGACAAATTTCTAGACGCAATCAAGGAGTCCAAGTAATGCCAAAGCGACAAGATATTAAGTCTGTCCTCGTGATTGGCTCGGGCCCGATAGTAATCGGACAAGCCTGTGAGTTTGACTACTCAGGTACTCAAGCCTGCAGAGTGCTTCAAGAAGAGGGCATTCGCGTGATTCTTGTTAATTCCAACCCAGCCACCATCATGACCGACCCCGACTTTGCAGATGCAACTTACATCGAACCAATTACTCCAGAGGTAATTGAGGCGATTATCGAAAAGGAGCGTCCGGACGCCATACTTCCGACGCTTGGCGGCCAGACAGCCCTGAATGCTGCGATGGCTCTTTACGAACGTGGTTCGCTCGAGAAGTACGGGGTTGAACTTATTGGGGCAAACGTAGCGGCGATTAGGGCAGGGGAAGATCGAGTCGAATTTAAGCAAGTTGTTCTAAATGCTGGTGCAGACGTGGCGATCTCCGCAGTCGCTCACAACATGGAGGAGGTGCTTGCGATTGCAGGCGACATTGGCTATCCGATGGTTGTGAGGCCCTCCTTCACAATGGGAGGATTGGGCTCAGGTTTTGCCTACGATGAAAAAGATCTCATACGAATAGCTGGGGCCGGCCTTCAGGCGTCTCCCACCACCGAAGTTCTAATCGAAGAGTCGATAACCGGTTGGAAAGAGTATGAGCTGGAGCTCATGCGTGACAAAAACGACAACAGCGTTGTGGTTTGCTCAATTGAAAACTTTGACCCGGTTGGAGTGCACACCGGTGACTCCATAACCGTAGCTCCGGCGATGACGTTGACAGACAGGGAGTACCAGAATCTTCGTGACATCTCGATTCGCATCATTCGAGATGTTGGTGTCGACACTGGCGGCTGCAACATCCAATTCGCGGTCGATCCAAAAGACGGCCGCGTAATTGTCATAGAGATGAACCCAAGGGTAAGTCGATCCTCTGCACTCGCTTCGAAGGCGACCGGGTTCCCCATTGCTAAAATTGCGGCGAAGCTGGCGATTGGCTACACACTCGACGAGATTCCAAATGACATCACTATGGTCACGCCCGCATCCTTTGAACCTAGCCTTGATTACATAGTGGTAAAAGTACCTCGCTTTGCATTTGAAAAGTTTCCAGCAGCAGACCCGACACTTACGACGACAATGAAGAGTGTTGGCGAGGCAATGGCAATCGGGCGTACTTTTTCGCAAGCGCTACAAAAGGCTCTCCGGTCTCTAGAAAAGCGCGGGAGCTCATTTCACTTTCCCACGGTAAGTCAAGACCCAGCCGCCCTATTGGTCGCTATGACCACTCCAACTGAGAGTCGAATTGGGCAAGTCCAGCAGGCCTTGTGGTTCGGTGCCAGTGCCGACGAAGTCTTTGATGCAACCAAAATTGATCCATGGTTTATTGACCAGATAGTTCTGATAAACGAAACAGCAAGGTGGTTCTTGGATCTAAAGACCATAGACACGGACTCGCTCAAGCGCGCCAAGCAGCATGGCTTTTCCGACCTCCAATTAGCGGAAATGAGAAACATACCGGAGCAGGATCTTCGAAACCTTAGGCACAGTTTCGGACTTCGGCCGGTATTCAAGACCGTGGATACCTGCGCAGGTGAATTTCCAGCGCAAACTCCCTATCACTACAGCTCATACGAGCAGTTCACCGAAGTAGTCCCGTCCAACAAGAAAAAAGTAATCATTCTTGGAAGCGGCCCTAACCGTATCGGCCAGGGTATTGAGTTTGACTACAGTTGCGTTCACGCGACATTCGCACTTCGCGACATCGGTATCGAGACAGTAATGATTAACTGCAACCCTGAAACAGTCTCTACCGACTACGACACCGCGGACAGGCTCTATTTTGAGCCCTTGACACTTGAAGACGTTCTCGAGGTAATACACGCCGAATCTCAAACAGGGGAGCTCCTCGGGGTAATGGTGCAACTCGGAGGTCAAACTGCACTAAGCCTTGCAAACGGTCTTGCCGCTGAAGGGGTACCGATTCTAGGTACCACCCCAGAAAACATTGACCGGGCCGAGGAACGCGGTCAGTTCCAAAGCATTCTTAACGCTGCCGGATTACTGGCGCCGGCGAACGGAATGGCAACAAACCTCGAAGAAGCAACCGCCGTAGTTGAAAGCATAGGATTCCCAGTTTTGGTGCGACCCAGCTTTGTCCTTGGGGGTCGAGGTATGGAAATTGTGTACGACCAAAACTCGCTCGATGGTTACTTTGATCGTATTGCCGAGCATGCGCTAGTGGATGCCACGCACCCACTTCTAGTCGATCGTTTTTTAGAAGACGCTATAGAGATAGACATCGATGCCATTTTTGATGGCGAGGAATTGTTTATCGGCGGCGTGATGGAGCACATCGAGGAAGCGGGAATTCACTCGGGTGACTCCAGCTGCACGCTGCCTCCGATTACTCTAAGCCGGAGCCAAATCGATCGAGTCGCTGCGGCTACGGAGAAAATCGCCAGGGGTTTGAGTGTTATTGGCCTCTTGAACATTCAGTTTGCTATGGCGTCAGATGTTCTGTACGTTCTCGAGGCGAATCCAAGAGCGAGTCGAACAGTTCCTTTCGTATCAAAGGCCCTTGGAATTACCCTCGCCAAAGCGGCGGCCAGGGTAATGGTGGGTGCAAAAATCTCTGAGCTGGTAGCAGAGGGAGGTCTTCCTCGTATGGACGGGCGCCACCTGCCGCCCGGAACGCCGATTTCTGTCAAGGAAGCAGTACTTCCTTTCAAAAGGTTTGCGACTCGCGACGGCAGATTCGTTGATTCACTACTTGGCCCGGAAATGAGATCCACCGGCGAGGTCATGGGCATCGACAAGGATTTTCCAACCGCATTTGCCAAAGCACAAGCCGGCTCCGGTTCCGCATTGCCAACCGAAGGAACCGTATTTATATCTGTGGCCGACCGCGATAAGCCGCAGTCGCTTCTTCCAGTAAGGCGCCTTGCCCAGCTCGGTTTCCGTATTCTGGCAACGCAAGGGACTCAAGCAATGCTGGAAAGGCATGGAATTAAATCGGAGGCGGTAACCAAACACTCTCAGGCAGGGGAGCACCAGGAATCAATAGTCGACATGATTACCGCTGGCAAGGTAGATGTGGTGGTGAACACCCCTTCTGGTGCGGACGCGAGAATCGACGGCTACGAAATCCGAGCAGCGACAACCGCCGCCGATAAGCCTATATTTACAACCGTTGCTCAACTAAGCGCGGCAATCGGATCCTTCGAAGTTGTTCGAGAGGGACGGTTTAGCGTTAAGCCACTTCAGGAGTATGCACTACAACGAATAGAGCTGACCGGTGAATAATTTTGCAAGCACGCTTGAAAGCAAGATTGCAGAGTTTGGAAGACTGTGCGTTGGGATAGACCCCAGCGAAACAGAGCTGAACAACTGGGGACTTGAGGATACGGCCCACGGTGCTAAGGAGTACTCGCTTAGGTGCATAGATGCAGCAGACGGCCGAGTCGGAATAATCAAACCCCAGGTCGCTTTTTTCGAACGATTTGGATCCAGTGGTTTTATTGCACTTGAAGAAGTACTTCAGGCAGCAAGGGACCTTGACCTTTTTGTTATAGCAGACGCCAAGAGATCAGATATTGGCTCAACGATGCTTGGTTACTCTCAAGCGTGGTTTGGAGATGATTCCCCGCTCCGGGTAAACGCACTGACAGTTAGTCCATATCTCGGCCCCGACTCAACGGTCGAGATGCTCGAGCACGCAAGGGACGTTGGCGGCGGGATTTTTCTTCTGGCTGCAACCTCCAACAAAGAAGCCGGTCAACTCCAGCGAGCTCTTGTAGATGGCCAAACTGTTGCAGCGAGAGTACTCGCTCAGGCACAGGCAAACGGCTTGGGGGATTGCGGAGTAGTACTAGGGGCAACGCAAGACTTTGACCTCTTTGGACTGGACGCTGTCACCAAGACCGACGTCGGTGTTCCGATTCTTGCACCCGGCTTTGGAGCGCAGGGTGCCGAATTATCGGAACTAAAAAAGTTATTCGGTAACAGCTCTCATCGAGTGATACCGAATCTTTCTCGCGCACTCACCGGCGCTGGCCCCAACGCTATGGCCGGCCTAATTGATAAGGCGAGGTTAGAACTGTGAGCCTAATTGTTCTCGCCGGACCTGCAGGTGTCGGTAAAGGGACTCTTGTCCGTTGGCTTCTTGCTAATGCGGATGGCTATTCACTTTCAGTGTCAGCGACCACCAGATCGGCACGGCCCGATGAGGTGGATGGGGTCCACTATCACTTTGTCGACAAGGCCAAGTTCAAACAGCTAATCGCCGATGACCAATTCTTGGAGTGGGCAACTGTGCATGGAGATAATCACTACGGTACACCGCTAAATGAGCTGACGCGCGCCGATGCCGAGGGCTTCCATTTGCTTCTTGAAATTGACCTCCAAGGGGCAAGGCAGGTGATGAAGTCAAGACCAACAGCCATAACTATTTTTGTCCATCCGCCAAGCTTTGAGGTACTTGAATCGAGGCTTCGGGAAAGAGCGACCGAGACAGAATCACAAATACAAACTAGACTTATCAATGCAAGAGCTGAGATTGAATCAGCCGAAGAGTTTGATTATGAAGTAATCAATGATGACTTGGCCCAGACGGGTAAAGACATACTGAAAATCGTTAGTGAGTCAGAGGGATAAGAATGTTGAACGAAAACCTAGAAAACCTAAAGGGTATTGTTTACCCACCCATAGATTCAGTGCTGGGCAGGGCCGACTCAAACTACGAGCTTGTCATTTTCGCGTCAAAGCGCGCTCGTCAGATTAACGAGTACTACAGCGCTCTGCACGAAGGCAGCCTGTTCAATTACGTTGGGCCGCTAGTTGACTCAAGCATTGATGACAAGCCACTAAGCATTGCCATGAAGGAAATCCACCTGGGCAAGCTTGAGAAGACTCCAAATAAGTAGGTAGTAAATGCGAATTCTGCTTGGCATAACCGGTGGAATCGCCGCTTATAAGGCAGCGAATCTGATTCGTGCATTCACCGAACAGGGCCATGCCGTTCAGGCGCTTCCGACTCAAAACGCACTGCGTTTTATCGGAAAGGCGACGCTTGAGGCCCTTTCTGGAACAGCGATAGACAATGACATGTATCAGGATGTCCACGAGGTTAGACATGTCGAGCTGGGTGCAAGTGCGGATCTAATAGTTGTAGCACCAGCAACAGCTAACTTTCTAGCAAAACTGGCCAATGGCATCGCTGATGACCTTCTCATGAATGCGATCCTAGCTTCCACTTCAGCCATTTATGTTTGCCCGGCTATGCACACGGAGATGTGGCAAAATCCGGCCACTCAAGCCAATGTTGCCACCCTGAGGGCGCGCGGCATCAACGTTATGGAGCCGGCGTCCGGCCGGCTTACTGGTTCAGACACTGGACCGGGAAGGCTTCCCGAAACCGAAGACATTGTCAGTTTTGTTATGGGTACAAAGCCGCTTAGCGGCATGACTGTGACAGTGACCGCCGGGGGCACTAGAGAACCAATTGACCAGGTCCGTTTTATAGGTAACTCATCCTCTGGACGCATGGGCATTGACATAGCGTCCGCCTATCGGGACCAAGGAGCCTTGGTTCGACTAATCGCCTGCAACATTGAGATGCCAATGCCTTTGGGCGTTGAAGTAATAAGAGCATCTAGTGTCGCCGAGTTGGAGCAGGCCATGGAAAGCCCCTGCGACATCATGGTGATGGCAGCCGCCGTTTCAGATTTTCGAATCGATAAGCCATTTCACGGCAAACTTCCACGAGGTGAAGCGCAAACAATCGATCTGATACCTACCAGCGACCTGATTGCGAATTTTGCGGCTAATCACTCGGCCACTTTCTGCATAGCCTTCGCGCTAGTCGAAGATGGTGCCGATGTGGAGGCCGCTTCATTAGAGAAGCTGTCCACAAAGGGAGTGTCCGCGGTTGCAGGGAACAGCATCAGTTCTCTGGGCTCAGAATCAAGCGAAATAACACTGGTCACGAAGCTAGGCGCACTAAAACACTCCGGCACCAAGATAGAGCTAGGCAAGTGGCTAGTCGAAACTATTTATAAGATCATGTCCAAGGTCTAAGTAGAATTACAGAATGACGCTACGCACATTTACCTCAGAGTCCGTTACCGAAGGACATCCCGACAAGATATGTGATCAAATTTCTGACACTATTTTGGATGCTCTACTTGAGCAGGACCCGGACGCCAGAGTGGCCGTGGAGACGCTGGTCACAACCGGCCTTGTTCAGGTGGCAGGCGAAGTCACAACCAGCGGATACGTTGAAATACCGCATCTGGTCAGGGAAAAACTACTGGAGATTGGCTACAACTCGTCCGCCATCGGATTTGACGGGGCTTCTTGTGGAGTTTCAGTATCAATTGGTGCCCAATCCCCGGACATAGCTCAGGGCGTAAATACATCCCTAGAATCTCGCTCCGGTAATAACTTCGGCGAAATTGGTGCGGGCGATCAGGGCATGATGTTTGGATACGCTTCGAACGAGACAGCCAACTTCATGCCGGCACCCATAAACATCGCTCACCGACTAACCGAGCGATTGTCACATGTGCGCAGGGAGCTCGACACTTCCATGCTTCGACCAGACGGCAAGGCGCAGGTTTCAATTAGCTACGAGGGCAACAAACCGGTGGCAGTGAGCACCGTCGTGCTTTCGACACAGCACCATCCAGATGTTCAGCAAGATGACCTCGCGAATCTTGTATTAGACCGAGTGATTCGCCCAGTCCTTTTAGACTCCGGCCTCGACACCAGCGACACGAGTTTCATCATCAACCCAACTGGCAGATTCGTTATTGGCGGCCCGCAGGCGGACGCGGGCCTGACTGGCAGAAAAATTATTGTCGACACCTATGGGGGCAGTGCCAGACATGGTGGTGGCGCCTTCAGTGGCAAGGACCCTTCAAAGGTTGATCGTTCTGCAGCATATGCAATGAGGTGGGTTGCGAAGAATTTGGTAGCGGCGGGCTTAGCAGGGCGTGCCGAAATCCAAGTGGCATACGCGATAGGGGTTGCAACCCCTGTTGCTCTTCACGTGGAAACTTTTGGAACTGAAAACGTGGCTGTAGAGGCAATAGAAAAAGCCATTCGGCAGGTCTTCGACCTAAGGCCGGCGGCGATAATTTCGGAGCTGAATTTGAAGCGCCCAATCTACGCCAAGACTGCTAGCTACGGTCATTTCGGCCGTGAACTACCCGAATTTACTTGGGAGAACTTGGACCGAGTCCAAGCCCTTAAAGACGCAGCAGGAAGCTAGATGTCCCGCTTTGCTTCAGTATTGGCAAAGTCCCCTTTAATTCAGCTTGACCGGGCCTTTGATTATCTAATTCCCGAAGCCATGCAAAATGAAATTGCCATCGGCCAAGAAGTGGTTTTTCCGCTTGGGAGATCAAAAAAAAGGCAGGTTGGCTATGTCTCAGCGCTTTCCGATACCAGTGACTATGCAACCGCATCAATAACGAGTATTCAGGATGCCTCTGAAGTGCTTTCCCGTCAGCTCTTTGATTTTCTTAGGGCAGTCGCAGATCGTCAATGCGTTGCGTTAGGGGAACTTATTGCACTTGCGGTGCCCGATTACATGTCAACGGTCCAAAGGCTCCCGGCGATCGAGCCAAGAGCCCTAGAGGTAGATGTTTTGGTTCCGAAGCTGGACGCAGCCCTTAGTGCACGCGCGGCAGTCCTAACTTCGGCAAGGCAACTTGAGGTGGCAGGAACGCTTGTGCCGGACTGGGCACTGTTGCTCTTGGCTAACGCTCTCGGCGTCCATTCCAGGGGTATGTCTTCAATCATTGTGGTGCCAGAAAGGGCAGATATTGACATCGTCGTCGACCTGGCTCACAGGCTGGGAATTGATGATCAGTTTGTTTTCCTAAAACCGAGTCAGAAAAAATCTTCCCGTTATCAGCTGTTCCACCAAATCAAAGAGTCTCGTCAAGTAATCGTCGTAGGAACAAGATCCTCGATTTTTGCACCCGTCAAGAACTTGGGCCTAATCGCTGTGCACGATGACTCCGATGACAGCTTGAGAGACCAAGGTTCCCCATTTACAAACACAAGAGACCTAGCTCTTATTCGAGCAAATGGAGACGTGGAGCTGCTGTTCACGGCTCCATACCGGTCCGTCGAGCTTCAAAGATTAGTTGCAATCGGGTACTTATCCGATCATAAAGTCGTTGACGCACCGCTTCGGATCTCTTATTCCGAACCAGGCCTCCGCATGGATGAGTCCGGGTTCAAGATAGTTCGTGAAAACTTGGATCGCGGGCCAGTGCTTGTTCTGCTTCCTCGCAAGGGCGACTCAGCGTCGGTCTACTGCGCAGGTTGTGGCGACAAACTGACTTGCTCCTGCGGAGGCCATTTTTGGCAGCCCGACGCAGCTAACACTCAATGCAGACTCTGCAACAAGCACTTCGTTGCTTGTATTAGCTGCGGTTCGAGAAACCAGAAAAAAGGGCGTACAGGTAGCAGCAGGACCGTTGCTGAGCTTGGTAAAACCTTTCCGAACACTGCAATATCTGAAGCCACGGGAGATAAGAAGCCAACAGGGCTAAAAACTAAGAATCAAATAGTCGTTGCAACTCCAGGTTCAGCACCAAGGGTCCCTAAGGGATACTCTGCTGTCCTAATTCTTGACAGCGATGTCTGGCTCAGTCGGCAGACTCTTAGTGCACAGCAGATGGCCGTAAGAGACTGGATGGAAGCTCTTGAGCTCCTGTCGCCGACGGGCAGGGCTGCCTTTGCAGGTCTGCCCGCCGATCTTGGAAACGCGCTGTCGCTTGGTCAGTTGATACCGATGGCTAAGACAGCGCTTGAGGAAGCCCGAGAACTTGGACTTCCTCCGGCGATGCGCATCTGCTCACTACAGGCTCTGCCGGAAACTCTAGAAGCTGCTGTTTCGGCCGCTAAGTCAAAAGGGGCTATAGCTCTTTGGGTCGATGAAAAAGCCGGAAGCGCGCTTATAAAATTTTCATATAATCAAGGTCCGGCGATAGCCAAGGAGCTTCGGGTGGTAGCCATTGGAGCCACGGCACGAACTCAGGGTGTAACCAAGCGAAGGGGCTTGCGGGTGGTGATGGACGACCCGCAGGCGCTGTAGGTTACCTAGTTATGAGACTTATTTTTGCCGGAACCCCTGAGGTGGCATCGCGGGCTCTTGAAATGATTGCCGACAAGCATGACGTGGTATTGGTCCTCACCCGCCCCGACGCTCGAGTTGGACGTAAGCGTATCGTTACCCCATCTCCGGTAACTCTCAAGGCCGAACAGTTGGGTCTAAAAGTCCACAAGACCAACAAAATTGACGACGAAGCCCTGAAAGTGATTCGCCTAAGCGGCGCCGAGAAAGCGGTGGTTGTCGCTTATGGAGCAATGATTCCACAGGCGGCGCTTTCGGAAATCCCCTGGTGGAACTTGCATTTCTCACTTCTGCCCGAATGGAGAGGGGCGACTCCGCTGCAGCATTCAATGATCCATGACACTGGTATTGGGATAAGCGTTTTTGAGCTCGACTCAGGCCTGGATACCGGAGCACTTATCTCTCAGGCGCCTCTAAGGTTCTTAGCAAACGAAACTGCTGGCCAAGCATTGATCAGGTTTACGAAAGAAGGCGGAGACCTTCTAATACGGGCGCTGAGCGAAAACCCGACGCCGAAGATCCAAGAGGGTACAGTCTCGGCGGCACCAAAGATTACCCGCCCGGCAGCCAAGCTTGACTTCAGCAACTCCGCTGAAGATTTGACGAGATTCATACGGGCCACGAATCCGGAACCAACGGCGTGGGCAAACCAAAACGGTGAACCGGTGAGGATCCTGTTCGCGCATCCCGTCATCTCCGGCTCTGACCCAGGCACAGAGCGTGGGATCGGCGAAATATACAAGAGCGAAAACAACGAAATCAATGTGCAATGCGGCAGCGCTAGCTCACTAAAGCTCGAGCTTGTGCAACCTGCCGGAAGGCGTGAAATCGCGGCAACTGACTGGTGGAATGGCCTTAAGGGGATAGCACAATTTGACTAACGCGCGCCAGATAGCCCTCGAGCTACTCAACCGAGTGCGAGCATCGGAGAGCTACATTAACCTGCTGCTTCCCAAGGAGCTTGCTAAGCATGAAATCTCGGATGCCGACAGAGGCTTGGTTCAGGAGCTCAGCTACGGCGTTCTTCGATGGCAGCTACAGTACGACGCCATCATCGATCATTTGACTCCCGGCAAGACATTATCCCCGGGCCTAAGGGCGGCAATTCAGCTTGGTCTTCATCAGCTTTTCAGAATGCGAATCCCCACCCATGCGGCCATAAACGAGACAGTGGATCTTGTAAAGCATTTCGAAGCCAGTGCCGCAGGGCTATGTAACGCGGTTCTTCGAAATGCCGAACGAGCCGGACACGACAATCTTCTTGACATACTCGTCGAAGGCCAAGAGGAGCTCACGCGGCTGAGTATCGAATTCTCCCACCCGATGTGGATTATTTCCGGCATGAAATCGGCCCTTGAACTCGATGGGAGAACATCGGATCTGGCCGAACTTCTATCAGCAAACAACCAAACCCCGGTCGTGAACCTCATCGCTATTACAAGCTCTGCATCAGCTGAACTTGAAGCTCTTGGGCTCCAGCGAGGCTCGGCATCTCCGAATGGCTTTCTCTGCATCGGAAACCCACTTGAATATCTTTCGATTCCTGGCGTGAGGGTGCAGGACCAGGGCTCCCAACTTGTAGCGTTGGCACTTAGCAAGGTTGCCGATAGGAGCGGAACCTGGCTGGACATGTGCTCCGGCCCGGGAGGCAAGGCAGCAGTGCTAGAACATGCCGTATCGGGATCTGGAAATCTTGTTTGCTACGAACCACATGTAAAAAGGGCCAAGCTGGTCTCCTCAGCACTCGCGGACCCAGAAAGCACTCCGGTACTCGTCAAGAGAGGGCAAGACGCCCCCGAAAGTTCCTTCGCGGCCATTTTGCTAGATGCCCCCTGTGCCGGACTTGGGTCCCTTCGTCGGAAGCCTGAATCTCGATGGACAAAAAAGCCGGAGCAACTACCATCACTCACTAAATTGCAGGCCGAGCTAATTGACGCCGCGGTGTTAGCGCTTGAACCAGGTGGCATTCTTATGTACGCAACCTGCTCACCACTGGTAGTCGAGACAAATGCCCAAATTAGAGCTGCACTGGATCGCCACGCCAACATTTCGCTAGTCGACCTAGTACCAGTAATGCAAGAGTTAGCTCCAGGTCTAGAGTTGAACACCTCTAGGAAAACTGTTCAGTTATGGCCACATCGACATGGAACTGACGCCATGTTTATGGCACTTCTGAAAAAAGATGAAGGGAACTAGGCGTTGCAAATTAATCCCTCAATACTCAGTGCCGACTTTGCCAACTTGGAGGCGGAGCTCATGTCAATCGCATCGGCTGACATGGCCCACGTTGATGTTATGGACAATCACTTTGTCCCAAATTTGACGCTGGGAACCGCAATTGTGCAGAGACTTGCCAAAGTCTCTCCGATTCCTCTAGATGTGCACCTGATGATTGAAGACCCGGACAAGTGGGCAATTGGCTATGCCCAGGCCGGCGCGACTTCAGTCACGTTTCATCTAGAGGCAGCAAAGGAACCGATTGACCTGGCGAGGAAGCTCAGAGCATCTGGTGTAAAAGCCGCCGTCGCCATTAAGCCCGACACCAAGGTTTCGGAAATAGCCCACCTGATCCAAGAAGTAGACATGCTTCTGGTAATGACCGTTGAGCCTGGCTTTGGGGGGCAGCCAATTCTGATTGAAACTCTCGAAAAGATTGCCCAAGCTCGTCAGCTCATTCGAGACTCTGGCGCAACCATTTCTCTGCAGGTCGACGGAGGAGTGACAGAGTCAAACATTGCTCAATTGGCATCGCTGGGTGCCGACTCATTTGTGGCGGGTTCTGCCATTTACAACAGCCCCGATCGGGCAAATCAAATACTCCGACTTCGAGGGTTAGCTCTGGCAGCTTCGAATCCGAAGTGATTCGCTGTAATCTAGGGGTATGAAATCATTCGATTCCCTTTATGACGAGCTGGTAAACACGGCCAGCATGCCCGATAACAACTCCGGTAGCAGCGAGTTATTGGCAAAGGGAGTCCACTCAATTGGCAAAAAACTCGTCGAGGAAGCAGCGGAACTATGGATGGCCGCAGAACACGAGTCAGACGAACAGGTCGCACTAGAAGCCTCGCAACTTCTTTATTACATACAACTTATTTTGATTTCCAGAAACGTGCCCCTGTCGGCAGTAGAGCAGGTTCTCTGATGCTGCGAGTAGCCATTCCGAACAAGGGCATCCTGTCTGAATCTGCGGTTGCCATGCTAAAAGAGGCCGGATACCAGACAAGACGAGACACCCAAGAGCTTCACTTAGTCGATGAAGCAAACGACATAGAGTTTTTTTACCTGAGGCCTAGGGATATAGCGACTTACGTGGGGTCAGGATCTCTAGATGTTGGCCTAACAGGGCTGGATCTCTTGATGGATTCGGAGTCCGAAGCCGAAGAAATTGCCGATTTGGGCTTTGGGGCTTCTACCTTTCGATTTGCAGCACCAATCGACTCTGGTTTCGATGATCCGAGCCAACTCGAAGGTAAAAGGCTTGCGACCGCATACCCAACCCTGATAGCGAATTACTTGGCGAAGCTAAACGTGAATTGTGAAATCATCAAGCTCGACGGAGCGGTTGAATCTGCCGTAAAGCTCGGCGTTGCAGATGCCGTTGCCGACGTTGTCTCAACCGGTAACACGCTTAGAAAAGCCGGTCTCGCAATCTTCGGCCCTACGATCTTGACCTCTACGGCCAGGCTCATTAGTGCTCCTGGGAAGGCTAGTGATGCAAACGGGCTTTTGATGCGCCTAAAGGGCGTATTGGTTGCCAGGGAGTACGTAATCATTGACTACGACTGCCCCAAGAAAGTGCTGGAGGCGGCAACAAAAATAACTCCGGGGATTGAGTCGCCGACGATATCTCCAATGGCCGATTTGGACTGGGTTGCCGTTCGTTCGCTAGTGCCAGCGATACAGATGAATCAAATAATGGATGAACTGTACGCCGCGGGAGCTAGGGCAATTTTAGTATCAGCCATTCACGCAGCGAGAATATAGTGCCAGCTATCAGAGTGATTCCCTGCCTAGATGTTGCAAACGGACGGGTGGTGAAGGGTGTCAACTTCCAGAATCTCGTCGACAGCGGTGACCCAGTTGACTTAGCCCGCGATTACTATCTTCAAGGAGCCGACGAACTTACATTTTTAGACGTAACAGCTGCCAGCGAAAATAGATCAACAACTAGAGACATGGTAACCAGGTGCGCGGAGGAGATATTTATACCTCTAACTGTGGGCGGGGGCATCAGAAGCCTGGAAGATGTTTCGCTGCTCCTGGCGGCCGGAACCGATAAGGTATCCATCGGCTCCGCGGGCATTTCCAGGCCAGAACTTCTAGCCGAGATTGCGAAGGAACACGGCAATCAGATTTTGGTAGTTTCTCTAGACATTAAGCGTGGTGACACCAACTCGGGATTCGTCGTCACCTCGCACGGTGGTAGACAGGAAACCGGTTTAGATGCGATGCAGTGGATAGAGAAGGTGCAAAAGTTAGGCGCCGGGGAACTGCTTATCAACAGCATGGATGCAGACGGGACCAGAGCGGGTTTTGATCTTGAGCTGATTGAGAAAGTACGTAAAATATCGGCTGTTCCGATCATCGCGTCCGGGGGAGCCGGCAAAGTATCAGACTTCGTCGAGGCCGCTCAGGCGGGCGCAGATGCGTTGCTCGCAGCTAGTGTTTTTCACAGCGGCGAAATCTCGGTTGCAAAGGTAAAGCAAGCACTTGAAGAAGCAGGAATAGAGGCTAGATGAGGCACTTAGCGTTGGATCAGGTCAAATTTTCTGGCGACCATCTGATACCCGTTGTGGTTCAAGACAGTCAAACCCTGCGAGTTCTTATGCTTGCCTATTCGAACCTCGAGGCTTTAGAAAAATCCGTCTCTACAGGCGAAATGCATTTCTTCTCACGATCCCGCAATCAGCTTTGGCATAAGGGTGAAACCAGTGGTAACACCTTGGCAATTGACTCCTTGTCGCTTGATTGCGACGGCGACACTATTTTGGCTATGGTCAGGCCAGCCGGGCCCACCTGCCATCTCGGAACCATCAGCTGCTTCGAGGAGGTCTAAGTGATCGGCTTTGAACAGCTTGAGAAACTCAGTAGCCAGTACAACGCAATCCCGATAGTAAAAAGACTATTTAGCGGCAGTGAAACCCCGATTGGGATCTACCAAAAGCTCGCAGGTTCTAGGGCGGACACTTTCTTGTTGGAGTCAGCCGAACAGGGAGTCTGGGGCAGGTACTCATTTATTGGAGTGTCCTCTAGGGGTCAACTAACGGCAACAAATGACAAAGCAACGTGGATAGGGAATGCGAAGTGCCTTCCAGATGGATCTATGCTGCCCGAGGACCCGATAGCCGCGCTTGAGAAGCTTCAAACGGCATGGAAATCGAGTCCAGTCGATTTTCCACTGAGTTCGGGACTGGTTGGATTTCTAAGCTGGGGAGCCGTCAACCTAACCGAGAAGCTTCCCGATGCCAAGCCGGCCGACTACTCGATACCGCTATACGGGTTCAACCAATTTTCAGAGCTAGTGGTCATGGATCATCAAAAGTCTGAATTGCTCCTGGTCAGTGTGGTGTTCGTCGATGGGACCCCACTTCAGGACAGCTACGGCCAAGCGCTTAATGCCATTAGCCAGATGCAGAAAATCGTTGAAATGCCAACACCCGCGATGGTGTCCGAGCCAAATTGGCCGGAGCCGGACGCGGTCTCCAACATTCCCAAGAATGAGTTCCTCGAAAAGGTGGAATTGGCCAAGGAGCATGTTCGCAAGGGGGATGTGTTTCAGGTTGTTATTTCTCAGCGCTTTGACCACCAGACGACTGCTGATGCACTGGATGTTTACCGAGCGCTCAGGGCTCTGAATCCAAGCCCATACATGTATCTCATTAGATGGCAAGACCAGGACGGTCCGTTTGCGATAGTCGGAAGTTCGCCGGAGGCACTTGTCAAGGTGATGGGGTCTAACGTGGTCACCCACCCGATCGCAGGTTCTCGACCAAGGGGACAAGACACATCCACCGATAACCAGCTTGCGGAAGACCTGCTGGCGGATGAAAAAGAGCGCAGCGAACACTTGATGTTGGTTGACCTTGCGAGAAATGACCTGCTCAAAGTCTGCGATCCCAAGACAGTGCGGGTGAGTGAGTTTATGCAAATCCATCGCTTCTCGCACATTATGCACTTGGTGTCTACTGTCGAAGGATCGCTCAACGCCGACACCAGCATTGTCAAGGCCATGCTGGCCACCTTCCCAGCTGGAACTCTCTCGGGTGCGCCGAAACCAAGGGCTTTGGAAATAATTCACGACCTAGAAGAGAGTTATCGAGGCCTGTTCGGTGGTGTTGTTGGGTACTTCGATTTTCAGGGGAACTCAGACCTTGCCATCGCGATTCGCACTGCAGTTCTGAGAAATGGAGTAGCGAGGGTGCAGGCCGGTGCCGGGATTGTTCTCGATTCAGTTCCAGAAACCGAGTACGCCGAAACTCTTGCAAAAGCCGCGGTTGTGTTGCGCGCAGTTGCTGCGGCGAATGCGATGAAAAAATGATCAGACTTATTTCAGTGGGCACACTAGTCGCCGCCGTGTGGCTATCAAGCTCTCTTCTTGCCTGGGTAGACGTTAGAGACTTTCACTCCGATGAATCAGCATTGATTGGAACATTAATTGGGTCTGAGCTTAATCCCCTGACAAGTCTGGTTCCGCTGATCGTCCTACTGATTTCGCTAATCGCCCGTTACCGTCTTCTAAGTCGGACGATGGCGGCGATTGCCTCGATAATCTCTGGTTCCACGATTGTGGTGATGTCCCTCACAAGCTGGTCAGATGCTAGTGCCGTCATCGAGTTGATCTCCAGCACTACGGGGCTGGCTACGGCAGCAGGTTTCGGCGTAGTGGTAAAGATCGGCTATTGGGTTTACCTAACGATGGCCGGAGTAACCGGATTGATTTTTGCTCTGGCAGTTTTTCAACCTGGGCGCTCAGGGCTATCGGACAGATCAAGTACCGTCACTGATACAAACGACGACCCGGAGAACCTGTGGGATGAGCAGTAGAAGTGCTTGCTAGAATTGAGAAACATCCGAGAAGGGCACAATGACTGAATCTAAAACCGACCCAGGGCATGGAAACTCCGTTGCGGCTTGGGCGACCGTGGTTATCGTTCTGACTGCCTTCACCATTGGAACGCTGTTTTTCTGGTTGAATGTGCCATCCATGGTTTGGGCCTCGGCTGTACTTGCAGCCCTCGGTCCGATAGTTGGACTCGCTCTTAGGAAATCTGGCTACGGGGTGAGTGGCAAGCACTCGAAGTCCCACTAGTGCTGGACGAATTATTCGCAACAGCAAGCGATGATGCTGACATTCGAAGTAAAAGCGTAAGTATCGAGTCATTAGAGGCGCTCGTCCAGAACATGGAGCCAGCGGTTTCGGCCTTGAAGGCACTCGAGCCTTCGTCAAAGATCAAGATAATTGCCGAGATAAAGAGATACAGCCCATCAGTCGGGCACATGGCCGAAATCCCTGATGCTGGCATTTTAGCCCTTACTTATGAACAAAGCGGAGCTCATGCAATCTCGGTTCTAACGGAACGATCTGGGTTCGGCGGCACGTTAGATGACCTCCGGCATGCCAGCGACGCCGTTTCAATCCCAACACTTCGCAAGGACTTCATATCTTGTGAGTATCAGATTTTAGAGGCTCGTGCCCACGGGGCATCATTCGTTCTGTTGATTCTTAGTTGGCTCAAGGAGCCAGATTTTCTCAGGCTGTCCAAGTTCGCTGCGGACTTAGGTTTGGATGTCCTCGTTGAAACGCATACGGCGGAAGAGATACACATTGCCAACGCCGCGGGCAGCCGCTTGGTTGGCATAAACACAAGGGATTTGCAAACGTTCAAGACCGACCTGCGGCTTTTCGAAACCATGTCGCACCTCTTGACGGATCAGACCATTAAGGTCGCCGAATCGTCTGTAAAGAAGCCGCAGGACGTAACCAGGTACTGGAACGCCGGCGCCAATGTAGTGCTAGTTGGACAGGCCCTCGTGACAGGTGATCCAAGCTTGTTGATTCCGGAATTTATTAACGCAACTTAGGATTATGAACACAATGAAACTCTCAGAACAAGTAGGACCGTATTACGGCGAGTACGGTGGCAGGTTCGTACCAGAGCCACTAATTGCAGCCCTCGATCAACTCGAGGCCACCTACGAAGCGATGCGGATCGACCCTGGGTTTATCGCCGAGCTTGCCGAACTGCACAAGACTTACACCGGACGCCCCTCCATCATCACCGAGGCGAAGCGCTTTGCGGCTAATTATGGCGACATTAGGGTTTTTCTTAAACGAGAAGACTTAAACCACACCGGTAGCCACAAGATAAACAACGTTATGGGCCAAGCACTGTTGGCAAAAAAGATGGGCAAGAAGCGAATCATTGCAGAAACTGGAGCTGGTCAGCATGGTGTAGCAAGTGCCACGGCTGCGGCATTCTTCGGGTTGGACTGCGTTGTATACATGGGCGAAGTTGATACCGAAAGACAGGCCCTAAATGTCGCGAGAATGAAGCTGCTGGGAGCCGAAGTAATTCCTGTTACCTCGGGCTCCAAAACGCTTAAGGACGCGATCAACGAGGCGCTTCGAGACTGGGTTGCAAACGTTGATACCACTCACTATCTTCTGGGGACAGTTGCGGGGCCTCACCCGTTTCCGACAATGGTCAGAGACTTCCATAGCGTCATCGGTTACGAGGCGCGTGAACAAATGCTTGAGCTAACCGGAAGGCTGCCGGATGCAGTGGCAGCTTGTGTTGGCGGGGGCTCTAATGCGATTGGGATTTTCCACGCCTTTTTGGACGATGAGGATGTGGCGCTCTGGGGCTTTGAGGCCGCGGGAGAAGGCGTTGACACTCTTCGGCATGCCGCGACTCTTTCCAGGGGGACACCTGGCGTTCTTCATGGCGCCAAGAGCTACATGCTTCAAGACGCCGATGGTCAAACAATGGAATCGCACTCGATTTCGGCTGGGCTTGACTATCCAGGAGTTGGTCCGGAGCACTCATGGCTCAAGGACCTGGGTCGGGCTAGCTATCACGGTGTTACCGACACTGAGGCGATGAACGCGATGAGGCTACTTTCCCAAACAGAGGGCATAATTCCAGCCATCGAAACGGCTCACGGCTTGGCGGGTATCGAGCATCTAGCTAAAGTCCTTCCCGCGGGCGCGCACATACTTGTCAACTTAAGCGGACGCGGAGACAAGGACATGGAGACCGCGGCGAAGTACTTCGGTCTGATGGGCGATAAATGAGTTCGGTAAATGACACCCTCCTGGCCAATAGGGAATCAGGTAAAGGCTCACTAGTTGGTTACTATCCAGCCGGCTACCCAACTGTCAAGGACTCAGTCGATGCGTTGGTTGCCATGGCCGAGAATGGTTGTGACGTTCTTGAAATTGGGGTTCCCTACAGTGACCCTGTGATGGACGGCCTGGTTATTCAGATCGCGACTGAAGAAGCACGAGCAGCAGGATTTGTGCTCGGAGATCTGTTCGAAGTAATACGACGAGTGAGAGCGCGGGTATCCACGCCGCTATTGGTAATGAGCTATTGGAACCCGGTGTTGCGATTCGGAGTTGAAAAGTTCGCCGAAGAAATGCTTGTCTCGGGTGCACAGGGAATGATCACGCCAGATCTTGTCCCAGACGAAGCAGCGCAGTGGCTGGAGGTCAGCCAGGCTAAGGGCCTGGATAGAGTCTTTTTAGTTGCGCCCTCAAGCTCCAATGAAAGAGTCGCCGCGAACGCGGATGCGTCTAAGGGATTTGTTTATTCTGTCTCAACCATGGGTATAACTGGGGAGAGGGCCACACTCGACGCGCTTGCTCGAGATTTAGTGGGCCGAGTAAAGAGTCTAAGTAAAACCCCGACTTGTGTAGGGGTAGGAATTTCCACAGCCGAGCAGGTTCGCGAAGTAAATGGTTATGCCGACGGTGCAATTGTTGGAACAGCCTTTGTGAAGGCCTACCGTGAGGATGGTCTCCCTGGCCTAGTGGCGAAAACCAAAGAGCTAGCTGCGGGCCTAGGATGATTCGATGGAATTAATCTTAGGCATCCCATCACCCGAAATCAGCTTTATTGATTTGGGTCCATTTCGAATTCACTTCTATGCCCTATTCATTCTTAGCGGCATAGTGATCGCCACCATTCTTACTGACGCCAGGCTCAAGGCCAGAGGAACACCTTCGGGGTTGTTCCTAGACATAGCACTTTGGGCTGTTCCTTTTGGAATACTCGGAGGTAGGTTCTTCCACGTTCTGACCCACCCCAACGACTATTTCTACGAGGGTGCCGATCTTCTTGACATCTTTAAGATCTGGGAGGGTGGTCTTGCTATCTACGGAGCGCTGATCCTCGGAGCCGTTGGAGTATTCATAGGCTCAAGACAGGCTGGGATTAGATTCCTGTCAGTCGCCGATGCGGTCGCTCCGGGAATACTCCTTGCCCAGGGCATCGGAAGGCTTGGAAACTATTTCAATCAAGAACTATTCGGTCTTCCAACCACTCTTCCCTGGGGACTAGAAATACCAAGCTCCAACCCTGCTTACCCGCTCGGGCTGCCGGATGGGCTAACGTTTCACCCCACGTTCGCATATGAAATGATATGGAACCTTACTGGCGTCGTGGCGCTTATTTGGCTTGGAAAGAAGTTGCAACTTGAATGGGGCAAAGTTTTTGCCCTCTACTTGATTGTCTACTCAACGGGACGAGTTTGGATAGAAGCTATCAGAATCGACCCAAGTGAGATTATCCTTGGACTACGAATAAATATCTGGTCGGCGCTGACCGGTATTGCAATCGGAGTAGTTATCTACTTGGTTCAGAAGCGCCGTCACCCCGGCAAGGAACCTTCGGTTTGGCTCGACGGCAGAGAACCTGTCGATCAGTTACCGGTCACCAGCGAGGACGCTGCCAAATAATCTAATAGTTCACAGTAAAGACATAAGGGTCGGGCCAACGAAGCTCCGAAAAGAATTCGATTGGAGTAAACATGTTTAACAACGGACCTTTCCACAAGTTTGCCACCACGCCCGAGAACCAGGGGCTATACGACTCTGCTCACGAGCGCGACGCCTGCGGCTTGGCAATGGTCGCAACGCTTCGGGGCTATGCCGGTCACGACGTTGTGGACATGGCACTTTCTTCTCTGAGAAACCTAGAACACCGTGGCGCTGTTGGTTCGGATGCCGGAACAGGCGACGGCGCTGGGATACTCACCCAGATGCCAGACGGCTTTTTCAGAGCGATTGTCGATTTTGAGTTGCCAGCTCGAGGAACTTACGGCGTTGGACTTGTTTTCCTAGATGCGGCTACCGCATCTGAGGACAAGGCTAGGTTTGAAGCAATCTGTACTGAAGAGTCACTAACTGTTTTGGGCTGGCGCACTCCGCCAACCGACAGCTCTGTGCTTGGTGAGTTGGCTAGAGAGGCCATGCCTCTCATTGAACAAGTATTTGTTTCCTCCAGTGACTTGATCACAGGCATGGACCTTGAGCGAAGGTTATTCAGGGCAAGAAACCGAAGTGAACGGGACATTGGGCTCTACCTTTGCTCGCTCTCGTCTAAAACAATCGTCTACAAGGGCATGGTCACTACCTTGCAGCTCGAGCCTTTTTATCCGGATCTAAGTGACGAGCGCTTTGAGTCTCTTCTCGCACTGGTTCACAGCAGGTTTTCAACTAACACATTCCCATCATGGCCGTTGGCGCACCCTTTCCGCTTTATCGCCCACAACGGCGAGATAAACACGGTTAAAGGAAATGCCAACTGGATGGCGGCAAGAGAGTCACAGCTTTCATCGGAGCTACTCGGTGACATCGAACAGCTAAAGCCAATCGTCTCAAAGGGCGCATCCGACTCGGCAACTTTTGACGAAGTTTTGGAGCTGCTTGTCCTTTCGGGACGCTCTCTACCGCACGCCATGATGATGATGATTCCCGGCGCATGGGAAAAGCAACTGGACCTTGATCCACAGCTAAGAGACTTCTACGAATACCATTCGATGATTATGGAGCCATGGGATGGACCAGCGGCCGTAGTTTTCACGGATGGAGATTTGGTCGGCGCCACTCTTGACCGAAATGGACTAAGACCGGGTCGCTTCGTGGTCACAGAAGATGGTTTTATAATTCTCGCCTCTGAGATCGGCGTGGCGGACATTTCTCCGGACAAAATAGTGAGAAAAGGCAGATTGCAGCCAGGAAAAATGTTCCTGATTGACACCGTGGCCGGGCAAATAGTGGAGGACGAGCAGATAAAATCCGAAGTTGCTTCCCTGGAACCTTGGGGTGAGTGGCTGGAGACAAGTCGAATTAACCTGCGCGATCTTCCAGACCGCGAGCACGTTCGCTATTCGAGTAAGTCTGTCAAGCGCAGGCAAAGAGCCTTTGGGTATACCGAGGAAGATCTGAAAATATTTATCGCTCCGATGGCGAGAATGGGGCAGGAGCCAATCGGCGCCATGGGAACCGACACCCCGATTGCGGCTATATCAGAGCGACCAAAACTTCTATTTGATTATTTTGCACAGCAGTTTGCGCAGGTAACAAACCCACCGCTTGATGCAATTCGCGAAGAAGTCGTGACATCCATGACTACGAGCATCGGTCCGGTCAGAAACCTACTGGAAGCCAATGCCGAGCATGCAAAGCAGATGGTTCTGGACTACCCAATTATTGGCAACGATGAGCTTGCGAAGATTAAGCACATAGACAGAGCAAACAACATCGGTAAGGCAGTGACAGTTTCCTGCCTCTACCGCGTTGACGACGGCCCCGAGGCTCTCGAAGTCCGGATTGAGGAAATCTGCGCGGAGGTAGACCAGGCCTTAGTTGCCGGGGCGACTTTTATAGTGCTCTCTGATCGAGATTCAAATCGAGAGCTTGCTCCTATTCCTTCGTTGCTGTCCTGCTCGGCCGTTCACCACCATTTGATTCGAAATGGGACCAGAATGATGGCGGGCCTCGTGGTTGAAGCCGGCGATGCAAGAGATGTTCACCATGTTGCAACTCTAATTGGCTTTGGCGCATCTGCAATCAACCCTTACTTGGCCCTCGAAACAGCCGAGGACCTGGTCTTCAATGGCACCATCACCGGTATAACCATGGAGCGAAGCAGCAAAAACATGATCAAGGCGCTTGGAAAAGGTGTCCTTAAAGTCATGTCAAAAATGGGTATCTCCACTGTTTCCTCATACGCGGGAGCGCAGTGCTTCGAAGCTATCGGACTCTCCCAAGAGCTTGTGGACAAATACTTCACTGGAACAACCACAAAGCTAGGTGGGGTAGCCCTCCCGATTTTGCATTCAGAAATTGCTCAGCGTCACACATCCGCGTACCCGATCGAAAGTGCCAACCAAGACAGCACTCCTCTGGACGTTGGAGGGGAAATGAAATGGCGTCGTGACGGCCCTCCTCACTTATTCAACCCCGAGACCATATTTAAGCTCCAGCACTCCACCTCACAAAAGAACTACGAAATCTTTAAGTCATACACCAATGCAGTCGATGACCAGGCAGAGCGTTTAATGACGATTCGAGGTCTTTTCAGCCTAAATAAAGATTTACGCACTCCAGTGCCAATCTCTGAGGTAGAGCCGGTGCATTCGATTGTGAAACGATTCGCAACCGGGGCTATGAGCATGGGATCGATTAGTCCGGAAGCTCACGAGACGCTTGCCATTGCCATGAACCGCCTTGGCGCCAGAAGCAACACTGGAGAAGGAGGAGAGTCAGTCGAGCGACTGCTGGATCCAGAGAGACGCAGCGCTGTAAAGCAGGTCGCCTCCGGACGCTTCGGTGTGACCTCTATGTACTTGACTCACGCAGATGACCTTCAAATCAAGATGGCACAGGGAGCAAAGCCAGGCGAAGGCGGGCAGCTTCCTCCGAACAAGGTCTACCCATGGATTGCCGAACTTAGGCACTCGACTCCGGGCGTAGGGCTAATTTCTCCACCTCCTCATCACGACATCTACTCAATCGAGGATTTGAAACAGTTAATCTTTGATCTGAAACGGGCAAACCGCGCCGCTAGGGTCCACGTTAAGTTGGTGTCTCAGTTTGGAGTTGGAACCGTCGCAGCCGGCGTAGCTAAGGCAAAGGCCGACGTGGTGCTGATTTCTGGCCACGACGGTGGCACGGGCGCCAGCCCGCTCAATTCTTTGAAGCACGCGGGAACCCCCTGGGAGCTTGGTTTGGCCGAAACCCAGCAGACTCTGCTGCTCAATGGACTACGAGATCGAGTTGTAGTGCAGGTGGACGGCTCAATGAAGACCGGACGAGACGTCATTATCGCCGCTCTACTTGGCGCCGAAGAGTTCGGATTCGCAACCGCCCCTCTCGTAGTTGAGGGCTGTATTTTGATGCGCGTTTGCCACCTTGACACCTGTCCCGTTGGAGTTGCGACTCAGAACCCAGAACTCCGAAAGCGATTCCACGGTCAAGCTGATCACGTGGTGAATTTCTTTGAGTTTTTGGCTCAGGAAGTTCGCGAATATCTGGCCGAACTGGGATTCAGAACTGTCCAAGAGGCCATTGGTCAAGTGCAGGTGCTGGACGTCAACAGGGCAATTCGTCACTGGAAGGCGGACGGCTTGGACCTCTCGCCAATTTTTGCGGCCAAGGACATAGTTACGACTCAGACCCAATACTGCTCAAGTTCGCAGGACCACGAGCTTGACAAGCACTTTGATTTCCCACTTATTGAGACCGCAAAACTTGCCCTCAAAGACGGCAAGGCCGTGGAGATTAAAAGCCAAATCAACAACACGATGCAGGCCATCGGAACCATGCTTGGCAATGAGCTGACGAAAAAATGGGGCGAACAGGGACTAGAGCCGGGAACACTAAAGCTCACCCTGACCGGCAGCGCCGGCCAGTCACTTGGAGCATTCATGCCTAGAGGTCTTCAAATTGATGTTGAAGGTGATTGCAATGACTATGTTGGCAAGGGCCTTTCCGGCGGAATCATAAGCGTCAGACCGCCAGAAACTGCTGGGTTCTTGGCATCTGAAAACGTGATAGCTGGAAACGTTATCGGCTACGGGGCTACTTCGGGAAAAATCTTCCTCAACGGAGTCGTCGGTGAACGATTTATGGTTCGAAACTCGGGGGCCGTTGCGGTGGCCGAAGGCGTGGGAGATCACGCTCTGGAATACATGACCGGTGGACGAGTAGTCATTCTCGGGAAAACCGGAATCAACCTGGGTGCCGGAATGTCCGGAGGCATCGCTTATGTTCACCGGCTGTCAGAGTCAAAAGTAAATCGCGAAGCGCTCCAGCTGGGCGAAATCACTCTGAGTCCGCTCGATGATACTGGAAAAGACGAGCTCCAGGCAATTCTTGAGCAGCACCTTGACTTGACTGGTTCTCCACTTGCGAAGGTTATCCTCGATGACTTTTCGGACCATGCACAAGAGTTCGTCAGGGTAATGCCTAGGGACTACGCGCGGATAGTCGAGATTCAACAGGACGCTCAGGCCACGGGCGTAGACCTGGACGGCGAAGAAGTTTGGACTCAAATCTTGGAGGTAACTAATGGCTGACCCACGGGGATTTCTGAAAGTCACCGATCGCGAAACTGCGCAACGCAGACCGGTTCCAGTCCGGATAAAGGACTGGAAAGAGGTCTATGAAGAGCGGAACTCCGGAGTAGTCAAGGAGCAAGCGGGGCGCTGCATGGACTGTGGCATTCCGTTTTGTCACGCCGGATGCCCACTTGGAAACCTGATTCCAGAGTGGAATGACCTCACTCACTTAGGCAAGAACAAGGAGGCAATAGATCGCCTTCACTCAACTAATAATTTTCCGGAGTTCACCGGCAGACTTTGCCCAGCCCCATGCGAAAGTGCATGCGTTCTTGGCATAAACCAGCCGGCCGTGACAATCAAAGAGATCGAAGTGTCGATAATCGATGACGCCTTCGACGCAGGTTTTGTTACCCCTAACGTTCCAGATCGACTGACCGGAAAGACGATTGCTGTCGTGGGCTCGGGGCCGGCTGGACTAGCCGCCGCCCAGCAGTTGACTAGAGTCGGACACACCGTCGCCGTATTTGAACGAGACGACCGCATCGGCGGTTTGCTCAGATACGGGATTCCGGATTTCAAGATGGAGAAGCGCCACATCGACAAACGCCTCGCTCAGATGACGGCCGAGGGCACCAGGTTCCGCACCGGAGTGAACATCGGAGTTGACGTTACTTGGGAAGAGTTAAAGCTCAGCTATGACGCCGTACTGGTTGCAACCGGCTCAATCACCCCTAGAGGTTTGGATGTTCCAGGCTCAGAGCTGGCAGGAGTGCATTTCGCGATGGAGTACCTCACGCAAGCAAACCGAGTCGTGGCCGGCGACAAAGTCGAGAACCAGCTCAGCGCCGAAGGTAAGCACGTTGTAATTCTTGGAGGCGGAGATACTGGAGCGGATTGTCTAGGCACAGCCACCAGGCAAATGGCGGCATCTGTCACAACTATTGCGATCGGTCAGAAACCCCAAGAACAGCGGACAGCTGACCAGCCATGGCCAATGGACCCCAGAGTCTTTGAGATCTCAAGCGCGCATGAAGAATTTGGAGATCGCAAATACCTGCACTCAACAGTTGAACTTATTGGTGAAGACGGACAGGTGACCGGCATTAAAGTAGCGGACACTGAATTCGTGAACGGAAGACGAGTGCCAAAAGTTGGCACTGAAAGAGTGATGAAGGCCGATTTAGTTCTACTCGCTCTCGGCTTCACTGGACCGGAATCGGGCACAATAACCAACCAGCTAAATGCCGAGCTGGACGCTCAAACCAACATTTCCCGTGACGGTAAATACCGCAGCAAGGATTCTTTGTTTGTAGCAGGAGATGCGGGCAGGGGCCAAAGCCTGATAGTTTGGGCAATAGCCGAGGGAAGGGCAGCGGCCGCGGCGATAGATGAACACCTCGAAGGCGAGACGCAGCTGCCATTCCCCGTAAAGCCAACTGATAAACCAATTTCGGTTTATAGCTAGGTCAAAAGAAACTAGGACACTGAAGCCAATGAGACGCGCAAAAATTGTTGCAACATTCGGGCCTGCAATAGGCGACTTGGAAATGACCCGAAAGGTCATAGCCGCCGGAGTGGACGTGGCGAGAATGAATCTCAGCCATGGATCGTACGAGGTTCACGAACAGGTGTACGCGAATATTCGTCAAGCTAGCGAAGAGGCCGAAAAGGCTGTGGGGATCCTTGTTGATCTTCAGGGACCAAAGATTCGCCTTGGAAAGTTTGCAGAGGGCGGCGTCGAATTAGTCGTAGGTGCAACCTTCAAAATCACCATCGATGATGTCGCAGGTGACGTGAACATTTGCTCCACTACCCACAAGGGTCTTCCAAACGATGTCTCCGTGGGGGACATGTTGCTTATTGACGATGGTCGACTATCGCTTCGGGCAACCGCAGTAGACGCCACAACGATCACAACAGAAGTCGTCATCGGCGGTCCAGTATCTAACAACAAGGGCATAAACCTCCCAGGTGTTGCAGTGGACGTTCCTGCACTGAGTGAAAAAGACGAAGATGACCTTCGATGGGCCCTCAAGCTCGGCGCAGACATGATCGCATTGAGTTTCGTAAGAAATGCCAAAGACATCCTTCGCGTCCACGAAATCATGCGCGAAGAAGGCAGATTTATACCGGTCATTGCCAAGATCGAAAAGCCTCAAGCAGTTGCCAACCTTGAAGAGATAATTGACGCCTTTGACGGTGTCATGGTGGCACGAGGCGATCTAGGCGTCGAGTTACCCCTGGAGCAGGTCCCAATCGTCCAGAAGCGCGCCGTGGAGCTTGCAAGGCGTTGGGCTAAGCCGGTTATCGTAGCCACTCAGATGCTAGAAAGCATGATCACTGCCAGCAGGCCAACCAGGGCCGAAACTTCAGACGTCGCGAACGCCGTACTTGATGGTGCGGACGCTCTGATGCTCTCCGGGGAGACCTCCGTGGGCCAATTTCCAATCGAGACCATCGAGACGATGGCCAAGATAATCGAATCGACGGAAGAGAACGGCTTGGAGCGAATTCCGGCGTTGGGCACACAGCCACACACTCACTCTGGAGCCGTAGTTAAGTCAGCTCTCCAAATCGCAGAACTACTGGGCTCAAAATTTGTCTGCGTGTTCACTGAATCGGGCGACACTCTCCTACGTGTTGCAAGACTTCGTTCAAGGGTTCCGGTTCTCGCCTTTACCCCAAATGAGGAAATTAGACGACGACTCTCTTTGATTTGGGGAGCGACCACATTTCTAGCTGGAAAAGCAACACATACCGATCAAATGATCAAACAGGTTGACGAGATTGTGCTGGCCAGTGGAAAATGCCGCGTTGGCGACGAGGTAGTAGTAGTCGCCGGCTCCCCACCAGGAATACCAGGATCAACTAACTCGCTTCGTGTGCACCGTGTCGGCGATGCCGTCAACGAAACAGTGCCCGGGTACGCGAGCTAAACAGAAAATTTTGCAAAAAAAAGAGCGGTGGGAATCCACCGCTCTTTTTTTTGTGCCGGAAGTGGGATTTGAACCCACACGCCCATAGGACAAAGCATTTTGAGTGCTTCGCGTCTGCCGTTCCGCCATTCCGGCTAGATGTATCACTCTAGCGGATTTGATTATTCAAGTTGCCGCTAAAGTTGTAATCATGCAAGAAGCACTTCGAGTTGTCGTCGCAGAGGACGAAGCCCTCATCAGGATGGATGTCGTCGCCACTTTACGAGAGGCCGGCTATGAGGTTGTGGGTGAGGCGGCAGACGGCGAAGAGGCAGTGAGACTGGCTGTCGAATTGATGCCTGACCTCATCATTATGGACATCAAAATGCCCAAGCTCGACGGGATATCTGCAGCTGAAAAGATTTCCGAGCATAAAATTCCAGTTGTTTTACTGACAGCCTTTTCTCAAGCGGACTTGGTGAAGCGAGCCGCAGACGCTGGGGCTATGGCGTATGTGACCAAGCCTTTCAAGCCTTCTGACTTGCTGCCCGCAATACAAATTGCCCTTTCTAGGGCTGAGGAGCTCTTCGCTCTGGAAACAGAGATTGCTGATCTTAGCGAAAGATTAGAAACCAGAAAGCTTATGGACAGAGCCAAAGGCCTGCTTCAGTCGAAAATGAAGCTAAGCGAACCAGAGGCTTTCCGCTGGATTCAAAAGGCATCCATGGACCGCAGGCTTTCAATGTCCCAAGTAGCCAAAGCGGTACTCGAGCAGCTCGGGGACAAGTAATTTAGCTCTCGTTTGCTCTTAGGAAGTTAGTTATCCGAATCGTCGAAAGTAAAGTGCCGGCTTCGTCAGTAACTTTAATCTCGTGACTGGTTAGAGATCTGCCTAGCTTCACTGCCGTGCAGGTCCCGGTTACAACCCCTTCTCGAGCAGAGCTGTGATGACTGGCATTTATTTCAATACCAACCGCATACCCCCAAGGATGGGCGTGAACGTTCGCGGCAAAGCTACCTAGGCTTTCACCCAGCACCACGTGGGCACCGCCGTGAAGTACGCCCAGGGGCTGTGTGTTACCCGAAACTGGCATGGTGGCGACAGCTCTTTCAGCACTTAGCTCCTTGAGCTCTATACCCATGCGGTCAGCAAGGTCACCCAAGCCTCTTTGCTTCATAATTTCAAGAGCACGAGCTGATTTTGCGACATTGTCTTCGGTCACTGTGGTACCACCTTCTACGAAGTAGGCTGAACTCTATGAGCGCCAACGAAAAGCCTACTCTGCTCCTTATCGATGGGCACTCACTTGCATTTCGTGCTTTCTACGCCCTCAATGTGGATAACTTCAAAAACGCTGAGGGACAACACACAAACGCGGTTCACGGTTTCATCTCCATGATGCTCAACATCCTGGAGGGTGAAAAGCCAACGCACATGTGCGTTGCATTCGACGTTTCTAGACACAGCTTCAGAACCGAAGAACTACCCGAATACAAGGGCACCCGGGGGGAGACGCCGGTTGAGTTCCTAGGTCAAACTGAATTGCTAGTGCAGGCCCTAACGGCCATGAACATCACGAGCGTCTCCCGTGAAAACTACGAAGCCGATGACCTACTCGCATCGCTTGCTAATCTCGGCGAGCAGGCGGGGATGCGCGTGCTTGTGGTCTCTGGAGATCGTGACACATTCCAGCTGATTCGCGAGGACACAACGGTTCTCTACCCCGTCAAGGGAGTAATGAACCTTGCCCGAATGGATGATGAAGCTGTTTTGGCCAAATATGGCATCCACGCAATTCAATATCCGGAGCTGGCTGCGCTTGTGGGGGAGACTTCGGATAATCTCATCGGCGTTCCGGGAGTAGGCCCGAAAACTGCCGCTAAATGGATACAACAGTTTGGATCTTTGGACGAAATTCTTAAGCGCTCCGAAGAGATTCCCGGAAAAGTCGGCGAGAGCCTGCGGGAAAACCAGCACCTTGCGGTCAGAAATCGCAGACTAAATCACCTGCTTACGGATCTCACTTTCGACTTTACGATGGACGACCTAGTCTTGGGCCCCGTAGATGAGAACGCACTCAGAGAAATTTTCGCAGTCCTGTCATTCCGAACACTGCTAACGCGAGTGCTAAAACTTCGTGGGGGCGATGGTACTCAACACATTGCTCAGGCAGCAAAGCTTGCCGTCGAGAGCGCTTCGGAGAGCCAAGAAACTACAGACCCATTGCCCGAAGCTGCTTCCAAGGTCATCGATAACCTTCCCTCCGCCCCGATGGATTCTCGAGTCGCCTCAGTTGCGGAAATTCAAGGGCTCGTCAATTCCGGGGGAGCTTTTGTGCACGTTGAGATCATTGACGGCCGACTTGTTGGGCTCGGAATAGCGACTCTTGGCGAAAGGCTCAACTGGAACGGTGAGGATCAGAATTCTGCTCTCGCGCTACTGAAGCATGGCGGCTTTGGCGGCTGGGACACCAAAGCCTTGAGGAAGAAGCTCCACTCGATTGATATTTGGCCCGACGTCATCACCGACGACGCGCTGCTAGTCAGCTACCTGGTCGACCCCATTAGCAAAGACCTGCATCCAGATTCAATCATCAGGCAGTACGCCGGCATAGACGTCGTTAGGCAAGACCCGAATGAGCTGCTCAGTGAGTCGGATCCATCCTTGGACGCATGGGTCTACGCGGTTATTTCGGCAGTGCTTATTCCTCATCTTGAAGACAGCGGTCAGCTCGGGGTTTACCGAGACATAGAGTTACCCGCCAGCGAAGTTTTATCGAAGATGGAAATAACCGGTATCGCAATGGATTCCTCGGCCCTTCAGACTCAGTTTGATGAACTAACGCTCGAGGTAGAGCAAATCGCCAAACAGGCATACGAAATCATTGGCCACGAAGTGAACCTGGCTAGCCCCAAGCAATTGCAGGTGGTTCTGTTCGAGGAACTAGGTATGCAGGGAACAAAAGCACTAAAGACTGGCTACTCCACAAACGCCGAGGCCCTCAGTACGCTGTTTGAACAGACTGAGCACCCGTTTTTGGAGCGACTTCTTGCGCATCGAGACAGCACCAAATTGCGACAGATGACCGAGACTCTGCTAAAAGCCATCCAGGAAGACGGACGAATTCACACAAATTATTCCCAGGTTGGAACCTCGACCGGCCGCCTCAGTAGCGAAAGTCCGAATCTACAAAACATACCGATCAAGACCGACCGTGGTCAGAGGCTTCGAAGCGCCTTTGTCGCCGGGCTGGGATTCGAAACCTTACTCACCGCTGACTACTCGCAGATTGAAATGCGCATCATGGCTCACTTGTCTGAGGATGAAGGTCTTATCGAAGCATTTCGAATTGGCGAAGACCTGCACAATTTTGTGGGAGCGCGTCTGTATGGAGTCGAACCTTCCGATGTCACCGGTCAAATGCGATCCAAAGTCAAAGCCATGAGTTATGGCCTTGTCTACGGGCTAAGCGAGTTCGGCCTTGGCAGGCAACTAAGGATTACTGGAAAAGAAGCCAAGCAACTAATGTCTGATTATTTCGATCGCTTTGGAGGTGTTAAGCGCTATTTGGACACAGTTGTCCAGCGTGCCAAAGCTCTCGGCCACACGACGACTGTTTATGGGCGCCGAAGGCCTTTCCCCGATCTCAACTCAAAGATATTTCAGGTAAGGGAAAACGCGAGACGCGCGGCACTTAACGCTCCCATACAAGGGACAGCTGCTGACATCATGAAGCTCGCGATGATCGTCGTGAAGCAAAAAATGGATGCTCAAAAACTGACTTCTCAATTGCTGCTACAGGTCCATGACGAACTCGTATTTGCCGTTGCTCCTGGTGAACTCGAAGCCCTTAGAGAGCTTGCGGTGAGCGCCATGCAGGAAGTCGTCACCCTCACCGTCCCGCTCGAGGTACATGTTGGCATTGGGGCCAATTGGGAGCTGGCGGGTCACTAGAAAAGGCGCTAGTATTGCGCGGGTGCCTTCGGGCACTTATCCCGTCCGTTCGTTGGGCCAACTAAACAGGTAATGAAATCATTATTTTTGGCGCAACCCGAGTAAACAAAGTGGAGTTACCACAAATATGGCATCCAAGGCAAGCGCAAAACCAGTACAGATAGCAGTAAACGACATCGGTTCAGAGGCAGACTTCCTGGCCGCTGTCGAAGCAACACTTAAATTCTTTAACGATGGAGACCTGATCTCCGGAACCGTAGTCAAGATTGACCGCGATGAAGTTCTCCTAGACGTTGGTTACAAGACCGAGGGTGTTATTCCCTCCAGAGAACTATCAATCCGTCAAGATGCGGACCCAAATGACATTGTAAAAGTCGGCGACGCCATTGAGGCACTTGTTCTTCAGAAAGAAGACAAAGAAGGCCGTCTAATTCTTTCCAAGAAGCGCGCTCAGTACGAGCGAGCATGGGGCGATGTAGAGCGCATCAAGGAAGCCGATGGTGTTGTAACTGGAACCGTCATCGAAGTTGTGAAGGGTGGAGTCATTGTTGACATCGGTCTTCGTGGCTTCTTGCCTGCCTCGCTAATTGAACTTCGTCGTGTTCGCGATCTCGGCCCATACCTTGGTACCGAGGTCGAGGCAAAGATTTTGGAGCTAGACAAGAACCGCAACAACGTTGTCTTGTCAAGGCGAGCTCTTCTTGAGCAGAGCCAAAGCGAGAACCGCAGCACGTTCCTGAACGACCTTGTCAAGGGTCAGGTTCGGACTGGAGTTGTCTCGTCAATCGTTAACTTCGGTGCATTTATCGACCTTGGAGGAGTGGACGGACTAGTACACGTCTCCGAACTGAGCTGGAAGCACATCGAGCACGCCAGCGAGGTAGTCGAGGTAGGTCAGGAAGTTACCGTTGAGGTTCTAGAAGTAGACCAAGAGCGCGAGCGCGTTTCGCTGTCGCTGAAGGCCACGCAGGAAGACCCATGGCAGCTATTTGCACGAACTCATGCAATCGGGCAGTACATCCCGGGCAAGGTAACCAAGATTGTTCCATTCGGCGCCTTTGTTCGCGTTGCGGATGGCATCGAGGGCCTAGTGCACATCTCGGAGCTTTCCTCGAAGCACGTCGAACACGCCGATCAGGTAGTGACCGTGAATCAAGAGGTCTTCGTCAAGCTCATTGACATTGACCTAGAGCGCCGCAGAATCTCACTATCACTCAAGCAGGCACTAGAAGAAGTAGAAAACGCTGGCACGGACTTCAATCCAGTGCTTTACGGCATGAGCGCCGACTACGACGACAAGGGTCAGTACCGCTACCCAGAAGGCTTCGATCCAGCTACCAGCGAGTGGCGCGAAGGCTTCGAAGAAGCTCGGGCCAAGTGGGAGACAGAGTACGCAGAGGCTAACGCCCGATGGGAGCTGCACAAGGTTCAAGCCAAGGCTGCTTTCGAGCACCTAGCTTCTATTCCAGACGGTGCTCCAGCTCAGGAGGCTTCGGCCTCAAGCGGCGACTCCGCCGACAAGGGCACGCTAGCGGGCGACGAGGCATTAGCGGCCTTGAGGGACAAGCTAACAGGAGACAAGTAACACCTAGTCTTTTAGATGAGCGGGAACACCAACGGTGTTCCCGCTTTTTCTTTATCCTTATAACAATGCTTATTGCTTTGACTGGTGGAATTGGCTCGGGAAAATCTACCGTGGCTAGACGTTGGGTTGCCCTCGGGGGTACGGAAATAGATGCTGACGTGCTGGCCAGACAGGTGGTTGAACCGGGAACAAATGGGCTAGCTGAGGTTGTTAGAGCTTTCGGTAATGAAATTCTGAACGAGGATAAGACGCTAAGTCGCAGTCAGTTGGCGAGGATTGTCTTTGGTTCCCCGGAAAAAAGAACTGCACTGCAAGGCATCTTGCATCCACTAATTCAGGCCAGGGCACAAAAATTGATCTCTACAACAGAAGGCGTGATCATCTACACAATCCCTCTGCTCGTGGAGACAAATTCCCCACTTGTTTTTGACCGAATCGTTACCATTAGTGCGCCAGAGGCAGTGCGTACTGAACGCCTAATGAAAGACCGTGGCATGACGGCGGATGAAGTTCAGTTGAGGATTGGCGCCCAGGCGACCGACGTTGAACGCGAATCTTCAGCAGACACGGTTATCCGGTCAGACTGCACTCTTGCGGATCTTCAATCGAGGGCGGATGCGGTGTTCGCTTCCTTCGAGAACTAGGCGGAGATGCAGGAAAACAATAAGCCATTCAAGGTCATCAGCCCTTATACGCCTGCCGGCGATCAGCCAACCGCAATTGCCGAACTCGCAGGCCGGCTGACCGCCGGTGAAAAAGACGTTGTCCTCTTGGGGGCAACTGGAACCGGAAAATCGGCGACCACCGCGTGGCTGATTGAGAAACTTCAACGCCCAACGTTGGTAATCGCTCACAATAAAACGCTGGCGGCTCAATTAGCCAGTGAGCTCAAGGAAATGTTCCCCGAGAATGCGGTTGAATATTTCGTTAGCTATTACGACTATTACCAACCTGAGGCGTATGTCCCACAGACTGACACCTTCATTGAGAAGGACTCGTCCATAAACGAAGAAGTCGAACGCCTGCGCTACTCGGCAACTATGTCCTTGCTCTCCAGGAGAGATGTAATCGTGGTCGCAACGGTCTCCTGCATCTACGGTCTGGGTGCTCCAAAAGAGTACTTGGCCCAATCTCTGCCGCTACAGGTTGGTCAACGTATTGACAGAGACGAACTGATTAGAGGGCTCGTTGCCATTCAGTACCAGCGCAACGATATCGAGTTCACGCGAGGCAATTTCCGTGTGAAAGGTGACACCGTCGAAGTCATCGCAGTCTATGACGAAGAAGCAACTCGCATCGAGTTTTTTGGCGATGAAATTGAAAAGATTTATCGAATACACCCCCTCACCGGCGAGGTTCTTATGGAACGAGAAAGCGTTGCGATCTACCCGGCGTCTTACTACGTTGCACCTGTGGAACGTATGGGTAAGGCGATTGAGGACATCGAAAACGAACTTGAAGTTCGTTATAAAGAACTGGACTCTCAAGGCAAACTCCTTGAAGCGCAGCGAATCAAAATGCGAACAACATTTGATCTAGAGATGATTCGCGAGCTCGGCTTTTGTTCCGGAATCGAGAACTACTCAAGACACATCGATCAGCGACTTCCAGGCGAGGCACCTTCTTGCCTACTGGATTACTTCCCAGAAGACTTCCTAACGGTGATCGACGAGTCACACGCAACTGTGTCTCAGATCGGCGCAATGTACTTAGGGGACTCATCTAGAAAGCGGACATTAGTCGAGCACGGTTTTCGGCTACCATCGGCGCTTGATAACCGTCCACTTAAATTCGAGGAGTTCCTAGAGCGGACTGGTCAAACTGTTTATCTATCCGCAACTCCCGCAAAATACGAGCTGGCCCTATCCGACGGCGTAGTCGAGCAAATCATTAGGCCAACCGGACTCGTGGATCCTCAGATTATTGTGAAGCCAGCCAAGGGTCAGATTGACGACTTGCTCGATGAAATAAGGACAAGAACCGAGCGTAACGAGCGAGTTCTAGTCACAACGCTTACAAAGCGGCTTGCCGAAGAGGTGACTGAGTACTACACCGAGATGGGGGTACGCGTGCGGTATCTTCACTCCGATGTTGACACTCTTCGTCGCGTTGAGTTGCTGAGAGAGCTTCGTCAGGGCGTATTTGATGTCCTTGTGGGCATCAACCTCCTTCGTGAGGGTCTAGACCTTCCGGAGGTTTCGCTAGTGGCAATCTTGGACGCTGATAAAGAGGGTTTTCTTCGTTCAACAACATCGCTCATCCAGACAATCGGACGTGCGGCAAGAAACGTAAACGGAGAAGTCCACATGTATGCCGATGTGATGACCGCCTCAATGACCAGAGCCATCGACGAGACAAATCGTCGTCGAGAGAAACAAGTGGCCTACAACAAAAAAATGGGAGTTGACCCACAGCCATTGCGCAAAAAAATAGCTGACATCACTGATTCCCTGCAGCGCGAAGAGGTAGACACGGAACAGCTGATTAGGCAGATGAAAGAAATTTCAAACAAGAAAACAGCGAGGCAAAAAACTAAGGGTCGACCCGCCATTGGGGCTGACGGTCAGAAGCAGATCATGGGAACTATCATCGAGCTTGACGTTCAGATGAAATCCGCTGCCAGCGAGCTCAAGTTCGAACTTGCGGGCAGAATTCGCGATGAAATTTCGGAGTTGAAAAAGGAACTACGGGCCTTTGAGGCTGCGGGGCACGCCTAAACTTCTACAATGACGATTCAACAACCCAAAGGCCAAAAGCTCTCAATCAAGGGTGCACGAGTGCACAACCTTAAAAACCTTGACCTAGAACTTCCTAGGGATTCCATGATCGTATTTACTGGTCTCAGTGGCTCTGGTAAATCATCACTGGCCTTTGACACAATTTTTGCCGAGGGACAGCGTCGCTATGTCGAGTCACTTAGCGCCTATGCGAGGCAATTCCTAGGGCAAGTTGACAGGCCTGATGTGGATTTCATTGAAGGCCTTAGCCCCGCTGTCTCAATTGACCAGAAGTCAACCAACCGAAACCCCCGCTCTACGGTTGGAACAATCACCGAAATACACGACTACCTAAGGCTGCTCTGGGCAAGGATAGGCGTTCCTCACTGTCCTGTTTGTCAAGAGGTTATCTCTAAGCAAACACCACAGGCAATCGTTGATCAACTGGTGGCAATGACCGAAGGCACTAGGTTCCAGCTACTGTCACCGATTGTGGTGCAAAAAAAGGGTGAGTTTCAAGACCTATTTGCATCCCTTCAGGCTCAGGGCTACGCCCGAGCGGTAGTCGATGGCGAGCAGGTAATACTCGCGGAAGCCAAGCCTCTAAAGAAGAGCTTTAAGCATGACATTTCAGTTGTAGTGGACAGGCTCGTCGTGAAGCCCGATGCCCAGTCGAGGATTACCGACTCAGTCGAAACTGCCCTGAAGTTATCATCGGGCCGGATAGTCGTCGACTTCATTGATGATAAGACCCAACGCGTTTTTTCAGAGCACCTGAGCTGCCCAAATGAACACGACCTCGTGCTCACCGAGATTGAACCCAGAACCTTTTCGTTCAACGCACCATTTGGAGCGTGCCCGGCCTGCACGGGACTCGGCACCAAGATGGCAGTCGATGCCGAATTAGTAATCGGAGATCCAGCAGCAAGCATCAAGGACGGAGTCATCCTCCCTTGGTCAACCCAAGGCAAGGGTCTTTACTCTTACTTTGTTCGGTTGCTGCAAGGACTGGCTGATGACTTGGACTTCGACCTAAAAACGCCTTGGAAAAAACTACCTGCTGCTACCCAACAGGCGATTCTCAACGGTAACGACTTTGAAGTTGAAGTTAAGTGGCGTTCACGCTACGGACGAGAAATGCGCTACACCTCGGGCTTTGAGGGTGTACTGCCTTACATCGAGCGCAAATACCTTGAATCCGACAGTGATTGGGCTAGAAGCAAGTGGGCTGATTATCTTCGGGAAGTACCATGCCCGAGCTGCAACGGAGCGAGGCTACGCCCGGAAGTGTTGGCCGTAAAAGTCCATGGGAAATCAATTCATGACGTGGCGCAGATTTCGCTAGGCGACTCCCACGAATTTTTTGATTCCCTGAAGTTATCCGAGCGAGAAGCCATCATCGCGGCCCAAGTGCTCAGGGAAATAAGAGCGAGACTGGACTTCCTGTTGGCAGTCGGACTTGACTATTTATCTCTGGAGCGTGCCGCTGGTTCGCTGTCTGGAGGAGAAGCTCAGCGAATAAGACTGGCGACCCAAATCGGCGCCGGACTCACCGGCGTTCTATACGTTTTGGACGAGCCATCGATTGGCCTGCATCAGCGAGACAATCTGCGCTTGATTGAAACTCTTGAGAAGCTTCGAGACTTGGGCAACACCTTGATAGTGGTCGAGCACGACGAGGACACAATCAAGGCTGCGGATTGGTTGGTTGACATCGGCCCAGGTGCCGGAGTCAACGGCGGCGAGGTAGTTCACTCAGGTAGCTACCAAAATCTACTCAAAAACACCAGCTCGATAACCGGCGATTACTTATCCGGCAGAAGATCCATTGCGACCCCGACTAAGAGACGGAAGCCAAAAACTGAGGGCAAGCTAAAGGTCGTTGGCGCTCGAGAAAATAACCTGCAGAACGTCACTGTCAATTTCCCACTAGGTGTGATGACTGCCGTCACTGGTGTGAGCGGGTCCGGCAAGTCTTCTTTGGTAAACGATGTGCTCTACGAAGTACTCGCGCAGCGACTGAACCGAGCAAAGTCGGTTGCCGGAAAGCACACTCGCATCGAAGGAGTAGAGCTTCTAGACAAGGTGGTTCACGTCGATCAAGCACCGATCGGACGCACCCCAAGGTCAAACCCGGCAACCTACACCGGAGTATTTGACAATATACGGAAGCTCTTTGCCGACACCCAGGAGGCCAAGGTCAGAGGGTACCTTCAGGGAAGATTCTCTTTCAACGTGAAGGGCGGAAGGTGCGATAACTGCTCAGGCGACGGCACAATCAAGATTGAGATGAATTTCCTCCCGGATGTGTATGTGACCTGTGAGGATTGCAAAGGGGCACGCTACAACAGAGAGACACTCCAAGTTCTTTATAAGGGAAACTCCATCGGTGATGTTCTAAACATGCCGATCAGCGATGCTGCCGAATTCTTCGCCCCAATTAACTCGATAGCAAGATACCTAACTACCCTGGTCGATGTTGGCTTAGGTTATGTTCGCCTCGGACAAAGCGCCACCACATTGTCCGGAGGAGAGGCTCAGCGAGTAAAGCTCGCGACTGAACTTCAGAAGCGCTCAACGGGCAGGACCATCTATGTTCTCGATGAACCCACTACTGGCCTGCACTTTGAAGACGTAAGCAAGCTCCTAATGGTTCTAAACAACCTGGTCGACAAGGGCAACACTGCCATCGTCATAGAGCACAACTTAGATGTAATCAGGTCTGCAGACTGGATCATCGACATGGGACCAGAGGGTGGTTCCGGCGGTGGCATGGTTGTGGCAGAGGGCACGCCAGAACAGGTTGCGAAAAATCCCGCCAGCCACACCGGCAGGTTCCTAGCCGAGATCTTGTAATCATGGCCAATGAGCTGAGCTTCCGACCCAAAACTTCAGAAATCCCGAAGCTGCCCGGGGTCTACAGATTCTTGGACTCGGATGAACGCGTTTTATATGTCGGCAAAGCCAAAAACCTCAGGGCCAGGCTCTCAAACTACTTCGGTCCGCTTGACAGCCTTCACGAGAGAACCAGACGAATGCTCCTCAGTGCTAGCGATGTCAAGTGGACCATAGTCGCAACTGAATATGAAGCACTGCAACTTGAATTCACTTGGATCAAGGAGTTTCAACCACCCTTCAACGTGCGCTTTCGCGATGACAAGTCCTACCCATACCTTGGGATTTCCATGGGGGATGCAGTTCCTCGGGCCTTTGTAACCAGAAATCGTGACCTCAAAGGCGTCAAGTACTTCGGCCCTTACACTCAAAGCTGGGCGATCAGGGACACCCTAGATTCACTGCTGAAGGTCTACCCCGTCCGCAGTTGCTCTGCGGGTATTTTTCAAAGAGCAAAGCGTTCTGGCAGGCCATGCCTGCTGGCTGAACTTGGCAAGTGCTCGGCGCCCTGTGTAGCTCGCATCTCGCAACCGGAGCACAAGGCATTAGCAAAAGAGCTCGGGGACTTCATAGGGTCAGGAAATGACTCACATGTAACTAACCTGAAGCTCAAAATGCAGAATGCCAGTGAGCTTGAAAATTACGAATTGGCCGCTCGCTATAGAGACGACATCGGTGCACTCGAACGAGTCCTGGAAAAATCAACTGTGGTTCTTGATGATCAGGTTGATGCCGACCTCATTGGTCTCAGTCGCGATGAGCTGTCAGCCGCCGTGTCAATCTTTATGGTTCGAGGCGGGCGTATCCGGGGAAACCGATCACTGGTCGTAGACCTGGAGCTAGATAGAACTAACGCCGAACTACTGGAGTACTTGCTGCAAGAGCTCTATTCGGCCGGGGTCAAGTCGGAACCTCCAGCAGTCCCGAAGCAAATCATGGTGACTGAGCTTCCAACTGACAAGCAGGCCCTGGAGCTCTGGCTTTCGGAAATTCGCGGCAAGGGCTGCAGCATCTCTGCTCCCAAGCGAGGAGACAAAGCAGCCCTCCTTGCCACAGCAAGCCAAAATGCAGCCCACGCTCTCCAGAACTACAAGTTGAAGCGTGTTTCGGATTTCAGCGCACGAGCCGAGGCGTTAGCCGGATTGCAAAGCGCCCTTGCAATGGAGAATGCTCCGCTGAGAATCGAGTGCTACGACATCTCCCATCTGTCAGGGACGAACACGGTTGGCTCAATGGTGGTCTTCGAGGACGGCCTTTCCCGCAAGGACCAGTATCGAAAATTTAACCTGGAGACAGCCGACGATACCGAGTCGGTCTATCAGGTGCTTATGCGCAGGCTCAAGTACTTAAAGACCGACGAGCCCAATGAGCGCTTCAGCTATCGCCCTGGGTTACTAGTTATCGATGGTGGACTACCTCAACTACGTGCCGCCGAGCGCGCGCTGAATGATTCCGGGATTCAAGGACTCACAGTAGCCTCGCTGGCAAAGCGACTCGAGGAAGTATTCGTCTCTGGACTCGATTACCCACTTATTCTTCCGAGGACGTCGGAGGAGTTATTTTTGCTTCAACGAATTCGTGACGAGGCACACCGCTTCGCCATTACAGCCCAGCGCGCTGCTAGAAGCAAGTCGATATCTTCGGCGTTGGTCGATATCCCGGGCTTGGGGGAGCAAAAAGCGAGACTGCTGCTTCGCAAATTTGGATCTATAAAGAGGCTGAAGCTCGCCAGCGAGGCTGAAATCACCCAGCTCCCCGGATTTAGCGAGAGATTAGCGAATATTGTCCTTGAGCACCTCGCGGATTAAGGAAAACGCCTATCCGCGACACGCCGAAGCGGTAACCTTGTCTTCAGGCGGATGGAGGGGTAGATGGACGCTTCAAACAAACCGGAACTGCTTGTAGTAACAGGCATGTCTGGCGCTGGACGCTCAACGACCGGCAATGCTCTTGAAGATCAAGGGTGGCATGTGATTGACAACCTCCCTCCCCAGCTACTTTTTCCCATCAGCGATTTGTTCTCCAAAAGTATCGAGTCACTGAGCAAAGTCGCGGTTGTAATGGACGTGAGGGGTGGTCAGTTCTTCGCTGATTTGGAACAGAACATTCAAAAGCTAAGGTCCCACCAGATTAGTGTGAGAGTCCTATTTCTAGAGGCGAATGATGCGGCGCTCGTAAGAAGATTTGAGTCAGTTAGAAGACCACACCCGCTTCAAGGCGAAGGTACGGTTTTAGATGGAATCGCTGCCGAGAGAACTCAGCTGTTGAGTCTTCGTGAAACTGCGGATATTGTTTTTGATACCTCAGAATCGAATGTCCACGAGCTTACGAACCGGGTTGCCGAAGCCTTTGCGGGTCAGTCAAAGGGTTTCAAGGTGAACCTGATGAGCTTTGGTTTCAAGTACGGTCTTCCAGCAGACGCCGATATGGTAGCGGATGCAAGGTTTATCGCAAATCCACACTGGCAAGAGTCCCTTAGGGCAAAGACCGGAAACGACAGCGAAGTTTCCGCTTATGTCCTTAGCCAACCTGGAGTCAAAGACTTTGAAGAGAGCTACCTGGCGACTTTGAAGGTTGTGCTAGCTGGTTATCGAAAAGAAAATAAGAGATTCGCAACAATTGCGATCGGCTGCACGGGCGGTAAGCACAGGTCGGTCGCACTAACTAACGAGATAGCAGCGCGCCTCGCGGAGGACGCAGATATACGAGTCGCCATTTCTCACCGCGACTTGGGCAGGGAGTGATGATGGCGCTGACGCAACACATTAAAGAGGAGCTAGCAAGAGTTCCGGTAAGGACGGGTTTAGAGCGTGCAGCAGAGCTCGCGACAGTCCTTCGATTCTGTGGCGGACTGCAGCTAATTTCTGGACGAATCGCAATCGAAGTAGAGCTTGATTCTGCAGCATTAGCTCGCAGGCTTGCAAGGGCAATTGCGGAGCTTTATGGCATTCAATCCGAATTAACCGTCGTCCAAGCTGGAGGACTCAGAAAAACAAGTGGCTACCAAATTAGAGTGCTCAAAGACGGTGAGCTCCTGGCAAGGCAAACGGGTCTTATCGACAACCGGGGCCGACCGGTTCGCGGTCTACCAGCCACTCTAATTAGCTCGACTCTGGATGAGGCACGGGCGGTCTGGCGGGGAGCATTCATGGCCCACGGAGTCTTGACCGACCCCGGTAGGTCCACGTCTCTTGAAGTGACTGCTCCCGGAAACGAGTCAGCAATGGCCCTGGTCGGGGTGGCAAGAAGATTGGGAGTGAGTGCAAAGGCAAGAGAAGTCAGGAATGTGTATCGAGTCGTTGTTAGAGACGGAGAGGCGATCTCCGAACTTCTAAGGCAGATGGGATGCACGGAGCAAGTCGAAAAATGGGATGAGCTTCGTAGTCGACGCGAAATCAGAGGTGTCGCCAACCGTCTCGCAAACTTCGACGATGCGAACCTTAGAAGGAGTGCCCAAGCTGCAATAGCCGCCGGAGCTAGAGTTCAGCGAGCTTTAGAGATTCTTGGCGACCAAGCCCCTGCGCACCTGAAATACGCAGGAGAGCTCCGACTCCAGCATAAAGATGCCTCTCTAGATGAGTTAGGACACCTTGCTGTTCCCCCCATGACCAAAGACGCAGTGGCGGGACGAATCCGCAGATTGCTTGCAACCGCCGATAAGCGGGCGGGCGAATTGGGGATTCCAGATACCGAATCTGTCATCGCAGATCTGAACTAGTAACAAGGCTACGATTAAACCGACGAATCCAAAAATAGAAAGTGAAAAATTATGACCTACACACTTCCGGATCTCAACTACGACTACTCGGCGCTAGAGCCTCATATCTCGGCGAGAATAATGGAACTTCACCACTCTAAGCATCACCAGGCCTACGTCACGGGTGCGAACGCGGCGCTGGACGCGATGGCAGAGGCACGAGCTAACGACAACTTTGCAACTCTCCCGAAGCTACAAAAAGATCTCGCCTTCAACCTAGGTGGTCACGTGAACCACAGTATCTTCTGGAAGAACCTGTCTGCAGAGGGCGGCGAAGCATCCGGCGACCTACTGGCGGCCATTTCCGAGTACTTCGGATCTTACGAAGCATTTACAAAGCACTTCACCGCTGCCGCGATGGGTATCCAGGGCTCAGGCTGGGCATATCTGGCTTGGGACAGCATGAGCAACCGACTGATTATCGGCCAGCTCTATGATCAGCAGGGCAACCTTTCGATGGGAAGCATCCCGCTTCTAATGCTGGACATGTGGGAGCACGCGTTCTACTTGGACTATGTCAACGTGAAAGCGGACTACATAAAGGCATTCTGGAACATCGTCAACTGGGCCGATGTAGCAACTCGCTTCGCATCCGTTAAAGCGAACAGTTCCTCGCTGCTGCTAGGCTGACCACGCTCGCCCAAAGGTGCTCGGGCAAATAATTTATTCATTGACAAGTTTTGGAGTAGCCCCGTGACTCGTATTGGTATTAATGGTTTTGGACGTATCGGTCGTAATTATTTGCGAGCAGCACTAGCGCAAAATTCAGATCTAGAAATAGTCGCAGTAAACGATCTATCCGACCCTAAATCGCTCGCGCACCTGCTGAAGTATGACTCAGTGGGAGGACGACTTGATGCTGCGGTCTCTATTGATGGAGACAGCATCGTTGTAAACGGCAAGTCAATTAAAGTTCTGGCCGAGCGCGACCCGGCCAAAATTGACTGGGCGGAGCTTGGCGTAGAAATAGTCGTCGAGTCCACCGGCTTTTTCACTAATGCCGACGATGCTCGCAAGCACATTCAGGCTGGTGCCAAAAAAGTAATAATCTCAGCGCCTGCAACAGGGGAAGATGCCACCTTCGTAATTGGTGTAAATGAACATCTTTACGAGCCGGACAACCATCACGTGATTTCCAACGCATCCTGCACCACGAATTGCCTTGCGCCACTAGCCAAGGTATTCATGGACAATTTTGGAATCAAAAACGGTCTCATGACAACTATTCATGCGTACACCGCAGATCAGAACCTTCAGGACGGACCTCACCCGGACCTAAGACGCGCCCGCGCAGCGGCCATCAACATTGTGCCTTCTACTACCGGAGCAGCAAAGGCCTTGGGTGTAGTCATTCCAGAGCTAAAGGGCAAGCTCGATGGTTTCGCCTTGCGTGTGCCGATTCCGACCGGTTCGATAACTGATTTGACTCTAGTTTCTGAGAAAAAGGTGACGGTTGAAGAGATCAACGCTGCCTACAAGAAGGCGGCGGAGGGTGAACTTAAGGGAATCCTCATGTATACCGAAGACCCAATTGTTTCAAGCGACATCGTTGGTGACCCTCATAGCTCCATTTACGACAGCGGTTTGGTTCGAGTTATCGACAACACCGTGAAGTTATCAAGCTGGTATGACAACGAGTGGGGTTACTCAAATCGCCTTGTTGAGCTAACTGCCTTGGTTGCGTCCAAACTCTAATGCTCAGAACCCTCGACGACGCCGGAGACCTTCGATCCAAGGCAGTTCTAGTTCGCTGCGACCTCAATGTCCCTTTGTCTAATTCGCAGATCACCGATGACGGTCGGATTCGAGCGTCTCTGGAGACCATCAGCAGACTTGTCGGCGCTGGCGCGAAGGTCATACTGGCATCGCACCTAGGGCGCCCAAAGGCGCGCGAGCCCGAATTGTCACTTGCTCCAGTTGCGACACGCCTCCAAGAACTACTGGGTAAAGAAGTACAGTTCTCCCCGGAATGCACTGGGGACCATGCCCGGGCTCTGGCCTCCTCCCTGAAGGACGGAGAGGTAGCACTGCTTGAAAACCTCCGTTTCAACGCTGCAGAGACCTCCAGCGACCCACAGCAGCGTGCGGCGTTTGCCAGAGAACTCGCGACGATGGCAGACATCATGGTTTCTGACGGTTTTGGTGTTGTTCACCGGAAGCAAGCCAGTGTTTATGAGCTCGCTGGCCTTTTACCCAGCTACGCAGGATTACTGGTTGAGGCAGAGCTCAAAGTTCTGGACCGACTAACAACAACGCCATCCCGTCCGTACACGGTCGTGCTCGGCGGCTCAAAGGTCTCGGACAAGCTTGCTGTCATAGGGCATCTGTTACCAAAGGTGGACAGGCTGGCAATTGGCGGAGGTATGGTCTTCACCTTGCTGAAGGCAATGGGGCATAACGTGGGGAAAAGCTTGCTGGAAGAAGATCAAGTCGAAACCATGAGAGGTCTTCTCAAGCAGGCCGCGGACTTGGGTGTGCAAATTATTCTGCCGACCGATATAGAAATTGCATCAAGTTTTTCAGCCGAAGCCACGCACAAGACCGTGCAGGCAGACGCCATCGAAGATTCTGAACTAGGCGCCGAAGTCTTGGGGCTCGACATTGGTCCAGAGAGCGCCAAAATTTTCGCCGAAGCCGTTGCAAGCTCGAAAACCGTCTTCTGGAACGGTCCGATGGGAGTGTTCGAATTTCCGAACTTCGCACACGGCACGAAAGCTGTGGCAGAAGCGCTAACCCACGTGACCGGACTATCGGTTGTCGGGGGCGGGGACTCCGCAGCTGCGGTCAGGGCACTTGGATTTGATGAGGCCAACTTTGGTCACATTTCAACCGGTGGTGGTGCAAGCCTTGAATACCTTGAAGGTAAGACACTGCCAGGACTGGAGGTCCTTAATGACTAATCGCACACCACTGATTGCTGGTAACTGGAAAATGAACCTTGATCACCTTCAGGCGATTGCCCTGGTGCAGAAGCTGTCATGGACTCTAAATGATGCCGACCATGACTTTGGCGAAGTCGAAGTAGCCGTTTTCCCGCCATTTACTGACCTCAGAAGCGCTCAAACCCTTATTGATGCCGAGAAATTCGAGATAAAGCTGGGCGCTCAAGACATATCCCAGCATGCCTCCGGCGCCTACACCGGCGAAATATCAGGGCAAATGCTATCTAAGCTGAACGTCGAATACGTACTCGTCGGGCACTCGGAACGTCGCACCTATCACGCAGAGAATGACTCAGTAGTCCAGCAAAAAGTTGCTGCTGCGTGGGCGAATAATCTTGTTCCCATCATCTGTGTAGGGGAGACCCTTGAGGAACTTGAGAGCCAAGGGCAGTCCGCGGTGCCGATAATTCAAACCATCAATGCACTCAGCAACCACAAGGTTCTCGGGGATTTTGTTATCGCCTACGAACCGGTTTGGGCAATAGGGACCGGGAAAGTCGCAACCGCACAAGAGGCCAGCGAAGTCGCAACAGCTATCAGACAGGCGCTCCAGGCTAATTTTGGAGACGATGCCGCGAACTCGCGAATTCTCTACGGGGGATCCGTAAAGGCAAGTAATGTCGCAGGTTTCTTGCAATCTGAGCAGGTTGATGGTGTGCTAGTAGGAGGTGCGTCCCTGGATGCAGAAGAGTTTTCTGGAATATCGCGCTTCAAAAAGCACATAGTCCTATAATTTACAAGGTTTGAAAAGAGAATGAGGAAATAGATGGCTGCCCTACAAACAGCGCTATTGGTATTGCTTGCAATAACCAGTGTGCTTCTAATCTTGATGATTTTGCTTCACAAGGGTCGAGGTGGAGGAGTCGCGGAGATGTTTGGCGGCGGAGTAACAAGCTCTATGAACTCATCGGGCGTGGCCGAGCGTAACCTCAACCGAATCACAGTCGTTCTTGGCTTGGTCTGGGTTTCAGTCATCATCATATTGGGCCTCTTTACAAGATTCGGATGGGCATGATGTCGAGCTCACCTTCAATTCGCGGAGCACGCGTCGGTGCTGGCCCAATGGGCGAGCAGGATCGTGGCCATCAGGTAGAGAAGGTTGCTCTTAGCTTCTTCTGTTCAAATGGCCACGAGATCAACCCACTGTTTGCAGCCAGCGTCAACGAGGAAGACTTACCCAAAGAGATTGACTGTCCTCACTGCGGCCTTCCGGCTGGCATGGACAAGGCAAATCCTCCTCAAGTTGCGAAGATTGAGCCTTATAAGACTCACCTCGCGTACGTAAAAGAACGCAGAACAGACGACGAGGCCGAGCAGATTTTAGCGGAGGCCCTAGATTCAATTCGCAACCGCAGACAGCGTGCGGCCGACGCTGCTAAAGCGCGTCGCTAAGCTCTTTATCTAAGTACCAGCTGGTTGATTGCAGCCCCTTGACCTTAGCCAGGGGCAACTCGCAATATGGATCGTCTAAAGCCGAACCGACTACAGCCGCTTTTGGTGCTCCGGAGGCTAAAAACCAAACCTGATTTGCTCGATTTAGCGCGCGGTAGCTGAGGCTTAGTCGCTCGGATGGTGGCTTGGGTGAGTCCCACTCCGCCGTAATCCATTCCCCATTACTCTGATGTCCCGGAAACAAAGATGCCACGTGCCCGTCGGGCCCCACGCCTAAAATAACCAGATCAAAAATTTCAGCAGTATCCTCGGCGCTACCGTAAGAAATCGTCATGGCTCTATTCATCAGAGCCTGCCCCGCCAAAAGTTCGGTGTCGGAAGCAGGGTAACGAAGCAAAGATCGAGTGGCCAACTCGGGGAAAAGACTAATTCCTTGATGTTCGTTCCGGTCCTCGTGATCCAAGTCGACAAAGCGTTCATCACCAAACATAAATCTTACTTTTGAAAGATCGAGATTCAGCTTGGCGAGCTCTCCAACCAGCGCGATGCCGAGGCTACCACCGGTCAAAATAATGTTCGCGACGGGCTTTGACTCTAAAACTTCTGAAACCAATGCCAAAAAATCCGCGGCAGCTTGGCTCAGAAGCTCTTTTGAAGTCTCAGCGACAACGATTCGTGGCTTCATCGCTTCGACAGCTCATTTTTCAACACGGCACCATAAACTTCATCTTCTCCCAAGAACCGCATATCCTCCATGAGGCAATCCTGATCCGAGCGTTTGGGCAGCAGGACCGAGCTATCCGGTGCACCAGTTTGGCCGATGCTCGCTACGTCGCCAGACCGAATGATGGCCAGTTCCCCTTCATCAAAGGAAATCTCTACCCCGGCAATGCCCTCTATGGCAATCCCCGAAAGCTCGTGGATGATCTTTGCATCCACACCTAGTTGCATCGACAACCAACCGGCCAACAGCCTTACGCTCGGGGAAATTATCGAACCCAGGACTCGAATTTCGACAACTCGGCGGTTTTTTTCGTTATCGAACAAGGCCGCAAGCTGAGAACGCCACAGCGTAATTCTCGTCCAAGACATGTCACTATCCCCGGGTTCATAATTCTTGGCCAGCTGCCTTAGAAACCCAGACTCATCCCGTTGAGCTGCGGCATCTGTGATTCTTCGGGTTGCAATCTGGCCAATGGGGTTCTTCGAAGGATTGGCTTTACAGTCTGACGGCCACCATGCGACTACCGGTGCATCGGGAAGAAGCAGCCCTGTGACCATCGACTCGGTGTTGCTATTTGCGTCGCCAAAGGCACGGATCACGACAACTTCGGACGCACCAGCGTCACCACCAATTCTTATTTCGGCATCCAACCTAGAAGACTTTTCTCCTTGCTCTAAATCGCTCACCAACACAATAATCCTGCTCGGATGCAATCGAGACGCCCCGTTGGCGGCCTCAATAGCCTTTTCAAGGTGATCAGAGCTTGTCTCGATAATGAGAGTAAGGACACGACCTAACGCAACTACTCCACCGTCTTCACGTAGTTCTTGAAGTTTTTTTTCAATCTTTGAGGTGGTGGTCCTCTCCATGTTGACGATCATGGTCTTCTCCACACTCGGCCATCTTCGGCCAGCATTTGATGAGCGGACTCCGGGCCCCACGATCCTGGGGCGTATGATTCTGGCTTGCCGCTACTTTTCCAGTGCGCAACTATGGGATCTAGAATTTTCCAAGACAGCTCCACTTCTCGTTGCCGCGGGAAAAGGGGTGGTTCGCCCAATAGAACATCAAGAATCAGGCGTTCGTAGGCCTCAGGGGAGTCTTCGGTAAAAGCATGACCATAACCGAAGTCCATTGTGACGTCTCGAACCTGCATGCTGGGTCCTGGGACTTTAGAACCAAAACGAATCGTGACCCCTTCGTTCGGCTGAACCCTAATCACCAGTGCATTTTCGCCTAAAAGTTCAGTCTGGCTTTCTCCAAATAATTGCTGAGGTGCTCTTTTGAAAACCACGGCAATCTCGGTGACTCGTCGTCCAAGACGCTTTCCGGCACGCAGATAAAAAGGCACAGATTGCCAGCGTCTATTATCAATGTTGAGCCTCATGGCAGCGAAGGTTTCCGAGTTGTTCTCGGTGTCCATGCCAGCCTCGTCGAGATATGCCTTGACGAACTCTCCACCCTGCCAACCGCCCTTATATTGACCCCTAGCAGTGTACTTTGAAAGATCTTGGGGCAGCGCAATGGAGGCTAGAACCTTTTCCTTTTCCGCCCGCAAGTCTGCCGCGTCAAAGCTCAACGGCTGCTCCATTGCGGTCAGGGCAAGAAGCTGCAGAAGGTGATTCTGAATCACGTCTCTCGCGGCGCCAATGTCCGCGTAAGAACCGGCGCGATTTCCAATCCCAATGTCCTCGGCCATTGAAATCTGAACATGATCGATGTAGTTACTGTTCCAAATTGGCTCAAACAGCTGGTTTGCAAAGCGAAGAGCCAAGATGTTCTGAACGGTTTCCTTACCCAGATAATGATCAATCCTGAACACGGCATCCGGAGGAAAAACGCGTTCGACTATGTCGTTTAGCTCGATAGCCGTTTCAAGGTTTGACCCAAAGGGTTTTTCAATGACGACGCGTCTAAATTCCCCCTCGGCAGCGTCTGCAAGCCCCGAGTCGGATAACTGCTGGATCACCAGCGGAAAGTCCCGCGGTGGAATAGATAGATAAAAAGTGTGATTACCAGCTGTCCCACGCTCTTCGTCCAACTCGTCCACTGTCCTCTTGAGTCTAAGAAATGCTTCAGGGTCGTCGTGTCTACCCGAGACAAATCGGATGCCCTTAGCTAACTGACTCCAAACCTCTTCGGACCAAGCGGTTCTGGCATTCGCCTTACAAGCATCGTGTACCACCGCTTCAAAGTCGGCCGGGCTCCAGTCTCTCCTTGCGAACCCGACCAACGAAAAGGCCGGCGGCAACAGGCCGCGATTGGCGAGGTCGTAAATGGCGGGCAGAAGCTTCTTTCCCGCAAGATCACCAGTCACACCGAACATTATTAGGCCGCTAGGCCCTGCGATCTTTTGCACTCGGCGGTCGCGAGGATCTCTCAGCGGATTGTTGGTCACGAAGCAATTACCTTTTCTAGAAACGCTAGGTCCCGAAGTGGTTCAGTCATGAACAAAGACACAACCGGAAGGCCATTATCGGACAGGACTTTCGCATCTCCGGCAGCCTGAGCTCGGATCAGTTCTCCAAAGCTAAAGGGGCGATCCTTTATTTCAAGATCGATGCCATGCTCACCGGTAATCTGGACAAAGAGCCCCTGCTTGGGTCCGCCTTTGTGAAATTGGCCGGTCGAGTGCAAAAACCTCGGCCCCCAACCAAAGGTGACTGGTCTGCCGGTTCGCTTCGCGAAAATGTCTCTCAGTTTCTCAAACTGAGGATATTCTGGCCTACTCAGATAAACCTGCACAGCGATATAGCTATGATCATTTGCTTGACTTAGTAGCTCTTCGATTGCAGCCTCCACTGTGCTGCCGACCACATTCAAACCGTAACTTGCAACCGTGATTCCTCGATCGACATGGCCCGGGGCCACCAGGACACCGGGGGAGTCCAGTAGCGCTCGGGAAGCAATCTTGGCAGACTCAACATCGGGCTGATCGAATGGATTTATTTGCATTAGATAGCCGGCAATTGCCGTGGCGTACTCCCACAGCAGGAACAATTCGCCGAGGCCGCCACTGAAGGTTAGGTGCTCGGCTCCGGGCATAGAATCCGAAAACCGGATGAAGATAGTGTCACTTGGTACGTCTTGAATTTCCGGAGCGCTGCTGGTCACAACAACAGGAAGAATGCCACGTTGCTGTTTACCGGTGCTCTCTGCAACCAGTTGTTCAACCCAGTCACCAAAGCCAGGAAGGCCATCGGTTTCTATCAAAAACTTATCGCGAACCCGACCGACTCCGGGAGTCGCTGCCAAGGCGGCTCCAAGCCAAATAGCTGGGTTATCCGTGGAGTCGGCACTGAGTCCAAAACTCACCCGCGACGCACTAGCCAGCAACGAAGAGATATCAGCACCGGCCAGTCCAGCAGGAACCAACCCGAATGCGCTTAGCGCCGAATACCTACCACCGACGTCTGGGTCCGCATTAAACACCTTGTAGCCATCGGCTCTTGATTCGGTATCGAGGGGGGAGCCGGGATCCGTAACTACAACTATTCGGTCCGCAGGTTCGATGCCAGCTGCCAAAAAACCGGTCTCAAAAGCTCTCTTCTGGCTGTCTGTCTCGACGGTCGCTCCAGATTTTGAGGAGACAACCACTGCCGTTCGCTCAAGATCTCTGACGGCGGAGAGCACTTGATCAGGCGCTGTTGAGTCAAGAATCACTATTTCATGGCCAGTATTTTTCCCAATAACCTCTGGTGCAAGCGATGAGCCGCCCATTCCGCAAAGCACAATACGGTCGATACCCAAGTCCCGAAAATGGTCTCTCAGCTTTAGGATTTCGGGAATCAAATCAACCGAAGTCTTGGGGGAATCTATCCAGCCAAGCCGTTTTGAAGCCTCGGCTTTCGCAGCCGACCCCCAAATGGAGTCATCCTTATCGCCCAGCCTAGAAGCGATCTGGGCATCTATGACTTTTGAAACTTTGGGCTCCAGGTCTGGCTTGAGGCTTTCCCGTATCCTCAGCTGCATGATCTAGCTTCCAGCTAGCGCGTGTTCAACAGTTTCAACTAATTCAGCCCAAGAAACCTTGAATTTGTCGACACCTTCTTGCTCTAGCTGCGCAGTGACATCCGCGAGATCGACACCGGCGGCAGCAATTTCAACCATTACTGCCTTTGCGTTTTCAAAGGAGGCGATTACCGATTCGGCTGGAATCACGCCATGGTCAGCAGTTGCCATCATGGTTTTCTCCGGCATGGTGTTGACGATGTTTTTAGAAACCAGTTCGGTGACATACAGGGTGTCAGGGAGGGCTGGGTCCTTGACTCCCGTTGAGGCCATCAGCGGTCGCTGTGGGTTTGCTCCCGCCGCCTCAAGCGTTTGCCACTCAGGGGTTGAAAATCGATTTTGGAAAAGCTCGTATGCCAGCTGAGCGTTCGCAAGAGCGGCCTTGCTTTTCAGCTCCGGCTTACCAAGTGCCTCTAACCTCGAATCCACTTCTGTGTCAACGCGAGAAACAAAAAATGAAGCAACCGAATGAATCTTGCTCAAGTCCTTGCCCGCCTGCTTCGCCTGAGACAGCCCGTCTAGATAAGCATCGATAACTTTGTCGTAGCGATCGAGCGAGAAAATCAAAGTCACATTCACTGAGATTCCTGCCGCTGTAACGGCAGTGATAGCCGCTAAACCATTTAGGGTCGCCGGAATTTTAATCATGACGTTATTGCGACCGACAAGCTCATAAAGCGACAGTGCCTGAGAAATGGTGCGCTCAGTGTCATTTGCCAGTCCCGGTTCGACCTCGATGGACACTCGGCCATCCACTCCATGGGACTCGTTATAAATAGGTAGGAACAGGTCGCAGGCTGCCGCGACATCGTCCGAAGTGATGTTTGCAATTGCCCGAGCCGCACTGCTGCCAGCGGCCTTTTCCGCAACAATGGCATCCCGGTATGAGGAGCCCTTCAAGGCCGCGGCAAAAATAGTCGGGTTAGTAGTAACGCCCCTGACCGAAAAATTATCAATTAGGTGCTTGAGGTTTCCAGATTCGATGCGTTCTCTGGAAAGGTCGTCTAGCCAAATAGAAACACCGGCTTCAGTCAGTGATTTTAGGTTTTCATTCATTAGTTACCTCCAAGTACTCTCTTTGCAGCCTCAACCACCTTGTTGGTGGTAATTCCAAACTCTGTGAAAAGAGTCTTGTAATCAGCCGATGCTCCGAAGTGGTTAATTCCAATGGACTCACCATTGTCCCCAACATACTTGCGCCATCCATCGGTAACTCCGGCCTCAATGGAGACCCTGGCCTTCACTCGCTTTGGAAGCACTGAATCTTGGTAATCCTGAGGCTGAGCATCAAACCACTCAAGGCAAGGCGCAGAAACCACTCGCACTGAAATTCCCTCTGCTTCTAGGATCAGCCTCGCTTCAACCGCAAATTGAACTTCGCTTCCGCTGGCGATCAAAATTATATCTGGCTTATCTCCCTGCCCTGCATAGACATAAGCACCCTTGCTGACCTGGTCGGCCTGGCCGAAACCTTCGCTGCGATCAAACACCGGAAGGCCCTGCCTCGTAAGCACAATTCCGGCGGGATTATTTTTGTTTTTCAGGACCTGAAGCCACGCCTGAGAGGTCTCGTTCGCATCGGCTGGGCGCACGATGTCCAGATTTGGAATCAGTCTCAGAGCATTCAAGTGCTCGATTGGCTGATGAGTTGGACCGTCCTCACCGAGTGCAACAGAGTCGTGGGTCCATACATAGATCGGAGCTATGCCCATCAAGGCGGCCAAGCGGACCGAGGGCCTCATGTAATCAGAGAAGACCAGAAAAGTTCCGCCGAACACCCTCGAATGGCCGGAAAGAGTGATGCCGTTCAGAATTGCACCCATCGCGTGCTCACGAATACCGAAGTGAAGTATTCGCCCGGCAGTTTTTGGGGTCCATGCCTTAGTTTGCCACTTGGCAGGCACAAATGACCCGCCGCCCTCAATGGTGGTGTTGTTCGACTCGGCAAGGTCGGCAGAGCCGCCCCACAGCTCTGGCATTTTCGCTGCAATTGCGTTTATGACTTTTCCGGAGGCCGCTCGGGTTGCGATTTCATCGCCCGATGAAAATTCTGGAAGTGACGACGCTAGATCTGCGGGCAGCTCTCCAGATGCAAGACGCTCAAACAGCTTTGCCGAATCAGGATTTTCTTGGTGCCATTTGCTGAACTCAGCTTCCCAAGCCGCACGCTGTTCCTTACCTCGCTGAGCCAGCTGCCTGGTGTGAGACAGGACGTCTTCAGCAACAGCGAAATGCTCTTCAGCATCGAAACCAAGCGCTTGCTTTAGGCCAGCAAGCTCTTCAGCACCAAGCTTTGAGCCGTGAATCTTGCCGGTGTCTTGTTTTGTGGGACTGGGCCACCCGATGATAGTTCTTAGTGTGATTAGCGTCGGCTGATCTCTGTTCTCCTTGGCTGCCAGGATTGCTTCGTAAAGCGCCTCCACGTCTTCGACATATCCGGTTTCCTTGCGCCAGTTGACCTCAATGGTTTGCCAGCCATAAGCCTGGTAACGCTTTGCGACGTCTTCAGAAAAGCTAATGTCAGTGTCGTCTTCGATAGAAATTTGGTTTGCGTCATAAATGACAATGAGATTGCCCAGTGCGTGATGTCCCGCAAGGGAAGCCGCCTCAGCGCTAACACCCTCTTGCATGTCACCGTCACCAGCTATCACGTATACGAAATGGTCAAAGGGTGAGGTTCCATCGGTTGTGGCAGGATCAAACAATTCGCGTTCGAATCTTGTTGACATTGCAAATCCAGTTGCCGATGCCAAGCCTTGGCCCAATGGCCCAGTTGTAATTTCTACACCCTTGGTGTGAGCATATTCAGGATGCCCAGGAGTCAGAGAACCCCAGGTTCTCAGTGACTGAATGTCAGTGAGCTCGAGGCCGAAGCCGCCTAGAAATAACTGATTGTACAAAGTTAGAGAAGAGTGACCCACTGAAAGGACAAATCGGTCTCTGCCAACCCAGCGGTCATCTTGCGGGTCGTGCCTCATGACTTTTTGAAATAGTAGATACGCAGCCGGCGCCAGGCTGATTGCTGTTCCGGGGTGACCGTTGCCAACCTTCTCTACTGCATCCGCGGCAAGAACTTTGGCAGTCTTGACTGCCAAGTCGTCAATTTCATTCCATTCCAACAAAGAATCATTCCTAACAAATTACGTGTTTTACCACTTAGGGATTTGCGCCGGCGGCGGTGCCTGACATTTAGCCATGAGTCTATACCGAATGGGCTGCAGGACCGCCCCGACTGGATTAGACTTGGACAAATGTCTACGGTAGAAAAATCATCTGGAGCGCGGCTTTCGCGCAAGATCCGCGCGTATTTTTTGCTGACTAAACCACGTGTTATCGAGCTTTTACTCATTGCGACCGTACCGGCCATGATTCTGGCCGCTAGAGGCTTCCCTTCAATTTGGCTAATCATTGCCACGGTTTTTGGCGGCGCCCTCAGCGCTGGGAGTGCCAACGCATTTAATTGCTACATAGACCGCGACATTGACCAAATCATGGGGCGCACGAAAAATCGACCGCTAGTGACCGGGGAACTCACGCACAAAGAGGCTCTGATTTTTGCGTGGTCAATTGGAAGCTTGTCGGTCATTTGGTTTGCGCTACTGATAAACGTGCTTGCAGCCGTTCTTTCGCTAATTGCAATTTTGTTCTACGTCTTCGTCTACACACTCGGACTCAAGAGACGCACGCCACAAAACATTGTTTGGGGCGGCGCTGCCGGGGCCATGCCAGCCTTGATTGGCTGGGCTGCTGTGACCAATGAGCTCTCTTTAGCAGCTGGAGTGCTGTTCTTGATTATTTTCCTTTGGACACCGCCGCACTACTGGCCACTTTCAATGCGTTACTTAGAGGAGTACAAGGCTGCCGGAGTTCCGATGCTTCCTGTAGTGGCAAAAAACGAGCATGTGGGTAGACAGATAATTCTTTATGCCTACGCATACTTTGCTGCGACACTTCTGCTGATTCCAGTTGCGAACATGGGCACTGTGTATACGGTTGCAGCGGTGTTGGCTGGAATCTGGTTCACCTGGGAATCACATCGGCTCTACAAAGAGGCAAAGGTTCAAATACCTCAAAACCCGATGCGCTTATTCCATGCTTCAATTACCCACCTGACGATTTTGTTCTTAGCAATCGCAATTGACCCTCTGATTTATTTATAGAGGATTTCAGCGCTTTATTTCTTCGAGGCGACGAAGCGCTTCATCTCGCTCTTGGGAATGATCCAAAATTGGGGGAGCGTACCCAAACTGATAACCGGCGATGTCATTCCAAGGCTCGTGGACACTTGCAGCCGGTAAATGAGCAAGCTCTGGCAACCACTTCCTCACATAATCGCCGTCCGGGTCAAATTTTGGGCCCTGCAGGATTGGATTGAAAACTCGGTAAAAAGGGCTTGCATCGGTGCCGCAACCGGCCGTCCATTGCCAGCCGTGAGAGTTTGAGGCGGGGTCAAAATCAGTAAGGTGCTCCTCAAAAAACTTGGCCCCGATTTGCCATTCGAAGTGAAGGTCTTTCACCAAAAAACTTGCAACAATCATTCGTGCTCGATTATGCATCCAGCCAGACTGAACGAGCTGTCTCATTGCAGCATCGACGATTGGGTATCCCGTGGCGCCAGCTTTCCACGCGGCTAGTTTCTCGGGAAACTCGTTGGGGTCATCGTAGGCAAGCCCGGCGAAGCGAGGCTCGTAGTACTCATCGTAGGTACGCGGGTGGTGGTGCATTACATCTGCGTAAAACTCCCGCCAAGCTATCTCCTTGCGAAAAACCTCTTCGCCCTCTGTATTACCGAGGCCAGCAAGTAGAGTCCGCGGATGAACCTCGCCGTGGGCCAGCGCGTGAGAAAGCTTGGAGGTCCCATTTATGTCCGGTCGATTTCGGTGGTCCGAGTAATCAAAAATCCGAGAGGCTCGAAACTTGGCCCATGTTTCAAGGGCCAAGTTTTCTCCCGCATTCACTCCCGAGGTTATGGCGACTCTTTGGCTGGCTGCTGCCCAGGGTGCGTTCTGGACATCAAGAACAAACGGCTCGGGGACAGACACTTGAAGCCATCTTTTGAAAAAGGGCGTGTAGACGCGCACGGCTGTTTGATCGTCTTTGACAACTGTTCCGGGCTCGACTGCGTAATAACTGCCGACTAAAACAAGCTCCACGTCTAACGCTGCGAGAGCATGACGAACTGAATCTTGCTCGATGACGCCGTTTGTATCAAACGCCCTTGTCGCCACCACGCGCGCGGCAGAAAATTCCCGAGACATCTTGCCGAGCTCGATACTTGCATCCCCATGGAGCAGCTCAAGCCCTCTAGGCAGGCTGTCATCTAAAGCTAAGACTGAAGCAAGAACTGAGCTTTTGCGCAGCTCCGACATACCAGTGCTTGCAGTCGGAAGAACAAAAACCGGAAGTAGTTCGTTTGAGGAGCTGGCCGCAAAGCTAAGAGCCTGATTATCTTGAAGCCGGCGATCTCGTCGAAACCAGAAAATCGTCTTCATCGATTGATTTTTCTGGCACTCAATACCTGAAAAGTAATCAGTGCTGTCAAGACACCTGAACCGAGCATGTGAATCCCCACCAACAACGCGGGCACGCCCATTCGCGCCTGAATCACTCCGACTACAGCCTGAAATACAGTCGCGACGAACAACAGCAGCAGAATCCGAGACTCAAGTTGTTTCAGTAGGGACCTGGATTTCACAACTTGAGCAACCAGCTGCAAAGTTATTAGGGCGAGCAGCGTGTAACCCGGGTAGGAGTGGTAATGCTGCCAGATTTCAAGATCGAAGCCGTTTCGTGGCGTAAGGGCGTCGCCAGCGTGCGGGCCGGCACCGGTGACAATCACGCCCATGCAGATCGCAATAAATCCAACTACTACCGTCGGCCATGCGAGATTCGCATTCCAACGGGCCACGGAATTCACCGGTTTAGGTAATGCCCGCCAAACCAAGAGTGAGGCCAATGCGATCAGACCCGTTGAGATTACAAAATGAAGACCCACAATCCACGAGTTCAAACCGGTCAGAACCGTGATCCCTCCGATTACGGCCTGCACGATTATGCCGACCCCTAATCCAAAAGCTGGCACAACCAAGCCAAACCGGTTTGTCAAGCGAGCAGTTCTAATGATGACGACCCCAAACAAGAGCATCATGCCCAAGGCCAACGCGAATGTTGCCAAAGTAACCAGAACAAGTCCGAACATGGTGTTGAGGGCCAAGCCCACAACCAGCAAGACTGCGCCACTGAAAAAACCAATTGACAAAAGTCCTATGCGGCGTGTGGATTCACTGATGCGCACAACGACGATAAAGGTCAAAAGCGCGATGATAAGCAGAACGATTGTTAGCAACCGATTCCCAAATTCAATGACACCGTGAAAGCCCATCTCCGGGGTGCTTACCAACGAGTCTTCTGTACATTTCGGCCAAGTCGGGCAGCCCAGGCCACTCCCAGTGAGCCGAACCGCACCCCCAGTCACAACGATCAAAATTTGGGTAACCAATGAAAGCCACACAAACAACCGCAAACGAAGCGGCGAGACAATGCCATCGAACCACAGGCCCTTGAGGGTCTTCATAAACGCCTTAACTTAGGTGTGCCTTACTGTTTTATTTTCATAGAACTACGTAGGCTTGTTACAACATCACATCTCAAGTTTCTCATGATTGGCTTTGATGGAATACGTTTCACCGAAATCAGTTGTACTAATTAAGTAGAAGGAGGCCACAATGGCAGAGAAAATTATCGATCGCCCAGAACTGGACGACCTAGGGACTTACGAGTTTGGTTGGTCCGACAAGTCAAAAGCGGGTGACGAGGCCAAGCGTGGTATCTCAGACGAAGTGGTTCGCGACATCTCGGGCAAAAAAGACGAGTCCGACTGGATGCTGCAGCGCAGGCTGAAGGGCTACGAACTCTTCATGAAAAAGCCAATGCCTACTTTCGGGGCAGACTTGTCAGGGATTGACTTCGACAACATTAAATACTTCGTTCGCTCGACTGAGCGACAGGCTCAAACCTGGGAAGACCTTCCAGAGGACATTCGCAACACTTACGACAAGCTTGGGATTCCAGATGCGGAACGCCAGCGCCTCGTTTCCGGCGTTGCCGCCCAGTACGAGTCAGAGGTGGTTTATCACTCAATTCGCGAAGACCTAGAGCAGCAGGGTGTCTTGTTCCTGGACACCGACACTGCTCTTCGAGAGCACCCTGAAATCTTCAAGGAGTATTTCGGAACAGTTATCCCGGCCGGTGACAATAAGTTTGCAGCCCTGAACACTGCGGTTTGGTCCGGAGGCTCCTTTGTCTACATCCCCAAGGGTGTAAAAGTAGACATCCCTCTTCAGGCCTACTTCAGAATAAACACCGAAAACATGGGTCAGTTCGAAAGAACGCTAATCATCGCTGATGAGGACTCCTACGTTCACTACATCGAGGGCTGCACCGCACCGATTTACCAGTCTGACTCGCTGCACTCGGCAGTAGTCGAAATCATCGTAAAGAAGAACGCTCGCGTTCGTTACACGACAATTCAGAACTGGTCTAACAACGTTTATAACCTAGTAACCAAGCGAGCCATCGCTCACGAAGGTGCCACCATGGAGTGGATCGATGGAAACATTGGGTCAAAGGTCACCATGAAGTACCCGAGCGTCATACTCGCAGGCGAGCGTGCTCGTGGCGAGACGCTCTCGGTCGCTTTTGCCGGAGAGGGTCAGCACCAGGACGCAGGAGCCAAAATGATTCACCTTGCTCCTTACACAACCAGCTCCATCGTGTCTAAGTCAATTGCCCGAGGTGGAGGAAGAACTTCCTACCGCGGCGAGATCCGAGTAAACCCGGGAGCTCATCACTCGGCAAACACGGTTCGCTGTGACGCGCTACTCGTGGACACAATTTCCAGATCAGACACTTATCCTTCAAACGACATCCGTGAAGATGATGTTTCGATGGGACACGAAGCGACAGTCTCGGCCATCAGTGCAGAGCAGCTGTTCTACTTGCAGTCTCGAGGAATGGCCGAAGATGAAGCGATGGCGATGATTGTCCGAGGCTTCATCGAGCCTATTGCCAAGGAACTGCCAATGGAGTACGCACTTGAGCTGAACAAGCTTATTGAGATGCAGATGGAAGGGGCTGTTGGCTAGATGGCGCAGCACGGAATAGAGGCTCACGAGCACAAGCTCGTACCCCTCCAGACAAGATCTGAACGCCCACGGTCAACCTCTATAAGTGATTTTCCAGAGCTTTCAAACAGGCAAGAGATCTGGCGATATTTGCCAATGGATCGCCTTCAAGGCCTAGATGCGGAAGTTATAGGCGAAGTTACTCAGAGTGAACTATCCATCGCTCTTTCGGGTGCAGTCACCGCCAACTGGATTGACTCCAGTGAGCAGATTGTCGGAACAGCTGGACTTCCCGAAGACCGTATTTCGGCAATCGCCTGGACCAACGCCTCGAAGACTCTTTTGGTTGAGGTCCCCTCAGATCAGGAAATAGCTGAGCCAGTATTTCTCACCTTGAAACTGGAAGAACTTGCAGCCAAGGCCCTGCACATCTTCGTGAAGGTAGGCGCGAACGCCAAAGCGACAATCGTCCTAGACCACATCGGTCAGGGCTTTCTTGCCGAGAACGTAGAGATCCTGCTGGACCCCGGAGCAAACCTTGACTTTGTCTCGATTCAGGACTGGGATAACGGTTCATCACATGTTTCGAATCAATTCACCAGACTTGGTCGAGACTCGACATTGAAGCATGTCGTGGTGTCACTTGGGGGAGACCTAGTTCGAGTCACGCCATCCGTTGCCCTAGATTCGCCGGGTGCAGAAATCCAAATGTATGGTGTTTTCCTGGCCGATTCGAAGAACTACTTTGAACATCGACCTTATGTGGACCACATTGCAGAAAACTGCGTTTCAAATGTTGCCTACAAGGGCGCCCTCCAAGGTGCAGGCGCTCACACGGTCTGGGTCGGAGACGTCCTTATTAGAGAGACCGCTATTGGAACTAATAGCTATGAACTCAACCGAAACCTGTTGCTTACCGACGGAGCACGAGCAGACTCAGTTCCAAATCTAGAGATTGAAACTGGGAAAATTGAAGGTGCTGGCCACGCGAGCGCCTCCGGGCGCTTCGATGACGAGCAGTTGTTCTACCTAATGGCTAGAGGAATTGGGGACACCGAGGCGAAGCGCCTCGTCGTTCGAGGATTCTTGAATGAGGTAGTTCAGAAGGTTGGAATTTCTCAGGTAGAAGACCGTCTAATTGCTTCGATCGAACAAGGACTCGAGAAGGCGGGAGTCTAAATTGGCAGTAAGAGTTTGCGCCGCTGAGGATATTAAACCGGGAAATGCTCTCAGAGTGACTATTGAGGGACACCCAATCGCTCTTGTCAGGCTCAACGACGGCAACTTCAGAGCAATCGACGATAAGTGCTCCCACGGTGAGATTTCACTGAGCGAGGGCTTTGTTGAGGACGAAACCCTGGAGTGCTGGGCGCACGGAGCTAAGTTCGACTTAAACACTGGAGTCCCTCTGAGTCTTCCGGCTTATGAGGCAGTGAGTACCTACGAGGTACTGGTGGAAAATGAAGAAGTTTTTATCGAGTACGAAGCTTAAAGGAGATCAAATAATGGCAACCCTAGAAATCAAGAACCTACATGTCTCGGTCGATACAGACCAGGGCAAAAAGCAGATCCTTCGAGGAGTAGACCTTGTGGTCAAGTCCGGCGAAACTCACGCCATCATGGGACCAAATGGCTCCGGCAAGTCCACCCTCGCCTACTCCATCGCCGGACACCCGAAGTACGAAATCACCGAAGGTGAGATCCTTCTGGATGGCCAGAACGTTCTTGAAATGGCCGTGGACGAGCGCGCTAAGGCTGGTCTGTTTCTTGCGATGCAATACCCGGTAGAAGTGCCTGGCGTTTCGGTTTCGAACTTCCTAAGAACAGCCAAAACCGCGCTTGATGGAGAAGCTCCAAAGCTTCGCGAGTGGATCGGCGATTTAAAGCACGCGATGAAAAACCTCCGCATGGATCCAGATTTCACCGAACGAAACGTGAACGAAGGGTTCTCAGGTGGTGAAAAGAAGCGCCACGAGATTCTTCAGCTGGAGCTTTTGAAGCCAAAAATTGCAATCCTCGACGAGACCGACTCTGGCCTAGACGTAGATGCACTGAAGGTGGTTTCAGAAGGCGTCAACAGAGCCAAAGAGGAAACTGGCCTAGGAGTTCTTCTGATCACCCACTACACAAGAATTCTGCGCTACATCGAGCCGGACTTTGTTCACGTTTTCGTGGCTGGAAAAGTGGCGGAGCAGGGCGGCCCAGAACTGGCTGAACGCCTAGAAGCTGAGGGCTACGATCGCTACTTGAAGACCGAAGCATGAGCGAGCCGAAGGAATTAGAGCCCGCTCAGTACGACCGGGTCATCGAGGCAATGAAAGACATCATTGACCCAGAAATTGGAGTGAACATCATTGACCTCGGATTGGTCTACGGACTCCAAGAGTCCGATGATGGCGCACTACTTATCAACATGACACTAACCTCAGCTGGCTGCCCACTTCAGGACGTTATTGAAGAGCAGACGGCAGCTTCATTGGAGGGAGTGGTTGACGCATTCAGAATCAATTGGATCTGGATGCCACCATGGGGTCCGGAACAAATTACGGATGATGGAAAAGAAATGATGCGAGCTATCGGCTTTTCTATCTAGCAAGACTGATAAAAAAAATAGGACCCAACTGGGTCCTATTTTTTTTAAATGATCTGTTATTTATTCACAATCTTCCAGGCAAGTGGCAGCATTGCCGCTGCTGCAATTGCCTTGGCGACATCTCCTATCAGAAACGGAATAACTCCTGCGGCAATGGCCTGCGAAATGCTGAGGCCTAGGGTAATCATCAAGCCTGCGACTCCAAAACCGTAAATTATCGCTGATCCGGCGGCAAAGCTAAAGGCCACTTTCAGTGGGGTTTTAGAAAATCCCTTGGAGGCCAAGAAGCCGACTAGAGCTGCAGCCGCCACAAAGCCGACTATGTAACCCACGGTTGGCAAGGCACCCGTCAGCGTCTTAGCCGAGGCGAACACGGGCAAACCGACGGCGCCCATGGCCAAGTAAACAGATAGTGACGCGGCACCCCGTCCTGCACCGAGCGTTGCGCCCACCAGGAGAACTGCGAAGGTTTGAAGGGTGAGCGGCACTGGCCACATTGGAATCTGAACCTGCGCCGCAAGTGCAGTAATTAGAGCACCGCCGAAAACCAGAGAAATGTTACTTACTAATGTCCTTGGGACAAAACGGTCCACAATTGTTGCCTGCGCAATGCTCATCTTCTAAGCCTTTCTAGCTTCTTGCGGTCATTCTATTGGTTGGCGTCTTCAAACTCAGCGTCCTCCAGTGCCTGATTTTCTTTTGGCTTTCTTGGAGCTATCTGTCCGGCCGCCTCCCGAGCAATGCGCCGTTCGTTTCTGAAGGCCCAACCAAAGGCGACAAATGCCATGATTCCGAAAATTATCCATTGAAAGGCGTAAGAAAGGTGGTTTCCTTCATTCAAAGAGGGCATCGGCATCGGGAACGGCGCATTTGCATACGAGGGGGATTCTGTGTCTATTCGACCGTACCTGTCAGACACCACAGTCCCGTATTCACTCAGCTGAACGGACAGCTGGGCCGGGTTTACAGATGCAAGCTGCCCTCGAACGGGAGCTCGATTCAGATCAGGCTCAGCGGCTCGAAGACGAACAGTGAGAGTGTGAGCAACTGAATCCGGCAAAGGGTTAGAGGACGGCTCAGTTACTCGAACGCCCGTCGCAAGCCAGCCGCGGTCGATAATCAAGATCTGACCATCATCCAAAAGCAATGGAACTAGCTGTAGGAAGCCACCCTGTCCACTTAGAGGCCGGTTTCGCACAAGGACGGCCTCTTCAGTCAGATACGTTCCAGAAACCGTTACGGGGCGCCATTCATTGATTGGTTCTCCATTTTCGAAGAACTCCCAGTCCAAGTCGGCGAATGGAACCGCAAATTTGTCGTAATTCTCAATCACGGTGTTTATTTTCTGAACTCGTTCTTCCCGCCTAGAAAATTGCCACCAGCTCAAAAGTGAAGTCGCTATTGAAAAAAGCACAACTAAGGCCAACCAGGGGCCCCAGCGTCTAAGAGTGCTTTGGGTCAAACTTTTCATCCTTCAGGTAGAAATCTCTCGCTGATAGATAGTCAACCAGATATGACCGGTGATCGTCGCAGGCGGCCCAAGTCTTCACCCTGTCAGGGGAGTGGACTTTGGGATTTCGCCAGCTAATCAACCAGCTTGCCTCATGAGAGCAGGCGGCGCGGGAGCATTTAGCGTTAGTCATCAAACTTGAATTGGTCCGACTTGATAGTCATTTTCGGAGCAATTGCCTTGCTGGTTGTCTCCTTTGGTGCACCCTGTTGGTTGGCAAGCACCACCGCGAAGTAGGGCAGGAAAATGGCCAAGCCAAAGAAAACCCACATGAAAATTCCCTGCGTGAACACGCCCAGCACAATGCAAACCATCCTTATCGACATGGCCACAGAATATTTGATCATTCGCGACCGACGCTCGTCCTCGGGGCTGAGATTTATGGAGGTGGCGCTCTGGCGCTTACTCAAGTGCTGCCGCTCTTTCGGGATAGGTAATTACTAGACTGTGATACTAATAACGCTCATTACTCAATGGTATTCCCGCTAGGAGAAAGAAAATGGAAACTGTGCGAACTGTTTTGGTTACCGGCGGCAATCGCGGCATCGGATTCGCCATCGCAAAAGAGTTCGTCGCAAGCGGATATCGAGTTGCAGTAACAGCTAGATCCGGACAGGGACCAGATGGTTCGATGACCGTGGTGGCCGATGTCACAGACTCCGCATCGCTTGACACGGCCATAGCCGCAGTAGAGGCAGAGCTTGGACCAATTGAAGTTTTGGTGGCGAACGCCGGCATCACAAAAGACACACTTTTGATGCGGATGAGCGACGAGGAATTTGAGAGCGTTGTAGACACAAACCTAAATGGTGTTTTTCGGGTGGTAAAGAGAGTAACTAAATCGATGCTGCGCCAGAAGTTTGGCAGGATAATCCTCATTGGAAGCGTTGTGGGGTTGCTCGGTAGCGCAGGGCAAGTCAACTACTCAGCCACCAAGAGCGCACTGGTTGGAATTGCGCGCTCTATCACGCGAGAAATCGGTGCCAAAAACATCACCGCTAACGTTGTGGCGCCAGGGTTTATTGACACTGACATGACAGCCAGCCTCAGTGCAGAGCTTTCAGCCACGTATCGATCACGAATTCCAGCCGGCCGATTCGCCTCTCCAGAGGAAGTGGCGAAGGTTGTCCGATGGATTGCTTCTGACGAGGCGTCATATATTTCTGGAGCAGTCATTCCAGTCGACGGCGGCCTCGGAATGGGTCACTAGGTAGTACCGTTTGTTTAGAAAATCAAAGGAGTTGTTTTGGGAATATTAGAGGGCAAAAAAATACTGATCACAGGGGTATTGACCGAAGCGTCGATCGCTTATTCGGCAGCCCGTTTAGCCCAAGAACAGGGTGCAGAGGTGATATTGAGCTCTTTCGGCAGGATGCTCCCAATTACAACGAAAATTTCTGAGCGTCTTCCCAAGCCTGTGAAGGTAATCGAATTAGACGCTACTAACAAGGAGCACCTTGACGGCCTGGCCGAAAAAATCAAGGCTGAGATCGGGATGATTGACGGCATAGTTCATGCCATCGCTTTCGCGCCCCAAACCGCACTCGGCGGAAACTTTCTGGAGACAGAGTGGTCGGACGTATCGACAGCAGTAGAGGTTTCGGCTTACTCTCTCAAGTCGATCACTACCGCATGCTTGCCTGTGCTGAACAACCCCAGTTCCGTGGTCGGTCTTACCTTCGACGCCACCGTCTCCTGGCCTGTATATGACTGGATGGGAGTTGCTAAGGCAGCCTTTGAATCCACTTCCCGCTACCTAGCGAAGTACCTAGGACCGAAGGGAATTCGGGTAAATCTTATTTCCGCTGGGCCACTTAGAACTACCGCAGCCAAGGGAATCCCCGGATTTGCGACGATGGAAGAGGTATGGGCGGACCGTGCGCCTCTTGGTTGGGACCTTACCGACACCGACGCGGCGGCCAAGGGCTTAGTCGCTCTCCTAAGCGACTGGTTCCCGGCCACAACCGGCGAAATGATTCACGTCGACGGTGGACTCCACTCAACCGGAGCCTAATAAAACTTAGCTGGGTAGCAGCGCGATAACTTGCGACAAATCCCGAGTGTCGATGACGATATCAGCGCTTTCTCGAACGATTGGCTGAGCACAAAAGGCTATCGATAAGCCCGCCAGCTTCATCATCTTTAGATCATTCGCCCCGTCGCCGATAGCGATGGTTTGAGCGAGATCGATCTCTAGTTTTTTGGCAAGGGCCGCTAATGTTTCCGCCTTGACGCTGGAATCAACGAGCTCGCCGATTACCTTGCCAGTTAGCTTGCCGTCGACGACCTCCAAAGTGTTGGCCTTGGCAAAATCAAGGTTTAGTGTCTTTTTTAGTGGTTCTAGCAACTGAATGAATCCGCCCGAGACCGCTGCAACGTAACCGCCGATCGCATGGATTGCCTCAATGAGCTCAGCCGCACCCTTGGTTGGCGAAAGTTCTTCAGCGACTTTATTTAGAACGCTTTCATCTAGGCCCGCTAGCAAGGACACCCGCTCGACCAATGAGGCGCTGAAATCTATCTCGCCCTTCATGGCGCGCTCGGTGATCAAGGCAACCTGCTTTCGAGTGCCGGAGTGTGTCGCCAGAAGCTCAATCGCTTCTTGATCGATAAGTGTTGAGTCAACGTCGAACACAACTAAGAAACTCATTTTTCTCCCTGGCACGCTTTGATCAAAGCTTTTCACTGATTATTACCAAATGCTAGTTGGTCACGTTATCTTCGCGGCTTCCAAGCTATTTTTCCACGGACAGGAGCGTGCCGTTCAGGCCGACGCCCAAATACAGCACGACTCGCTCCAAAGACGCGGGGCAACGGGGCATTGGCGGCTAGGCTGGTGGGCGTGTCCGAGGTAATCGATCTTCAAAATGTCAGCGTGGTGCGCGGTGGTAAGTCCATCATTGATTCGCTCACGTTTGCAGTAGGCCCGACTGAGCGTTGGGTTGTTCTTGGGGCCAACGGGGCTGGTAAGACGACCCTTCTAAAGTTAGCGGCGGCCCAAATACAGCCCTCCAGTGGATCGGCAACGCTTCTGGGCCAGCGCCTAGGCGAAGTAAATGTTTTTGAACTCAGGACAAGAATTGGGTTTGCTTCTAGTGCCCTAGCCGCCCAAATACCTAATTCCGAGACGGTGCTAAACGCCGTCATGACGGCGAGCTACGGCATCACCGGTAGGTGGAACGAAGAATACGACTCGATTGACGAACGAAGAGCCAGAAGAGTTTTGGGGGAGTGGAAGCTTTCAAGCTTTGAGGACAGGGCCTTCGGCACTCTAAGCGATGGTGAACGCAAGCGGGTCCAGATTGCTCGCTCTGTAATGACTGATCCAGAGTTGCTTCTGCTAGACGAACCAGTCGCCAGCCTAGATCTTGCAGCCAGGGAGCTAACTTTGCAACTGCTTTCCGGATATGCACAAGCGACAGAGGCGCCAGCGATGGTGATGGTGACCCATCACCTAGAAGAAATTCCGCCGGGCTTTACCCACGCGTTGCTTTTGCAGGATGGCAAAGTTATGGCGCGAGGTGAGATTGGAATGACGCTAACTTCAGCGAGTATCTCCGAAGCTTTCAATCATCCATTGACCCTGAACTATCAAAATCAGAGGTTTTCAGCTTTTTCGTCGTAGACGGGTTGGAAAATACTTGCTAAACTCTTGGGCTGTTGCTAAATGCAACTCAGAATTTATTAGAAGGACATCATGCAGGCAGAAATTCACCCAAGCTACGAGCCGATCGTATTCCGCGACCTAGCATCTGGAGTTTCGTTCCTGACTCGCGCGACTATCACCAGCGATAAGACAATCGAGTGGGAAGACGGCAAGACCTACCCGGTACACGATGTAGAAATCAGCTCCGAAAGCCACCCGTTCTACACTGGAAAACAGCGCATCATGGACGCCGCTGGCCGCGTAGAGCGATTCAACGATCGCTACAAAAACTTCAGCTAAAGCCTTATTGGCCATCCCAATTCCGCCTGGAAATCCGGGCGGTTTTGCTGTCTCATGAACCTAGCGAAACTTTCTGACTGCTCATCGCTCCATTTCACCTGAGCATCGTGGAGGTTTTCGATTGGGATGTCCAGCTCAGCGAATCTCTTAGCAATCTGTTGAGCGATTTTTCCTGCCGCTACTGCGTCAGCAGTTGAATTATGGGCATCCGTCAGCTCAACCCCATAGTGCTCAGACATGACAACTAGATTGCGCTTTCCTTTTCGGAACTTATCCACCTTTCGGTCAAGCACCAGAGGATCGATTACAGATTTCGGCCCCAGCGGTTCCAGCTGATATCGGATAGCTTCGTTAGCCAAAATTGTAAAGTCGTAAGGGGCATTGAATGCAACCAAAGGCATCGTCGCATTTAGCTTTTTTAGTTCCTGACTAATTTCCGCAATTGCCGATAGCGGGTCCATTCCATCTCGAACGGCGACTTCAGTGGTTACTCCGTGAACATCAGACGCGGCCTGAGGTATTTCTATGCCCGGGTTCACAATCCACTCACGAAGATCTTCTACTTCTCCAGTCGGGCCCAGCACAACTACGCACGCGGTAACTATGCGGGCCGTTTTTAGATCAAGCCCTGTGGTCTCAAGGTCAAAGGCGGCAATCCGCTTGGACCAGCCGGGTGCCTCGGGTTCAAAATCGAAATCTAGCAAAATATCTCCTGTCTAAAACGATAGTCGGCTTGCAACCAACCTAGACTGCATGGGTGACAGTGTTGACCAATCCACCAGCCGAGCTTTTCGCGTTTGCTGAAACCCGCTCAACTAGGTCTGATGTATCCGATACCGCAGTCTGGAACGTGTCAGGAAATAAGCAAAGGGTGCTTTTTATTCATGGGTTTAGGGGTGACCATCATGGCTTACAGGCTGTTGCCGGCTCCCTGCATGATCTAAACGTAGTTAGCCCTGACCTCCCAGGCTTTGGCAAGAGCGCTGAACTTGAACATCACAGCCTTTCCTCATACTCAGACTGGCTAATTGATTTCTATCGCTCGACGGGCCCCTACGATCTTGTAGTTGGACACAGCTTCGGAACACTCATCGTCGCGAATGCTATCTCAAATGGGCTTTCCACCAACAAGGTCTGCCTGATAAACCCGATTACCACTCGGGGTAGCACATCCAAATCGCTCGGCAACAGGTTCGCGGAAATTTACTACCGGATTGGTAAGAACAAAATCATGGGCTCTTGGCTAATGTCATCCGCCTTGGTAACTAGAGCAATGTCTATTGGTCTCACTAAGACCAAAAATCAACGAACTAGACGTTTTATACACGAACAGCACAGTAGATATTTTTCTACCTTCACATCCACCAGGGTGGCCATAGAGGGCTTTCAGGCCGCCAACACTGGATCAGTTTTTGATTATGCAGAAAAACTTACCGGTCCAACGCTGTTGATTGCCGGCTCCCAGGACGCTGTGGCTCCCATCGCAGAGCAAAGGCGCCTGAACGAGGTGCTGACAAACTCTAATTTGGTGGTCCTGGAAAAGGTTGGGCACCTGTCTCATTATGAAAAGCCGGTCGACATCGCTAACGCAATAACCAAGTTTCTGGAAACCGAATGAGAGATGTTTGGTTCGATGGCAGGTTTATAAACCCCACGAGGCCCGATGGGATAACCAGTTTCAGCCTAGGTTTGGTTGGCGAGCTCAGCCGACTTATGCCTGTGACTGTTTTGATTCACTTGGAAGCTCAACGGCATCTGATGCCAGAAAATGTTTCAGTTGTAAAAGTAAATGATCCAACCTCGCTTCGGGAGCTCACTCTTGCCAAAAGGCTGAATCAGGCCAGTATTGGGGTGCTAATCAGCCCCATGCAGACGACTTCGTCGCTGGGACGCAACTTCAAGCTCGTCCTGACCCTTCATGACCTTATCTATTACCGTCATCGCACGCCTCCAAGGGCGTTCTCCGCGCCCGTGCGGCTGGGGTGGATACTATTTCACCTCTCGTACTTTCCACAGCGGTTCCTTCTTGACCGTGCCGATTTGGTTCTGACAGTGTCAGACACCTCCAGGCAGCAAATTTTGGAAGCCAGGCTGACCAAGAGGCCTTTGGAGGTTGTCCACAATGCGTCTGAGCTAGAAATCTCAAAGCCAATAAGGCCCAGGCACGACTCTAAATACTTGATTTACATGGGGAGCTATAGTCGTTATAAAAACGTCGAGTTTTTGATTGAGTCGATGACCCTGCTTCCAGAAAAAACATTGGTTCTTCTTTCCAGGCTGAGTGACAAAAAACAGAGAAAGCTAACCAAGCTCGCTAGTTCGGTGGGCGCGAAGGTTCAGTTTGAAAACGGCGTCACCGACGCCGAGTATTTAGGCTGGCTGGGAAAAGCATTCGGTTTAGTGAGTGCGTCGAAAGATGAAGGATTTGGCATCCCTCTTGTGGAGGCAATGTCCCAAGGACTGCCGGTCATAGTCAGTGACATTCCAATTTTTCAAGAGGTGGTGGGAAAAGCAGGGGTGTTTTTCGATAACTCGAAGCCGGAGGAGTTTGTTGCCGGGGTAATGAAGCTTTCGGAAGAAAAGACTTGGTCCAATTACTCAAAAGCGGCTCTGCAGCAATCCTCGAGGTTCTCCTGGAAGCGCAGCACCCAAGAGCTCTTAGCTAGCCTGCGTGAAATCGCCTAGCGGATCCGGCGCCCACGCATCCAATTCCCAGCTCAAATCATGCCGCAACATGTGCAACGAGGCGTTCTGAAGCCTTTCGCCGGCCGGTGGCACAGAACCTTTACTAACTTCGTTTAGCAAGTATCGAATCAGTGCTCCGTGAGAAATTGCTAAAACTTTCGCTCCCGAATACTTTTCGAGCATTAAATCCAGGAGCTGCCTTGATCTAAGAATGATCGAGCTATTTGACTCTGCACCGGGAATTTCTTCTAGCTGGCCATATTTTTCGTGCCATTCGGAATAGAGCATTCCCTCGCCGATACCAAAGGAGCGCTCGATTAGCATCGGTTCAATCAGCAGCTCGGTTCCAGTCATTTCCGCCAGGATGATGTTCGCTGTTTCTTTTGCACGTCCAAGCGGAGAGGTAAGCAAAACGTCCCAGCTAGGTAGATCTAGATTCTTGGTGGCGCTTCTTACCTGCTGCACACCGTGGCTATTGAGGGGTATCTCCGCAGTGCCCTGAAGCCTTAGATCCACGTTCCAATCGGTTTGGCCGTGACGAAATAGGCCTAATACTGTTCCACTCATAAAAACAACGCCCTCAAGACATCGGCTGCCGATGCATTCAGCTTCACGTCTGCGATGTTGTCCGCTTTGGTCTCACCTCGGTTGATGATCACAATCTTCTGTCCTAGTTCCTTTGCTTGCTTCACGAGCCTGAGTCCAGAGTTCACCGTCAGAGAGCTGCCCGCCACTAGAACAGCCTCGGCACGTTCCACAGCAGTCCTGGCTTCAAGGACTCTTAGTTGCGGAATTTGCTCTCCGAAGAACACCACGTCTGGCTTGTAACGTCCGTTGCAGTTTTGACAGGTTGGGACCTTGAAGTCCTCCGGGACATCGATTTCAGCGTCACCGTCAGGGGTGAATTCAATGTTGGCACTTCTGTCCATTGACGGGTTGGAGGCTTGGATTAAACCATCCATGTCTTGTCTCGAGATTGAACCAGTGCAATCAAGACAAACCACTCGATCCAAACGACCGTGGAGCTCAATTACGTTTTTCGATCCGGCCTTCTGATGAAGCCCATCGACATTCTGAGTTATTAGCTGCTGAATTTGGCCAGCCTGCTCCGCCTTTGCAAGGGCCAAGTGAGAATGGTTGGGCTCGGCACTTGCGATCCGGTTCCATCCAACGTAGCTTCTGGCCCAATAGCGAGCTTGATTCTCCTCCGAAGCCAAAAACTGGTCGAAAGTCAAAGGATGCTTTACTACTCGACCTTGGCCTCGGTAATCCGGAATACCGCTATCCGTCGAAACTCCGGCACCGGTCATTGCCAGGACGTTTAGGCCAAAAAGCATCTGTCGAGTTTGGGCTATTGCGTAATCAACTGCCGGGTCCAAGCTACCTATCACGTATCAATTCTAAGTTGATTTTTTTACTTCGAGTGTCCGGGAAGGGACTTGAACCCTCACCCTCGTAAGAGGACTAGCCCCTCAAGCTAGCGCGTCTACCATTTCGCCACCCGGACGGGTGAATGCTCACGTCGTTGAGCAAGAGCCAAACTTACCATGAACACGCAACTCCAGAACAGTCAGGTGTTTGTCGAGACTGGCACAAAGCGGTAGCTTATTACTATGCATCAAGAGCCGCAGGTCGCACTCCAAAAGCTCATAGGAGCGTTGGAGCGGCATCTCGATGCCATCCTCACTCAGCGCGAGGGTGAGGACCCGGGAATTGAGCAGGCTTACATACAAGTCGAAGATGCTTTTCTAGGCTATGAAGAGGCGCTGTCGGCAAGTTTCGATGAGTTCCTGCCGATTGAACTAGCCGAAGAAGAATGAGCCCGCTTGAGGCTGTAATTCTTGGTTTTATCCAAGGACTAACCGAGTTCCTCCCAATTTCATCAAGCGCCCACGTTCAAATTGCCCAAGAGGTATTTGGCTTCGGCGACCTGACCAAGCCACAGCTGACCGCATTCATCGCCACCATACAAATCGGAACTGAGCTTGCGGTGGTCAGCTATTTCGCTAAGTCAATAATTGAAATCCTTCGCTCTTGGTTCAAAAATGGGCTTCGGCCGTGGTCGAAGCAGGAACAAAACTCCAGGCTTGGCTGGCTCGTGATCATTGGGACGGTGCCGATTGTGGCTCTCGGGCTAATTTTTCAGGATGCAATTGAAACGGAGTTGCGTCAGCTTTGGATTATCGGAGTGATGTTGATTGTGTTTGGACTACTACTGGGCCTTGGAGACAGAATTGGCGCCAAAACCAAGCAGCTGGGGGAGTTGAACCTTCGAAGTGGACTCGCCTTTGGTTTTGGCCAAGCCTTGGCTCTAATTCCGGGGGTTTCAAGGTCAGGCGGGTCCATAACCGTCGGCCTCATGCTTGGCTTTACTAGAGAAACTGCGGCACGATACAGCTTTTTACTTGCAATACCGGCAGTTCTCGGTGCCGGGGCATATCAGTTTTTGGGAAGCTACCAAGATTTACCCGAGGGCTTGCTGGCAGCAACAATTGCCGCGACGATTGTTAGCTTCGTGGTCGGCTATGCGGTCATAGCTTGGCTCCTTCGCTACCTAATCAAGGGCTCGTACATGCCCTTTGTGATCTGGAGGGTGGGCGTAGGATCGGCTTTGCTAATCGCTCTTGGTTTAGGAGCGATTTAGGCCTTCCCCGCCTCAGGCGATTCAGGTCTGGACTTCAGGTACTTCTCTAATTCTCTTGCTAATGAATCACCGGACGCCTGCTCACTGTCCATTGCGTCTCTGCTCGTCTCAAGCTGTTCGATGTAGGCCGAGAGCTCTTCGTCGCTCTCCGAGACTTCGTCGATTGATCGCTCCCACTCGGAAGCCTCCTCCACTAGCGACGAACCCTCGAACTGAATACCAGTAAGAGCCTCCAGTTGATTAAGGAAACCCAAAGCCGCCTTCGGATTGGAGGTGTTGTGAACGTAGTGGGGGACCGACGCCCAGAGTGACATCACAGGAATGTTGTCGGCCTCAAATGCTTGAGCAAGGACCGCCAAAATACCAACTGGCCCTTCATAGCTAGAAGCCTCTAAGTTATTCAACTCTTGAAGCGCTTTGTTTTGAGAACTTTTGAAAAACGGAACCGGTCTCGAGTGGGGAACATCGGCCAGCATCGCCCCGAGCATTATCACGTGGTCAATCTCTCGGTCCTGCACCATTTCCATCACCTCGGCAGCAAATGTGATCCAGCGTCTCGACGGCTCAGTTCCTAGTAGGAGAAAAATCTCTTGAAGCCTGGGCTGGGCCTTCGCTTTTTCCGGACTTGCCTGTAAAAGCTCGGTGGTAGGCCAGTTAAGAAACCGCTGACCGTCATCGTCGTACTCTGCGATTGGTCTGGAAAACTGAAAATCATAATAATCCTCAGGGTCCACTGCCTCTAAAATTTGACCCGAGATCTGCTCGGACAGCGCCTTTAGTGCTCCAGTCGCTGCTTCGGTGGCATCGTTCCAGCCCTCGAAGGCGACAATAAGAATGCGACCAGTCAGCAAGTGAACTCCTTTTATACCCACAAACTCTAATTGAAGCTGGAACTAGACTGGGACAAATGTCGAGTAATAACTTTCCAAAGGCCGTCTTGTGGGACATGGATGGCACTCTAATTGACTCCGAGCCCTACTGGATGGTATCCGAGACCCGCCTTGCTGAGCAATATGGCAGCACCTGGAGCGAAAAGGATGCATTGGAGCTAATCGGCAACGATTTATTTCACGCTTCGGACCTCTTGAGAAATAAGTTCGGTATCGAGGACATGACCACCCGGGAAGTCATCGATCGACTGACCGATGAGGTAATTGAGCAGCTCAGGGAAAAATTGCCCTGGAGACCGGGCGCATTGGAATTACTTGTTGAACTAAAAAAAGCGGGTATCAAAACGGCTCTGGTCACTATGTCCATGCGAACCATGGCGCTCACGGTTGTCGATCAGATTGATTTTCAGGCTTTCGATGTAGTGGTGGCCGGCGACGATGTCACAAATGGAAAACCTCACCCGGAGCCATACCTGCGAGCAACAGAGCTACTGGGGGTTGCGCCAGAGGACTGTCTCGCTTTCGAAGATTCTCCGACAGGTCTATCCTCTGCAGAGGCTGCCGGATGCCACGCAATAGGAATAACCAACATCATCAATCTGCCAACCGGTCCCAACAGGAGAATCATTGCCTCGCTAACCGAGGTGACCATCGAGAACCTATCCGCTTTGAGAGTAGACAATGAGGACCAATGAACGAAATCTTTGAAGCCGGCGACAGAGTCCAGCTGACTGGCCCAAAGGGCATCATGAACACGATTCGGCTAGCGGCCGGAAATAGGTTTGGGTCTCACAAGGGTGAAATCCAGCACGATGACATCATCGGCAAGCCTTCGGGTTCGGTGATTGAAAATCACAATGGTGACCAGTATTTGGCCCTCAAGCCGTTACTCAGTGACTACGTCCTTTCCATGCCGCGTGGTGCAGCAATTGTGTACCCAAAGGATGCAGCTCAAATCCTGGTTGAAGGCGACATTTTCCCAGGTGCAAATGTGCTCGAAGCTGGGGTTGGATCAGGCGCACTTTCTAGCTATTTGCTAAGAGCCATTGGAGAACACGGCAAACTAACGTCCTTTGAACGTCGAGCCGAGTTCGCAGAAATAGCCCGAGGTAATGTTGAGAATTTCTTGGGATCCGAACCTCCTAACTGGGAGGTTGTCATTGGCGACTTGCAAGAAATGCTCTCCGAACACTGCGAAGCCGCGAGCGCCGATCGTGTCGTACTTGACATGCTTGCCCCGTGGGAATGCATCGATGAAGTTGCAACCGCAATGAAGCCAGGTGGTCTAGTAATCATCTACGTGGCTACCGTTACTCAGTTGAGCCGGACCTTTGAAGAGATCAAAGCTCATGAGGGTTTTACTGCTCCACTGGCTTGGGAGTCAATGGTTAGACCTTGGCACCTAGATGGCCTGGCCGTGAGGCCGGAGCACAGAATGATTTCACACACTGGGTTCTTGTTGTCTGCTAGACGCCTTGCTCCCGACACCGTCCTTCCAAGTTTTAAGGCCAGAAGAGGCAATAAGACTGAGCACACCGATGAAGACATGGACATCTGGCTACCCCAGGCCATGGGCCAAAGACCACTCAGCGAGAAAAAGCTTAGAAAAACAGTTCGCAAGGTCACGAACAACCTGAAACCAAGGCACAATTAGGTATACCCAGAAATGAGAACTAACTTGCGAAAAATAGCTGTACTTTCAATCCCATTACTACTTCTTGCTGGCTGCACCAGTGAGCCAGCCGGACCTCTTGCCTACGCGCAGCTGAGCGTTGGATTGGATACTCAATGCGAGAGCTTCCAAACTGGTGACGCAGCCGAACAGATAACCGTCTTGGGAGATCTCGGTACTCAGCCGGAGGTCAGCTTTCCGGTTCCCTTGAGCGGAACCGGCATTGAGACCGCAGTTATCATCGAGGGGGATGGTGGCGAGGTTCTCGGTGGCCAACAAGTGCTCCTTCATTTCGCCGGCTTCAATGCGTCTACTGGAGACACGCTTCAAGCCAGCGACTTCACCGGACAGGATTACGCCCCACAGGATCTGTACCCAGGCCTTGTGCCGGATTTTTGTAGCGCTCTCACTGGCGTGACCGTTGGCTCTCGCGTTGCGGTGCTGTTAGATGCCGAAAATGCTCATGGCAACGTTGGCATTCAAAGCCTTGGAATTGGCGCTTCTGACGGAGTCATTTTTGTCTTTGACATCATTGAGGCCTACCTACCAAGGGCCAATGGAAATGCTCAGCCCGCAAAAGCGGGATTGCCTACGGTGGTTTCAGCGCCAGATGGACAGCCTGGTATCCAGATTCCTTCAACTGACGCGCCAGATGAATACATGAGTGCTGTGCTAATTGAGGGCGGCGGAGAGCCAGTAGAAATTGGCGACAACGTGGTGCTTCATTACACCGGCTGGACCTGGGATGGAGAGCAGTTCGACAGTTCATGGGTGCGACAGTCTCCGGCTACTTTTCCTATCACCCCTGAGGGTCTCATAGAGGGATTCGTAATGGCACTCGATCAAGTTACCGTCGGTTCGCGAGTCATTGCCGTGATTCCTCCGGCGCTTGGCTATGGCGACAGCGAACAGGGCAGTATTCCAGCGGGCTCAACCCTGATTTTCGTGATTGACGTCCTAGGAAAGTAGTTCTTACTATGTCTGCAGGTGTGAGTAAGCAGAGCCCAGCCGAGCGGCTGTTTACTCTGACCTGCTGCCTGATGGCGGCTCCAGTAATTGGGCTTAGCAAGAATGATATTTTCCGCTCGGTGGTTTCTTACGCCGAGCAGCAATCGGATTCAGCAAAAGAAAAAATGTTCGACCGAGACAAAAGCGATCTTCGAGAAATGGGAGTTCAGCTGGAGGTAATTGACTCCAATAGCTTCGAAGAAACTGAAAGCGCCAGATACCGGATTGCAAAAGGTAGCTTTGATTGGCCGGCTGGGTTTGAGATCAACAATGAGCACATGACGCTTCTTGAATTGGCGGCCAAGGCCTGGAATAACCAATTGCTTTCCAAGTCTGCTCAGTCGGGCCTTATAAGGCTGCGTTCACTAGGAGTTGTGGACTCTTCAAGGCAGCTGTCTGCCTTCACCCCGCGGTTGCTGGCACAGCAAGAAAGCTTCGCGCCGCTTGCCGATGCCATCGCGGAAGGCAAGCTCGTTAGATTTAGCTACCGTAAATCAACTGGAACGACTTCGATTCGAGAGGTAACACCCTTGAAGCTACGGTTTATCGAGGGCCAATGGGTCTTGCTGGCCAAGCAGGCCCGGGAAATAAAAAACTTTTTACTCAGAAGGATCGTTTCTGAGGTTAGATCTTCAGAGCTCTCGGGAGAATCGGTCTCGACAGCACAGGTTGATGAAGCAGAAGCCGAACTAGTTGCATTCGTGACCAAAAATATCGCCGTTCTAAAAGTCGAACAAGACAGCGAGGCCTGGTGGCATTTTGGCGCAAAGGACAATGGAACCGTCGAAGTCAATTTCATGGATGAGGCCTTATTTGCCGAGGACCTGATGGAATTCGGGCCGGAAGTTCAAGTGCTATCGCCGTTGTCACTTAGCCAAAGAATCGATTCCGGCTGGCAACGAGTATTGGATGCCCATGCCTAAGCAGGAAATCGATGCCGAGGACCTATTCAACCTCTCCCTATCGATCGTTGGATTAGTTCTCAGGGATGGGCCAATGTCCTCAAAGGAACTTGCCTTGCACTTCGGGTACAGCGAGAAAACAGTCGTGCGAGCAGTCAAGACAATTGCTAACAGTGAGGACATCGGTCGGTTCGAAACCCACTTCTACGTGGATGAGGAGCTCCTTGAAAAAGGAGAGGTTGACTTTTCAGCAGGAATGGCGGCGCTGAGACGTCCCCCATTGCTTTCAAGGCGACAAACAACCGCTTTGGCAGCCGGGCTTGATTTTTTAGCAGCTCTACCGCAGTTTGCTGGCAACGTTGCTCTGTCTCAGATTCGCAGTCAGATAGGCTCTGGGACGATTCCGATAACTATCTTGGCATCGCCAGCACGGGAAGAAACGTTGCAAGCGATTCAGCAGGCCCTCCTTGATAAGACCCAGCTTGTTGCTTCCTACCTAAATCAGCTTGGAGAAAAATCCGAACGCGACATCGACCCGCTTAGGGTTGATTATGTTGGGCGAAGACACTACTTACGTGGTTGGTGTCATACGAACCAAGCAGTGAGATCCTTCAGATTGGATCGCATAACAAAAATCGAGAACACCGACAAGCCGGTTTCTGAGGCCGCTCTGCTAGCTGATGTACCTCTGGAAGTTTTCGGTCAAATTGAAAACGAAACCACGGTTGAAATTTTTGCTACCCAAGAGGCCAGTGAAATTTTTTGGAACTTTCCAGCAATAGACATTCATCGAGACCCTGAGGGTAATGTGACTGGCAAAATTCAGGTTGGAAGCCTAAAAGCTCTCGGTAGACATGTCGCTCGTTACGCGGGTCAAGCTAGAGTGTTGTCACCGAGGAGTGCCGTGGAGGCCGTTAGGCAATTTGCTCTCAACGCGCGATCGGGGACTTTGGGCCCGGAGGACCAAGACTGATGACTGGATTTGGCTTAATGCTTCTCTTTGTTGCCCTAGCTTCTTTTTATGCACTTGGGTTACTTGGATATCGATTATTACTCTCGGCAAGAAGGCTCAGCACCGAGATAATAAAGTCCAAGGCGCTGATTGAGGAACTGAACAACTTCGAGGTCACGATACCCTCTAAGGCTCAGGTAACTAGCGGGTCAGACCTGGTATCGCTCTTAGGTGAAAGACGCAGAATCGGGCAAGCTAAGGAGCAACGCGGCAAGTCCAGAAGGCGTAGACTATTGCAAAGAATTAAAGACATCGAAATAGATAAGAGGTAGGCATGAGACTTCAAGGCTGGGAATGGATCATCATCCTCGCAATCGTCCTTCTGCTATGGGGAGCACCGAAGCTTCCGGCTTTGGCAAAGAGCGCAGCGCAATCTATGAGGATTTTCCGAAAAGAAATAGGCAAAAACGGCGATACTACTGAGGCTAAAGCTGAGGAAGTAGCGGCTGAAGCCCCTAGTGAAGGCGACAAGAAGAAGGACTAATGCTCTGGCGCAAAAACAAAGAGCGCCGAATGAGCCTTTCATCTCACCTAAGAGAATTTAGGGTTCGTCTCTCATGGTCGGCTGGTTTCGTGATAGCGGGAACAGTGGTTGGTTGGTTTCTATTCGATCCGGTGTTCAAGGTCCTACAAGGCCCCCTTTTAGACGTAACTCGTGAGCGCGGCATAGATGCAATCGTAAACTTTGGAACAGTAGTTTCAGCGTTCGATCTTCGCATCCAAATTTCCATTTTCTTGGGCGTGCTCATGACTGCTCCAGTGTGGCTTTGGAACCTCTGGGCTTTTGTGTCTCCTGGTCTAAAACTTAGGGAGCGACGTTACGCGGTCGGCTTTGTGTTCTCTGCTCTGCCGCTTTTTCTTCTCGGTACCTATCTAGCGTGGACATCGCTTCCCGGCTTCGTCGTGGTTCTAATTGGCTTTACTCCCGAAGGAAGCTCAAACGTCATAAACGCGGCGGAGTACGTATTGTTCGCGATCAGGATCCTTCTAATCTTCGGGCTGGCCTTCGTAATGCCGGTTGTTTTAGTGTTGATGAACTTCGCCGGTCTCGTTACAGGCAAGGGCATTCTCAAGGCCTGGAGAATTGCACTGCTGATCATTGCGACCGTATCAGCGTTGGCCACTCCCACGGCGGAGCCGATGTCAATGTTTTTGCTAATGGCGCCACTCACCGCGCTGTTCTTTACTGCGGTTGGAATTGCAGTGACAAACGACAAGCGACGAGCGAGAAAACTATCGAAGTTTGTAGATGACGACATCGAAGTCCAGTGAGCCTAGCCTCGCCGATCGTTACCGGCGAGCTAAATCAAAATCAAAATTCCCCGAATTCGAGCTTTTTACCCATGAGTTACGTTTCCCCTTAGATGACTTTCAGGAACAAGCGTGCCTAGCACTCGAGGCCGGCGCGGGGGTGTTGGTCGCCGCTCCAACTGGGGCTGGTAAGACAATTGTCGGAGAGTTCGCCATTCACCTGGCACTGGCCAAGGGGCAGAAGGTTTTTTACACCACTCCGATTAAGGCGCTAAGTAATCAAAAGTTCGCTGAGCTAGCTGCCCGTTACGGTAAAAATCGAGTCGGACTACTAACCGGTGACAGCAACAGCAACTCAGAAGCTGAGATTGTTGTTATGACCACCGAAGTTCTAAGAAACATGATCTACGCCACAAGTACCACCCTTATGGACTTGGGCTACGTCGTGATGGACGAAGTTCACTACCTAGCTGACAGGTTCAGGGGAGCGGTCTGGGAGGAAGTGATTCTTCACCTTCCTAAGGATGTCAAGGTGGTTTCTCTAAGCGCAACAGTCTCTAATGCAGAAGAGTTTGGAGCATGGCTAGCAGAGGTTCGGGGAAATACTGAAATTATTGTTTCGGAAATTCGACCGGTGCCATTGCATCAGCACGTGATGTTCGGTGATGAGCTCCTTGAGCTATTCGAAACCGGAAGCAATAAAACGCGTGTGAACCCGGAGCTACTGCAAAAACATCAGGCTCGTCAGCGTGCTCCGCATCGAGGACCCAAGAATAATTCGCGCTCGAATTATCGTGGTCAGCCTGATCGCCGCTTCCCAAGGCTTGAAAAATCGGACGTTGTTGAGCTTCTGGATCGAGCAGAGCTTCTTCCGGCAATTTTCTTCATTTTTTCCCGGGTCGGATGCGAAGCATCTGTAAGTGCATGCAGGCGAGCTGGAGTGAGACTAACCACCAGCGAGGAAGCAAAGGAAATTCGAAAAATTGCGGAGGCAAGGTGCGGTTCCATTGCTGACGAGGACCTTGACACCTTGGGTTACTTTGATTGGCTCAGCTCTCTGGAGCGCGGTTACGCGGCCCACCACGCTGGAATGCTGCCCGCCTTCAAAGAGGTCGTGGAGGAGCTTTTTCTTAGAAAACTAGTTCGCGTTGTGTTCGCCACGGAGACTCTCGCGTTGGGCATCAACATGCCGGCAAGGACTGTCGTTCTTGAGCGACTTGATAAGTTCAACGGTGAGGCCAGAGTTTCTATAACCGCGGGGGAGTACACGCAGCTGACTGGGAGGGCCGGTCGCCGCGGAATTGATACCGAGGGTCATGCGGTAATTTTGTGGGGTCAGCAACTGGACCCGAACATGGTGGCGGGCCTGGCCTCAAAACGGACTTACCCTCTCAATAGCTCATTCCGTCCTACCTATAACATGGCAGTGAATCTAATTTCAGCCTTTGGCGCCCAGACGGCCAGCAAGATGCTAGAGCGATCGTTTGCTCAGTTCCAAGCTGATCGGTCAGTCGTGGGACTTGCCCAAGTTATTGCAGAAAAGCAGGCATCGCTTGAAAGTTATGAGGACGCACTCCAGTGTCACTTGGGAAACTTCATCGAGTACTCCGGCATCAGGCGTGAAATTACAGACCTCGAACGAAAGGGCGCTTCTTGGCGCTCTAGAGGCGGCAAGGACATTCGTGAGACCAAGTCCATGCGGCAACACGAATCGCACATTGCCGAGCTAAAACGAGCCCTCAGGGCCCACGCCTGCCACGGCTGTAACGAACGCGAAGCCCACTCGCGATGGGGCGAGCGCTATCAGAAGCTCCGCGCTGAAATAAATGCCGCCGTTCATCAAATTGAATCAAGAACGAACCAAGTCTCTAAGGTGTTTTCACGAATTTGCGACCTGTTGCAGGATCTTGACTATCTCCAACCGGAGGATGATGACCTAGAGATAACCGAGTCTGGCCAGCGGCTGGCAAAGATTTATGGCGAGCGAGACCTGCTCATTGCTCAGTGCGTAAACCAGGGAACCTGGAAAGACCTTGATGCCCCCTCGCTCGCGGCTATGGCCGCCGCACTGGTGTACGAGAACCGCCGCGACGATGGCGACTACGAGCCCAAGTTGCCAAAGGGGCAATTCCGCGAAGTCCTCGAACGGACAGAACTTATTCAAGAAGAGCTGGTGGAGCTTCAAACTAAGTACGGACTGGCGCCCGAAACCGAGTTGGACCTCGGACTTTCTTGGCCGATTTACCGATGGGCGACAGGCGCTCGTCTCGATGATGTCCTGAAGGTGTCAGGACTACTTGCCGGAGACTTCATACGCTGGTCAAAGCAGATCATAGACCTTTTGGATCAGCTTGCTCAGGGTGCGGATGCGGCGCTTGCGGAGACTGCCTATAACTCCATGGATTTGGTCAAAAGAGGCATTGTTGCCTACAGCTACTACATCTAGTAATTAAGCTATGGGTGTGAAGATTCCTCAATTGGTGTGGCGGATACCGCTCGGTGCTCTTGGTGGGTTGCTCGCTCTCTACGCTTTCCCCACCGAGAACATTTGGATTCTCGCGCCATTGATTCCAGCGCTGATTTTACTTGCGACCCTTGGGCTGGGTTTCTGGAAAGCAGTGCTGATTGGATTTGTCGCCAGCCAAGTATTTTATATTTCCCACATCGAGTGGATAGCTCTTTATCTAGGGCCGGTCCCTTTGATTGCGCTGAGCACTCTAATGTCCTTCTTTTTCGCATTGAGTGTTGGCGCAACCGCGTGGCTATATAAAAAATGGAAGCCCAAGAAGTCCGGCCTCCTTGTCTTCGCTGTGGCAAGCGCATCGATTTGGACATTCCGAGAATTCCTCGCGAGCAGTTTTCCTTACGGCGGTTTTCCCTGGTCGCGACTTTCCATGACCCAACCTTCGAGCTTCATGAATCAATGGGTTTATTTTGGTGGCATGTCACTGCTGAGTTTTGCACTGGCGCTAATTGGCGGAATTTTGGCAATCTGGTTTCTTCACCGACGTGGTAGAAACGCAATGAGAAAAACCTCGGCTGTCATTGCCCTCTCTGTCTTGGTAATAACACCCCTGATTACAGGCGTCATAAACAACCCAGAACCGATTGCAACTAAAACCATTGCCGCTGTGCAGGGAAATGCCAACGCAGGATTGTTCTCAAACTTGCAGCGAGGCTCAATCCTCGAAAATCACTTGAGTGCTTCGGAGCTAATTTTTGACTCCGAGCTAGCCGGCGAGATTGACCTACTAGTTTGGCCGGAAAACGCATCCGACCTAGATCCACTTCGAGACAAAGAGGCGGCTCGAAAGATCGATGAGCTCGCAACAAGAGTTGGTGCTCCTTTTAGCTTCGGGACAATAACGACCAGAGGTGGCGACAACTTCAACTCGACCCTGCTCTGGGAGCCGGGAGTCGGGGCTGTTGACTACTATGACAAGCAGCAGCCTGTCCCTTTTGCGGAGTTTGTTCCGGACAGAGAATTCTGGAGACTGTTTGCCCCGGCTCTTATCGATCTAGTCCCCGAGGGCTTCAGCTTTGGAACTAGAGACGGAATCTATGAAGTTTCGGAAGATTTTACTGCTGGCACGCTCATTTGCTTCGAAATTGCAGAGGATTCAATCCTTCGTGAGCTCGTGTCTGGAGGAGCCGAGGTAATACTTTCGCAAACCAATAATGCGGACTTTGGGTATTCCGATGAGACCTATCAGCAGGCCGGCATTGCTCAACTCAGGTCAATTGAAACAGGTAGAGCCGTGGTCAACATCTCAACTGTTGGGCTCTCTGCAATCTACCTTCCAACGGGGAAGGTGTTGAGCGAACTCACCTGGTACCAGGCGGGCGCGATGGTCGAGAGAGTGCCGCTCTACAGTGGCACTACGCCAGCAATGTTTTTCGGCCAAACGTTTGAAATTGCAAATATGGTCGCGGCCATTGGCTTCCTTTTTGCCTTCGGAATTAGAAGAAAAAGGCGATGAGAATTCTTGTCCTAATGCCCACTTACAACGAAGTAGGCATTTTGGAGTCGAGCATCGAACAAGTTCTGGCCCAGGAGTTAGATCTCGAGATACTGGTAATCGATGACAATAGCCCGGACGGCACCGGGGAATTGGCAAACGATCTGTCCCTCAAGCACCAGCAAGTTTCAGTTCTACATCGAAACCAAAAGCAGGGGCTCGGAAAGGCTTACATTGCTGGATTCGATTGGGCCATCAAACAGGGCTTTGATTTCGTAGTTCAGATGGATGCGGATGGCAGTCATCGCCCAGGCGATCTTGAAAAACTAACACGCGAAGCACACTCGAATCGATTAGTAATTGGGTCTCGCTGGACACCCGGCGGAAAGGTCGAAAATTGGCCGTGGTTCAGACGGGTCATTTCGAAGGCGGGAAACTTCTACGCAAGAAAAATGCTTGGAAGCAATGTAAGGGACATGACGGCCGGATTTCGATGCTACCCCACCGCCTTACTCAGGACATTTCCTCTAGGAAAAGTTCAGGCTCAGGGCTATGGGTTTCAAGTCGAAATGACACTACTTTGCCAGGACCGAGGGGTTGAAATCCTAGAGGTGCCGATTATTTTTGTTGAGCGAGTAAGGGGCAAAAGCAAAATGACATACGGAATTGTTCTAGAAGCATTTTGGCTCTGCACCAAGTGGGGAGCTAGACGCTGACTTGTCCTTGGGACCTTCGCTTGCGCATGCTCACGAGCATTTCCTCGAGCAATTGCTCAAGTTCTTGTTCGGAGCGGCGCTCTTTCACCATGTCGTAGTGAGTTCGAGGAGCGTTATCCGCTTCGGAATCGTCGACGACAGCGGCTCCATCGAGAAGCCTTTTGGCCGAAGATTCACAGAACTGGCACTGCCAGGCGATTGGTAACTCGACGCCTTCCGAAAAAACTAGGTCAAACCTGTGGTTTTTAGGGCACAAGAAACCTACCGACTGCCTCGCCGATAGCTGAACTCCAACATCTGACTCTAGGGACTGCGCACCAAGTCGCATTCCTCGCATAGTTTCTGCCATTTTTTTGCCTCCGCTGGGATTCAAGCCGGAGTGGGGGAGACTAATTCCCTAAGGCGCCATTCTCACAGACCAGTCACAGCTTTGATGACAGATCGCACCTGTCGGTGACGATACCGGATGCCCCCATCGATAAAAGCTCATTCATTTGATCAACTTCGTTTATAGTCCAAAAATGAACCTCAAGATTGTTGGCCGTCATCGCGGCGATAAACTTTTGCTCCGCGAATAAGATAGGCCCGTAATTGCAGGGTAGCTGCAGTGCGTCAAGACCTTTGGTTAGAGCCTTTAGTCCAAAACCACCCAAAAACTTATGTGCCAACCAAATTCTTAGAACTTCAGACATTGACCCGGAGGTCGCCACCGGTCTGCTCAGTAAAGCCAAAGCCCGCTTTCTGCGTGTGTTAGAAAAGCTGGAAATTAGCACTCGGTCGTGAGCGTTATTTTCCTCAATTGCCCTGACGGTCGGGCCGATAGCTCCGGCAGATTTAATGTCAATGTTCAGACGAACTCCCGGCAGCTCTCGAAGCACCTGGTCAAGAGAAGGGACTTTGCCATTATTCGGTAGCGAATAGCTTGAAAGTTCAGCAAAAGTAAGCTCCGAAACCTTGGCGTCCACAGACATAAGCCTAAGCAAAGTGGGGTCGTGGAAGAGCACGGCGACTCCATCTAGTGTGGCCTGTGTGTCAGTCTCAATGTGCGATGCTCCGTGACCCAAGGCATTTCGAAACGAGTCAATCGTATTTTCGTCAACCCCGGGGACGAGGTAACTAAAACCTCGGTGGGCAAAAACTCTGGGGATAGGCGGCTCAAAATAACTACTTTTTGTCATTTTCTCTAGATCAACGGCCTATTCTTTGGGAGTGCCCCAGTCTAATTTCATCTATCGTTTCGCGAAACTAATTTTTGGTTTGGCCATCTATGGTGCTGGCCTGGGAATGATGGTTCACGCCGGAATTGGAATACCGCCCTGGGACGTGCTGGCTCAAGGACTTTCGCTCCAAACTTCCATAACTTTCGGACAAGCAACCATCGCAGTGAGCCTGTTGGTGATGCTTTTGTGGATACCGCTAAAGGTAAAACCTGGAATTGGCTCAGTACTAAATGCGGTATTGGTGGGGCTATTCGCTGACCTGACGATGCCCTTGCTTCCAGATTTCGAGGCTTACTGGCAAAATTTATTGCTTTTTGTTCTAGGAATGCTGATTATCTCCTTTGCGACTGGCCTGTACATTTCTTGTGGATTTGGCAAAGGCCCGCGGGACGGCCTCATGATGGGGCTGGCGAAAAGGTTCAATAAGCCCTTTTGGATCACAAGAACATCCGTGGAGATAATCGTTGTGATGGTCGGCTTCTTACTTGGCGGGCAGGTTAGAGAAGGCACTCTATTGTTTGCAGTTTCAATCGGATACCTAAATCAGTTGGCCATGAGGTTGTTTGGCCTTGCTGACAAAAGCGGAAGGGTCTAGAAAACGAGCCACTTCCGAGCTGGTTCGATACGACTCCAAATAGCCGATAATAAACATTATGTCAACTAGCACTTATTGAGGACTCCCCGCTTGACTCTGGGTTGCTCTTTAGAACCTTAGGCCTGCTGAGTACTGGCAGCCCAGTTCGCGGCTAAAAGTGAAGCACTGCCGTTCGCTATTGCGCTCATGGCCACGTTTAGGGCGCTCTGAATTCGATCGTTAAAATTTACCTCCGCTAGGAAAGGGTCCTTGGCCAATTCGTAAGCGACGATTCCAACGGCTGCATTCAAGCAAACAATGGCTGTAATCGCCTCCGAATTAGGGAACTCTTCTCCAGCGAAAACTGCGGCAGCGACCTGAGCATTGTGTGTCGCATCACCGCCTAGCAGTTGCGACTGATTCACCCGTTCCAAGCCGATGCTAACGGGGTCGAATTCAAATTCCGATATTTCTCCGTCGCTAACTTCCCATATGCGGTTAGCGGCAGTGGTGCTGAGCTCATCCAGGCCATCATCCGACCTGAATACAATTGCGGTTCTGCCTCTTATTGAGAGCTCTTCCGCCATAAGCGGTGCAATCTTGGCATCTGCGACCCCTAGAGCGGTGGCGATTGGCTGGACCGGGTTTGCAAGGGGGCCGAGAAAGTTGAAAGTTGTTGGGACACCAATTTCTTTCCTGGCGGCTGCGACGTGGCGCATCGCCGGGTGGAATACCGGGGCGAAGAAAAAGGTAATCCCCTGGCTTTCAAAAACGTTGGCGACCTGCTCCGATGATAGATCTAGCCGGATGCCGAGCATTTCAAGCATTTCGGACGATCCAGTCTTTCCCGACGCGCTCCTGGAACCATGCTTTAGAACTGGAACCCCTGAGGCCCGGGCGACCACAGCAGCCATGGAGCTGATGTTAACGGTGCCTACTAGGTCTCCCCCGGTTCCGACTATGTCAAGCGCATCATTGGAAATGTTGGGTTTCTCGGCATTCTGGAGCATGACATCCACCAACCCCCCGAGTTCAGCTGCTGTCTCACCTTTGGCCCTAAGGGCCGTCATGAACCCCCCGAGCTGGCTGGCCGTGGCAGTCCCGGACATAATTTGGCGCATAGCCCAACTGGCAGTTTCGCGGGTCAAATCTTGACCCGCAACCAAGGATGTCAGCACCTTTGGCCATGTCTGAATCGTCATTACAGCAGTCTAGCTATCCCAAAGTGTAGAAATTCTTCAAAAATATTGGGAACCTTGCGGTTTCCGGGCCACAGAAAGGCTTCCTCGGGTATCCTTGAAACATGACCTCTACTTCCGAAGCTATTGCACCTCCGGTAATCAATAGGCCGAACTCCACATCAGTCGGCACTATTGTCTGGCTTGGCAGCGAAGTTATGTTTTTTGCTGGACTTTTTGCAATGTACTTCAGCCTGAAGGCCGGCGCGCCAGATCTCTGGGCAAACGACGCTCAGATCCTGAATGTCCCTTTTGCGCTGATAAACACGCTCATTCTTGTTTCCAGCTCCTTCACTGCACAATTTGGCGTATTTGCCGCCGAAAGGCTGCAACCGAGGCGCACAGGCGCATCCCCTGCTAAATGGGGAATGGTCGAGTGGTTCTTCTTGACCTACGTACTTGGAGGAATTTTCGTTTCAGGACAGATCTGGGAGTACGCAATGTTGATTTCTGAGGGCATTACCCTCAGTTCTAATTCCTACGGCTCCGCCTTTTACATCACTACCGGGTTCCACGCTTTGCACGTAATCGGGGGGCTAGTAGCGTTCTTGCTCATTATCGGCCGCGCATACGCGGCAAAGAATTTCGGTCACAGGGAAGCAACTAGCGCAATTGTTGTTTCATATTATTGGCACTTCGTAGATGTAGTTTGGATTGGTCTTTTCGTAGTTGTTTACATCCTCAAATAACAAAATGGAGAAAAAGTTGAGTTCAGCAAAACCGATGCGCCGGCGCCCTTGGGCGGCGGGATTAGTGGTGTTCCTTGGCCTAGTGCTCTCTGGTGGAGGTTACGCCACGGCTACCAACATAGTTCAAGCAGAAGCCGGTTCTCCCATTCAGGTCGAAGAGGGTCGAAAGCTATTCTTAGCCAATTGCGCTTCTTGCCACGGTACCAACGGCGAGGGTGCCATCGGAGGACCCAGTCTTATCGGTGTTGGTGCTGCTTCCGTTGATTTCCAGGTAGGTACTGGCCGCATGCCGGGTCAGGGCTCCGGCCCACAGCTGCGGGCCAAGCCAGTTCAGTTCACTCAGGAGCAGATTTCAGCAATGGCGGCTTATGTTGCATCCCTTGCCCCCGGTCCAGCAATTCCGGATGAAGAATATCTTCGCGGGGACGGAGACGCCACTCACGGTGGAGAGCTGTTCAGAATCAACTGCGCCATGTGCCACAATGCCGTCGGAGCTGGTGGAGCCTTGACAGAAGGTAAGTTTGCTCCAGCTCTTGCAGGTTCGACCCCTAAGCACACTTACGAGGCAATGGTGACCGGACCTCAGAACATGCCGGTATTCAACGACGCAAACCTGACACCAGAAGATAAAAAAGACATCATCACGTACCTGAAGTACATCGAAGATAACGACTCGGTGGCCGGTTTCGAACTTGGTTCCATTGGCCCGGTTGCCGAGGGACTATTTACATGGATCTTTGGGTTGGGATTCATTATTGCCATCACTGTATGGCTCGGGGCAAAGTCGAATTAGGAGATAGCGCATGAGCGATATTGAAAAGAGCTACTCCCCTGGGCTAGCCACGGACATTGAGAAGCCGATTGCCAACCCTGGAATCGAGCCTCATCGTATTCGCATGACTGACAAGAGCGAAAAACACGCTCGCACTGCCGAAAGGCAAATAGCGGTCATGTTCGGAGTCAGCGTCGTTGGCGCGATCATAGCAATTTGGGGCTTTTTCGCTTTCCCTATCGTGGATGGCGACCTGTCGGCAACTAGAAACAACTCGCTCTGGATGGGTCTCGGTATGGCCTTATCCATGTTCGGTATCGGCTTTGGTGCCGTTCACTGGGCAAAGACGTTGATGCCGGACAATGAAGTGTCCGAAATGCGTCACCAGGCAAGAAGCTCGGACGAAACCCGTGCTCAGGCCCTGGAAATTGTAAAGCTTGCTGACGGAGAATCTGGATTCTCGAGAAGAAAGCTAATCCGAAGGAGCATGTACGGTGCTCTTGTCTTCTTCCCGATACCAGCAATCATTATTTTTGGCGATCTAGGCCCGGTTGTCGGCGACACCCTGAAGCACACCATGTGGAAGGCGGGCACAAGGCTAACAAAGGACCCAACCGGTATCCCGATCAAAGCCTCTGATGTAACTATTGGTTCTGTCTTCCATGTAATCCCCGAGGGCCTAAGTGAGATGGAAGAACATAAGCTCGAGGAGAAGGCTAAGGCAGCAGTATTGCTCGTTCGAGTGAACCCAAGCGATCTAAATGAAGATCCGGCCAAGGCGGACTGGAGCTATCAAGGCATCGTTGCATACTCGAAAATCTGTACTCACGTTGGCTGTCCAGTGGCGCTCTATGAGCAGCACACGCACCACCTACTCTGCCCATGCCACCAGTCGACTTTTGATCTGGCGAACCACTGCGAAGTTGTGTTTGGCCCAGCCTCGCGCTCTCTCCCCCAGCTACCAATCGCTGTTGATGCTGAGGGATACCTAATTGCTCAAAGTGACTTTTTGGAACCTGTAGGACCCTCGTTCTGGGACATAAGGAAATAACAAATGACTAGTACAACAGACACAAGCACAACAGAAGCCAAGCCTGGATTCGTAGGAGGGGCAGCTAACTACTTAGACGAGCGTCTCAGCGTCTCAGCAGTCCTTAAGGGCTTTGGACGTAAAGTCTTTCCTGACCACTGGAGCTTCATGCTTGGTGAGGTGGCCCTTTACAGCTTCGTGATTTTGGTCCTATCCGGTACATTCCTAACTTTCTTCTACCAGCCCTCGATGGCCGAAGTCCACTACGACGGAAGCTACGCGCCACTCAAGGGTGCCCAGATGTCTATCGCCTACGCATCGAGCCTGGACATCAGCTTTGACATTCGAGGTGGCCTAATAATGCGCCAGGTTCACCACTGGGCGGCCCTGCTCTTCGTGGCAGCAGCCGGCCTCCACATGCTCCGAGTATTCTTCACCGGTGCATTCCGCAAGCCACGTGAGCTCAACTGGGTAGTTGGATTCCTACTATTTCTAATGGGTATGGGTGCTGGATTTACCGGCTACTCACTTCCGGACGACCTACTTTCCGGAAACGGACTGCGCATTATCGACGGAATGATCAAGGGCATACCAGTAATCGGTACCGCCTTTAGCTCCGGATTTTTCGGAGGTGAATTTCCCGGTACAGAGGTAGTTGCCAGGCTTTACAGCTTGCACATAATGATTCTTCCGGCGCTGATTATTGTGCTTATCGGTGTCCACCTAATGATGGTCATCATTCACAAGCACACTCACTACTCAGGTCCAGGACGCACGGATGACAATGTCGTCGGTTATCCGCTAATGCCTGTTTACGTTGCCAAAGCCGGAGGATTCTTCTTCTTGGTCTTTGGAGTTGTGGCAGCTATCGCAGCCACATTCACAATTAACCCTATTTGGAACTACGGACCCTACGACCCCTCCCCCGTTTCAGCAGGTACTCAACCCGACTGGTACATCGGATGGCTGGACGGCGCCCTGCGCCTAGCGCCATCTGGCTGGGACATTTCAATCTTCGACTACGTGATCCCCATGGGAGTAATGGTGCCGCTGATTGTGTCGCTGTTGTTCCTGGCACTAGTTGCGGCCTACCCTTTCATTGAGAACTGGGTAACAAAGGACAAGCGCGAACACCACGTGCTTGATCGCCCAAGAAATGCTCCGACTCGGACAGCAATTGGTGCTGCCGGAGTTACCTTCTATGCGGTTCTATGGGCAGGTGCCTCCACTGACCTCATTGCAACTAACTTCCAGATGTCCCTAAATCAGGTGCTGGTAGCAATGCAGATAATGCTTCTTATTGGTCCAGGAATTGCCTACTTCGTCACGAAGCGCGCCTGTATCGCACTTCAAAATAAGGACCGAGAGGTAGTTCTCCACGGACGGGAAACCGGCCGCGTTGTGAGGTTGCCTCACGGTGAGTACATTGAGGTCCACGAAACAGTAGACAAGTACGAACTGTGGAAGCTAATCGACTACAAGGACTACCAGCCCGTGCTCGCCCGTCCAGATTCGAATGGAAAGATCAGTCTAAGTAATCGTCTTCGCTCAGCCGTTTCCAAGATTTACTTCGAAGACCGAATTGCACCCGTGTCAAAGGCAGAGTACGAGCTCGCACATGCTGACCACGCGCCAGAGGCTGTAGAACAAAAGCCGTCTCGCAAGCGGAAATCAATCGACGCATAAACGCTACTTGAACACTGACAAACCCCGGACCCTTCAAAGGTTCGGGGTTTGTTTCTTAACCGGTACTCGCCAGCCGAATCTCACCTCGGACTATCGCTAGGAACCTTTGCGCCAAGTAAGAATAAGTACCCAGACATAAGGGGGTGAGTCCCGTGTATCAAAACCTAGATGCTACAAAGAATGCAATCGCCTCACCATCAATGTTCCGGAACACGAACTGCCAACCAGCTCGAGATAAAGCAATTGAGTGGCGGCTGCTAGACAATCTAACCAGCGCAGCTCTGATTGGCAGGAGAAGTGAATTGTTAGAGAACGAGAGCCTCTTGTGAATGCTCGAGCGCGACAGTTCGATGATCGCGGATAACAGGTAAGGCTAGAAGAGGTCCGACTGGTAGGAGAAGATGCGTGTTAGTGAGCGTGAGCTCCACGCGAATATTCGTACACGAAGCCTAGAACCGCAACGATAGCCAGTGGGATAGCGATAAATGTCACCCACCAACCAACAGCAAGCGATAGAAATAACATCGCGCAAGCCAAGCCCAGGGCCAACGGCCACCAGCTCCATGGGCTGAAGAAGCCAACTTCACCCGAGTCGTCTGCAATCTCGCCGTCGAGACGGTCCTCTGGGAGCGCTGAGTCCTTGCTCAGACCGCTGTAGAGGAAGAACGCAATTAGCAGGGACAGAAGAACAGAAAACCCGATAACGATGGTGCCAATCGGCTCAACGTATCCAAAAACTAGGTAGGACACGATCACGTAGCCGATCGTAGCGACCGCAAGATAAGCGGCCATTACCATTTGCACCCCGATGTTAGAGCGCATTACGCAATGCCCTCTTTGCTGTAGGAGGCTTTGGCTTCCGGAGCAGCATGTTCAGGATAGTTCAGGTCAAAAGCGGGAGACTCTGATCGAATCCTCGGAATCGAGTGAAAGTTGTGCCTCGGGATCGGAGATTCAGTTGCCCACTCAAGCGAGCGGCCGTAGCCCCAAGGATCCTTAAGTTCCACCATTTTGCCCTTACGAGCAGTTACCCAGACGTTGTACAAGAATGGAATCATGGAAAGAGCTAGCAAAGCCGCTCCCGCAGTGGAAATCAGATTCATTTCAGTGAACCCGTCCTCCGGAAGGTAAGTTGCGTAGCGCCTAGGCATGCCCAAGACTCCAAGCCAGTGCTGAACCAGGAATGTAGTGTGGAAGCCGACGAAAAGGATCCAGAAGTGAATCTTTCCAAGCCTCTCGTTCAACATTTTGCCGGTGAATTTCGGCCACCAGAAATAGAAACCCGCGAACATGGCGAACACGACCGTGCCGAACACAACGTAGTGGAAGTGAGCGACCACGAAGTAAGAGTCGGAAAGCATGAAGTCAAGAGCGGGAGACGCCAGAATCACTCCGGTCAAACCTCCAAAGACGAAGCTAACCAAGAAGCCTAGGCTCCAAAGCATTGGTGTTTCGAAAGTAATCGATCCGCGCCAGAGCGTTCCGATCCAGTTGAAAATTTTCACTCCGGTCGGCACCGCAATAAGCATTGTAGTGAAGGCGAAGAACGGAAGTAGGACCTGTCCTGTGACATACATGTGGTGAGCCCACACGGTCATGGACAATGCAGCGATAGCTATGGTCGCGTAAACGAGAGTCTTATAACCAAAGATCGGTTTACGGCTAAATACCGGGAAGATTTCCGAAACGATGCCAAAGAACGGCAGCGCAATGATGTAGACCTCCGGGTGACCAAAGAACCAGAACAAGTGCTGCCAGAGCATAGCCCCGCCGTTTTGCGGATCAAAGATATGAGCGCCAAATTGACGGTCAGCGCCGAGCGCAAACAAAGCTGCGGCCAAGGGTGGGAACGCCATGATTATGAGGATTGAAGTCACCAGCGTGTTCCAAGTGAAAATTGGCATGCGCCACATTGTCATTCCTGGAGCGCGCATTGTGATGATTGTGGTGATGAAGTTCACTCCACCGAGGATCGTTCCAAACCCTGAAAGCGCCAGCCCAAATACCCACAAATCTCCACCGATTCCCGGTGAGAAAGTGGTGTTAGAAAGCGGCGCATAGGCAAACCAGCCGAAGCTCGCAGCACCCTGAGGTGTGAAGAACCCGGAAACCGCAATTAGGCTTCCGAAGCTAAAGAACCAGTAAGCAATTGCGTTCAGTCTAGGAAATGCGACGTCCGGGGCTCCGATTTGGACGGGCATCAGAACATTTGCGAACCCTGCAAAAAGTGGAGTTGCAAACATCAGCAACATGATAGTTCCGTGCATAGTGAAGAGTTGGTTGTACTGCTCTTTTGTGGCAACGATTTCGAGTCCCGGCAATGCAAGCTGCGCCCGAATTACTAGCGCCATGACTCCACCTAGCAAGAAATACAAGAATGATGTAATCAGGTATAGGTACCCAATTTTCTTGTGATCAGTGGTGGTAAGCCAGTCAACAATTATCTCACCCTTGCTTCGCCTCGGCTTGAAGGTCGCAGGGTTTGTTCTAGTTGGTGTGATCGTAGCCATGATCTCTAGCCTCTAATAGTCGGATCTCCGCCAGGGAGATTTTGGTTTCGGTCATAATCTGTTGAAAGCTGTCCTACGTTTCCTTGTGTGGCAAGGGCACCCATTCGGGAGTCATATTCGGTCTGTGAGACAACTTTCACGTTGAATAACATCATCGAGTGATACTCACCGCAAAGCTCGGCGCACTTACCCACGTACGTTCCCTCCTTCATAGGAGTGAAGTACATGTTGTTCGTGTGCCCAGGGAACATGTCTTTCTTGTACAGGAAGTCGATAACCCAGAACGAGTGAATTACGTCTCTGGAGTTCAGCTCTATGCGCACGGATTTATCAACCGGCAGGTAAAGAGTTGGCAGCGTCTCAAAAATGTTTTCTTCTACGCCGGTGAATTGTGCCTGAATGCCGCTGTCATAAACATTGTCATCCACGTAATTAAAATCCCAGCTCCACTGCTTAGCTATAACTTCAATGTGAACATCTGGGTTTTCAACCTTGGCTTCTATGGCAGTCATGTCTCTTGCGGTAAAGGCAAAGAACCCGACTACAAGAATCAATGGAATCACTGTGAACAAAGTTTCGATTGGAAGGTTGTAGCGAAGCTGAGATGGGAGGCCTGTAGCGCCGTTACGGCGTCGGTAAACGATAAGTGCCCAGGCTATTAGCCCCCAGGAGACAACTCCGACACCCAGAAGAACGATCCAAGACGTAGTCCAGAGTCCAATTATTCGATCTGTGTGATTTGTAACCCCGGAGGCGTCCGGCAAAAAACCTCTTTGGAGCTCCGCACTGCAGCCGCTCAGAACCAAAGTAAGGCTTGAGAAAAGCGCTACAGCACTAAAGCGAGTCCGATTTTTACTCAATTACTGATCCTTTAATTATTAGCTTGAACTGTTAAATTCTAACCCGTTAGAGTCAGTGAACTGCCTGGAAACCGCGCTTTAGCTAAAAGAATCTCCGCATGCGCAACTGCCATCGGCATTTGGATTGTCGATCGTGAAACCTTGTTTTTGAATTGTGTCCTCGAAATCGATTGACGCACCGTCAAGGTATGGGACGCTCATTGGGTCCACGACCACCTCAACACCGTCAAAGCTAACGATGGCATCAATTTCCTCCAGCTGTTCGTCAAAGAAAAGCTGATAGATCAGACCTGAACAACCGCCCGGCTGCACAGAAACTCTAAGACGAAGGTCGTCGCGACCTTCGGCCTCTAGCAAGGAACGAACCTTGGATACTGCGAAATCTGTGAGCTTTACTCCGTGTGCTATTACCTGTGTCATTTGGACCTCCGATGATTAGTTTAACAGTTATCTGACTAAGTCATTCCCGTTGAGCAGAATCAAACTTTGAGCCAGTATCGCTCTTTTCAGAGTCGGCAAATGTTGTGACTCGTTTGGCGAATGTGCCCGGGAATCTGGCTCTTCTACGCCAGTTACAAGAATTTCTGCGCTCGGAAAAGCCTCGGCAAACTGCGAGATAAAAGGTATAGAGCCGCCGATCCCCATATTCACACTTGGGTTTGGCCACGCAGCGGAAAAGGCCTCGTGGGCTAGCTTGGCCGCCCAGCCGTCCTTTGCCAAGTATCCGGGACCGGTTTCGTGCCTTCCGAACTCCAGCTCCGCCCCGAAAGGCTTGTGGCGGGTTAGATGGTCTTTTAGAGCTTCAAGTCCGCTCCGCGGGCTTTGGGAAGGCGCTAAACGTAGGGAGATCTTGGCCCGGACTGCCGGCTGGGCGGTATTAGATGCCACATCTACCGCCGGTAGATCTAAACCGATCACTGTTACCGCTGGTTCTCCCCATATTTGCTGGGTTACGGTTTTAGTTCCCAGCCTTTCTACTCCAGGCAGAAGTCCGGCGACTTGAGTAAATTCTGCATCTGAAAGCTCCGGTCCATCAATTGAGACCGAATCAAGACCCAAAATAGCGACATTTCCCTTTTCATCAGTTAGCGAAGCAAGAAGTCGAATCATGGCGGTGGTGGCGTCAGGTAAGGGGCCTCCATACATTCCTGAATGCAGCGCGTGATCCAAGGTCCTCAGGGTGAAAGTTTGCGAAACCATCCCTCGTAGCGAACTTGTAAGGGCGGGAACGTCTTCGCTCCAGTTCCCGCTGTCTGCAACAACTATCAGATCGGCGGCTAAATCGGCATGGTTTGCCCTTAGGAACTCAGGGAAAGACTCAGATCCAGCCTCCTCCTCGCCCTCAATGAATACAGTGACGCCTATGCGAACCTCAGTCGCAAGCTCAATAAAAGCCCGGAGAGAAGTCAAGTGGGTGATGATTCCGGATTTATCATCCGAGGCGCCTCTTCCAAAGAGTCGATCGCCCTTCAAGGTTGCTTCGAATGGCTCCGTATCCCACAGAGACCTATCCCCCGGTGGTTGCACGTCATGGTGCGCATACAACAGCACATGTGGCGCGTCTGGGTGACCGGCTTTTCTTGCGACCAGCGCTGGAGCCCCCGAATCCCCTGAGGGCCTTGACGCTCTTCGAATTTCGACAAAGTCAAAAAAACCTAGGTGACGGAATTCGTCCGCAACTTTCTCAACCGACAGCTCAAGATTGCCCTGATCAAAACTCGGCCAAGCGATACCCGGAATCTTGACCAGCTGTCCCAATTTGGCAACAGCGGCCGGGAATGACAAATCCACGAATTTACTAGCGGGTTCAAACCATTTAGGGTTCATTGGGATATAAGAAAATGCCATGCCTGTTATCTTAGGCACATCGGACAAGAGGATTCAATGACTCAAGAGGACAACACCCAGGCTGGCAAAGGTCGCCCAACCCCGTCGAGAAAAGACCGTGAGCTCGCTCGCAAGCGCCCACTGGTTGGCGATCGCAGCAAGCAGGCCAAGAGCGCGGATAAGGAAAAGAACCGTGCTGAGCGTCAAAAAGCGCGAGAAGGCATGATGGCAGGTGAAGAGCGCTATCTGGGGGCCCGAGACAAGGGACCCCAGCGCAAACTGGCTCGCAACGTGGTTGATGCTCGCTTCACCGCGGGAGAACTTGTATTGCCAATGTTGTTTGTCGTAGTTCTTATGACATTCATTGACTCTTACGAGATTCAAATCATCGCGCTTTTTGCCATGTGGGGGCTGTTTGCAGTCGTCGCGGTGGATTCGTTCTTAGTCGGCAAGGCTGTGAAGAGAAAACTTGGCAACAAACTCGGCGCTGAGAATCTAGACGGCGGTTTGGCCTGGTACGGGGCAATGCGTTCAATTCAGATGCGGACACTGCGGATACCGAAACCACAGGTCGCAAGATTTACCAAATTAGAGCTTTAGACCGCCGGCGCCAGTAAAAGGAGTAAAAAATGCAGCACAGACACCTAGGTACTTCCGGACTCAAAGTTTCAGAAATAATCTACGGAAACTGGCTGACTCACGCCTCCCAGGTCCAAGATAAGCAAGCCATTGAGACAGTCCACGCGGCTCTCGAAGGCGGAATTACGACCTTTGACACCGCCGACGTTTATGCGAATCAGGCGGCGGAAACCGTTCTTGGTACTGCCCTAAAGGGGCAGCGCCGAGAAGGCCTCGAAATTCTAACCAAGGTTTATTGGCCAGTAGCCGAAAAAGGTCCCAACGATGTGGGTCTAGGCCGCAAGCACATCATGGAATCGATCAATGGTTCCCTCACTCGTCTAAATACCGACTACGTCGATCTTTATCAGGCACATAGGTTCGATTATGAAACCCCGCTGGAAGAAACAATGCAGGCCTTTGCCGACCTAGTCAGAATGGGTAAGGTTCTCTACGTCGGCGTATCCGAGTGGACGGCTGACCAAATACGACAAGGACAAGCGCTAGCAACCCAAATGGGCTACAGACTTATTTCAAACCAGCCCCAGTACTCAATGCTGTGGCGAATAATTGAGGGTGAAGTAGTTCCAGCAAGCAAAGAGTTAGGCCTCTCGCAGATCGTTTGGTCCCCTCTGGCTCAGGGTGTCCTGACCGGAAAATATCTCCCTAATGCTGAGCTACCTAAAGATTCAAGAGCCGCCGATTCTGAAATCGGGGGCTTCATGGAAAAGTTCATGACTGAAGACACGTTGACCAGAGTCCAAAAACTAAAGCCGCTAGCTGAGGAGTTGGGCCTAACAATGGCCCAGTTCGGAATTGCGTGGGTCTTGCAAAACCAAAACGTTGCCGCCGCAATTGTCGGAGCCTCAAAGCCGGAACAGATTGCCTCGAACGTCGCAGCGGTCGGTGTTGAGATTCCAGCAGCGACTATGACGAAAGTGGATGAAATCCTAGGTAGCGCGGTTGTAACCGACCCGAGCTTGACCAAGAGCCCGAACCCAAGGCCTACCGGGCAGTAAGCCGCTTGGCCCAAAACGGCCCAGCGTAGACAAACCCGGTGTACCCCTGAACTAAATCGGCGCCCATGGAAATTCGCTCCGCATAGTCAGATTTAGTCATGACTCCACCCACCGAAATTACCGTCATCGAACTTGGAAGAAGTTTGCCGAGGAGCTTCAAAATCTCGGTAGAGCGATCTGCCAGAATGGGGCCACTAAGGCCTCCAGGCTCGGCTTCATTGCTCTCGGTGATCAGATTCCTTCGAGAAATTGTGGTATTCGTCGCGACCATGCCAGCCATGTTCAATTCGACAACCAATGAAGCTATGGCTTCAATGTCGGAATCGATAAGATCCGGTGCTATTTTGAGCAAAACTGGGACATTTTCGGCTTCGGCCAAGACGGCCACAAGGATTGGACGAAGTTCAGTGACTTGTTGCAAATCACGAAGCCCAGCGGTGTTTGGTGAGGATACGTTCACAACCAGGTAATCCGCAACGGGCGCAAGCGTTTTTGCGGCAAGCCCGTAGTCCTGGGCAGCAAGCTCTTGACTGGTTGTTTTATTTTTTCCAATGTTTATGCCGATGATGGGGAGCCGCTGCTCGGTTCTGCGCAGTTTAGCTATTCGGGCAGCGACCGAAACTGCTCCTTCGTTGTTGAACCCCATTCGGTTGATCAGACTTTGATTCTTTGGCAGCCTGAAAAGCCGAGGCTTTGGGTTCCCTGGCTGCGGCAATGGCGTCACCGTGCCGATTTCGACGTGGCCGAAACCGAGTGCGTGCAAAGCCTTTATAAGAATTCCGTTTTTATCAAAACCCGCTGCCATCCCGAGTCTGTTCTCAAATTGGAGCCCTAATATGTTGATGTCATCGCGAGCCTTACCGGCCCTTATGACACCCACGCCACTCAGGAATCTCAGCGCAGTTACTACTAACTCGTGTGCGAATTCTGGATCAAGCTTGGTAAAAAAGGACTTGAAGAAAAATCTATACAACAACTTGTCAGTCCCTCAGGCTCTCGATGGCCGCCTGGAAATCATCGAGCGAATCCCAGGCCTGATAAACGCTCGCAAATCGCATGAAAGCGACGTGGTCTAGGTTTCGGAGTGGTTCAAGAATAGCGAGACCAATGTCTTGAGCCTCGATTGATGCTGCACCCGTGGCTCTCAGGGCCTCTTCCACCTGCTGAGCCAGCAAGGCCAAGTCCGCATCGGTCACAGGCCTGCCCTGGCAAGCCTTCCTAACACCTGAAACAATCTTGTCTCTTGAAAACGGTTCAGTCACACCACTGCGCTTGGTAATCATCAAAGTGGCGGTTTCTATCGTCGTAAAACGCTTGTGGCACTCTGGACACTGACGGCGGCGACGGATTGACACGCCGTCGTCGCTGGTTCTGGAGTCAATTACTCGAGAATCAGAATTTCTGCAAAAAGGACAGTGCACTTTTACTCCCCTAGCCTTATCGATCCAGCTCGACCATGAGCACTTAGCTTCTCCGCCTCAGAAAAAACCCTGAGCCTGTCCGTCACCGCTGCTAGAGCATCAGCCGAATAAGTAACATGCTGCTGAGTCCTCAAAAAGGTAAACACTGAAAGCCCGGAACTGAACTTCGCTTGTTGACCAGTCGGAAGGACGTGATTTGATCCAGCCAAATAATCGCCCAAACTAACCGGAGAGTAGGCCCCTACAAACACGGCGCCAGCGTGACGAACCTGACCTGCCAACTCTTTAGAATTAGCGGTTTGGATTTCTAGGTGCTCGGTCGCATACTCGTTTGCTACAGCCATTGCCGTGCTCATGTCGGGAACCAGAACTAGGGCAGATTGAACACCACCCAAGGAAGCTTCGATGCGATCGCGGTTTTTTGCAAGACTCACCTGAACCTCAAGCTCGGCCTGCACTTCCTCAATCAGACTTGCGGAATCAGTGACCAGAACTGCGGCAGCGTTCTGGTCATGCTCAGCTTGAGAAATCAGGTCAGCTGCTATGAATCGGGGGTTTGCGCTTTCATCGGCGACTATCAAGATCTCAGTAGGCCCGGCCTCTGAGTCAATTCCAATGACTCCTCTTAGCTGGCGCTTAGCTGCGGCAACAAAGATGTTCCCTGGGCCCGTAACCATTGCCACGGGCTCAAGATTTATTTCAGGCACGCCATAAGCAAAAGCCGCGATCGCACTCGCTCCCCCGATGCCATAAACCTCGTCTATACCCAACAGGGCGCAGGTCGCCATAACGCTCGGACTTGGAAGGCCGTTTTCTTGGGCTGGAGAACTAACGGCAATCCTCGGAACCTTGGCAACCTGAGCCGGCACCACGTTCATAACCACGCTGGATGGATACACCGCTTTCCCACCGGGCACATATAGGCCCACCGAGTCGACCGGGATAAAGAGCTGCTCAACAATTGCCCCCTCGTCCAATTCAACCCTCACGGCTGTTGGCATTGTGGCCATTGAAACGGCCCGCACTCGAGTGATTGCGGTCTCGATGGCCGCCCTAAGAGGAGCATCCAGCTGGTTTAGCGCCTCCGCTAATACAGTCTTGGGGACTCGAAACGAAACGTTTTTTAGCCCATCGAAGCGTTCGGCTTGAGCATCTAATGCATCAAGCGAATTTTGCCTTACTTCGGCAATGATTTGAGAAACTGTGTCAGCCACAGACTCAATGCTGACTGCTGCTCTCGGAAGTAATTCGGCTACCAGGGCCGGTGTTATCTGGCCCGACATCTCGATTTTCCGCACGTTAGAACCCCACTAAATAAATCTGGATGAACTAACCTTATCCCGACATGACTATAGACATTGATTACTTTGACCTTTCCGGGCCAGACGGCCTAAAAGCTGCATTTCGAAACCACGCAACTGGCATCGCCGTGGTTACCGCCGCCGACAGCGAACTAAACCCAATTGGCTTCACCGCATCATCCGTCACCTCGTTGGGCTCGACTCCCCCGCTGATTTCTCTCAACATATCTCAGGGGGCATCCAGCTACCCTCACATCTCAACTGGAAAGCTCGTGGCCGTTCACACTCTGGACGCTCAACTCTTGAGCCTTGCTCAGAAGCTAGCCGGGCCTAAGGGAGACCGATTCCTCGCTGACGACTTTGAAATTGGCCCCGAATCGGTCCCAATCTTCACCGAGGCCTCCAGCGTAATGATGGCAAGAGTGATCAATAAAATTGAAGTGGAGTCTAATGCCGTGGTGATTTTGGCCCTAGAGAGTGCTCACGTCACAAGAATCTGCGAACAGCCGCTTGTCTACTTTCAACGCGGTTATCACACGATAGGCGACCGGTTGCAGGACAACTTCTAACTAACCGAATCGGTCCCAAGAAGAGCTTTTAGCTCACCAAAAAGGTCATGTCCCACCGACACTCGCTGCGGCAACATAAAGTGGCGATCCGTTGCACCGACCAACTTAACCTGTACTTCGCACGGTCCAGGATTAGCATCAAGAATTGCTCCAAGCTTCAGCAGGCGCTCTTTGGTCGCCAAGCTGTCAGTTATTTTTAGTCTCAGCACTCCGCCCTGCTCTCGTCCTGCGTCAAGGATGTCGATCGAGTAAGCCTGCATCATCATTTCCTCGTCGCGGCGAGACACTCTTCCACGGACTGAGACGGTCTGGTCGGCCACTAAATGCTCTCGGTTTGCAAGATAAGTCTTACCCATAAACATTATGGAAATTTCACCTGAAAAATCCTCCAGAGTGATCTGACCGTACTGATTTCCACTCGTACGGGCCACTTTATGCTGCACCTGGGTGATGAGGCCAGCAAGCGTTACAGTCTCGCCGTCCTGTATGTCGCTCTGCTTAAGAGCGATTGTGCCCATATCGCTGTTGCGCATCAGCATCGACTCTTGTCCGGCAAGTGGGTGGTCCGAGACGTAAAGGCCAAGCATGTCTCGCTCATTGGCAAGAAGATCTCGCTTAGTCCACTCTGGAAGATCGGGAACTTGAACTACAGAAGGGTCATCGTCGAGGACCCCTCCAAAAAGATCCACTTGACCATTGGCGGTTTGCTTGCGCTTCACGCTAGCGGTTTCAATTGCCTCTTCAAACACCGCCGTCAGTGACCGTCTGGTGTGTCCAAAGGAGTCGAATGCGCCTGCTTTGATTAGAGACTCGACAACTCGCTTGGTGGCAGCCTGCTGGCCCACGCGAGTCAGGAAGTCATCAAAGCCACTGAACGCTTCTTCACTTCGGGCCTGGATGATCGATTCGACCACGTTGTGACCAACATTTCTTACCGCTTCAAGACCAAAGCGAATGTCGTCCCCAACGGCTGCAAAAACCCCAATGGATTCGTTGACATCGGGAGCCAAAACCTTGATTCCCATCCTGCGGCACTCATTTAGATAAATAGCCAGCTTGTCCTTAGAGTCCCCGACAGAAGTCAGCAACGCCGCCATGTACTCAGCGGGAAAGTTAGCTTTTAGATAAGCGGTCCAGTACGAGAGGACGCCGTAGCCCGCGGAATGAGCCTTGTTAAAGGCATAGTCAGCAAATGGCAAGAGGGTGTCCCAAAGAGCGGTGATAGCCGGTTTGGAGAACTTATTGAGAACCATGCCTTGGCTAAAAATTTCGAATTGCTTAGCCAGCTCATCGGGCTTTTTCTTACCCATTGCCCTGCGAAGAAGATCCGCTTGTCCAAGCGTGTAACCGGCCACTTTCTGGGCCGCGGCCATCACCTGTTCTTGGTAGACAATCAGACCGAAGGTGGGGCCAAGGATCTCTTTGAGTGGCTCGGCTAGCTCCGGGTGAATTCCGTCAATCTCCTGCAGTCCATTTTTTCGCTGCGCATAGTTAGTGTGCGAGTTCATGCCCATTGGTCCCGGACGATAGAGCGCTATGACGGCTGAAATGTGTTCGAACTCACTGGGCTTCAAGAGCCTCAGTAGAGCTCGCATATTATCGCTGTCCAGCTGGAACACCCCAAGAGTGAAGCCGGAGGACAGTAGGTCAAAAGTATTTTGATCTGAGTTCAAATCGAGGTTTTCCAAAACCACGGTCTGGCCTCGGTTTTGTAAAATGTTTCGAAGCGAGTCCTCTATCACCGTTAGGTTTCTTAGCCCTAGAAAATCCATTTTCAACAGACCAAGTTCTTCGCAAGGCGGTTGGTCGAACTGGGTGATTATGGCGCCGTCTTCCTCGCGCTTCATTATCGGTATCACGTCCATGAGCGGCTCAGCGGACATAATCACTCCAGCCGCATGTACACCCCACTGACGCTTCAGAGACTCGAGGCCTTTGGCGAGCTTGAATACTTCCTGGCTTTGAGGGTCGGTCTCGATAATTTCCCGAAACTCTGCCGCCTCAGAGTAGCGCTCCGAATCTGGATCCACCAGATCATTCAGTGCTATATCTCTGCCCAAAACCATCGGAGGCATTGCCTTTGTCAGTCGCTCCCCCACTGAATATGGCAACGCCATAACTCGAGAGGCATCCTTGAGGGCCTGCTTGGCCTTGATGGTTCCGAAGGTGACGATCTGTGCCACTCGATCATCACCGTATTTTTGAGTTACGTACTTGATTACCTCAGAACGTCGGCGATCGTCGAAGTCGACATCGATGTCAGGCATGGAAAGACGCTCTGGATTCAAGAACCGCTCGAAAATCAGATCGTGCTTTAGCGGATCAAGCTCGGTTATACCGAGGGCGTATGAAGCCAGTGATCCTGCCGCAGAACCTCTACCGGGACCGACCCGTATTCCTTGGGCCCGTGCCCAGCGTATGAAGTCGGACACTACCAAGAAATAACCCGGGAAGCCCATAGATTTTATGACGTCTATCTCGTAGGCCGCTTGACGCTTGTGCTCATCGGAGTAGCCGCTGGGGAAACGAGTGTTCATGCCATCCCAAACCTCCTTTTCAAGCAAGCCTGCTTCCGTTTGGCCCTCGGGAACGGGGAATCTGGGCATGAGGTCGCGCTTCGAAAAATCAATTTCGCTCCGCTCGGCAATGAGAAGCGTGTTATCAGCTGCCTCCGGAATTTCAGCGAACAGTTCTCTCATTTGCTTAGCTGACTTGAGGTAATACTCCTCGGACTGGAACTTGAAGCGATTTGGGTCATCGAGATTCGACCCAACCTGCACGCACAACAAAGCGTCGTGAGCAACTGAGTCTTCCTTTTCGGTGTAGTGCAAATCATTTGTTGCCACCAGGGGCAGATTCAAGTCCTTTGCGAGACGAAGCAAGTCGTCTCTCACTCTTTTTTCGATCTCAAGACCATGGTCCATGACCTCTACGAAATAGTTACCTTCGCCGAAAATGTCCCGGAATTCCGCTGCCGTGTCCAACGCCTCTTGGTATTGACCGAGCCTGAGCCTGGTTTGGACCTCACCGCCAGGGCACCCAGTGGTCGCGATAAGCCCTCTTCCGAACTTAGAGAGAAGTTCGCGGTCCATGCGAGGCTTGAAGTAGTAGCCAGAAAGATAAGCCTCTGAGGAAAGTCGAAATAAGTTCTGCATGGAGTCATTGTTTGTGGCCCACATGGTCAGGTGGCTGTATGCGCCACCGCCAGAAACATCATCTCCACCGCCATCTCCCCAGCGGACTCGGGTCTTGTCTTTTCTGCTGCCCGGGGCCAAATAGGCCTCAATGCCAATAACAGGAGTTATGTCGTGCGCTTTGGCCTGTTTCCAAAATTCATAAGCGCCGTGATTATTACCGTGGTCGGTAATGGCAATGGCTGGCATTTCGAGTTCAGCTGCCTTTGCGACAAGCTGCTTTATCCGAGCGGCCCCATCGAGCATTGAATATTCGGAGTGATTATGTAGGTGGACGAATGACTTATCAGACATTTTCCACCTTTCTTAGAGCCCCTATGTTAGAGGCGAAAGTCGACATCGCGAAGGCGATTGAGGGCGATTTCTAAATCAACTGGATATTCGCTTTCGAATTCCACAAATTCGCCCGTCGCCGGGTGATCAAAGCCAAGCTGTTTTGCATGCAGCCACTGTCGGTTTAGATCAAGAGATGCGGCCAGCTTCGGATCAGAGCCGTAGAGCGGGTCTCCGACCAATGAGTGGCGAAAATGAGAAAAATGAACCCTTATTTGGTGAGTTCTGCCTGTTTCTAGGCCGACCTTCATCAGCGCCGCGGCCGGAAGAACCTCAATGGTCTCGTAATGAGTCACTGCAGGCTTGCCCGCAGCCGAAATGGTGAACTTGTAGTCATGTTTGGTGCTGCGTCCAATTGGTGTGTCAATAGTCCCACGGGACGGCTCAGGGTGCCCCTGCACTAACGCATGGTAGGTCTTTTTTACAACTCGGTCACGAAACGCCTGCTTTAGAACCGAATATGACACTTCGGATTTCGCCAGCACCATAAGGCCACTGGTGCCAACATCAAGCCGCTGAACAATACCTTGGCGCTCTTGAGCACCCGAGGTGCTCAACTGGATTCCTCTAGCCATTAGCACGCCCGGCACCGACGGTCCAACGAACCCTTGAGACGGGTGAGAGACGACGCCAGCAGGCTTGTCAATGACAACTATGTGTTCATCTTGAAAAATAATCTTTAGCTCTTGGACATCTTCTGGCTGCACCGAGATTTCTCTGGAAACCTCCTCAAGGACGACCTCCAGCACTGCATCCGCCACCAACCGATCGGACTTTGCAACCGGACTGCCGTTTTGACTGACGGCGCCAGCTGCGATGAGGTCGGCGACATGACTGCGGGAAATCCCCAACATTTTAGCTATCCCGGAATCAGCTCTGGAGCCCGCCATGTCCGGCGGGACAGGAAGCAATTTAGGCTGCACGTCCGCCACCTATTGCATCTCCGCGAAGTGTTTGTATTACAACCAAGATCACACCGACAACTAAAAAAGTGTCTGCCAAATTGAAAATCGCGAAATTAAATGGAACCTGTATGAAGTCAACCACGTGACCGTTGAAAAACTCTGGGGCCTTGAACGCCCGATCGATCCAATTGCCGGCTGCTCCCCCAAGAATGAAGCCGCCAATGAGTGCCCAATAACTGGTCTTTATGCGCGGGCCATAAACAAGCATGGCTATCACCGCCACTGTAGAGATAAGAGTTAGTACCCAGGTCGCCCCGACTCCCAATGAAAACGCAGCCGCGTCATTGTAGGCAAGCCGGAACCTTAGAAGGTCTCCGATTACTTGAACCGATTGGTTCGTTAGGTTTGCTTCGGCCCAAAATTTCGTGGCCTGGTCGATTGCAACAATGCTAAAAGCGGTCCCAAGGAATATTAGTAATTTCCTGGCTCCGCCCTTAGATCTTGTCACCCTCGGAATCGTCAACTTCCTTTGGGCTCAAGTCTTCTGACTCACCCGAAGAGTCCGAATAGCTAACTCCTTCGACGGACGCAACAACCGAGGTTGCCTCTTCGCGAGTCAGTTGCTCTAGTTGGTCTTCGATGTAGCGACGGAGCTGCTCTCGGTAATCTGCCTCAAAGAGTTTCAGCTCCTCAATTGCCTCGAGAACCTTCTTTCGCTCGATCTCAAGCTTTCCGAGTACCTCTCGAGATTCAGCGTCAGCGTCTCTTATGAGTCTGGCTGCCTGCTCTTGACCGTCTCGAACCAGCTGATCGCGCTTTACTTGACCGTCTCGAACATGGTCCTCGTGCAGCTTCTGAGCCAATTCAATAATGCTCTTGGAGGAATCTGTGCCCTCAAGTGAGCCATCCGAGACAGGATTGGTCGCTTCGGGAAAAGGAACCGCCTTAGCAGGTGCGGCAAGAGACGGATCAGACTCACCACCGCCTGCCTTTAGGTCCTGGTTTTCTGTGACAACACGACGAAACTCAAGAACTACTTCGTCAAGGAAGTCATCGACCTCGTCCTGGTCATAACCCTCGCGGAACTTAGTAGTTAGAAATCTCTTGCTGAGAATGTCCTCGGGCAACAGCGCCATTTTAAACCTCTCCTAAAATTTTTCGACACGATGAACTGCCCCTATGTTATTGGCAGTTAGAGCCCTCTTGCAAAGCTCTGAAGAATTAGAACCGCAATCAACAGCACGGTCCAAGCCAAATCAAGGGATATTGGACCTAGCCTCAAAGGAGGAATGAAGCGTCTAGCAAACTTTAGAGGCGGATCGGTAACGGAGTAACAAAGGTCAAATACCGGCAGCAACAGGCCCTTGGGCCTCCAGCTTCGATTGACGCTCATCACGAGCTCAGCTATGAAGCGGATGATCATCGCGTAAAAAAACAGCTGTAGCACCCAATAAAGAGTGAGCCCAATTATTGACATGCCTTTAGGAAATATCTACGTTATCCGAATCCGAAGTTCCGGATTCGGCGTCAGACACGATCACGTGAGATGGGCTCAGCAGAAAAACCTTCGGAGTGACTCGTCGAAGGTGACCCTCTAGTCCTTCCTTCAGCCCCAGCATGAAGTCACGCATTTGCTTTGCGTCTGCTTCGCTCATGGCCCCAATGTTCACGATTACCGGCACTCCCGTGCGGAAGTGCGATGCAACCTCTTTGGCATCCGCGTATGTTTGAGGCTCAAGCGTAATGATTTCAGACATGTCTGAGGTGCGACGTGGCCGAGGAGCACTTGCTCGTGGCTTAGCCGAATCCGGCTTAGCGCTCTCTGCGCTTCCGAAGCCAAAGTAATTCATCGTCGAACTGAGAATGCCCATTTACTACTCCTAAAGTTATCTAAAGACTATTAGTTGTTTCCGCGCGGACCGGTAATTGCGCTACCAATCCGCACGTGTGTCGCGCCAAGTTCAATTGCAACTTCGTAATCAGCGCTCATTCCAATCGATAAAGCCATGGCGTCCGGCGCAATTTCTCTGAGTTCGCGGCTTATTCGAATAACTTTTTCAAAATCGACCCTTGGGTCAACATCTAAACCGGCAACGGCCATTACCCCGAGTAAATTAAGCCCGGGAACAGTTAGAGCCGAATCCGCAAACTGCTTGATCACCGAAGGATCCAAACCACCGCGGTTTTGATCTTCGGTCAAATTTAGCTCAATGTAGCAATCGATTTGAGCGTCGCCTGCTGCAAGCTGCTTTGCTATTTCCTTGAGCAAGCTTGTCCTGTCGAGCGAATGAATTGTTCTGGCATAACTCATTGCGCTTTTTACCTTGTTTGACTGCAATTGCCCTACAAAATGCCAATCGAAGCTGCAATCTGGCCTCAGGCTCTCAAGTTCAAATGCCTTGGGCTTTGCCTCTTGGTCCCTGTTTTCACCAAAACTGCGGTGACCGAGATCCGCAAGTTCAGCGACAACGAGAGTCGGATGAGTCTTTGTGATCACTATTAAGTCTACGTCCGAAGCCTGACGTCCAGACGACAAAGCTGCCGCCGAAATCCGCTCTTGAACCTCTTTGTAACGTGTCGCCAGTTGGCTCACCGGAAGAATTCAGGCAGGTCCAGGTCGTCTCCGAAGTATCCAGGGGTAGAGACTTTCTGCTTAACCTCTGCAGCCTCTTCTGAATCGTCGCTGAACTCAAAGCTCGGTGCAGCCACTTCTTCGAGTTCAGAGCCTTGGTCCGCCTGTACCTCGGAAGAAGCAGTTGCGGCCTCGGAGGCAGCGGCTAAGGCCGCAACACCCAGCGCGCTCGCCTCGAACTTGCGGTACGTAGGCTCGCCACCATCAAAGCCGGCCGCAATGACGGTAACTCTGACCTCGTCGCCTAGTGTGTCCTCGATAGTTGCTCCAAAGATGATATTGGCTTCTGGGTGCACTGCCTCTTGAACGAGTCTGGCCGCATCATCAATTTCGTGAAGACCCAAGTCCGAAGCACCCTGAATTAGAAGCAGGACTCCGTGAGCACCTTCGATCGTCGCCTCCAAAAGCGGCGAAGAAACTGCGATCTCAGCGGCTCTAACAGCACGATCTTCGCCCTTGGCCGTTCCAATTCCCATAAGAGCACTTCCGGCGCCCTGCATGACGGACTTCACGTCGTTGAAGTCGAGATTGATCAGGCCAGGTACCACGATTAGATCGCTAATGCCCTGAACGCCGGCCCGCAAGACATCGTCCGCGGTCATGAAAGCCTCAAGGGCTGAAATCTTCTTGTTGGTCATTTCCAGTAATCGTTGGTTTGGAACCACAATCAGAGTGTCGACTTCTTCGCGTAGGGCACTGATACCCTCATCGGCCTGAACAGCTCTTCTTTTACCCTCGAAATTAAACGGACGGGTTACTACTCCAACTGTCAATGCACCGAGTCGCTTCGCTATTCTTGCCACGACCGGCGCTCCACCGGTTCCGGTTCCTCCGCCTTCACCAGCGGTGACAAACACCATGTCAGCACCCTTGAGAGCTGCTTCGATCTCGCTCTCGTGCTCTTCGGCTGCTCGACGTCCAACTTCTGGATCCGCTCCGGCACCGAGTCCACGAGTTATGTCTCGGCCAATGTCTAGCTTTACGTCTGCATCGCTCATAAGCAGTGCCTGAGCGTCGGTGTTTATTGCAACAAACTCCACGCCTCGCAAACCAGACTGCACCATCCGGTTCAGAGCATTAACCCCACCGCCGCCGACGCCAACAACTTTTATGACGGCCTGGTAATTCGGGATCTCGGACAATTCTGCCTCCTTGCGAAAACCCTCAAGCTAAGGCTGAGGCTTAGCTTTTGGCAGGGTATTCATTTTGCCCGTAAAAATTAGGCTGCTATCCCCTGATTTGGCGCGAAGCGCTCGGGCGTGTCGGAAACGAAGATTACGCCTACGAATTCGGGTATTGGACCACTGGGGAATTGGGCGAACTCACATCGACGGTAAGCGCATCCTTTACTCCGGTTGCCAGAAGCGACTCGAGCACTTCTGATTTCAAAAGACCCTCTTCCGCAGAGCCCCAAAAGACAGTGAGATTACCCTCTCGAAGCACGAGCTTGGAAGTAAGGGATTCGGAGACTTCGATTGAGAAAACGTGGCTGTAGGTCTCTAAAGGTAGCGAAAACAGCACTTTCACTGCGGTCGAGAATCGTGGGCTTTCTATTGGGTTGCCATCAAACACTAGAAACGGGTAATTCGAGATTTCCTCGGTTGCCGCTATTCGAACGCCAGCTGCGTCATAAAGGTAGTTCTGTCCCGATCGGACGAGTATCAAAATTGGCTGGCGTTCTCTTATGTTGACGCGAAGAGTGTGGGGAGGCTCGGCCTGCGAAGTAAAAGTTTCGATCAACGAAAACCCACTCAAGAGTTGCGCTATTTCATCGTCGCTAATGGTTGTCATTGGTCTGTCATAGAGCGCCGATAACGCTGACTCCAGCTCCGCTGCCGCTATTCGTTCGTTTCCAACGAACTCAATTTTCTCAACCGCGAGCATGGGGGTGAAAAAGCTAGCCAGGACAACTGCAGTCAAGGAAACTGGGGCCACTACTGTCAGGATTCTCCCCCACATCCCAAACGCCCCTAGCCTGCTGCGTTTGCCCGGGGTCTTCACGCCACGGATTCGCCTGCGTTCTTGGCCAAGCAGCTCGCGCTCAGGACGCCTCAATTAGGTCTCCAGTGCTTCAAGTAAAGCTGGCACCATTTTGTAGATGTCACCGCAACCCATGGTGATTATGAAGTCGCCAGGCATTGCAATCTCCACGGCCGCCGCGGGAACATCGTCCCAATTGCTAACCAGTCTGATTCCGGATGTGGCGTCAGCCGCATTCGTTATCAGCTCGGCAGTCACACCCGGCTCCGGATCTTCCCTTGCGGCATAGATAGAAGTAACCAATGAAAAATCGCTGATTTTGAGTGCTTCGGCAAACTCCTTATAAAAAATGCGAGTTCGACTGTAAAGGTGCGGCTGGAAAACAGTAATCAATCGACCCCCGCCAACGCTCGCCTTAGCCGCACGAAGCGCCGCTGCAACCTCGGTTGGGTGATGAGCGAAGTCATCGTAAACGCTTACCCCGCGGCGATCTCCATGCAGCTGGAACCGGCGATCCGTGCCCCCAAAATTGGCAACCGCCGCAAGCGACTCACCTAGCAGAAATCCCAATCCCATTAGAACAGCGACGGCACCGGCGGCGTTCTGAGCATTGTGCTCCCCTGGAATCTTTAGCACGGCTTCGGCACTCTGATCTTGGTAACTAAGGCTAAAGCGAACATTCGCGCCGGAAGCGTCGAGGGAGCTAATTTTGAGATCGGCGTCATCAGAGACTCCGAAGCTTATTATCTTTTTGTCCTGAATCATTTTCGCCACTTCTACCGCACCGACATCATCAGCGGAAATAACGACAAATTCGCTGGCCGCTTCGGCAAAACGAACAAACTCTTTTTGAAAAGCCTCCAACGAGCCGAAGTGGTCAAGATGATCGGGATCCACATTTGTTATTAGAGCAATTGCCGTTTTGTAGTGCAAAAAACTGCTGTCAGACTCATCTGCCTCGATCACAAACTGCTGCCCGCCGCCAAATCCGCTGGATACGCCAATATCTCTTATCACCCCGCCGTTTACAAAACTAGGGTCGGCGCCAAGTCTTGAGAGGGCTGTGACAACCATTCCTGTAGACGTCGTCTTTCCGTGGGCACCGGCGACTGCAATCAATGAAGACTTAGAGGCCAGATGGGCAAGCAGCGCCGATCGGTGCAGCACCGGCAGGCCTCTCTCTATCGCCGCTAACAGTTCTGGGTTTGTTTCCCAGAGAGCGGAGGTGACAACGACGGTGTCAGCTTCGCCCAAATTCGAAGCATCATGCCCAATCGTTATTGGCACACCGAGCTTCTCAAGGGCGTCGATATTTGGGCTGGTTCTAACATCCGACCCAGTGACCCGCGAGCCCATCTGAACAAGCAGCCTCGCGATGCCAGACATGCCGGAACCACCAATTCCTATGAAGTGAACGGTTCCTAAGTCGTCAGGAATGGACTGGCTGAAATCTGGTTTAATCACGAGTATTAGTATCCATGGCTTCTAGAACAAATTCTGCAAGCCGCTCTGTCGCATCAATAATGGCCTGGGATCTTGCAGCCTTAGACATTGAAATAAGCCCCTTCTTATGAGAGATAATTGGGATTAGAGTGCTGGACACATAATCGGAATTAAATTCCGAATCGTCAATTAGCAGCCCGCCGCCCGCCTCAACAATGGAGGCCGCATTTAGGCGCTGTTCGCCGTTACCGACCGGGTAGGGGATGTATAACGCCGGTAACCCGGTTGCCGCAAACTCCGAAACCGTTGAAGCTCCGGCCCTGGAGACAGCAAAGTCACTTGCCGAAATAGCAACGTCCATCGCCTTGCAGTAGGCCATGCGACTATATCCGGCTTGAGAGATGTCCTCTAGGTTTGCCCTATCTCCAACAATGTGCAGGACTTGAATGCCTGCCGCATTCAGTTTGTCTAAGCTCGCGGCAATTGATTCATTGATACTCTTTGCCCCCAACGAGCCACCTGTAACCAGGAGGGTCGGCAACATCGGATCTAAACCAAGCTCAATTCTTGCCTGCTGCTGGTTGTAAGCCGAAACTGAAGCCACTATCTCCTCACGAATCGGCATTCCGGTCACCCGCGCGTCTTGCAGATTGCTGTTTGGAAATGTTACGGCCACCCACTTGGTGAGATTCGCCCCTAATTTATTTGCAAAGCCCGCCAAAGCGTTCGCTTCATGGACTACCAGTGTTGTTCTAGTAAACCAAGCGGCCAAGTAAGCGGGTGCCGAAGCGTACCCACCAAAACCAACAACGCAGTCAACCTTGCGCGTTCTAATTACTCTGGCGACTTGCAGACTCGCAAGTATCAGGCGAAACGGATAGCTAAAACTGCCTAGGGACAGCCTTCTGGGCAAAGGAAGCCTAGGAATGGTAATCAATTCAAATCCGCGGTTAGGAACCAACCTGGATTCGAGACCCTCCTTGGTACCGAGCGCGATTACCTCGTGTTTCCGGTTCCGAAGAAGCTCACCTAGAGCCAATAAGGGATTTACGTGCCCACCAGTGCCGCCACCGGCCAATAAAAACCTACTCATCCGTTACTCCGGCCAAGTTTTAGTGTTCTATCGCGCTCAACAGCCAGCACTACTCCAATGCCAGCCAGAGTAGCGATTAGGGACGAGCCACCAGCTGAAATAAGGGGCAGCGGAACACCCAAGACTGGCAATAAGCCAAGAACAACGGAAATGTTAATAAAAGCCTGAAAAACCACCCAAAGCATTACCCCCACAACTAAGTTGCGGCTAAAGGCATTGTTCTGATGCTTGGCAATCGAGAACATGGTCAGCCCCAGAGCGAAGAATAAAAGCACAACAAATAAAGCGCCGATGAGCCCAAGTTCTTCGCCGATTACCGCAAAAATAAAGTCATTCTCAACTTCCGGAATCCAGCTCCACTTGAGCTTGGAGCGTCCGAGTCCCGTCCCCCAGATACCACCCGATGCCAGAGCCCAGGTGCCTTTCTCGTACTGCCACATAACACCCATTGGGTCGGCAGCCCCGGGATTGAGCCAAGCGGTGAAGCGGATAAGTCTTGAGGGGGTTGCCATCACCAGTGCGAAAGCAGCTATTACTCCGGCAAGAGCTATTCCTAGAAAATATGCCCAGGGCATCCCGGCAATCAGAAAAAGCCCGATAAGGGTTACGGCCATGACAACACCCGTGCCCAAGTCTTTACCTAGTACTGCCACTAGCAGCAAAGCCACAGCTGAAAACATGAAGACGCGAGCCCAAACTTGACGATTTCTAAGTGGGTCATCTGTCAACTGCGCCAGCTGGTTAGCGAATGCCAGAATCAACCCAAGCTTCAAAAATTCAGAGGGCTGAATGTTGGTGAACCCGATATCTAGCCAGTTTCGGTTTCCATTTATTTCAACCCCGAACAAAACGGTCACCAACTGCAAAGACAAAGTTATGTAAAGAGCCACCAGGCTCGTTCGACGAAATAACCCAACCGGGAGGTTCGCAACTATGAACATTAGGACCATGCCGATAACTGCAAACATGCCCTGTCTTAGAAAAGTACTCCCGGCATTGGCGGTTTCCTTAAAGCTATCCACCGCCGAGGCACTCGCAACCATTGCCAAGCCGAATAGCACGGTCAAGATAGTCAGGCCGAGCAGTAGATAAAATTGTCGGGACTGTGCGCGAAAAGACTGAGTGGTCATCTGTTTCAAATCGGTCATTTCGCCCCTAACTTTCTGACCGCATCGACGAATTTGTCGCCACGCTCGGCGTAGTCGAAAAATTGGTCCATGGATGCGGCCATAGGGGCCAGCAGAACAGTATCGCCAGGCTTAGAAATTTCAACCGCTAGCTGAACAGCAGAGCCCATTGGGTCGCTCTTCGCTGCCAGGAAAACCGGTAAAGCTGGCAAATGCGAGCTGAATAGTCCTTCGAGTAATTCGGTTTCAGCACCGAGCAGCACAACTCCGCGAAGCTTAGCTCCATGTCGAATAATCAACGGTTCTGGGTCTACCCCTTTTAGCAAGCCCCCGAGAATCCAAATAATAGAGTCAGATGCCCCCAACGAGGCTTCAGCAGCATGTGCGTTCGTAGCCTTGGAGTCATTGACGAAGCGCACTTGATTTACCTGTCCTAAAAATTGCGCGCGATGGGGTGCCAGCTTGAAAGACCTCAGAGCCTCTTTGACTAAGCTCGGCTCAACCCCACAAGCCCTCGCAATCGTCGCTGCTGCCGCCGCATTCGCCAGCAGGTGACTGGAGGCAGGTGAAATCTGCTCGATGTCGGCAATTTCAGACAGTTCAAGCGCCGTATTTGCTCGATCATTCAAGAATGCCCTGTCGACAAGAAATTCCTCAACGTAGCCCACCGAGGACATCGCGGGCGCTCCGAGGCTAAAGCTAACCGCCCGGCAGCCGGCGGCAACTTCTGCCTGCTGAGCCGCCTGAAGCGTCTTGGGGTCCTGCTCGTTAAAAACGATAAATTCCGCGGTGTTCTGATAAATCTTGGCCTTTGCAGCTAAGTAGCTCTCAAAGTCACCGTGCCAATCAAGGTGATCCTCGGCGATGTTCAAAAAAGCGGCGATATGAAGAGAAATCTGCCCCAAGTAATGAAGCTGGAAGCTAGAAAGCTCCACGACAAGGTAGTCAAAGCCAACCGGGTCTCTAATGGCATCGAGGATTGGAACACCAATATTTCCGCAGGCTATTGTCCTCTTGCCGGACGCCAGCAACATCGCCGTTGTCATTTCACTGGTCGTTGTTTTCCCGTTGGTCCCGGTCACACCGATCCACCTAGCAACCACGTCGTGCTTGTCGCGAAGCCGCCAAGCTAGCTCGATGTCGCCAATAACAAGAATTCTCTCTTTTTCAAGCTCGACTACTAGCGGATGTCGAGGGCTAAAGCCGGGTGAAACAACCGCAAAATCGGGCCGAAATCCGAGCTCGGATAAAACTTCTGGAGACTCGGAAGCGTGAAACTTGGAGCCAATGACCTCCACCAAATCCGCAAGCTCCGGCTTCGCCGCTTTTCCCACAACGGCAGTCTGTACTCCCAGCTCAACCAGCGTGTCTGCAACCGAAAACCCCGACTTGCCTAGACCGACCACTACTGCCCTGAGCCCAGACCACGGACCGTGCCAGGAATCAGGCAGCATCATATTCCGTAGATCCATTCAAAGTAAAACAGGCCCACTCCAGAGACCACGCAAAGTGCCCCGATTATCCAGAACCTAACTACCACTGTGATTTCTGCCCAACCCTTGAGCTCAAAATGATGATGCAAAGGGGACATTAGAAAGACCCTCCTACCCACCCCGGTTCGCTTCTTGGTTATTTTGAAAAACACTCTTTGAATAACCACGGAACCAGTGACTATCACGAAGATTCCACCGATTAGAACCAACAGCAGCTCGGTTCTAGACACAATGGCGAGAGCCGCCAGGCCTCCACCGAGCCCCAACGAACCGGTATCCCCCATAAAAATCTGAGCTGGCGAGGTGTTCCACCAAAGAAAACCGATGCAGGCGCCCACTATGGCAGTGGCTACCACCGCCAGGTCCAGTGGGTCACGAACTTGATAGCAGGATGCGAGGTTCTGAGTCACGGTTGCGCAGCTTTGGTTGAATTGCCAAAAGCCGATTACAACATAGGCGCCCATCGAAATAACCAGGGATCCCGAAGCAAGTCCGTCGAGGCCATCGGCAATGTTCACGCCGTTCGAGGCTGAGGCGACAAGCAGATAAACCCACCCGATGAAAAGGACCATCCCGATGAAGCTGCCCCAAAAAAACAAGTCCAACGGCAGATCTCGAAAGAGTGAGATTGATGTTGAGGCGGGAGTCAAGCCCTTTTCATCTGGAAACTGGAGGGCCAGTATTGCAAATGCCACTGCAACAATCCCCTGTCCAGCAATCTTCGCCCAGCCGCCCAGCCCTAGGCTGCGCTGATTCTTTACCTTTAGGTAATCGTCAATGAAACCGATGAGGCCTAAACCCACCATCATAAAAAGAACCAATAAAGCCGAAGCAGAGGGCGTCTCGCCATTTATCAGCTTCGCAGTGAAATATCCGGCAATTGCCGCGAACAAAATAACTATGCCGCCCATTGTTGGAGTGCCGCGTTTAGTGTGATGAGCTTCAGGGCCATCGTCGCGTATGAATTGACCCCAATTGAGTGACCTAAATAACGCGATAAAAGCTGGGGTCGCAAAGAGTGAGATGAATAGCGAGATACCACCGGCGGCTAGCAGTGCTCTCATGTGACACCCGCCAAATCATCGCCCAAAAATCTAAGTCCAGACACGTTGCTGGATTTCACCAAGACCACGTCTCCTGGCAATAGCATTCCACGAATCGCCGGCAAAGCAGCCTCGACCGAGCCGTAAAATGCAGATTCGCCATCCCAGCTCCCTTCTGCTGTTGCCGATAGATGCAGGATTTTGGCGTCCTGACCAACGACGATTAGCTTGTCAATGTTGTATCGAACCAGCAACAAGCCAAGACTGCGGTGCTCCTGGTCAGAAATTTCACCAAGCTCCGCCATTGACCCCAGGACGGCTAGAGTTCGATGCCCTCGACGACCGATAGTCGCAAGGGTTTGAAGAGCGGCCCGCATGGAGTCCGGCGACGCGTTGTAGGCATCGTTTATCACGTATACGTCCTCGAGAGTCCTCGTGAGTTGCATTCGCCAGCGCTCAGCAAGTTCCATTTTCTCGAGGGCCTCAAAGCTTTGCACGCGGTCTAACCCGAGCAATTCCGAAACCTCTAGGGCAGCAGCAGCGTTCATCGCCTGGTGTTCGCCCAAGATGTTGAGTCGAAGCACTTCCGAATCGGACTTTCCGATTTGAAGATTTACGACCGTGCCCTCGAGTGATATCTCGGTATCAGTGATTCGAGTGTTGGCCGAAGAATCAAAGCCGAAACCGGAGAAACTTACACCCGCTGCAGGCCGATAATCCCTGACAATCGGGTCATCAAAATTCAAAACCACATGTTTCGAAGTGTGTTGGACCAACTCTGCCTTGATTTTGGCGGTCTCCTCTATTCCACCGAAAACGCCGGCATGAGCCAGGCCGACTTTTAGTATCACTGAGAGGTCAGGTTTGGACCATTCTGCAAGCTTAGAAATAGAGCCAGGTCCGGCAGCCCCGTACTCAAGTACTAAGTAACGAGTGTCAAAATCAATTCGCAAGACCGTGGTTGGAAGGCCAACCTTGTTGTTATACGACCCCTTTGGCGCGACAGTTGGCGCGACCGGCTTCAAGATCTCGGCAAGCATGTTTTTAGTGGAAGTCTTTCCATTTGACCCAGTGATACCTATGACCGTCAAAGATGAACGAGATCGGACCCTAGCAAGCACATCCGCCGCCAGCGCACTCAGCGCCTCGACGGTGTCCTCAACAACTATCTGATCAATCTTTGCGGTATCAGAAGGCTCAGAAACAACCGCAAGTGCTGCGCCCATAGAGGAAACCTCGGCTAAAAAGCGATGACCATTGTCGTTCGCTCCAAGCTTGGCAAAGAAAATATCCCCCGATGAAATCTCTCTGGAATCCGTGCTTGATAGCCCGGAAACAACTGACGACGGCTCCCCACGATAAATTTGGCCATTCACCGCCGACGCTACCTCGGCAAGGGTCAATTCAATCAAGGTTCAGTGCCTTTCTTGCTTCAAGGTGAGCGTCAAAGGGAAGCTTCTTCCCCTTTATCTCGCGATACTTTAAGTGACCCGGACCGCACCAAAGTATTGCCCCGCCGACACCGACAAGATCAACGGCCGTTGAGACTGCAAGAGCTGGGTCGTCGATCTCTGAAATGAAGCTCTCGGTCCGCGTCTCCAAAATTCCGGCCATGAGCGCTGCCCTTATTAACGCGGGATCCTCGCCTCTTGGGTGCTGGTCAGTTACGACGATGTGGCTTGCAAATTTGGCGGCAGCTCTGCCCATTTCGATCCGTTTTCCAGAATCTCTGTCACCAGAGGCTCCAAGCATAATTAGCACTTGGGGATATTTGTCACGTAAATCCTTTGCAGCCAATTCGACCGCCTGAGGTGTGTGAGCGTAGTCAATGTAGATGTGCGGTTCGGTATCACTCACTAAGTCGAGACGACCCGGCACTACAGTTTCGATCTCAAGTGCCGCGGCGGCAATTGCTCTGGGTCCGTAGCCCGCCTCTATAAGCATTATTGCAGCGAGCGCAAGGTTCTTGGCCATAAGCGGACCAGGGTTGCGGGCCAAGAACAGCTCTTGTTTACCCGTTATTTTGATACCGGTAGGGGTTTGCTCAAAGCTGTAGTCCTGATCGTGGCCGATGCTAACCGTTTGTTCCGGTGATTGCTCGCGAGCAAGCTCGAGCATTTGCTGACCGAAGCGGTCCTCTACGTTTATCACCGAACGTCTTGAGAACTTTTGCGTAAATAGCGATGCTTTGGCGGATAAATAATTCGCCATTGAGCCGAACTCATCGAGGTGGTCCCTGGTGAGGTTAGTAAAGCCCGCCACGTCAAAAACTAAGCCATCAACTCTGTTTCTAACCAATGCCTGAGCCGACACCTCCACGACCGCAGCCTTTGCCCCAGAATCGGCCATCTCCGAAAGCAAACGGTGAAGGCGAGGTGCCTCCGGCGTAGTCAAGGCACTCTCAGCTCTGTGACTATCAATTTGAGTAAACGCAGAAGACGAGAGCCCTGCTTTCACTCCCATTTGAAGAAGCAGCTGATGAAGATAAAAAGCCGTTGAGGTTTTACCATTTGTGCCAGTTACTCCGAAGATCTGAAGGCCCAGATCCATCGTGCCCATAACGAAGGCCGATACGGCACCCGCGATCGACCTCGGTTCCGGATGAAGTAAAACCGGAATATCCGCTTGAATCTCTCGGTCGCTCAAGACCGCCGAGGCACCCGCGGCTATCGCTGCGGATAGAAAATCGATGCCATGAGATTTTTCTCCCTGCACCGCTATGAACAGCGAGCCTGGTACAACATCGAGAGAGCTGATAGCAACCGAAATGATGTCGACTTGATCGGCGCTGAGCACCCCTAAGCCAAATGCCTCCGCTATTTCACTAGTCGTTCTCATCTACTTCACCGTATTTATTAGATGGAACACTCCTGGATTCAGTAGTCGAAGGAGGTATGCGATAGTGCTTTAGCGCCTGCTGCATTATTGCCTTAAAGGGCGGGGTTGCCTGAGAGGAGTTTGAAACACCCTCTGGTTTATAGATGGTGATGCCGACTACAAATTTGGGGTCTTCCGCGGGCGCAATCCCGTAGAAGGAGATTGCGTATTCTTCGCCGTAGCCGGAACCATCTTTTAGCTGTGCCGTGCCAGTCTTGCCCGCGACTCGGTATCCCGGTATGGCTGCCGTCTTACCGACTCCGCCAAACTCGACTACCTTTTCCATAAGCTCTAAATCTAGGTTTGCACTGGCGGTCGAAACAACCCTGGTGGCTTGTTGAGTGGGCTTGTAAGCGACAGTTCCGTCTTCGTTTAGGCAGCTTTCAACCAAAAGCGGGTCAAGCCTCACTCCCCCGTTCGCAATTGCCTGATAGGCGTATGCCATCTGCAAGCTGGTTACAGAGATCCCCTGCCCGAATGTGGTCACTAAGTTGGTCATTTCATCCCACTCGGACGCAGGATGCAAGATCCCGGAGCTCTCGCCCTCGAACATCAGAGAACTGACAGCTCCAAAGCCGAATTTTTGCAGGTAGTCATGTCTGATTTCTCTGTCTATCTGACTTGCAAAATTAGTCATGCCGGTATTTGACGAGTAGCGAAGCACACCCGCGAGGCTGAGCGTGAAATCCTCGTGCGAAAAGCTGTCCTTGATGTACTCATTATCGAAATCCAACTGCATCCGGTCCGGTGCATTCACAGTGTCGTATTCATCTGCAGTTCCGGAATCCAACACCATCGCGGCGCTTAGTGCCTTCATGATGCTGCCAGGCTCAAAAGCCGCCTGAAAGATTCTTGAACCACGGTCGGAGCTATCTACAGCGGCAGGATCATTGGGGTCGACAGTTGGTGCTTCAGCGGCGGCAAGTATCTTCCCTGTCTTCACATCCAGCACGATCGCAGATGCCCACTCTGCCGAAAGTTTATTAACCGTGTCGGCCAAAACCTGCTGGGCAAAGAATTGAAGATTCGCATCAATAGTCAAGTTCAGCGCTCCGCCGTTTTCGGTCGGCTGAGCAGTCCGGTTCGAAGAAGGAATAGGGACTCCTTCGGCACTTCGTTCAAAGGTTTCCTGGCCATCAATACCCGCAAGGCAGGTATTGTATTGGCGCTCAAGACCGGCCAAAGGCGCACCATCGCTGCCGACGAACCCAAGAATGTTCCCAGCTACCGCCCCCATTGGGTAAAGGCGATCCTCGAACTGATCGAAAAAGACCCACGGGACACTCATGTCCCGAATCGCGTTGTATATTTCAGCATTCACAGTCTTGGCGAGATTTGCATACTCGGAATCGCCGTCTAGCTTTAGCACAAGCTCCCCGTAGTTGACCCCGAGCAGTTGAGACAAGTCCATGGCGATTTCATCTACCGAACGCTCGGTTCTCACTCCATCTATGGTCTGAAATACCGGACCAACACTCTTCGGAGCGACATTCACGTCGTATCGAAACACAGTTTTAGCCAGCACCTGACCGGAAGAGTCAAGGATGTCACCGCGTAGTGAAGAAATGGTTTGGGTAATTTTTCTGGTCTCGAGAGACTGTTCTTGAATCTCCGCCGCTCTTACTACTTGAAAATCGACTAAGCGAAACCCAAGTACGGCAACCATCAAGAACAGAAGCACTGCAAAGGCGCCTAGGCGTCGGCTCAACGAAGAGTGAGTTCCCATGTTGGCCCTATCTGGTTGGTGACGCCGGTATTAGCCCAGACTGCCAAACTAGGCCAGAACTGGCCAAATTCGCGGTTTCAACACTCACCTCAAGGTCTCCATCTGCGACGGTAGCCATAGAAAACTCAGAAACTGTTCCTAATGCCGAGTTAGCAACCAGATTTGCACTTGCAACTGCCGAGCCATCGGCGCGAGCCGGAGCCGGTTCGCCGAATATCTTGTCGTTGTAAATATCAATCATTACCGACGCCGGGTTCGCAACCATGCCCAGCATATTTGCGGCATCAGCAAGGTTCTGCGGAGACGACAGCGATGAGACTTCCTCCTGAATAATCTGCACATCAGTAGCTAAGTTTCGCTTCTCAAGCGTGAGAGACCGCAGTTGGTAAGCGTCTTGAGTGAGAACCATGTTGAGAGAAATTTGTCCGATGAGAACCGCGACAATTCCCAGCACAAAAATAAGCCCGGCTGTTAGGCTCGGCTTTAGCTTTTTGGCATCGTTTTCTGACACCATATAAATGCTCACTAGAAGACCTCCAGTTTTTGGGCGGCCCGCAGCCTCGCGGAAGCAGCCCTTGGGTTTTGAGAAAGTTCTAGCTCCGTTGCTCGCTCTACACCGCGAGTGATGACCTTTAGAGCCGGAGAGGTCCCAGGTAGCTGCATGGGCATTCCGATTGGCGTCGAAGAGACCGCCGCTTGCTGCATGGCGCGCTTCGTAATGCCGTCTTCAAGCGAGTGGTAGGACATGACGACCAGCCTTGCCCCAACTGCGAGGGCATCAATGGCCTGCGGCAATGCCGACTCGAGACCAGAAAGCTCGCTATTTACTGCGATTCGCAGCGCTTGGTAAATCCGCTTCGCTGGGTGACCAGTTGCCCGACCTGGTGCCATTGGAACTACGGCGGTGACGATTTTGTTCAAGTCAGCACTTGTAAGAATGTCTGAGACTTCGCGTTCGGCAACGACCCGTTTGGCAATTAGTGGAGCAAACCGCTCCTCGCCGTAGTCTCGGAAAATTTTAGTGAGTTCCTTTTCGCCGAGCTTTGCAATCAAATCCGCGGCGGTTTGACCCAGGTTTTGGTTCATTCTCATGTCTAAGGGCGCATCCTGCGCATACGAAAACCCGCGGTCGGCTTCGTCGAGCTGCATTGAACTGACACCCAAGTCCATCAAGATGCCCTGGACAGAAGTCAAGTCCAGCTCAGCTATCACCTCGCTGATCTCATCGTAGGTGGCGGCAGCGGGGATAAACCGGGTGCCAAAAGGTTCCAAACGCGCTGTCGCTAGTTCCAATGCTGCCGGATCCCTGTCGATACCAATCACGGTCAGGTTGTCGTGCTCTTTCAGGAGTGCCTCGGTGTGACCACCGAGACCGAGAGTGCAGTCAATTACAACGGCTGAGTCTCCGGTGATTCCCGGTCTTAGAAGCTCCATGCAACGTTGGAGCATTACTGGGCGGTGAAGATCTGAGGTTGAATGATTCATCTTTTATGGGGAATCATTTCCTACACCTTGATCCTTGTCCGTCTACGAGCTTGGTTTTCGTAGGTCCGACTTAGGGGAAGTAAGCCGGTACGGCCAAGGAACAAAGTGCAGGAAATTAGAACAGTCCCGGAATCACCTCCTTCGCCTGCTGAGCAAAAGATTCCTCATTGCTCTTGAGGTAGGAATGCCACGCCTGCGCGTCCCAGATTTCAGCCCTGGAGCCAACGCCGATGATTACTAGTTCCTTGGTGAGTGACGCATAGTCTCTGAGTAGTTGCGGGAGAAGAACTCTGCCCTGCTTGTCAGGTGACTCGTCAGTGGCCCCTGACAGAAAAACACGCAGATAACGGCGCGCTTCTTCGGATGTGACTGGCGCTTGACGAATCTTCTCGTGGACTTCCTGAAATTCTTTTGCCGAAAAAATGTAGAGGCAGTGCTCTTGACCCTTTGTTATTACTACGCCTTCATCCAATTCGCTTCGGAATTTGGCGGGAAGAATTAATCGGCCCTTTTCGTCCAGCTTTGGAGTGTGCGTACCTAACAGCATGAACACTCCCTCCGCATCGTGTTATACCCCACTTTACTCCACTTTGCTCCACTAGATGCATTTTGGCAAGCCCTTTTTGATTTTTTTGGCAAAATAAATTAAATAAAAAAACCCCGCCTTAGCGGGGTTTTAGAAAAGAACGATTAGTCGTTGTTGAATCTCTGGTTCCAGCGATCCTCAAAAAATGAAGAGCCCCCAGGAGCTTTTGCGGACTTACCCAGTCCCGGAATGCGGAAATTGCTGGTTGCAACCACGAGGCCAATAACCATGACCATAAATGCGACCACCCCGAAAAATGCCACCTGAAGCGAAACCGCCGAAATAAGAAGAACCACGCCCACAAGCATTGTGATTACTCCGACCACTAGCTTTTTACCGTCCTTGTTCGACGAACCCACGTCGCGCACTCGGTTGGCAAAGCCAGCGTCTTCCTCTATGAGATTACGTTCCATCTCTTCAAGGAGCTTTTGCTCTCGGTCTGATAATGCCATTGGTTGACTCCGTTCCTTCCTAATTGTAAACAACTTTCAGACGCTAAGCTATTCCGCGTGGCTCAAGATTTCCTGTTAGAACTCGTTCAGAACAAACTCGACGCGTTTTGCGATCAAAAACGCGACGAGCTTTCTGGTATCTCCGAAGACTTGATACCCCTTATAGATTTTACTCAGTCTCTACTTTCCGGTGGGAAAAGATTCAGGGCCCTTTTCTGCTATTGGTCCTTCGCCTCAACCTTGGGCTCTGAAACAAATGGAGCGGAATTAGGCCCAGACTCCCCGATCGTCGGAGTAGCCGCAGCCCTAGAGATGTTCCACGCCGCTGCACTTGTTCATGATGACCTACTCGATCAATCCGACACTCGTCGAGGTGCGCCTTCGATCCATAAGCGCTTTGAGAGCCTCCACAAGCAACACAGCTACGTGGGGTCTCCCGAGCGTTTTGGTTTGGCGGGTTCAGTTCTTGTGGGCGACCTGATGCTGGCATGGAGTTCAGAGATTTTTGGCGAAGCACTACTTCATGCTCCCAATGAAAAATCCGAAGCCAACTGCAGACATGAATTCGGCAAAATGCGCTTTGAGGTGATGGCCGGTCAGTACCTAGACGTTTTGGAAGAAAATGCCGCACCGACGAGGACCGATGGTGCCGCGGTTGCCCGAGCCAACAGGATAATGCTTTATAAAACTGCAAAATACAGCCTGGAAGCGCCTCTACTAATTGGTGCAGCTCTTGCTGGCGCGGAAGATGGATCTCTAAATGCGCTCAGCGAGTTCGGCATTCCGCTTGGGCTAGCTTTTCAGCTAAGAGACGACGTCCTGGGGGTGTTTGGTGACCCTCAAGTAACGGGAAAGCCCGCGGGAGACGACCTTAGAGAAGGCAAACGCACCGTTCTGATTGCGCTCACACTGGAGACTCTTCCCAAATCCGTTGCCCGAATTTTCGAGGAGCTGCTAATTTCCGGAGAGATTAATGATGAGCAGCTCGAATTTATGAGAAATACGATCTCAGACTCTAAAGCTTTAGAGAAGACCGAACGGCTCATTGCTGAGCACTCCACCAGGTCGATTGAGTCCTTGGCGGCCCTAGAAATTAGCGACAGGGGCAGAAACGCCCTCGCGAAATTGGCAGATCAGGTAATAAATCGAGCTAAGTAGTTGTCTAGCCGAGCCCTTGGGCGGCTCTACGAACAGGGGCTTTGTGGCCAGCGAGCAATGCGGTGATCGGCTCTGTCCCTAGCTCCGCATTCATCTCATAAAGCCAAACGATTGACTCGTCTCGAGTCAGTCCTAAATCGTTCAGCAAAATTAGAGTTCCGTGAACACTACTCAACGGTTCACGATCAATAATTAGATCGGCCGGGATCATCGGCACTTTGTCGATTCGATAGGTGAACAAAAAATGTTCATCTATCAGCCTGCGCACTCTTCCAGGCGAGGTCTCAAGAAGATCAGCAGCCTGATCAATGGTTAGCCAGCTAGAAACTTTGTCGGTTATCAATTTACGCCCTTGCCGTTTTTACCAGCTGCTCAGCCACCAAAAAGGCAAGCTCGAGAGACTGCATGTGGTTTAGCCTCGGGTCGCACACTGACTCATAGCGCTCGGCCAGAGTGCTTTCGTCAATCAAATCTGACCCGCCAAGACATTCCGCGACATCGTCACCGGTTAGCTCAACATGTAGTCCGCCCGGGTGAGTTCCAAGTCCTCGGTGCACCTCGAAGAAGCCTGCGACCTCGTCCATGATGTCATCGAACCTTCTGGACTTGTAGCCATTCGCAGTTGTCATGCCGTTTCCATGCATTGGGTCGGTGATCCACAGCGGAGTCGACTCGGACTCCTGTGCTGCTTCAATAAGCTTTGGAAGCTCATCGCGGATTTTGCCAGCTCCCATTCGGCTAATAAAAGTCAATCGGCCTGGCTCGCGCTCTGGATCCAGCCTGTCGATCAAATCAAGAACGTCTTGCTTGCTAGTCGAAGGCCCGAGCTTCACGCCCAAAGGGTTTCTAACCTTCGAGAGGTAGTCAATGTGGGCGCCATCAAGTTGCCTTGTTCGCTCCCCCACCCAAATAAAGTGACCGCTTGTGACATATGGCGTTCCGGTTCTGGAATCTAGTCTGGTTAGTGGGCGCTCGTAGTCGAATAACAAGCCCTCGTGGGACACAAAGAACTCGGTCGACTTAAGCTCATTTGCGTCAATTCCGCAGGCGTCCATAAATCTCATCGCTCGGTCAATGTCCTGAGCAATGCTTTCGTAACGCTTATTCGCCGGGTTGTCCGTGAAGCCCTTATTCCACGAGTGGACTTCGCGAAGGTCGGCGAAGCCGCCGGTCGTGAAGGCCCTAATTAAGTTGAGTGTGCTTGCAGACGTGTTGTAAGCCTGCATTAATCTATTGGGGTCATTTCTTCTTGACTCAGGAGTGAATTCGTATCCGTTTACCGCATCGCCGCGGTAGGCCGGCAAAGTTACGTCTCCACGAGTTTCGTTGTCCGCAGACCTCGGCTTAGCAAACTGACCGGCCATGCGACCCATTTTGACCACCGGCAGCGAGGAGCCATACATGAGAACGACTGCCATCTGCAGGACCGTTTTTATCCGACTGCGAATTCGATCTGCGGTTGCATCCGCAAAGGTCTCGGCACAGTCGCCACCCTGGAGAACAAAGGCTTCGCCTCGGCTCGCAGTTGCAATTCGATCGCGTAACGAGTCAACTTCGCCGGCAAACACCAACGGTGGCTTAACAGACAGCTCTTCTTTTACCTTTTCAAGAGTCTCTTGGCTGTCCCAGGTTGGTTGCTGCTTCGCCTCAAGATTGAGGTAGTTGTCTAATCCGAACTCGTTCACGATTCCCTATTCTGCTCTTGCAAGTCTGCTTTTGACCGTCGAGGCGTACACGTCTTCATACTTTTGATTCGAAAGTCGGTGGATGTTGTACACGATTTGGTCGGTCACGGATCTCAAGACCGCTCGCTCACCCTCCATGCCGGCAAACCTAGAGAAGTCTAACGGCTCCCCAATCACCACTCCTACTCGATGTATTTTTGGATACTTAGCGCCCAGCGGCTGAACCTTGTCGGTGTCAATCATTGCAACCGGTATCACTGGAACCCCGGCCTCTAGGGCCATTCTGGCTATGCCGGTTCTACCTCGATGCATGTCGGAGTTGGGGGACCTTGTTCCTTCGGGATAAATACCCAGTAGCAAACCTCGTTCTAGAACTCCGAGACCAGTATTCAACGAATCCTCCGAGGCCTTGCCCCCAGACCTATCTATAGGGATCTGGCCAGTGGAAATGAAAAACCACTTTATGAGAGCCCCTTTGAGGCCCTTACCGTTGAAATATTCGCTCTTAGCCAGAAAGGTCACCGGGCGTCTTAGCTTGAGCGGCAGAAAAATGGAGTCGACAAAAGATAAATGGTTTGATGCCAAAATTGCACCGCCATTCCTTGGAATGTGTTCGGTCCCTCTAGACCACGGTCGGAACAGCAGCCTGAGAATGGGACCCAGAACAAAATTCTTTAGAAAAAAATAGGTCATGAATTCTCCAGTCGTTGCCTGACAGCCTACCGAAGTGAGTCGCGCGCCAAATCAGCGGCGCCAATCACTCCAGCCTGATTCGAGAAGGATGCTGCCAAAATTTTAGCCACCGGTCGAAAACCCTGTGCCGGTAATTCTCGAAGGAAGCTCTCTCTGATCGGGTCAAGTAGTAATTCTCCAGCCTCGGAAAGGCCTCCGCCTATTACATAAACCTGAGGGTCGAGAGCGGCAGTAATACTCCCCATTGCTTCACCGAGGAAGGCTCCAACATCGCGCAGGAGCGACAATGCGCCTGGGTCTTTGGCAGCAAGCGCTTGCCTAACATGCTCCCCCGTCAGTTCCTGATGGTCTGCCTGCAAAGATGCGAGCAGGTTCCCAGCTGGATCGCCGCTTGAACTCAAAATTCGAGCGGCCTCTAGCAATGCGGTTCCTGAGGCATACTGCTCGACGCAACCGGTTCTCCCGCAGCCGCATTGCTTGCCGCCCCTGACAACCCTGATGTGTCCAAGCTCTCCGGCAATGCCGAAGCCCCCTCTTCGAATGGCGCCATCAGAGATAACCGCACCGCCCACCCCCGTGCCTAGCGTGAGCATGACCATGTCCCTTGAGCCTTTGCCCGCTCCAAAACGATATTCTGCCCAGCCGGCGGCGTTTGCGTCATTCTCGATAACAAGGCTCCGCTGAATTTTTTCCTCTAAACGTTCTCGAAGCGGCTCATCTCTCCAGCTCAAGTTCGGCGCGTATAGGACATTGGATTGGTCGGCATCGATAAACCCTGCAGCCGCGACACCCACCGGCACCTGCTCTGATCCAACCTGCTCAAAAAGCTCTTGAATCAAACCTGCCACCGCATTCACCATCAAATCTGCATCCTTGGCCGGTGATAAGACCCTTTTCTCGGTTATAACCTTGCCGTTGTCGTCGACAATTGCCCCCAAAATTTTGGTGCCGCCGATGTCTATGCCGATGCTGAGCAAGCTTTTAGCTCCTTGGTTAGGTGAGAGCTAAATTTTAGGGGGCGAACCACCACAAAAAGCTACAAAGAAATTTATTGATTTTCCAGTACCAATGGAAATCCAATTCAAAACAAGTTAAAGTATGGGTAAATGGACACAGGAGAGACAATGAAGTTTTACGATGTGCCAATAAAGGTGAACACAGACCCAAGCCTGAACGCGAGCGACCTTCTCCTTGAAAGAGTCGCAATAGACCCGTCTCATCCACTTTTTAGCCGCCAGAACAAGGACGGCACTTGGAGAAATGTAACCTCCCAGGAGTTCTTGGACGAGGTCAAGTCACTAGCCAAGGGTCTTATCGCTAAGGGAATTAAGCCGGGCGACGCTGTAGCCATAATGTCTCGCACTCGGTATGAGTGGACAATGATTGATTTTGCCATTTGGTTCGCGGGTGCAATAGGTGTGCCAATCTACGAAAGCTCGGCAGCAAGCCAAATTGAATGGATACTGACCGATTCGGATGCAATTGCTCTGTTCATAGAGGACGACGAGCATTTAGAGCGCTTCAACAAGGTCAAGTCCAGCGCTCCAAAAGTGAAGCACGTTTGGAGAATTGATTCAAAAGACTTTTCCGGACTTCACCAAGACGGTGAAAAGATTGGTGACGACCAGCTGGAAAAAGCTCGCTCGCACGCAAACCTGGGCGACCTCGCGACCATCGTTTACACATCCGGCACCACAGGTAACCCAAAGGGCTGCGAGCTGACTCACAAGAGCTTTGTGGATCATGCAAAGAATGCTGCTGCGGAAATCCCAGAAATTGCCAATATCAAACAATCCTCACTCATCTTCCTGCCGCTTGCTCATATTCTGGCTAGGTACGTTTCGGTTCTGTGTCTTCACTCTGGAATCCGAGTAGGTCACTTGAGTGACTCTCTACAAGTGGCTCAAGTTCTTCCAGTATTCAAGCCAACCTTCATCTTGGCGGTTCCAAGAGTTTTCGAGAAGATTTACAACGGCGCAGAGCTAAGGGCAGAAACCGGAGGCAAGGGCAAGATTTTCCGTTCCGCTGCCGAGGTCGCAATCGATTACTCGAAGGCTCTGGACAGCAAGTCCGGACCTTCTCTTGGGCTAAAGATCAAGCACAAGCTGTTTGACCGACTCGTCTACGGCAAGTTGCGTGCCGCAATGGGTGGCAACGTGAAATACGCTATTTCAGGAGGCGCCCCGCTCGGAGCAAGGCTTGGACACTTTTATCGAGGCATCGGACTAATCGTGCTAGAAGGCTACGGGCTTACCGAAACAGCCGCTGCCGCCGTAATCGGGCGGGTTGTCTGGCAAAAAATTGGCAAAGTCGGTCGCGCTCTACCTGGAACTGGAATCAAGATCGCCGATGACGGAGAAATTTGGCTGCGCGGCATCAACTGTATGCGCGGCTACCGGCGTAACGAAGCCGCAACCAGAGAAGCGTTTGTTGAAGATTGGTTCCGAACAGGCGACCTTGGTGAGCTGGACGAGGACGGCTTCCTCACTATCACTGGCCGCAAAAAAGAGATGCTCGTAACCGCGGGAGGCAAGAATGTTGCCCCGGCTCCGATTGAAGATCCACTTCGTGCCCACCCACTTGTCGGGCAGGTAGTCGTGATTGGGGACTCAAAGCCATTTATTTCAGCGCTCATATCTCTGGACCCAGACATGGTGATGGTTTGGGCTCAAAACAACGGCATCGAGAAGAAACTGACGCTCGCCGAGGCAACGAAGCACCCGACCATAATTGCGGAGATTCAAAAGACTGTTGACGAAGTCAACGAGTTATTCTCGAAAGCTGAGCAGGTGCGCTCTTTTGAAATTCTGGACGTTGAGCTAACCGAGGCATCCGGTCACTTGACACCATCGCTGAAGATTAAGCGCTCCAAAGTGATGGTGGATTTCGATCTTCAAGTGGAGAGGATTTACGCTAGCGCGTAAACCACGCTTGCTCGCGGAGGGCCTTAAAGGCTAGTTTTCGCTCCTGCTTTTCCAAGCGATCCAGATAAAGAATTCCCGATAGGTGATCAATTTCATGCTGGAGGGCTTGAGCCATCAAGCCTTCACCTGAGATTTCAATTATTGATCCATCAAGCTGAAAGCCTGAGGCCTTGGCTAAGGGATGGCGCATGGCCAGGTGCCAAAGGCCCGGGACTGAAAGACAGCCCTCCTCCATTGGAACTAGTTCACCCGAGAGTTCAGTAATTTTTGGGTTTATGAGGTAGCCGATTTCACCCTCTACGTTATAGGCGAACGCACTTAGCCCCACACCGATCTGCGTGGCTGCCACTCCCGCCCTACCGGACAGAGACGTGGTGTCGATTAGATCCTGTATCAGACCCGAAGCCGATGTGAAATCGAGGATTTCAGCTGATGGTGTTTTCAGGATTGGGTCGCCAAAAAGCCTTATTTCCCTGACGCTCAAGCAGCTAACCCATCAACCACCAAGGCGGCTAGGTCTCTGGCAGCCTGCCTTGTGGCGGGGTGCAACTGATCGAAATCGATAAAAGCTCCTGCGGCTAGCTGAGGGTCGTAAGGAATTCTGACTACGGCACGAACCCGAGATTGAAAGTGGGCTTCGATTTCATCAAGCTTCACGAGCTCTGTCCCAAAAGTCGCAGTGTTCAGGGCCACCACGCTATTGCGAACAAGCTCGCTGTACCCATTCGAGTCCAACCAGGTGAGAGTCTCGGAAGCGAGCTTCGCCTCGTCAATCGATCCACCAGAAACAATTACTACTCCGTTGGCCCGCATCAAAACCGCACGCATGACACTGTGAACAATTCCAGTACCACAGTCGGTAAGGCAGACGCTGTAATACCTTGCAGCAATGTCTGCCACTACGTTGTAGTCGCCCTCGTTGAAAGCTTCAGAGATCATGGGATCGGCGTCCGATGAAAGCACGTCCAAGCGAGATTTATCGCGTGAGACAAAATCACTGAAGACGCTAAAACTTGAAATACCGCCAGCTCGATTAACGACGTCCCTAACCGTGCGATCGGTACGCTTTTGCACGCGTTCCGACAGTGTTCCGCGATCCGGGTTTGCGTCGATTGCAAGTATCCGATCTTCTCGGGCTCGCGCCATTGCCATGCCAATGAGGGCAGTCATTGTGGTTTTTCCAACGCCGCCCTTTCGAGTAAGCACTGGTACAAACTTGGTTTCTCCAGCAAGATCAGCCCTAATCCTTGCGTCGAGGGCCCTTCTGGCCCGCACCACGGCGTTGTCGCCGAGGTTTATGAGACCAAAGCTGATTCGATACAGGCTGCGCCTAAAAAAGGTCTCCGGAATAAAGTTCGGCTTTGCCTTGTCTTGCAATAGTCGGTCCGCGGTAAGCAAGCTAGCTGGCTCGGGCTCAGCAAACAAGTCCTCAACCTCTGGAGCAACGTCAATGGGAATCGACACTGCATCGGCAGAAACTTGGTTCAACTGACCAGTCTCTGGGTCGAGCTCCAAGTCGCTGAAGTCAGCGCTTTCTCCTGAGGCATAATCGCGTTCTGGGTTCTTTTCCAAAACAACTCCTATTCAATTACGGCTATTAGGTCGCCGCCTTCAACGGGCGTGGGACCAGTAATGCCAAGCCTTACTATTTTGCCAGAGATTGGGGCGGCGATGCTTGCTTCCATCTTCATAGCTTCGATACCGGCAATTGGATCGCCGACCTGAACGCTATCACCCACTTCAACCTTTGGAGTCACAACACCGGTGAATGGAGCGGCCGCATGTCCCTTGATGGCCGGATCTGCTTTTTCGGCAGACGAAGTTGTCGCTGTAATGCTGTGATCTCGCGCCAAAATTGGACGCAACTGGCCGTTGAGTTTTGCCATCACCGTCCTGAAGCCTTTACTGTCAGCCTCTCCGATGGCCTCGAGGCCCACGAACAGCTGGAGCCCCTTTCGCAGTTCCACAACATGCTCGTGGTCTTGCTCTAGCCCGTATAGGTAGTCAAGGGTTTCGAGGTTATCGAGCTCCCCGTACGCGGCCTGAACACGGTCGAACTCTTTGGTTGGACCGGGGAACAAAAGTTGATTCAGGGTTCGCTGAATCAGCTTGTGGTCTGTGGATTTTAGGGCCGCTAAGTCATCGGTCGAAACTGGAGTCACTGAAATGTCAGGTTTTTTACCCTTCAGAACCTTGGACCGGAATGGTTCCGGCCAACCACCGGGCAGATCCCCTAATTCGCCTGCCATGAAACCGATAACGGAGTCCGGAATGTCATAGTTTTGAGGGTTATTTTCAAAATCTTCAGGGTCAGCCTCGACCGCAACGAGATGCAGCGCCAAGTCACCGACAACTTTCGAAGACGGAGTCACCTTAGGAGGCCTTCCAAGGATTCGATTCGCAGCCGCATACATGTCTTCAACCAATTCGAACCGGTCACCCAAACCTAGCGCGATTGCCTGTTGCCGGAGATTTGAAAGCTGACCACCGGGGATCTCATGCGAATAAACGCGACCGGTTGGGCCTGGCAGTCCAGATTCAAACGGCGAATAGACCTTTCGGACGGCCTCCCAATATGGCTCAAGATCGGTCACTGCGCTCATTGAAATTCCAGTGTCGCGCTCGGTGTTTTCCAGTGCGGCAACCAGGGAGCTAAATGAGGGCTGACTAGTGGTGCCGGCCATCGGCGCACTTGCCACATCGACTGCGTCCACTCCAGCCTCGACTGCGGCCAAAAGCGTCGCCAGCTGGCCGCCTGCCGTGTCATGAGTGTGTAGGTGAACTGGTAGATCAAATCGATCTCTGAGCGCGCTTACAAGTACGCGTGCAGCCTGGGGTCTCAGTAAGCCCGCCATGTCCTTGATTGCGAGGACGTGAGCGCCGGCATCGACGATTCGATCTGCGAGTTTCAAGTAGTAATCCAGAGTGTAAAGCTCTTCTTTTGGATCCAAGAAATTACCGGTAAAGCTCATGCCAACCTCGGCTAGAGACTTGGTCTTGTCCCTTACAGCCGCAATCGCCGGTGCCATTTGCGACACATCGTTCAGGGCATCAAAAATTCGGAAAATATCCACTCCGGTATGAGCGGCCTCTTCAACAAAGGCGTCGGTGACCTCGACCGGGTACGGAGTATAGCCAACGGTATTTCGGCCACGAAGCAACATTTGAATGCACAAATTTGGAAGCTCCTCTCGCAGTTGAGCGAGCCTTGACCAGGGGTTCTCACCGAGGAACCTGAGTGCTACGTCATAGGTTGCGCCTCCCCAAGCTTCGACCGAGAGAAGCTCCGGCGTCATTCTGGCCACGTACGGAGCCGCCGCCACAAGGTCGCGACCTCGCACTCTGGTTGCAAGTAGCGACTGATGAGCGTCCCTGAAGGTGGTGTCAGTGACCAGAACTTGTCTCTGTAACCTCATCCACTTGGCAAAACCTTCCGGCCCAAGTTCCACCAATCGCTGCTTTGAACCATCGGGAACTGTCGTGCCCAAATCAATTTTTGGTAATTTTAGTTGCGGATCTGTCCGGCCTTCTCGGTCGCCATAGGGCTTATTAACGGTCACCTCGGCGAGCCACTGCAGCACCTTTGTGCCACGGTCTTTGGAAACCCTTGCATTCATAAGCTCGGGACGCTCATCGATAAAGTGCGTTGAGAGTTCGCCCGATGCAAACGTCTCGTCATCCAAAACTGCCTGCAGGAAATTAATGTTGGTGGCAACACCGCGAATTCTGAATTCGGCGAGTGCGCGCTTCCCCCTATCAACTGCCGATCTGAAATCTCTACCCCGAGTAATTAGCTTCACGAGCATCGAATCAAAGTGAGGGGAAACCTCGGTTCCGGTTGATACTGTTCCGCCATCAAGTCGAATACCAGCACCACCCGGGGAGCGATAGGTCGTTATCTTTCCAGTGTCGGGCCTAAAACCCGCGGCTGGATCCTCAGTAGTAATCCTGCACTGCACGGCAAAGCCATGCGGCCGAATGCTGTCTTGAGTAAGGCCCATGTCCGCAAGAGTCGCGCCAGCAGCAATTCGAAGCTGAGACTGCACGAGATCAACATCGGTGATTTCTTCGGTAACAGTGTGTTCAACCTGTATTCGGGGGTTCATCTCGATGAACACGTGCTTTCCCGTGTTCGGTCCCACGGTCTCAATTAGAAACTCAACGGTCCCGGCATTCTGGTACCCGATTTCCTTGGCGAAATTAACCGCATCGGCGAACAATTGCTGTCGAAGAACGTCATCTAGGTGCGGAGCCGGAGCTATCTCAATGACTTTTTGATTGCGTCGCTGAATCGAACAGTCTCGCTCGTGAAGATGAACTACGTTGCCGTGATTGTCGGCCAAAATTTGCACTTCGATGTGTCTCGGGCGAATTACTGCTTGCTCGAGAAATACGTGAGCGTCCCCAAACGCACTCCCTGCTTCACGCATCGCTTCACCGATTGCATCAGGAAGGTCGGCCTCAGCGTCTACTTTGCGCATGCCGCGGCCACCACCTCCGGCAACGGCCTTGACAAATAGCGGAAAGCCGATCTTTCCAGCCTCGGCGATAAGTTTTGGGACATCCTCGGACGATTCAGTAGAAGCAAGAACAGGGACTCCTGCGCGGATTGCTGCTGCCTTGGCATTCACCTTGTCGCCAGCCAACTCAAGAACTTCTGGAGATGGGCCGACAAAGGCTATTCCGTTTAGTTTGGCTTGCCTTCCAAGTTCAGCGTTTTCGCTCAAGAAGCCATAGCCCGGGTAAATGGCGTCGGCGCCCGATTCTTTGGCGACCCGTATCATTTCCGAGACTGAAAGATAAGCCCTTACGGGTGACCCATCTGCCTTTATCTCATAGGCCTCGTCAGCCTTCAGTCGGTGGACAGAGCCCCGATCTTCGTAAGGGTAGACAGCTACGGTCTTCGCACCAATTTCGTAAGCGGCCCGAAATGCTCGTACGGCAATTTCACCTCGGTTGGCTACCAGAATCTTTTTAAACATCAAACCTTACTGAACCGATGTGGCGCGCAATGCACACGCCTAATAACTAGGTAGCCTATTACAGTGCATGTACTTAGCGTGAGTTCCCTCAAGGGTGGCGTAGGAAAAACTACGGTAGCCCTTGGCTTGGCATCGGCGGCTCTCAATCGAGGAATCAACACCCTGGTAATTGACCTAGACCCTCAGTGCGACGCAACCAGCGGGCTCGCAGCCCCTGCGGACATGACCGCGTCCGTAGCCGAAGTGCTGCAGAGCCCCAAGCTTCCTGTCTTGAGAAGAGCGGTGGTCTCCTCTCCTTGGTCAAGAGGATCAAAGCTAGATGTTCTAGTTGGCAGCCCAAGGTCACTTTTGCTTGACAATCCTGCTCCGACTGTCTCCGATGTCTGGAAACTTGAGGAAATTCTTGCCCTAATCGAAGATGAGTATGACCTTGTTATCATCGACACTCCCCCATCCATCAACGCCCTCACTCGAACCGCCTGGGTAGCGAGCGATCGAGTAATTTTAGTGACTGAGCCGGCACTGTATTCAGTCATTGCAGCCGACAGAGCACGCCGAGCAATTGCGGAGATTAGCGCGAAGCTGAGTCCAAGGCTTAGCCTCTACGGTTTCGTTGTCAATCGCCTTAGGCAGAATTCGCATGAGCACGAGTTTCGCCTAAATGAACTTCGCGAAATGTTTGGGGATCAACTACTGCAACCATATTTCGAAGAGCGCGCTGCCGTTCAGCAGTCGACCGGGGCAGCCAGGCCAATTCACTCTTGGCCTGCGGAAGGCGCCTCGGAAGTAGCCCAAGGCTTCGATCGCCTACTGGCTGGTCTAATGGCAGATTTTGACACTACCGAAGTAAAACGGGCACGAATCGGAATAGTTGGCCGAACCATGCGAGGTCAGTCGAATTTGCTAAAGGACCTTACTCAGCCAGAAATCAAAACAGAAGTTACGCCCGAATCAAGACGGGTAAGAAAAAAGAAGCGTTGGTTTCAACGCTAGGAGATTTTACGAGCCCTTCGGGCCGCAAGTTCATCATGAACCGCTGCTTCTTCAGCGGCAAAGTCAACCAAAGTGGCTTCGACTTCACGCAGCACTCTACCTATCGCAATTCCAAACACACCCTGGCCTTGACCTAGAAGGTCAATAACCTCGTCCTGGGAAGTACACAAGTAAACTCGCGCCCCATCCGACATGAGCGTTGTGTTAGTTAGGTCCGAAATACCAGCTGCGGAAAGTTGCTCAACTGCGATTCTGATCTGTTGCAGTGAGACACCGGTGTCCAGGAGTCGCTTGACAAGTTTCAAAACCAAAATGTCTCGGAATGAATAAAGTCGCTGTGATCCAGAACCTGTCGCCCCCTGTATCGCGGGAACCGCGAGCCCGGTTCTGTCCCAGTAATCAAGCTGACGGTAAGTTATGCCCGCGGCGGCGGCGGCGGAAGCTCCCCGGTAACCAATATCAGTGTTTGGCAAGCCGTCAGTGAACAACACACCAGATTCGTATTCCACCGCTACTCCTAATTTGCACAGACTGCTAAGTCTGCCTTCAAGTTGAGGTTTAGGGTTTCTCTTCCGACTCGGGCGTGTCGCACTATCGTTCTATCTCTTCGATGACTTCTGTTATCAAGTGAGACCTAATAGCGCCGAAGCGCTCTGCTATCTCCCTGGAAATATGTCCGGCCTTTGCCGCACTGTCCGGTGCTTTCTTGCGAAGAATAGGCTCAGTCACGCCTGTGATGATTCCAATTTCACGCTCCGCTGCGGACTTCAACCCACGTAAGTGGCGGGGTTGAATGCCAAATTCCTCCAGGCCGACCAAAGCAAAAGCGATCTCGACTTCGTGCGAAGAATGAGGTTGAGCTCCAAATAGACCTAAATCTGCACCTTCTTTAAAGGCAATATCTGAAAGTCCAGTCTCAAGCTTCAGTTGAGAGGTTGAAAAACGTTGTCCTTTTCGCAGCGATGCTGGGCTGGCCGCCGGTAATAGCGGCTGCCTTCCGGAATCTAGTTCATCCAAGTACTCCCTAATCACCTTGAGAGGAAGATACTGATCGCGCTGAAGAGTCAGAATAATTCTGAGGCGCTCAATCTGTGGTTCCGAAAATTTTCGATATCCAGCTTCGGTTCGCTCCGGAGCGACAAGGCCCTGATCTTCTAAAAAGCGGAGCTTGGATGGGCTCAGATCACCGAAATCCGGCTTAAGAACGGAAAGCACCTGGCCGATTGTGTACAGCTTGCGATGATCTTGAAGTCTCGATAAAGAGTTTTCCAAGCTCAGCCCCCCTTCTTCGAAGAGTAAAAAGTCAGACGAAATTTTCCGATTAGTACTTCGGCTCCGTCGGTCAAATCGATCATGTCCACTCTATTGCCGTCGACATAGGTTCCGTTCATGGACCCCAAGTCCTCAAGCGCAAAGGCCAATCGCGTCCTGGAGATTTGAACATGCTTTCTGGAAACAGTTACGTCATCCAGGAAAATGTCCGCCTCTGGGTGCCTTCCGGCGATAGTTAGATCTTGGTCGAGTAGGAATCTCGATCCGGATCCCGGTCCTCTGTGCGAAATAAGAAGTGCCGAGTTGGGAGGAAGAGCCGCCACTGCGATTGCTTCTTCGTCAGAAAGAACAGGAGTGTTTTTGGCTATCAGGTCATCAGAAAAACGAGCTGTGTCATCACTTCCAAAAGCTTCTTTAGACAATTTGACCTCCCCTTCATACTTTAGGGGATTTTGGCTTGATGGATGACAAGACTTCTATAACTTGCTTGACATACAGCAATCCGGACAGCCAGTAGAGAGCCACCCCCCAATACGCGAAGCCCCAAGCAAGTGGTAAGACTATGAAGTCAGCCTCCGGCCAGACATCAGCCATCAACAACAGCGGCAGAGCGTACAAAAGTGCAAAGGTCCCAGCTTTGCCCAAAAAATGTACCGGTAGCGGACCGTAGCCATGGCTAGCCAAAATCGGGTAGACAATCACCAGCATCAGATCCCTAGAAGCGACAATCAGAGCTAACCAGAGCGGTATGTTTCCATTGATTGTCAGACCGATCAAGGCGGCGAAGATGAAAAGCCGGTCAGCCGCCGGATCTAGAAGTTGACCCAGTCTTGTTACTTGATTAAAACGCCTCGCTATTTGCCCATCGAGCCAATCTGTGGCGCTGGCGACCATCAAAATAATCAAAGCTGCAATAAATTGCCCAGTCAAAAGCAACACGAGGAACACCGGCACCATAAATAGCCGAAGGACGCTCAGCATGTTTGGAATGCTCTTTAGCTCCTGCATAACGCCCATTCCCAAATTCTATAGGTCTGAGATAAATCAGCTAGCTCCCCTCGCCCTTCACTCGTAATCACCATCACAAAACCTTGAGACGACCTTGGTAGGATAGGAGCATTCGTTGCCTCTGCTTGCAACAAAACCCTTTGGAGATTCTGAGATGATCGGCGTGCGCGACCTCGAGATTCGAATCGGACCCAGGGTGCTGATGCACGGCGTAAATTTTCGCGTGGACAAGGGCGACAAAGTAGGGCTAGTTGGCAGAAATGGCGCCGGTAAAACTACTCTTACGAAAATACTCGCCGGTGATGGCCAGCCATCTCAAGGCTTTGTTGATCGCCAGGGTGAAATTGGATATCTCCCCCAAGACCCACGCACCGGAGATCCAGAGCAACTAGCGAGAACCAGAATCTTGAATGCCAGGAACCTTGGCGACACTCTCGAAGGCATGAATAATGCAGGCCTTGAGATGGGAAGCACGGACCCGGAAGTCTCAGCCGCGGCCATGATTTCATACGCAAAGTTTGAGGAGCGCTTCCAGGCAGCAGGCGGCTACGCTGCGGAGGCCCAGGCGGAGGCAATAGCAGGAAGCCTAGGAATCAAGGGGCAGATCTTGAACCAGGCCCTCAAGACCCTCTCGGGCGGACAGCGTAGAAGAATTGAATTGGCAAGGATTTTATTCAGCAACGCTCAAACCATGATTCTCGATGAACCGACAAACCACCTCGATGCCGACTCTGTAGTTTGGCTCAGGGAATTTCTGAAGTCCTATAAGGGTGGGCTGATTATTATCAGCCACGACGTTGCTCTAGTTGAAGAAACGGTAAATCGCGTCTTTTACCTAGACGCCAATCGCACGATCATCGATATTTACAACATGGGCTGGAACCAATACAAGAAGGCCAGAGAAACCGACGAAGAGCGCCGGAAACGCGAGCGGTCAATTGCCCAGAAAAAGGCAAGCACATTGCAGCTTCAAGCGGCCAAGTTTGGGGCAAAGGCCAGCAAAGCAGTTGCCGCCAAGCAGATGGTGCGCCGCGCTGAGTCTCTGCTTGCGAACCTGGACGATGTACGAGAAGTAGATCGCGTTGCAAAAATCAAGTTCCCTGACCCAGCACCCTGCGGGAAAACCCCTTTGATGGCTGAGAACTTGAGCAGAAGTTATGGCTCATTGGAGATCTTCACTGCTGTTGATTTGGCAATCGACCGGGGTTCCAGAGTTGTCATTATCGGTCTAAACGGAGCGGGCAAGACCACATTGTTGAGGATTCTTGCAGGAGTAGACCAGCCAGACACGGGTGAACTGATTGCCGGTCACGGACTCAAGGTCGGCTACTTTGCCCAGGAGCATGAGACTTTGGACGTGAACAAAACCGTACTTCAGAATATGCAGGATGCCGCTCCTGGCCTTCCCGACACTGATGCCAGAAAAGTGCTCGGCTCTTTCCTGTTCTCAGGTGACGATGTCTCGAAGTTAGCCGGGGTATTGTCCGGAGGAGAAAAGACCAGGCTAGCGCTTGCGTCACTCGTGGTTTCATCAGCCAACGTGTTGCTACTTGACGAGCCAACCAACAACCTGGACCCGGCAAGCCGTGAAGAGATTCTGGGTGCTCTAGCAAGCTTTAAGGGAGCAGTTGTGCTGGTCTCCCACGATGTTGGAGCCGTTGAAGCCCTGAACCCGGAGCGAGTTTTGATTTTGCCGGACGGCGATGAAGACCACTGGAACGAAGGTTATGCCGACCTGATTGCGCTTTCCTAAACTACAAAGTTGCTTACGCAAGCTATTGAGGGTTCAATCAATAATTCTTGAAAGGGGTCACGATGACTGCCAGTCCTATCGAGAATAAATTCGACAGTTCTTTTTACTGCGACCACGGCTGCGGTGAGCACTTAGAAATTGGTGTCTTTGCGGTCTCGGGTGAATTTATTCCATGGAATCAAGTAGACAGTGCTTCACAAAAAGCTTTCCGTCAAGATGGTGCGACCCAGGCGGAAAGAGACATTCATATTCAGTGCCCGGGTTGCTCCAATGAAGTGAAGATTTCAGCAGAGAATTTGGGCATTTTTTCTAAGAGGTCTTCGGCGGCTGGCATCACTGCGGTAAGCCTCCAAGCCCTAGCTCTTTATCAATCGAAAACAATGCCGGCGACTGGGAAACTTCGACCATAATCAGCATGATCCAAAATAGGCGTCGGAATTTTTGCACGTGACCAGAGTGATCCATGTGGTTCGAATGCCCAGACTTCTCGGAATGGTTCGCGTGCTGGTCGTGCGTGATCTCAAAGTGGTCATCTCATCGGGTCGGCCGACTTGCTGCGAAGTGGTCTCGGAGGTCGTGTTCTCGTGATTTTCCATTTGCGAATGATCTTGCTCATGCTTGCTCAATCGTTAGCCCAAGACTCGTGTCTTCTCCCTCGAACCTAGACCGCAAGGAGTGTTTACGAAAGCTCGTGACCTTCGGGCTCACCGCTGTGGAGAAGCGCATTGACTAATTTGTCCTGCTTCTGAGACCACCGCGGTGTCCGTGCAAAACGGGCCGTTTATTAGTCGAGTCGCCTCCCCATGATGCGGCGGAAAGCACATTTTCGTTCTCCATGAAACTGTGCAACACTGAAAAGACTCGATCAAAGGAGAAATCAAATGCCAAACGAAGAGTTTGTATTCGAAGGATCCATGGGGCAATTGTCTGGTCGGCTAAGCCTGCCCGATCGACCCGTGACGCACAGCGCACTTTTTGCCCACTGTTTCACATGCTCAAAAGACATCCCGGCGGCAAAGCGCATCACGAGCGCATTGGCGGCCCGAGGCATTGCTGTACTGAGTTTTGATTTCACAGGTCTTGGTCACTCCAATGGAGAATTCGAAAACACGAACTTTAGCTCCAATGTTGAGGACCTCCTGGCAGCCGCAAAGGCTCTAGAGGAGCGCGTCGCACCAGCGAGCCTGCTGGTGGGTCATTCTCTTGGAGGCGCGGCAGTTATTGCGGCAGCACCGAAGCTGAGTTCTGTCAAAGCTGTCGTTACCATTGGCGCACCCTCAAACCCAGAACACCTAAAGAAGCTCTTTAGTGAGGCGGTTCCGGAAATTAGTGCACAGGGATTTGCCGAGGTTGACCTCGGGGGTCGGCCCTTCAAGATCACTCAACAGTTTGTCGATGACATTAGCACCGCCAATCTTCACGGAGCACTTCTGAAGCTAGATGCTGCACTGTTGATCATGCACTCGCCCGTAGACGCGATTGTGAATGTCTCCAACGCTGCAGATATCTTCAGCGCGGCTCTGCACCCAAAGTCCTACGTGTCCCTTGATGACGCCGACCATCTCATGAGCCGAGTGTCCGATGCGGAATATGCCTCGTCTGTTATTACCGCTTGGGCGAGCCGTTACCTTCCTGGCTCTCCCTCCGGCAGCGACCAATCATCGCCTGAAGGCGATGTGATGGTCTCCGAAGTATCCCCAGATGGCTTTGCTCAAGACGTTTTGGTCGCAGGCGTGCACCAAATGAAGGCTGATGAGCCAGAAGATGTTGGTGGCACCAATAGCGGACCAACGCCTTACCAGTTCGTGGCTGCCGGGCTTGGGGCTTGCACCGCCATGACGATTCGCCTCTATGCCAGGCGCAAGAAAATACCCCTCGATCACGTCTCAGTGAGCGTCCGCCACGATAAACGTCATGCCGTCGAATGCGAAAACTGCGAGGCCTCCGAGTCGAAAATCGATCACTTTCAGCGGGACATTCGATTGCGTGGCGATCTAACCGAGGAACAGATCGCCTCACTGTTGGCCATTGCGGATAAATGCCCCGTGCACCGAACCCTGGAGCAACGTTCACACATCAGCACAAACCAAGCGGACTAAGGCGAGCTTCAGACTAGGGGAATCTGCTCGTAACCTAACTGGTTGTTGAAACAACAAACAAATGAAAGAGGTCGTCATGAGTTTTGCAGAGGCAGTGAAGTCTTTTTGGTCGCGTTACACAATGTTCAAGGGCCGGTCACGCCGCTCAGAGTATTGGTTTATCCAGCTTTTTCTGATTCTTACTAACCTTGCCGCAGCAGCTATTGATTTGGCGCTTATGGATGGCGACGTTGATCGGTTTATCGCAAACGGCGGCGGCGGCATCCTCGGCCTCATCTGGATTCTTGTAACCATCGTCCCCGCGCTAGCGGTACTCGTTCGCCGTCTGCACGACACTGGCAAGAGTGGATGGTGGGCATTGATAGGGCTAGTCCCCCTAGTTGGAGGCGTTGTCCTGTTTGTGTTCTCCGTCTTGGACTCAACTGCCGGGGAAAACCAGTACGGCACTCCGGTGAAGTGACGGACCTAACCGGACTGAAACGGAGTCCGATGCTTAGGTTTTGGTTAGTGGGCCGCGAGGTATCAAGGACCAATCTCAAGAATGATGCTCGGGGGCGGTGCACTCGGTCAGAGGCCTACACCCGAATCGATCGTCGTACTCTGAGTCAACTCCAACTCCACAGTAGGCTGCAATAAATACAACTTAGGGAAACTTTGAAATACTTCAGTCTCGGCATAGTGATGCTGTTGACTTTGGCAGGATGCGTATCCTCTGTCGATAGCTCAAACTCCGCGCAAGTGTCCCAGGAACCAGAGCCTGGACAGTCAGAATCGACAAGCCTTACAGGCACCAGCGGCTATTTGCCCGGAACCTATCTGCCCGAGCACTGTGATGGCGTTGACCCAGGAGCAATTCCAGTATTCGAAGATTTGATCAGTGAGCTTGATGCCGAGAACTGCGTTGCGCCATACACCTCCCAAATCAATATGGGTGGAGCCGAAGTGGTGACCGCTGAGTCAGCCGGCCCAGATTTGTTTGGTGTCTCGCAGTACCTTCGGGTCTATCGACTACTCGAAAAAGTTCCCACAATTGGTCAATTTGGGCAGTGGGGTCAATGGATTGGCAACGACGCTCATCACGCCGGGCCCTTTAACTCAATCGAAGGTGGGCTCTTCGTTGCAGACAAGATGGGGAGAAGCTACTACCCGAAGTACATGGCTTCTGCGGCAACCCATCTCTACAGCGGCACTAGCGACACTGGCGGTGGCTGGGGTTTTTACGAAAGAAGGATTTCCTGCGACGTGCTTGGCCGAGTGACCCTGTCCAACAAGATGCTGGTGCCACCGCACTTGATTTCCTTCGATGAAGATCAAGAAGCATTCGAAAATGACGGAGGGATATCGGTAGGAACCTCTTGGGCTGCGCTTCCCATAATAGGCAATGAGTTCGGAGCCGTTAGTTCTGGTGACTCACCAGGACTACTCACCTGGACCTTCGTTATTGATTCTGCAAACTACTCAGGGCCCCTTATTGCCTACACCCCACAACACTGGAACCTGAGAATGGCCAGGTGGAATGCACTGGAGATGCTGAATGATGTCTTCAATTGGACTGTTGGAGATTCGATAGCCGACCCTTCGGGCCAGGCGTTGGTCGATTTCCTGAACGAAGAGATTACCGAAACCGAAATGCTAGTCAAGATTCGAAATCAAACCTGGTACAAGGATTGGTGGGCAGACCCCAATAAGACACACGGTGTCTCACCCGCTGACAGGTATGTGCCAACTGGGATCGAGATGCCTCCTGTCCCACTTTTTGCGATTGAAGAAGATGGCAGGACATTTATAAAGAGCTACCCACCTAGGGTTCCGAATACTTTTGACCAAGAGCCCATTGCTCAGAATATTCAGACCTTTAACGCAAACCTGATTTCAGCTTTTACCGAGACCTTTAAGTCAACCGCGAAGGACTCCTCCTGGAAGAAGACCTTCGAGGAGCTGGGAATTCCCATGCATGTTGAGCGAAACGAGAGAACCGGACCACTGGTTGAATTTTTCGGTCTCAGGGTAATGGGCGAGGACTACTACGACGGCTCCACCATCAACTTCAACGTTCCACTGCTTGCTGCCACCCAGAATGGTGAAACCAGCATCGTGATTGACTGGACATCTACCCCCAAGGCCGACAGGGAAATAGCCAGCTACTTCGAGGTGGTAGGAGACAAGGTCATTGGGGTCACCGAGTCAGAAGTGCCAGAAACATTGCGACTTTTAGATTACGGAAATCTCAAAAATCCAACTAATCTGCAGAACCATTTTGACAACATTGAGCTTTCAACCGATGACACTTTCAATACCGACTGCTGGGTCTGCGAGGACCCAGACGGTTGCGACGAGGAAATCCACCAGACTACTTTGGACGATGGCAGCGTGATCAGCTACCGCTGGTACCGATTTATCGACCAACCGGTTTTCTGGAACATGAAGCGCGAGTACCCAGAGTTTTACACCGATTCCTACCTAGCAGACCTACAGATGACTATGGAAAACATGCATAGGAATTGGGATGGCAGCGTGAACTTGCTGGAACGACCGGCTGATCAGACACGCTTCCACCTGGCAGAAATTGACCACGGGCTAATTCTGGATCCCCCAGCCGGAAAGGAAGTTGGCTGGGTTCCGATAGTGACGCAGGTCGAACATCCAGATGGTGTTTGGCAAGACGAGATCATTCAACCCGAGTCCGATAATGGACCTTGGTTGAGGCGCTAGAGGACCAAGCGATACAGCCACATAACGCTGACAAGATAGCGCTTGCGGGATTCAAATTGACGGTGCTCTCCGCGCCCGCCCAGCCGAACTTTTACTCAGACGGTGCGAGAATTTCAACTAAAGTCAAGTCCATGCTCGGTGCACCTTTTAATAAAATTACTCGCGTCCATTCTTCGCACTTCAGGATCGGTGCGCCATTGATAGTCGTCGGGGACCCCCTGCTGGAAAATAGAAAAACTAGGGGCATTTTCCTCTATCCAGAGAAACGAAAATAGGCTTGCCGTGCCTTCGACCCACCATGTCGGAGCACTGACGCTTGGACTGCCCTGATAGTCCAAGTGCTTCTGTCCTGCCATGTTGTGCTGGAACCAATGGAAGTATTCGTGGGCTACCCCCGTGTAGACGTCATAACGGTCAGACTCTTTGGATGAGTCTCCTGGATTTTTTCCAATAAAGAAATACCAGTCTCGCTCGTTTAGACAAATACCGAATTTATTTGGGAAGTCTCCAACGGTGCTGAGGCAATTCTGTTCCAGATCATCAAAACTGTCTATGGAACGGTAGGCAGGGGTAAATCGGTTCAAGTCTTGAATAATTGCCGAAGAGTTATCCCACGTCGAGAAAATGTAAGTGTTGAAGCCAGAATATCCGCCCACAAAGGCATTTAGGTTCGCCATTACTTCTCGGTACTCAGCTTCGTAGCCAGGGTCTATGTCCGATGCAGCAATGTACAACTGAACGGGCTCATCTACCGCCACACCGAACGAAAGGTTTTGCGGCCCATCGACTGAAATTTCCTCACCATCGACTGAAATTCCCCCGCTGGCACAACCGGAAAGAATAAGTGTTGCCGACAAAATAAATGAGCAACTAAATAATTTCACAGCTCGATTATCTAGCGCCGGGGCCCATGAGCCCGACTTGAAAATTGGACGCAATGGTAGAGACCATGACTTATGCAGATGTATCTGATTTACAAGAACCAGCCTCTAAGGGCGTTCGACTTGGACTCCGGCCGAATCTCTGTTTACTGGGATTGTGGCCGCATGTGATTGTTCGAACACCATCCTGAGCCGATGCCTAGATCTCCTCCCGAATGACTACGAGAGCCTTTCTCATCATTGAGTGAATACAAGGGCTTTAGATTTCGAACTTTGGCGGGTCTTGGGCGGGCGGGCTCAGTGGTAGGTCAAACTGCACATCGCCTCTGAGTCTCATTGCTGAAAAATACGCAAGCACAGAGGCTCTGTGGGATTTTGTTGCACTTTCAAAAGCTTCGCACGCCCTCGAGTAGTCCAGCGCTGCCTGGGCGTACGTGTTAGCTAACTCTTCATGTCTTCGGTCATCCATAGGTTCCGGAAAAGGCCTTGATGCGAAATGTTGAATAGTTTGAACCTACTCCTACCCTCACAGGTTGGCAATGGCTAGCCAAGAAAGCTGACTCTGTTGAGATCCTTGCCCAAGTCTCTCTGGTGGCGCATAGTCGAATGCAGCCTGGTATCGAGGACTAGACAAGAAGCCCTTGATCACTGAAAAATCTACTTGCCGTCCCACTGTGGATTGTCGGCGTCGGGTTTGCTGTTCTCTTCCGGTTGATGCTTCTTGGATCTCACAACAAAAAGACTGAGCACACTTGCGACCACCGCGCCCAATACCAGAAGCACTAAAAGCGTTTCCAAGACCATAAGCATTCTCCCTTGAATGAATTAGTTCAGTACTTCAGCTTAACCAGCCAAAAGCCCCAATGGGGGTCTCATTTGATAGAAACCACCCAAGCGGGCTGAGCCACGGTCCCCGTTCGCCGTTTCAAAGCTAATCGGCGCAAAGCTCGTGGGACATCCACGCCTCCAATTAACGTAGAGGGAAATTCGCCCAAATACGCACTGCATCCTTTTCGGGCTGGCGGGATTTGAACCCGCGACCCCTTGTCCCCCAGTTAAGTGCAGCTTGTTCGTAGGTGTTCGTAGCTGTTTGGAAATCGCGCCAGGTCAGGCGTGCGAACATTAGCGAACACAGGCGAACATCAGCAGGTGGTGCGTTAGCAGTGGAATCCCTGGGGCATGCCTAAGAACTCAGCGGGCTATGTTTTTCTATCGCCTAGGGGCGAGGCAGCATAGCCAGCTTTTCACTCTCAGATGCTGTCACGATAAAGTCCATGAACTCGTCATTAAACTCTTCAATCGACATTTCAAATGCCTGCTCGAATACACAACCAACGCAGCTGACCATTGCTTTCTGGCTTGCATCTCCAAGTCCTCATAACGCCAATTCCAACATGAACAACCGTCCCAGCTTGGACATCAACAACCTGGTCATTCAGCCCCATCTGCCCCTCTCCTTCAAGGAAGATGTAGATCTCCTCGAGTTCACTGTGGCTATGCCAGTAGCCGGCTTCTTCACCAGGTTAGTATGCCGCGGCAGTGAACCCGATGATTTTGCTATCGAGTTCATGGTCCACAACTCTTCGGCCCTGCTTATTGGTGGCTTCAACAAACGCGCCGAAATAGTCTCTCCAGCTAGATAAGGGCCCTATGTTGGTGACGCTGAAATTACTCATGCCATGAACCTAACAGAGCCAATAAATTTGGACTGGAGGATTTTGATCCTGCCAATTCACAAAGCAGTGCATTCGAATAAAGATCAGGCCGAGCTGATTGCATTTTCATGAAAGAAAATATGCCTCCGACAGCTCTCTAGCTTCAACCAGGCTGCTAGGCGGCAAGATTCAGGCTGGTCGTTCGCACAGTGGTACAGTTCGACTACCCCCTAAGAATGGACCTCATTGTCGACTAAAAGACCGGTATTTACTTCAATCTCGTTGCTGGTTGCTGGGTCCATGTTGCTTGTTTCCTGTGGAACCGTGTCCGAGGAGAGTTCAGCGAAGTCCGAGGAGAGTTCGCATTCGGACGTAAACCCGGAATTTTCGACTGACAGTGCGGCGAATTTGCCATTCGAGATGTGTCTATCTGATGCGGATACTTGTTTTTCTTGGTCGGCGGATGCCAGCCAGGAATGCATTGATAATTACCCGTTACTTCTAACCGAGGAAAACCGACTTGCTCGAGGACCATTTGAAGAGTGCGTCTACGAACTGGACTTTTTGGGGATAGAACATCTAACCCCTGATAGGTTCATGGGTCCAGTGTCTGAAATAGCCAAGGACAATGCGAAGAGACTCCAAGCGCTCGGGTGGGATCGGCCACAATTGAATGCAGTTCAGATGCTAGCCACGCCAGATGTTCCGCAGTACATTCTTGATGCCACCTCGGAGTCCTTGCAGGCTGCCACAGACTACTTAGGAAATTACGGTCCACTCAAGTTTTATACAGTAGGCAATGAACCCGCAGTTGTTGAGCCAATAATCAAAGACTTCTGCTCTTGGGGCAACTCCGACATCAGTTTCGAACAGTGCTCGCAAGATCAAGGCGAATCAATGCGAGAAATGTCAGCAATCTATCCGGGCGGAAACGCATTCGCCGGAGCCTCCTGGTACTTAGATGATCCAGTTTTCTATTTCGTAAACAACCCTTGTGCCAACGAGCAAAACGAATTTTGTGCCCTGAAGTATCCCGAGGAACTAATCGGACTGCAGAAAGTGACTGCTCATGAATATTTTCATGTTTACCAAGGGTCCCAGCAGATCTTCAGGCCGCATTACGAGGGAGGCTTTCCAATGCCTCGATGGTTTGAGGAGGGAGCTGCAGAGTATTTTGCTGTGTTTCTAACTCAACAGGAGGGCTGGAATCCGAACATTCGACTGGACATGACTCGAGATAACATAGGCGACGTGCAACGTGGCCTGGAAACTTGGCCGAGCTTACGCCTGATTGACATCGAGACGGAAGCTGCCACCACCAGAACCAAGAGTTACTGTCAGAGCGAACTGTGCATTGGGTTCCTTCAGTATGGAATGGGTTACCTGGCCATGGCGTTCTTGGCTGATATAACGTCAGACGAGGCGATCTTTTTTGACTTCTACAAGGCCAATAAAACTGATGGATTCTACAAAGCATTCGCAGATGTTTTCGGCAGAGACATAGACGCCTTTTATGAGGAATTTGATGTTTTCCTCAAGCTGTCTCCGGACCAGCAACTAGAAGCACTCTCATAACTTCAAGGGCCTCAACCAGACAGGGCCGCAGATGTTACTGAGTCAGTGCGGTTTCGGAAAACCTAAAACCACCTCCCCTACTAACTTCTGAGTAATCGAACCAATTATCTTTCGCAACCTGAATGTTTTGTGGGCTAAAGGCCTCTGGTTGTCCTCCGCAGTTCTGGTACAAAGACCCGTCCATAACCTCGGATGTTTCTAGCTGCCCTCGCTCAGCAAGCAACCGCAACGCTATAGCGCCCTTTTCGGCGATGCCGGGATCCGCAAGCTCAGAGCCAATTTGTTGGTTCGCCAGCAAATCGGAAATAGTATCCATGTGGTCCCACCACACCGCGTCGGAATTCAAGTTCCCAAGTTCGGCCGCCATCTCCAGTCCGAAGAACGTTGCACCAGCCTCATGAATCCAAAATTGATCATCATCTGCTGGCGCACCGGAATAATTACAGGGCTGTGAGGGACGGGCTTGAACTGTGTGAAACACCTCGTGAAAAAAAGTTGTCACTAGCTCACTGGAAGGGCCTGCTCTGGAGGGATCAATGCTCAAAATTACCCATGCCTTCTTCGTACACTCTTCCGAACCGCCCCCACGTGCTTGAACCTGCTGCCCTCCGCCCAGTTCAGCAAAGCGTGATACTTGGCGAGCCTGCAATATCGCCTCCTCCTTGCCGCAGGCGGGTTCTAAATATTTCTCCATCGAGCTAGCCATCGAGTCCACTTGGTTCGCTGTCATTACCGGCTCAAAACCAGCACCCTTGTAAAAGGTGTCGTTATTCTTCACCTCACCGGGGGGCAAGAGTAGCGGCCCCACTGGGTACATAATCAGCATTACGTCAGTTTGCACCTCGGCAATTTTATTCACCGCAAAATTAAAGCAATTTATGATTTCGTCGTCTGGATAATCCGAAAAGTTAACCAGGCTCACTTGGCTTTCTGGGATCGGAGATTTTGGACATTCGAGCGCCGTTGGAATCCCGCGACGGGAAGCGACTTCTTCCTCACTAGCAGCCATTTCCTCCTCGGTCGGCGATGGAAGAGCTCGGTCTGCAGCAGGCTCACCGCTAACAGTCGCGCAGGAGGTCAGCAGTAAGAGCCCCGCAGTTATTAAGTAGATGTACGTAGATGTCAGTGATCCAGTTTTAATGGAGTTCCAATCGTTGAAGTGAAGAGAATCTTACTCCTAATAATTTAAGGGGTTATTGCCTTCAATATGCTTCACACGCCGTCGGGCTGACAGGATTTGAACCTGCGACCCCCTGTCCCCCAGTTAAGTGCAGGTTGTTCGTAGGTGTTCGTAGCTGTTCGGAAATAGCGCTAGTTCAGGGGTGCGAACAGTCACGGACATGAGTGAACAGCAGCGGATAGAGCTTGCGTGGGGGAACATCCGGGGGAACCTGTTGGTCGGGACCTGCTCTTTACGAGGGAAATTTGGACCCCTGGACCCAGGATGGCAGCGCCTGATCCATATTTGGTCATTGACCTCCTCCTAGGCTGAAATCGCTAATAGGCGAATACTAAAAATAGTCATAGCCCTAATTTCATCTCTTCTAATGCTTGCAGAACTTGTGACGCCTTCTAACTGTTACCATTTGGGACATGGCATCATCTAAAGAGGCTCTCGTGCACATTGAGCACTTCAAGATGGAGTTTGCTGGCGTGACGGTCATTGAGGACCTCTCCTTCGACGTGCATCGAGGCGAGACGTTCGGGTTTCTCGGGTCGAACGGGTCGGGCAAAACAACTACTCTTCGCGCACTACTCGGCATATACAAGCCGAACGGTGGCACCCTACATATTGACGGCAGGGCCTTCACCCCGCAGGACGGCAGCCGTTTGGGCTACCTTCCGGAAGAGCGCGGTCTGTATAAAAAGGAGTCGGTTCTCACCGTGATGACTTATTTTGGTGAGCTGAAGGGTTTAAGCAAAAAAGTTGCCGCCGACTGGTCGATGAATTATCTGGAGCGAGTGGGGCTCGGCGATAAAGGCAAAACCCGCGTCGATAAGCTCTCCGGTGGCCAGCAGCAGAAGGTGCAGCTTGGGGTCACGATAATGAACGATCCGGAATTACTCATCTTGGATGAGCCCACAAAAGGGTTCGACCCGGTGAATCGTCGTTTGCTGATGGACATCATAGAGGAACGGAAACGAGCCGGCTCTACCGTGCTGATGGTCACCCACCAGATGGAAGAAGTCGAACGGCTATGCGATCGAATCATCCTTCTGAAAGATGGACGCGCAGAGGCTTACGGGACTGTGCCTGAGGTCCAAAACCAGTTCGGCGGGACAATGATCAAGACCCACTATTCCGGGGAGATACCGACATCCCCGCATTACGAAGTTACGACTAGGGACCGTAACTACGCAGAGCTAACGCTCACCGATACAGCTGACGAGAGTGATATCCTTCGAGGCCTGGTGAACGCGGGCGTTCTTGTGCGCAGTTTCACACCGATTAAGCTTTCGCTCGATGAGATCTTCGTTCAGGTTTACGGCGAGCAAAGCCAAGCGGTAGGTGCCTAGGTGAAGCAACATAACCTTCGCACAGTCGTCAGTTTCGAAGTTCGCCGCACGCTCGGCAAGAAGCGTTTCTGGTTCATGACACTGATGGTGCCGATCGCCATCGGCATCGTCTTGGCGCTGGTCGTACTGGGCAATATTGTGGCAGACAATAACTTCGATAATCAATCTGAGTCTGAGTTCTCCTTTACTTACACTGACGCTTCGAGCTTCATTGACCCCAGCGTTGCGACCGCATTGGGCGGCATGGTAACTACCGAGCCTGCTAAGGCAATCGCTGCAGTAAGGGCGGGCAAGCAAGATGCCCATTTTGTGTACCCGGCCGATCCGACCACAACGCCGACTGAAGTGTATGGAGTAGACAAAGGACTGTTCGAGAACGGTAAATATAGTGACATTGCAACACAGGTTCTGATCAGGAGCGCTCAAGATCAGATCGGGGACCCGGCGCTGGCAAGGCTTGCCCAGGGAAACGTTCCGATATCGGCGACCACTTTCACCGAAGGCAAAGAAGCCGCAGGGCTCATGGGCATCATTCCTCCACTGATATTTTTGGTGATTTTCTTTCTTATGTTCTTTCTGCTCGCGAACCAAATGCTCACCAGCACCATGGAAGAGAAAGAAAACCGGGTCACGGAGATGATCCTCACAACGCTGAATCCAACAGCGCTGATTACCGGGAAAATTATCTCGCTGTTCATCGTCGGCTTCGCACAGGCTCTCGTATTTCTGCTGCCGGTACTTGTAGGGTACGTCTTCTTCAGGTCCACGCTTAGCCTGCCAAACATAGACCTGTCGAGTTTCACATTCGACCCCGCACAGCTGATCGTTGGAGCACTGCTCGCTGTCGGCGGATTTGCGTTATTTACAAGCACCACCGTCGCTATCGGGGCTGTAACGCCCACTGCCAAAGACGCTGGGAACATTTTCTCAGGCCTCGCCGTACTGATGTTTATCCCGTTGTACGCAGCGCCATTAATAATCTCAGACCCTCAGGGTCCAGTCGCGCAACTGTTTACATATTTCCCGTACTCCGCTCCGGTAACAGCGATGCTCCGCAATGCCCTTGGATCTCTTACAGGATGGGAAGCCGCGATCGTCGTCACCGAGCTATTTCTGCTCAGCGCGCTCGTTTTGCGGATCGCAGTCCGCTTGTTCCAGACCGGATCAATTCAATACAACAACAGGGTCTCTCTGAAAACCATCTTCGCCCGCTCCAAGGCACTCAAAGCGACCCAGCCATGAGACTCCAAGTGCGCGACTCATGGTTGCACAAGTGATTCCAGGCAGCGCACCCCGCCCCTTCAAATAGACGTATACGGCGGCACGCCCATGATGCAAACTATCAGCTCCCGTCTGGCATCAAGCTGCCCGCATCACAGCTCGAATGGGCGACATTGAGGG
>Ga0307998_1000001_pt1 | contig 157515 bp, 167 predicted proteins | sample Davwhametageno37_FD_203147 | JGI IMG/M metagenome (GOLD analysis project Ga0307998, IMG submission 203147) | Marine microbial communities from Davis Island wharf, Antarctic Ocean - #37 | ecosystem: Environmental > Aquatic > Marine > Unclassified | place: Antarctic Ocean: Davis Island wharf... | reverse complement strand
CTGAGATGGTAATGCCCGGCGACAACGTGCAGATGGAAGTAACGTTGATTCACCCGATTGCAATGGAAGAAGGTCTTCGTTTTGCAATTCGTGAAGGCGGCCGTACTGTTGGCGCTGGTGTTGTAGCCAAGATCATCGAGTAATAGAAAGTAGTAATAAAAGGGGCTCAATGAGTCCCTTTTTAGTCTTAGAGCCATTGTTTTAGAGTATTTGGTTCAAGTAGGGTAAATAATTTGGTTGCAGGTGTTAATTCACTTGACAGTCTCGGGGTGCGGCTCTAGAATTCGCGCTCGTTTTTCGGGACGGAAAGCAGTGTAAAATTGCTGTAGCCGTGAATTTAAAGTAGAGATAGCGGAGTTTCGCTTCCATGCAAAACCAAAGCATTAGGATTCGTCTTAAAGCCTTCGATCACAAGCTGATCGATACCTCGACACAAGAAATTGTTGAGACTGCAAGACGTACAGGCGCGCAAATTCGCGGCCCAATACCGTTGCCAACACGTAAAGAGAGATTCACCATTTTGGTTTCTCCTCACGTAAACAAAGATGCGCGCGATCAGTATGAAATTCGCACGCACAAGCGTTTAATCGACATTGTCGAGCCAACAGAAAAAACTGTTGATGCGCTTATGAAATTGAATCTTGCTGCAGGCGTTGAAGTACAAATCAGCTTAAGCTGAAAACGAATGTAGCGGTCTAGCAGATAACTGCTGGGCAAGTACCGATGTGTAATGTCTTGAAATAGACAGCCGTAGCGGGTAAGAGCCCCGTACACTGAAGAGGTTATAAAATGAGAATAGGTATTGTCGGCCGCAAATGCGGTATGACTCGTGTGTTTACCGAAGACGGTGTGTCTATCCCTGTAACAGTGATAGAAGCGTCTCCTAATCGCATAACTCAGATTAAATCCGTAGAGACCGATGGCTATTCAGCTATTCAGGTAACTGCCGGATCACGTAAAGCATCCCGAGTAGCTAAGCCCCAAGCAGGGCACTTCGCCAAAGCAGGCGTTGAAGCAGGTCGTGGCAGTTGGGAATTCCGTTCAGAAGGTTCCGAAGAAGCATTTGAGGTTGGCAGCACGCTAACTGTAGGGCGCTTTGAAGAAGGCCAAATGGTTGATGTAACGGGCACTTCCAAAGGTAAAGGTTTTCAGGGCGGCGTTAAGCGTTGGAACTTCGCTATGCAGGACGCCACTCACGGTAACTCAATCTCTCACAGAGCTCCTGGCTCGATTGGTCAAAACCAAACTCCTGGCCGAGTATTTAAAGGCAAGAAGATGGCTGGCCATATGGGTGCAGAGCAGGTTACTACACAGAATTTACAAGTTATACGCGTCGATGCGGAACGTAACTTATTGCTTATTAAGGGTGCCGTACCTGGCGCGCCTGGTGGCAATATTATCGTTCGTCCGGCAGTGAAGGGTTAAGGGGAGTGTCCATGGAACTTGCGATTGCGACACCCAAGGGTAATAACGGAACTATTGAAGTTTCAGAAGCTGCTTTTGGAAATGAATTTAATCAGGATCTGGTTCACCAGACTGTAGTAGCCTTCTTGGCAGGCGCCCGTCAGGGTACTCGCGCTCAGAAGAACCGCTCAGCTGTTTCTGGTGGTGGCCGTAAGCCACACGCTCAGAAAGGTACAGGTCGTGCACGTGCTGGTACTATCCGCAGCCCACTCTGGCGCGGGGGCGGCGTTACATTCGCAGCTCAGCCACAGGATCATAGTCAGAAGCTAAATCGTAAGATGTATCGTTCAGCGATGCGTTCTATCGTTTCAGAGCTGGCTCGCCAAGATCGTTTGATCGTGGTTCAAGAATTTGACTTAGATGCACCTAAGACCAAAGCACTAATCGCCAAGTTGGGTGAGTTCGGTCTACAGGAAGCATTGATTGTCACAGAAGAAGTTAGCCACAATCTGTATCTAGCATCGCGCAACCTACATAAGGTTGACGTACGTGACGCGGCTGCAGTTGATCCGGTTAGCTTGATTAATTTCGATAAGGTGCTGGTGACTGTTGCGGCGCTTAAAAAACTTGAGGAGCTTCTGGTATGAATCAAGAGCGAATCTTCAAAGTGTTGCTAGGGCCGCACATTACTGAGAAATCAGCAATGTCGCAGGGTGCAGCAACTCAGGTTGTATTTAAGATTGCTAACAACGCCAACAAACTTGAAGTCAAAAAAGCGGTAGAGCAGCTATTTGAAGTTAAGGTTGACGGAGTTCGGTTAGTGAATGTCAAGGGCAAGACGCGTCGCACTAAGACCGGAATGGGTCAACGTAGCGATTGGAAGAAAGCCTATGTACGTTTGGCGGAAGGTCAAGATATTGACTTTTCAGTAGCGGAGTAAGGGGTTAGTCATGGCAGTTATTAAAAGAAAACCAACCTCCCCAGGCCGTCGCTTTGTTGTCAGTGTTATTACTCCTGACCTGCATAAAGGAGCGCCTTATGGGCCGCTTCTAGCGCCAAAGAAAAGATCTGGTGGTCGTAACAGCAGTGGTCGCATTACCGTGCGTCACATTGGTGGTGGTCACAAGCAGCATTACAGAATTATAGATTTCAAGCGTAATAAAGACGGTATCCCGGCAACAGTAGAGCGTTTGGAGTACGATCCAAACCGCACTGCACACATTGCCCTGCTTTGTTTTGCAGATGGTGAGCGTCGGTATATTATTGCGCCTAAGGGTGTTTCAGCTGGTGATACATTGGTATCAGGCGAAGACGCTCCGATCAAAATTGGTAACAGCTTGCCGTTAAGTAAGATCCCGGTAGGTTCGGTTATCCATTGTGTAGAAATGAAGCCAGGTAAAGGAGCACAGATTGCTCGTAGTGCTGCAGCTTCAGTTCAGTTAGTTGCCCGTGAAGGCGGCTACGCCACATTGCGTCTTCGCAGTGGTGAGATGCGCAAAATAGCAGTTAATTGCCGAGCGACTCTTGGTGAAGTTTGTAACAGTGAGCACAGCCTGCGCTCATTGGGTAAGGCTGGTGCTTCGCGCTGGCGTGGTATTCGACCTACCGTTCGCGGTGTGGCGATGAACCCGGTAGATCACCCACATGGTGGTGGTGAAGGACGTACCTCAGGTGGTCGTCATCCAGTTTCACCTTGGGGTATGCCAACTAAAGGCTACAAGACGCGCAAGAATAAGCGCACTGACAAATACATTGTTCGTCGCCGCAAGTAAGCGTCGACTAACTAATTGAATATAAAAGGAAAGCAAACGTGCCACGCTCTCTAAAAAAAGGACCATTCGTCGACCTGCATCTTGCTAAGAAGATTGAGGTTGCAGTCGCGAACAACGAACGTCGCCCAATTAAGACTTGGTCACGTCGCTCAATGATCCTACCAGATATGGTTGGTCTTACGATCGCAATACACAATGGTCGTCAACATGTTCCTGTTTTGATCAACGAAGAAATGGTTGGTCACAAGCTGGGTGAATTTTCTCCAACACGTACCTATAAAGGGCACGTTGCGGATAAAAAAGCCAAGCGCTAAGCGCGGCGTTGACTACGAGGTAGTAGATTGTGGAAGTACAAGCAAAGTTAAGAGGTGCCAAATTAGCAGCGCAGAAAGCGCGCTTGGTAGCCGATCAGATTCGCGGAAAGTCAGTTGAAAGTGCATTAGATATTTTGCAGTTCAGCAACAAGAAAGGCGCGGACATAATTAAGAAAGTGCTCGAGTCGGCAATTGCCAACGCCGAGCATAATGATGGTGCAGATGTAGATGAGCTCAAAGTATCAACGATCTTTGTTGATGAAGGCATGACAATGAAGCGTATCAAGCCGAGAGCAAAGGGCCGTGCAGATCGAATATTTAAGCGCAGCTGTCACATCACTGTAAAAGTCGCTGAAAAGTAGAATTTAGGTTCGGGAGACCATTCAATGGGTCAAAAAGTACATCCAACCGGTATCCGTCTAGGAATCGTTAAGAAGCATAGTTCTACCTGGTATGCAGATGGTAAAGACTACGCAGAGAAGCTGATTCAAGATTTGACCGTACGAGAGTTTATTAAAAAGAAACTCGACCATGCGTCAGTGAGCCGTGTAGACATAGAGCGCCCGTCTGATAGTGCGCGAATTACAATTCATACAGCCCGCCCGGGTATCGTTATCGGTAAGAAGGGTGAGGATGTTGAAAGACTGCGACAGGAAATCTCCAAAAAGATGAACTGTTCAGTCAACATAAACATTGAAGAGATCCGCAAGCCAGATCTTGATGCTTCACTGACAGCGCAGAACGTCGCGCAGCAGTTGGAACGTCGCGTTATGTTCCGTCGCGCTACTAAGCGTGCGGTACAGAATGCAATGCGCAGTGGCGCATTAGGAATTAAGATCCAGGTTGGTGGACGCTTGGGTGGCGCAGAGATCGCAAGATCTGAATGGTACAGAGAAGGCCGTGTACCGCTGCACACACTGAGAGCTGATATTGACTATTCAACTGCCGAAGCTAATACCACGTATGGAATTATCGGTGTGAAGGTCTGGATCTTCAAAGGTGAAGTTCTGGGTGGTGAGGAAGCTGTTAAAGCGCCCGCCAAAAAAGACAGAAATAAGAATTAGGGTAAAGCGAAATGCTGCAACCAAAACGTACAAAATTCCGCAAGATGCACAAAGGCCGTAATCGTGGCCTTGCAGACCGCGGTAGCAAGGTTAGCTTTGGTGAGTTTGGTCTCAAAGCGTCTGGCCGTGGCCGTCTGACCGCAAGGCAGATTGAAGCAGCTCGTCGTGCTATGACTAGACACGTCAAGCGTGGTGGTAAAATCTGGATTCGAGTATTCCCAGATAAGCCGATCACTAATAAGCCGCTTGAAGTTCGAATGGGTAAAGGTAAGGGTAATGTTGAGTACTGGGTTTGTTTGATCCAGCCAGGCAGAGTCCTCTACGAAATGGAAGGTGTTAGCGAAGAGCTGGCCCGCGAAGCTTTTGCTCTCGCAGCTGCCAAATTGCCGATTGCAACTACCTTTGTTAGACGCACGGTGATGTGAAGATGAAATCAAACGAATTGCGTGAAAAGTCAGTTGACGAATTAAAGGCCGCGTTGGGCGATGAGCTCAAGCAGCAGTTTAAGTTGCGTATGCAGCTGTCGACTGGCCAGTTAAACGAAAGCCACTTGGTTATGCAGACACGTCGCAATATTGCGCGTATCAAAACTGCAATAAACTCGAAGGCAGGGGAATAACTATGACTGAATTACAAACGAGCTCACGAACGCTGACGGGTCGCATTGTCAGTGACAAAATGAACAAGACAATTACGGTCTTGGTTGAGCGTCGCGTTAAGCACCCGGTTTACGGGAAGATCTTGACTAAGTCGTCGAAGATTAAAGCGCATGATGAAGCTAATGATGCGAATACAGGCGATCTAGTAACGATCGCAGAGTGCCGGCCTGTCTCTAAAGACAAGTCATGGAAACTGGTCAATATTGACGAGCGCGCTACTGCAGAGTAGTTCTGCATTTAGTAAAAGGTTCGGAGTAGAAAATGATTCAAACAGAAAGTTATCTTGATGTAGCAGACAACAGCGGTGCACGTCGCGTGATGTGTATTAAAGTGTTGGGCGGATCTCACCGTCGCTATGCTCGGGTTGGTGACATGATTAAAGTTACCGTTAAAGAAGCCATTCCCCGCGGCAAAGTGAAGAAAGGCCAGGTGATGACAGCTGTAGTTGTTCGCACCAGAAAAGGTTTGCGTCGTCCAGACGGCAGCTTGATCAAGTTTGATGACAACGCGGCAGTACTGTTGAATGCTAACTTGGCGCCAATTGGCACACGTATTTTTGGGCCGGTAACTCGTGAGCTGCGCACTGAGCGTTTTATGAGAATTATCTCCCTAGCACCTGAAGTGCTGTAAGCGAGGAATTAGAGATGGCAATGCTAAAAATTAAACGGGATGACGAAGTAGTCGTTATCGCCGGTAAAGACAAAGGCAAGCGAGGCAAGGTACTTAAAGTACTGGAAAAGAATCGTTTGTTGGTCGCAGGTATTCAGATGATTAAAAAGCATCAGAAGCCTAATCCTCAGGCAGGTATTCCTGGCGGGATTATTGAAAAAGAAGCACCAATACAGGTTTCCAATGTCGCTATCTTTAATAGCGCAACCAATAAAGCAGATCGTGTAGGCTTTAAGGTTCAGGAAGATAATAAGAAGATTCGTATCTTCAAATCTAACGGCGAAGCCGTAGACGCTTAAGAAATAGGTAACCCCAATGGCAAGGCTGAAAGAAGTATATAAAAACGAGTTAGCGCTAAAGCTGAAAGAAGAGCTTGGTCTAGCTAATGTGATGGAAGTTCCTCGCATTACCAAAATCACCCTAAACATGGGTGTTGGTGAAGCGATCGGCGATAAGAAGTCGCTTGAGAACGCTGTTGCTGATCTGACATTGATCTCAGGCCAAAAGCCTGTAATCAACAACGCTCGCAAATCTATCGCCGGTTTCAAGGTTCGTCAGGGTTGGCCGATTGGTACCAAGGTAACCTTACGTGCAGATCGCATGTATGAATTCCTAGAGCGTTTGGTTGGTGTTGCTATCCCACGTATTCGTGATTTCCGTGGTATTAGCCCCAAGCAGTTCGATGGGCGCGGTAACTTCTCAATGGGTATCACTGAGCAGATTATCTTCCCAGAGATTGATTACGAAAAAATTGATAAGTTGCGTGGTATGGATATTACTATTACCACCACCGCACGTAACGATGATGAAGGCCGAGCTTTACTTCGTGCCTTTAACTTCCCGCTGAAAAGTTGAGGTAGTAGATAAATGGCAAAAGTATCAATGGTAGAGCGTGAACATAAGCGCACCAAAACAGTTGCAAAGTTCGCCGTTAAGCGTGCAGAACTTAAAGCAATTATCAGCAATGTTGAAGCGAGCGACGAAGATCGTTGGGAAGCTCAGCAGAAGCTACAGAAATTGCCGCGTGATGCGAGCCCAGTACGTCAGCGTAATCGCTGTGCGATAACGGGTCGCCCACATGGTGTTTACAGTAAGTTTGGCCTGTGCCGAAACAAACTACGCGAAGCAGCAATGCGTGGTGAAGTTCCGGGGCTGGTTAAAGCCAGTTGGTAAGTTAAGGAGCCAAACACCATGAGCATGCAAGATCCAATAGCAGATATGTTGACCCGCATTCGTAATGCGCATCATCGTAGTCATCCAGAAGTTACTATGCCGGCATCCAAGCTGAAGGCGTCACTTGCCCAGGTTTTGAAAGATGAAGGTTACATTGGCGGCTTTAGCGTCAGTGATGAAGTAAAGTCTAATTTAACTGTTGAGCTTAAGTACTTTGAAGGCAAGCCAGTTATTGAAGAAATTACACGTATAAGCAAGCCAAGCTTGCGTCTTTATGTAGGCAGCAATGACCTACCTAAGGTACGCAGTGGTCTTGGTGTTGCGATTGTCTCCACCAGTCGTGGTGTGATGACTGATCGTGCTGCTCGAGCTGCCGGTATCGGTGGCGAAGTGCTTTGCACCGTATTCTGATAGGAATTACAAATGTCTAGAGTTGCAAATAGTCCAGTAGAATTGCCAAAAGGTGTTGAAGTAACACTTGGCGGCAGCGAGATTTCTATCAAGGGCGCAAAGGGTACCCTGGCGATGCCAATCAATGCCCAGGTCGAGGTCAAGCATGAAGACAATGTTCTTACGTTTGCTGCTCGAACTGGTGACACATTTGCACGTGCAATGTCAGGAACTACCAGAGCATTAGTTAACAATATGGTAACTGGTGTCTCTACAGGTTTTGAAACAAAGCTTGAGTTGGTTGGCGTTGGTTACAGAGCGCAGGTTCAGGGATCAAAGATTAATTTGACTCTCGGCTTCTCTCACCCGGTGGTTTACGAATTACCAGAAGGTGTATCAGCTGAAACCCCAAGCCAAACTGAAGTTTTATTGAAATCTTCTGACAAGCAGAAACTGGGTCAGGCCGCGGCAGAAATTCGCGCCTACCGTCCACCAGAGCCTTACAAGGGTAAGGGCGTTCGAATTGCTGGTGAGTACGTAAGACGCAAAGAAGCTAAGAAGAAGTAATAGGGTAAAAACATGAGCGATAAAAAAGTTTCACGTCAGCGCCGAGCAAAGCGCGTACGCATGAAGATCCGCGAGCAAGGTGTTACACGTCTGTGTATCAACCGCACCCCGCGCCACATTTATGCGCAGGTAATTGCAGCTGAAGGTGACCGTGTTCTAGCAACAGCGTCAACTTTAGAAAAAGATTTACGAACTGGCAGCACTGGCAATATCGATGCTGCTACCGCGGTTGGAAAATTAGTAGCTGAGCGAGCAGTAGCTGCTGGTGTTACCTCCGTAGCGTTTGATCGTAGCGGTTTTAAATATCACGGCCGTGTAAAAGCACTGGCAGACGCCGCGCGTGAAGCCGGCCTCGAATTTTAATAGGTATTATTTATGGCTCTTACAGATCAGAAAGATTCTGCAGCTGAAGGAATGATGGAGAAGCTGGTTCAGGTTAACCGTGTTGCAAAGACGGTTAAAGGTGGACGCATCTTCGCTTTTACTGCACTGACTGTAGTTGGTGATGGCAACGGTAAAGTGGGTTTTGGTCGCGGTAAAGCGCGCGAAGTCCCCCAGGCTATCCAGAAAGCAATGGAAGCAGCGCGTCGCAATATGATTGACGTTGCTCTCGATGGCACAACTATTCAGTATCCGACTAAAGGCATTCACGCTGCATCTAAGATTTACATGCAGCCAGCTTCAGAAGGTACGGGTGTTATTGCCGGTGGCGCAATGCGCTCTGTGTTGGAATTGGCCGGTGTACAGAATGTACTGGCTAAGTGCTACGGCTCGACCAACCCAGTAAACGTTGTTCGCGCTACCTTTAAAGCGTTAGAAGCTATGTCGTCTCCGGATGATGTTGCAGCCAAACGCGGTAAATCAGTAGAAGAAATTCTCAACTAAGTGACGGCTTAACTGCGCGTCAGTTATTGGAAACGGATCATGGCAAAAGCTAAATTGAAAAAAGTAAAAGTAACTCAGACAAAGAGTTCAATTGGACGGTTAAAAAACCATAAAGCCTGTCTTACAGGTTTGGGTTTGCGTCGTATCGGCCACACTGTTGAAGTAGAAGATACTCCATCAGTTCGCGGCATGATCAATAAAGTTCACTATATGTTGCTGATTGAGGAAGCTTAAGATGCGTCTGAATACTCTTAGCCCGGCACCGGGTAGAATTAAAGAAGGTAAGCGCTGCGGTCGTGGTATCGGCAGTGGTATTGGTAAGACTGGTGGCCGTGGCCACAAAGGTCAAAAAGCGCGTTCTGGCGGTAGTATTCGTCCGGGCTTTGAAGGCGGTCAGATGCCTTTGCAGAAGCGTTTGCCAAAGTTTGGTTTCAGCTCACGTCTAGCGATGGTGACTGCTGAAATTCGACTCTCTGAGCTTGCGTTGGTTGAAGGAGAAGTTATTTCTATTGATACATTGCGAGCAGCTGGTTTGATTAATTCAAACATCCTGCGTGCCAAGGTATTTGCTTCTGGTGAGGTGACCAAAGCGGTTACTCTTCAGGGCGTTACAGCTTCTAAAGGCGCTGCAGCTGCTATTGTTGCCGCTGGCGGCAAGGTTGAAGAGACAGTTTAATGGCTAAGCCAGGTACTATGCCTACGGGCAATTCAAAAGGATTGGGCGAGCTTTGGGCTCGTCTTCGCTTTTTGTTTGCCGCGATTATTATCTATCGGATTGGTACCCATATACCGGTTCCAGGTTTTGATCCAGATCGTTTGGCTGACCTGTTTACTCAGAACCAGGGTACGTTTCTGGGTCTGTTCAACATGTTCTCTGGTGGTGCACTAGAGAGGATGAGTATTTTGGCTCTTGGTGTTATGCCTTATATATCGGCATCGATCATCATGCAGCTACTGTCAGCGACAGTGCCTGCATTAGAGCAGTTAAAGAAAGAAGGCGACAGCGGTCGTCGTAAGATCAACCAGTACACGCGCTACGGCACAGTGGTATTGGCATTGATACAAGGGACTGCAATGTCCGTTGGTTTTGCTTCACAGGGCCTAGCCTACGAAGTAAACAGTCTGTTCTACATGGTGGCTATCTCTTCCTTAGTAGCGGGCGCAATATTTTTGATGTGGTTGGGTGAGCAAATCACTGAGCGCGGCATCGGCAATGGCATTTCGATGTTGATCTTTGCTGGTATCGTTGCAGGTATCCCCGGCGCCATCGGTCAGGCATTAGAGTCAGCGCGTCAGGGCGATTTAAATCCATTGACCTTAATAGTAGTATTGATAATCGCAGTCGCTGTTGTTTACTTCGTTGTGTTTATTGAGCGTGGCCAGCGTCGTTTAACGGTTAACTACGCACAGCGTCAAGGCCGTCAAGCCTACAACGCACAGACTTCACACTTGCCGCTCAAAGTTAATATGGCGGGTGTTATACCGGCAATCTTCGCGAGTAGCTTGCTGTTGTTCCCTACCTCGATCAGTCAATGGTTTGGGCAGGGCGTAAACGCTCCCGCATTTTTGCAGGATATTGCGTTACTGATTGGTCCAGGACAGCCTCTTTATATACTGCTGTTCTCAAGCCTTATTATATTCTTCAGCTTCTTCTACACGGCGTTGATGTACAACCCGAAAGAAGTGGCCGATAACCTGAAAAAAGGTGGTGCGTATTTACCTGGGATTCGTCCTGGTGAGCACACTGCCAAATACATTGACAATGTGACTACGCGTTTGACTTTGATTGGTGGTGTTTACATCACGTTGATCTGTCTAATGCCTCAGTTTTTGAATGTGTACTTCAATGTACCGTTCTATCTGGGTGGCACGTCACTGTTGATTGCCGTTGTTGTGACGATGGATTTTATGGCTCAAGTGCAGTCACATCTGATGTCTCAGCAATATGATTCGCTAATGAAAAAGGCCAACTTAAAAAATGTTGGCCGTAAATAAAGAGGTGATGCTGTGAAAGTTCGTGCATCGGTTAAACCGATTTGTCGTAATTGTAAGGTTGTCCGCCGCAAGGGTGTGGTTCGTGTTATTTGTAGTGTCGAGCCTCGTCATAAGCAGCGCCAAGGATAATCTGGTTGATTTTTGACAGATCTATCGGTATTCTACCGCGCCTTTTTAGTAGGTCGTAAAGACTGCTAAAGGGAACGGAAATACTGATTAAACCTATAGTATAAGTGGAGTAATTTGAATGGCCCGTATTGCCGGTGTCAACATCCCAGATAACAAGCACGCAGTGATTTCACTGACTTACGTGTTTGGAATTGGTCGCCCGACTGCCAGAAAGATCTGTGCAGAAACGGGTATCGCAGAAGACACTAAAATTTCTGCACTGGACGACGGTCAACTTGACCAACTGCGTACTGCCGTAGGGCAAAACGAAGTTGAGGGTGACCTTCGTCGAGAGACAAGTATGAACATTAAGCGTTTGATGGATCTGGGTTGCTATCGCGGCCTACGTCATCGACGTAATTTGCCCGTACGTGGACAACGTACTAAGACGAATGCGCGGACCCGTAAAGGCCCACGTCGTCCCATTAAAAGATAATTAGGATTCCTAATGGCAAAAGCAGCAGCTAAAACGACCCGTAAAAAGGTTAAGAAGACGGTAATAGATGGTGTCGCTCACATCTACGCGTCTTTCAACAACACTATTGTTACGATCACTGATCGCCAGGGCAATACTCTTTCCTGGGCTACATCAGGTGGATCCGGCTTCCGTGGCTCTCGTAAGAGTACCCCGTTCGCCGCACAGGTCGCTGCAGAGCGCGCCGGTGAAGCAGCAAAAGACTATGGTTTGAAGAACCTTGACGTACAAGTCAAAGGTCCTGGCCCCGGTCGTGAGTCCGCAGTACGCGCACTTAACAATGCTGGTTACAAAATTACAAACATCACGGATGTGACGCCGGTTCCACATAACGGCTGCCGTCCACCCAAAAAACGTCGCGTGTAAGAGAGAAAGAAAATGGCTAGATATCTCGGACCAACTTGTAAACTTTCACGCCGCGAGGGAACAGATCTTTTCCTAAAGAGTGGCGTTCGTCCATTAGAATCCAAGTGTCGCTCAGAAAGCGCACCTGGCCAGCACGGTGCCCGTCGTGGCCGTCTGTCAGACTACGGAGTACAGCTGCGCGAGAAGCAGAAAGTACGTCGTATGTACGGTGTATTGGAGAAGCAATTCCGTAACTACTACAGAGACGCAGCAAGTCAGAAAGGCAATACGGGTGAGAACCTGTTAACCATTCTTGAGAAGCGTCTCGACAATGTGGTCTACCGTATGGGCTTTGGCGCTACTCGCGCTGAGTCACGTCAGTTAGTCGCACACAACTCTATTTTGGTTAATGGCCAGAAGGTCAATATTGCTTCGTTTAGAGTTCAGGAAGGCGATACCGTCGGTCTGCGCGAGAAATCTAAGAAGCAGCTACGTGTGCAAACTGCGTTGCAGTTAGCGTCACAGCGTGGCGAAGTTGAATGGATGCAGGTAGATAGCAACAAAATGGAAGGCACGTTCACACGTAACCCAGACCGTTCTGATTTGCCCGCTGAGATCAACGAAAACCTGATCGTCGAACTGTACTCCAAGTAATCGCTGTTTAGCTCTTACAGGTAATACTATGCAAAATTCTGCTACTGAAATGCTTACACCGCGCAATATAGACGTAACGTCTTATAATTCAACCCATGCCAAGGTGGTTTTAGAGCCCCTAGAGCGTGGTTTTGGACACACATTAGGCAACGCACTGCGTCGCATTTTGCTGTCGTCTATGACTGGCTGTGCCATTGTTGAAGCTGAGATTGACGGTGTAGAACACGAATATAGCGCTATCGAAGGCGTTCAAGAAGATGTCATGGAAATCCTCCTCAACCTGAAAGGTGTTGCGGTAGTGATGGAAGGGCGTGACGAGACTACAGTTACCTTGAATGCTAAGGGTCCTGGTCCTGTTACTGCTGGTGATATCGAAGTCGACAGCCATGTCGAAATCATCAATCCAGATCATGTTATTGCTAACCTGTCTGAAAAGACTAGCATTAGCATGCAGCTGCGCATTGTTCGTGGTCGTGGCTATCAGCCATCCGACCAGCGTGGTAATGACGAAGAAAACAGCACTATTGGGCGTCTGCAGTTTGATGCATCGTTTAGCCCAATCTTTAAAGTGTCTTACAGCGTAGAGAGCGCGCGAGTTGAGAATCGTACAGATCTCGATAAGTTGGTTCTTGAGCTTGAGACTAACGGCACTATCGATCCTGAAGAAGCGATTCGTCGCGCAGCAACTATTCTGCAACAGCAGATGGCAGTATTTGTTGACCTCCAGGGTGAGACAGCGGCTGAGCCAGAAGAAAAAGAAGAAGAGATCGATCCGATCTTGTTGCGTCCAGTTGATGATCTTGAGTTAACTGTTCGCTCTGCTAACTGCCTCAAAGCGGAAAGTATTTATTACATTGGTGATCTGATACAGCGCACCGAAGTTGAATTGCTGAAAACACCTAATCTGGGTAAGAAATCACTTACTGAGATCAAAGATGTATTGGCGTTCCGCGGACTATCTCTAGGGATGCGTCTTGAGAACTGGCCACCAGCAAGCCTAAAAAGTGAACGCGAGCTAGTTTAATAGCTTAGCTTTTATCTATAGATATCATTGCTGAGAAAGCAACGAATTAAGGAATTGAATCATGCGTCATCGTTATGCCGGCCGCAAATTAAACAAGTCGGGCTCTCACAAAAGAGCCATGTTCCGCAATATGACAGCATCATTGGTCGAGCACGAGCTGATTAGAACCACTCTGCCCAAGGCTAAAGAGCTACGTCGTTATGCTGAGCCGTTGATCACACTGGCTAAAGAAGACAGCGTTGCTAATCGTCGACTTGCTTTTGACCGTCTGCGCAACAAGGCAACAGTCGGTAAGCTATTTACCGATCTGGGTCCTCGTTACCAGGAGCGTCCAGGTGGTTACCTTCGTATCCTTAAGTGTGGCATGCGTACAGGCGACAAAGCACCAATGGCATATGTTGAGTTAGTTGGCCGTGTTATGGCTGATGTGACTGAGCAAGCTGTAGAAGTTGCTGCTGAATAAGCGTTTTTAAAGCGTTAAAAAAGCCGAGCTACTAGCTCGGCTTTTTTGTGTCTGCCATTTATGGTTCTGGACTAACCTTGTACTAGATCTGCGCTAGATCTTCATTAGGGGAAGGGCAACGGTCCTTATTGCCAGATCTGCACTCTTTCCTGTTCAGGTAAATACAGTGCATCTCCTTCCGTTACGCCATATTCCTTATAAAAGTCCGCCATATTAGAGAACACACCATTGATGCGGTACTTGTCAGGGCTGTGAGGATCGGTCTTAACAATCAGCTCCATAATCTCATCCCGCCACTTCAGTCGGCTAGACTGGGCATTGCCGATAAAGAAACGCTCCTCGCCGGTAAAACCATCAATCACAGGCGATGGCTTTCCCTTAAGAGACATCCGATAGGCTTTTAGGGCTATTGCTGTGCCTCCTAGGTCACCAATATTCTCTCCGAGGGTCAACTCACCATTGATAAATAGCCCAGGCAGAGGTTCGAATTTATTAAACTGACTAACTAGGCTCTTAGTACGGGTTTCAAAGTTAGCTCTGTCTTGTTCTGTCCACCAACTTCTTAGATTGCCATCGCCATCGTACTTACTGCCCTGATCGTCGAAGCCATGGCCTATTTCATGGCCAATGGTCGTACCAATAGTTCCGTAGTTATAAGCATTGTCTGCCTGGGGCAAAAAGTTTGGCGCCTGAAGGTAGGCGGCGGGGAATACAATCTCATTGAGACCTGGATTGTAGTAAGCATTGACTTGCTGGGGGGCCATAAACCATTCGTCCCGGTTAATGGGCTTACCCAGCTTACCGACGTTTTGATTGTGGCCAAAGGTGCGGGCGCGTTTTATATTGCCCACTAAATCATCTGGTGCAACTTCCAGAGCGCTGTAGTCTTTCCACTTATCGGGGTAGCCTATTTTTGAGGTGAATTTAGAAAGTTTTACCAGAGACTGCTGCTTGGTTGCTTCCGTCATCCAGTCGAGCTTTTGGATTGAATCTGCGTAGGCTTCAATAAGATAATCAACCATTTCGACCATCCGCGCTTTAGATTCCGGCGGAAAGTGTTTCTCCACATACAGCTTACCTAGCATCTCTCCCAGGTTGCCATTAATTGAGCCCACCGCTCTGCGCCACCGGGCCTGTTGCTCCTGCCGACCCGACAATGTTTTGCCGTAGAACTCAAAGCGGGCATCTACAAAAGGAGATGACAGGTAGGGTGCAAAACCATTCACTAACTGAAGGCGAAGATAATCCTGCCAAACGGATACTGGTGTCTGTGCAAATAGATCGTTAACCGCCTGCAGATAACTTGGCTGGCTAACAATGACATGATCCATATCTCCTGCACCAATACCCTGCAAATATAGGTCAAGGTTGAGGTTCGACAGTAGGCTTTTAAACGCCTTACTGGAGTACTTGTTGTAGGCTTTGTCGGCATCGCGGTTTTCAACTTTCGTCCACTGAGCAGCCGCCAGTTGGGCCTCAAGGGCATAAATACTTTGGGCAGCAGACTCAGCATCTGTATGGCCGCTATGGGAGAGAGCTAGGGCTACATAGTCTTGATAGGCGGCAATGATTTTAAGGCCGCGCGCTGAGCGGTCAGTGTAATAATCCCGATCGGGCAGACCCAAGCCAGACTGGACAAAAAACATCACATAGCGGGTGGCGTCTTTGTCATCTTGACCTACATAGAGATTGAAGGGTCCATCCACACCCATGGGATTGCTGGCACCAAAGTAGGCAGCAATATCATCATGGGTTTGTAAGTCTGCAATGGCCGCCAAATCTCCAGCGATGGGCGTGAAGCCAAGTCCTTCAACGACGGGTTCATCCATATAGGCATTGTAATAGTCGCCGATCTTTATCTTGGCGATATCACTACCTGGGTTGGCTGCCACATCCAACACTATGGCTTTAGACTGCTCCAGACTTTCTTTGCGCAAAGTCATATAACTGCCCCAGCCGACCTCATCTGCTGGAATGTCGGTGGTGGCAAGCCAGCCGCCATTGGCATATTCATAGAAGTCGTCCTGAGGCCGAACTTCCAGATTCATACCCAGCTGGTCAATACCGGAGGACAGCGATGGTGTTTGCTCAGAGCAAGCGGCGCACAAAAACAGTAGTAATCCGATGACGCCTAGATTCGTTTTATTCATTGCAAAACTCCTTTAGTAAAATAGATCCCTTATCAAACGTTATGGTTGCTCAATGTAGACCTGAGTATCCAGGTTCATGAGTCGCATTGGACCGCCCCAGACGCAGCCTGTATCCAGGGCAAATACATTATGGCCGCAGTCGCGACCCTCGAGGGCAGCCCAATGACCAAATATTATTTTATCTTGAGCCATCTTTCTATTCTGATGCTCAAACCAGGGCGCGAAGGGCGCAGGCGCAGAAATGGCATCTTTAGATTCGAGTTCCAATATCCCATCAGGCGTACAGAAGCGCATCCGCGTCAGATAGTTGGTGATCACACGCCAGCGTTCTGGGCCCTGCAGATCTTCAGACCATACCAGTGGGTGGTTGCCGTACATATGATTGAAATACTCGCCACGTCTATCTGAACGCAATACTTCATTAACTTCTGCAGCAAGACTTCGCGCCTGGGCTAAATCCCAGATCGGAGGAATGCCAGCGTGAACCACCGTATAGTCATCAATACTTAATAGTAGGGGCTGTTGTTGCAGCCAAGCCAGCAGTTCTTCTCTGTCTGGGGCAGCAAGAATTTCATCTAGGGTGTCTTTTGAGGTCGGGGATCTAACCCCATGGGCAACAGCGAGAAGGTGCAGGTCATGGTTGCCGAGCACGGTTTTAAAGCTGCCCCCAAGGCTTTTGCAAAAACGTAATGTCTCTAAAGATTGTGGGCCACGATTAATAAGATCACCGACCGCGATCAACTGATCAGAGGCCGGGTCAAATGAGACGGTCTCAAGTAGCTTTAATAGCGGCTCAAGACAGCCTTGGATATCTCCCACGGCATAGCTGGTCATATAAGGCTAGTGCACGGCGTTAGGCGTGGAGAGTAAAAAGGGTTCGATAGGGGCATTGAAAGGATCACCGTTCTCGTCGACTAATTGATAGCTACCCTCCATGGTACCTATAGGGGTTTTGAGCACAACTCCACTGGTATATTGGTATATGGCACCGGCTTCAAGGGTTGGTTGCTCGCCGATAACGCCCATACCTTTCACTTCTTTGCGCTCCTGATTGGCATCGATAATAATCCAGTGCCGGCCCAACAGTTTGGCGGTCTCAGAACCCTGATTTTCAATGGTAATATGGTAGGCAAAAGCAAAACGATTTTGCTCGGGCTGAGACTGCTGCTGCACGTATTCGGTGACCACGCTAACCGCTATTAATTTAGGTTGGATCTGCTGTTGTTCTTCAATCTTATCCACAGTCATTTAGTTACCGTCTCGCTCGCATTCATGCTTTGATTAATGTGATTACTCAGAGTGACAAAATCTTTGACCGACAACTGCTCTGGGCGTCGTCCCATATCAATGACTTCCGACGCGGACGCCAGATGGTCAGCAAAGGGCTTCAGGCAGTTGCGCAATGTCTTGCGTCGCATTTGAAAACTTTGGGCCACTACCTTACTGAGTAGGTCCTCATTCTCTGCAACACAGGGCATGACTTTATGTGGCTTTAAACGCACCACTGCCGACTGAACCTTGGGCGCGGGGCGGAAAGATTCTGGGGGCACGGGAATTAATGGCATAACCCGACAATGGTATTGGATCATGATCGACAGGCGACCATAGGTTTTTGAACCTGGGGCCGCGCTGAGGCGATCCACCACTTCGCGCTGCAACATAAAGTGCATATCTTTGATTAGATGGCGCACCCCGAGCAGGTGGAATAATAAGGGCGTCGAAATATTGTAGGGAAGGTTGCCCACTAGCCGGAGTTCGCGGCCCTCATGGAACTGAGCAAAATCAGTCTTAAGCGCATCGCCACTGTGAATGCTAAACTCTGGATACTCACTAAATTTGTCGCCGAGAAATGCAACCAGATCTCGATCCAACTCAAGGACCGACATGCCCGGACAGAGCTTCACCAGATGCTCGGTAATAGCCGCCATCCCAGGCCCAATCTCGATAAGATTGTCATCTGGCTTGGGGCCAACTGCAGACACAATCTGAGAAATAATCTGTTGGTCTACCAAAAAGTTTTGCCCAAAGCGTTTACGCGCCTGATGCTTAATCGTCATAGGTTACTCGTATTGCTGGCGGTGGCCATTTGACTAGCAACGTCAATTGCAGTGATCAGACTACCCCTATCCGCCTTACCTGTGCCGGCCAGATCCAGCGCAGTGCCGTGATCTACCGAGGTGCGAATAATGGGTAATCCAAGAGTGATATTAGCGGCGCGACCAAACCCCTGATACTTGAGTACCGGCAGTCCCTGATCGTGATACATGGCTAAGACGGCATCAGCGCGATCTAGGTGCTTTGCCGTAAATAAAGTGTCTGCGGGCAAGGGACCAATCAGATTAATGCCGCGACGACGGAACTGTTCAAGCACAGGTGTAATAATTTCAATTTCCTCATGGCCTAAATGACCACCTTCACCGGCGTGGGGGTTGAGTCCACAGACTAAAATAACCGGATTTTTAACACCAAATTTTTGCTCTAGGTTTAGGCACAGAATACCAATGACCTCATTGAGTAACTCGGCAGTAATCGCGTCAGCCACCTCCCGCAGAGGCAGGTGAGTCGTTGCCAGGGCAACCCGTAACTCCTGGGTTGCCAGCATCATCACGACCTGGGCAGTATTCGTTTTCATGGCAAGGTATTCAGTGTGCCCAGAGAACGCGATACCCGCATCATTAATAATAGATTTTTGTACTGGGCCTGTGACCATGGCCTGACAGCGATTGGTTTGGCAGGCATCGATAGCTTGATCGAGGCAGTCCAGCACGTACTGAGCATTGCGTTGATCTAGCTGGCCAGCTTCTGTGGGCACGGCCATTCGAACCGGCACAATTGCCAGCTCACCCGCCGCTAAGGGCTGTTGGCGAGGTTCAATTAAACGAAGAGGCAGGCCCAGTAATGCGGCGCGCTGGGTAAGCAGGTCTGGGTCAGCATAGGCGACAAGCTCGTGATGCTGGGCTTGCTGGATAAGTTGAATTAACAGATCAGGCCCGACACCAGAGGGTTCCCCCGGTGTCAGTGCCAGGCTTAATGTCATGAGTTATCAGAACCTTTGATTTCAATAAAGGCTTCATCGCGAATTTCCTGTAACCACACCTGTAACTCTTCTTCATACTTGCGCTCGCGCAGCATATTCTGGGCGCGGTTGCGTAAAATATTAGTGCTGAAATCTTCGTCGCGACGGTCAGTTACCTGAAGAATATGCCAGCCAAACTGTGAGCTAAAGGGCGCGCTAATCTCGTCGATTGCGATACTGTCCATAGTCTGCTCGAACTCAGGCACAAACATCCCCGGAGTGGACCAACCCAGTTCGCCGCCATTCAGGGCAGAACCCGTATCTTCACTAAACTCTTTCGCCAGCACTGCAAAGTCTTCACCGGCCAACGCGCGATCTCGAAGACTGTTAAGAAGTTCTAGGGTAGTCGCCTCATCACGAATTTGATTGGGTTTAACCAAAATATGCCGTGCAAAATGCTGTTCAATTAACTGCTCTCCACCACCGCGAAGCTCATAGAGCTTAAGCAGGTGATAGCCAGCGCCACTGCGAATGGGATCTGAGATCTGGCCTACTTCCATTTTCTCGACGGCATCAATAAACACGCCGGGAAGCTGAGCCATTTTACGCCAGCCGAGATCGCCGCCCTGAAGGGCAGACTGGTCGGCAGAGTTGGCGATTGCCAGCTCACGAAAGTCTGTGCCGCCGACTGCCTGTGCTTGCAGATCGAGAGCGCGGGCAAGAATAAGGTCGGCATCTTCTAGGCTGGTGCCCGTAGGGACTGAGAGTAAAATTTGACCGACATTAACGTCTGGAGAGGTTAAAAACCGGCCCTCTTCGGAGTTAAGAAAGTTATCCAGTTCCTGCTCGCTGATACGGATGCGGCGCATAACCTTACCCTGCTGCACACGCATAATAGTCATTTCGTTACGAATCTGTTCACGAACCACTGCGACGGTACTGCCCTGAGCATGGACCTGGGCAAAATATTCTTCCATGGTGAGTTTGTTGCCAGCGGCAATACGTGCCATGGCCTGGTTAAGCTCTTCATCACTAATGCGAATTCCAGCACCGTAACCAATGGTGAGCTGCAGTCGCTCTGAGATTAATCGATCCAGAACCTGCTGTAGCAAGATTTCTTGCGGGGGGGCTTTAGTGCCAGACTTCTGAATCTGGGTATAGATAGTCACCATCCGTTGATCTAGCTCACTTTGCAGAACAATATCGTCATCAACAACAGCAATTACCTTATCTAATAAGGTGATTTGCGCCGTGGCACTCATCGATATAAGCAGCGCGCAAACGCCTGTAAATGCAGATCTTTTAGAAATTTTCCAGAGATTCATAACCGTAGATACCATTGTTAAGCATTGTGTCTACCCGACTGCCAGAGCCAGCCAGACCTTTAAATTGTATTTGTAAGAAGATGCCATTTCTTGATTTTAACTGCTCTTCAGGGAATAGAAATTGATCTTCGCGATCAAGCCAGTGGCGCGCCACTAAACTCGCACGCCAGCAACAGCTGTTGTATTCGAAACCAGCAAACAGTTCCAGTTCCCGCTTGTTAGTAAAATCATGATTCCAGCGGCCAACTAAATTAAAATTGCCGGCCAGTGGGACAAACGCAGACATATCAGCCTGCTCTATATCCTGATCCAGATCCATGCCGCTGAATAGTCGCGGTTCGCGGCGAGTGTATCTGTAGGTAAAGTTAAACAGCCTGTTCTCTCGATCATTATAGCGCACGCCGACGCTGCTTTTTTCCAAATCATTATCATGGTTGTCATAGATAAGATCACTGGTAAAGCGCCAGTTTTTCGCCAGTCTGGCGGCTAGCTCTAGCGCCAGAGGCGACTGATTGCGGGTTAGCTCAGCAAGCTCGCTGGTTGTTGGGCTAGACGACAGGGTAACCAACCGGTCACTGTAGTAGAGGGATTGAGCAATACTGACTCTAAACCGCTCCTGACCCGAATCCTGATCAATAAATCGACTGGTAAAGGCGACAGTCAGTCGCTCTTCATCGGAAATTCTGTCGCCGCCATTAAAACGGTTTTCGCTAAACAGAAGGCCGTAAGAGGGGGTGAACTCTCTGGTATCAAAGTCGGGGAGTGCCGACTGATCTTCGAATTTGGTCTTGATATAAAAAACGCGTGGTTCAAAGGTCTGTTTGTGGTTGGCCAGCCAGTTAATGTCTCGTTCGAGAAAAATGCTGCTGTCCATGGAAACCATGGGGACCGATACCGAGGGAGTCCTGTTGGTCAACCCGGTGTTATTGGCGTCGAGGGAGTAGGCAATATGGTTAAACGCGACCTTGGGTTTAAAATAGCCCCAGCTCCAGCGCTTATCCCAGGTGATCCCATAGTCCAATTTGCTGCGACTGCCGGTAGCAAAGCCAGGGTCATCGCGATCAAAAATAGAGTAGCGGTTATTTAGTTCAACCACGAGGCTATTATCAAAACGGTAGTAGCCATTGATAGAGATTCTTGGCAGCACGGAATACTGATCTGTCAGCCCTTCAGTGATTACCTGATAGTCTTGAGTCTCGATGAGGTAATTCCAATGCTTAGTTTTATAGCCAGCCGAGGCGCGACGCTGCAGATGAGTGCTGGTATTTTCGTCTGTTGTAAAGTTGCCGAGATCACGAAAATAGTCCACATCGCTCACTTCATTGAGATCTAAAAATGTTGACCAGGGGCGATCGGCGCCACCGCGATGCTGCAGGCTTAACAGATAGCGATCTTCACCCTCAAAAGGATCCAGGCCTGTATTCGCATCAATTTTTTCATCGTTGTCACCGCCTTTGTCGCTGCCTAAAAAGTTGGCGACTAATTCGGTTTCCGACCAGCGGCTAAGATGACGGAACTCGCTCTCTATGCCAAAGCCACGCTCCTTGATAAAGCGGGGAGAAATTGTTGCATCGTAATTGGGGGCAATATTCCAATACACAGGCTGGGTAATGTCTATGCCATTTTCGTTGCCGGCACTGATGGTTGGAAATAACAGTCCGGAGGCGCGGCGATCATCAACCGGAAACTTAAGGTAGGGAAAGTAAAAAATCGGTATATCTTTTACTTCGAGACGAGCATTCTTAACTGTGGCAAACCCAGTGCTTTGATCAATGTTAATTTCACTGGTCATTAGCTGCCAGGTTGCATCGCCGGGTTCACAGCTGGAATAAGAGGCATCGTTAATAACAATAATGCCATCTTTATTGCGCGACAGGCTTTTCGCCGAGCCGCGCACAGTAGCCTCATGAAGCACATAGGTGGCCTCGTCAATCTGAACTTCCTTGCTGTCGATATCTATTTCGGCGCTGTTACCCAATAGCAAAAGCCCGGGCTCACGGAAGCGAACATTACCCTCGAGTGTAACCTGACGATTATTTTGATTGATGCGGGCGGTATCACTGCGTATCTGGCGATAACCCTGAGAAATCTGTACATCACCCTCTAGCACGGCAATATTGCCCGGCAAGGCTTCAGTGCTGTTTGCATTTACGCGCAGAGAGGCTTGGTCTGGGTCCAGGTCGGCATCTGGATAATCTCGCTCAGGCTCCAGATAGGCGCCACAGCAGTAAGGGTCCACAGACAATTGCTGTTCTGGCGTCATATCTTCTGCTTCAACCCAATCTAGATTCAGTACCCTGGCAACTCTAGGCTCCTCTGGATCAGCCGGTCTTGTGTTGTTCAGGCTGCGGGCAGGACGATTGCCTCTGGCCGTATCTGTACTCTGCAGCTCCTGCTCAACGCAGAGCCATTCGCCCTCTGTGCCGGCACTGCAGTTCCACAATGTCGCTATGGTCTCTTCAGCTATGGCACTTAAGGGCATCGCGGTTAAAGAAACCGCAGCACCAAATGTGGCAATCACTGAAGTCAAAAAGCGCCGACCAGAACGAGCGGGTAGGGGGTGTCGCAGAATTGTTGTAGCTTGCGTCAAATCTGAGGTCCAAAACGAATTTTATATTGCTGGCATTTTACCTGATATCTGCTCTTAGTAGAGACCTCAATTGCAGCAAATAGGCTAGAATAGCTATTTTTTGCCCCTGGGCTATTTAAATAGGCAGTCGCTGAGTGGAAAACCAACAACAACAGATTTTTTTGGACTGGATGACGGCCTTTTTACCGCCTGATACACAGTTATCGGGACCCTTGAAAGTGCAGGCCCTCGCGGGGGATGCCGGCTTTCGTCGCTATTATAGGCTCAACACCCAGCCCAGTTTAATTGCCGTGGACTCACCACCGAAAAAAGAAAATAACCCGGCCTATATTTCCGTGGCCATGGCCCTCCAAGCAGAGGGTATCCGCACACCCAAAGTGCATGCCGTGGATTTTGCTCAGGGATTCTTTTTACTTGAAGATTTAGGCCATGATTTACTTCAGCCAATGCTTAAGCCAGAGAACGTCGATAGCTATTATCAGCAGGCTCAAGAAACGCTGAGAGACATTCAAAAAACTACCCCTGACCCCTTAGTTTTTCCTGGTTATAACGTCCAGTTACTGCAGAGCGAGATGGCACTGTTTAGCCAGTGGTTTGTCGGCGAGCTGCTGGGTATCACCCTGGGTAAACAAGACATAGCCTTATTGGATGGCCTATTTGATCAGCTGGCCGATAGCGCATTGGCTCAGCCTCAGGTGGTAGTGCATCGAGACTATCACTCGCGCAACCTGATGATACTGGCAGACAAAACACTGGGGGTGATTGATTTTCAAGATGCGGTCTATGGCCCGATCACCTACGATCTAGTGTCTCTTTTAAAAGATTGTTATGTACGCTGGCCTGCCCAGCAGATGCGTCAGAGAGCCCTGGCTTACAAGGCTCAGACCTGTGCCGGCATTGAGGACGATCAGTTTTTGAAATGGTTTGACCTGATGGGCCTGCAGCGGCATATCAAGGTTATGGGTATTTTTGCGCGCCTGGCCCTGCGAGATGGTAAGCGTAGTTATTTACAGGATCTGCCCCTGGTGATTCGCTATAGCCTGGAAGCGGCTAAAGACTATCCCGAGAGCAGTGCATTTTACGATTGGTTTATACAGCGCATAGAGCCGCAGCTCGCGTCCCAAGAATGGTACAGCGACTGGCAAACCGCAGGTGAAAACCCATGAAGGCGATGATTCTAGCGGCCGGCTTTGGCAGTCGACTGCGACCGCTTACCGAGACCATCCCGAAACCTCTTTTAAAGGTAGGCGGCAAGCCCTTACTGCAATACCATCTCGAGCGGCTGGCTGCGGCAGGCATTACCGATATTATTATTAACACCAGCTGGTTGGCTGAGCTTATAGAAGATTACTTTGGCGATGGCAGCGACTTTGGTGTGAAGATTCAATGGTCTCGAGAGGAGCAGCCCCTAGAAACCGGTGGCGGCATCGCCCGGGCATTACCGTTGCTAGGCCGCGAGCCGTTTTTATTGATTAATGGCGATGTGTGGACAGATTTCCCCCTGCACAGCGTTAGTCTCGATAAGGGCATGGATGCGCATCTGGTTATGGTTACCAACCCTGAGCATCATCCCGAGGGTGACTTTGCTGTCGCCAACAATCTTGTTAGCTACGATGTTGGTTCCAAGTATACTTTTAGCGGTATCAGCCTATTCAGGCCACAGTTATTTGCGGGTTACGAGGAAGACTGTTTTCCACTGCGGGATGTTATGCGCCCGGCAATTTTGTCCGGCAATGTCTCTGGGGAAGTCTATACTGGTGACTGGTGGGACATAGGCACGGTAGATAGGCTGTCGCGCCTGAATAAACAACTTAATACAGCTGAGTCAAAATAATAATGATCACAAGAAATCACTTCCAAATAATCTTTTGGCTTAGTCTATTAGGTACTATCGGCCTCTCACTGATGCCGATGTCGGGGCAGCAAATTTTTGAATCACAGGACAAATTTGGACATGCCACGGTCTACGCCATATTGTATTTTTTGTCGGTGCAAGCCTACGGCCACCGAGTTCCTCTGTGGCTTTTGGCCGCAATACTGGTGGCGTTTGGATTATCAATGGAGCTGGCCCAATCTATGACCAGCTACCGTTATGGCGATCCCTGGGATTCACTGGCCAATAGCCTGGGTATTGTAGCGATTTGGTTAGTGGTTAGTCTGCGCAAGAAATGGCAGTGAAATCAGTTTACCGCGGCAGCGATTATTTTGAAGCTCAGTTACTAAAAGGAATTATGGAGCAGGAAGGTCTGCAAGTATTTCTTCAGGGTGCAGCATTGCAAGGAGCCATGGGCGAGGTTCCAGCAATGGGGCATCTATCGATTGACGTCAATGATACGGATCAGGATAGGGCGACAGAGATAATTGCTGCCTATGAGCGTGGTGACTATGCTCTTGATGAAGGACTAGACGATGCCCTCGACGATGCCCTCGACGATAAAAGGGACAATCAAAAGGACGATAAAAGTGACAATAAATAATTATGACGCCTAAGTTAAAGCGAATATCCCTTTGGTTCGGCCCCTTAGTTGCTGCTGTGGTCACTCTATCGATGATGCAATCAGGCTGGGCTCGAGAAGGTGCTTTAGTGGGTGGTCTTACCGTCCTCTGCGCCCTCTGGTGGGTGTTCGAACCTATCCCCATTCCTGCGACTTCCATGATCCCGTTGGGTGTTTTTCCACTGCTGGGCCTTCTCAATGGCAAGCAGGTCGCTCAGGCCTATGGCGATCCACTTATTATTTTATTGATGGGCGGCGCCATGCTATCCAAAGCCATGGAAAAGAGCGGCGCGCACCGTCGACTTGCCCTGTACATGGTCAATCTTTTTGGTGGCGACAATCAGCGGCGACTAGTTTTTGGTTTTATGGTGGCCTCTGCGGTACTCAGCATGTGGGTGTCCAACACTGCTACTACCCTAATGCTATTACCCATCGCCTACGCAGTACTAGACAGTGCTCGTAGCGAAGATTCAGCCAAGCTGGCTGTGCCATTATTTCTTGGTATTGCCTATGCCGCCAGTATCGGTGGACTGGGGACACCTATCGGCTCGCCGCCCAATATCATCTTCCTCAAAATTTATGGCGAAGCTACAGGGACTATTCCTAGTTTTGCCCAGTGGATGCTCTGGGGTCTCCCGGTGGTGGTGCTGTTACTGCCTTTGGCTGGCTTATGGATTACCCGCCATTTAGGTGAGTCCGCCCCCTTAGCTATTCCTCAGGCCGGCGTTTGGCGCACAGAAGAAGTTCGTGTACTTATTGTTTTCTCATTGACCGCCCTAGCTTGGATTACCTTGCGTGAACCCTTTGGTGGCTGGACAACGTTACTGGGGGTGCCCACCGCCAACTATGCCGCCGTGGCATTAACCTCGGTGATAATTATGTTTGTATTGCCCAATGGCCGTGGTGGAAAATTACTGGACTGGGAATCAGCCTCGACCATTCATTGGGGTGTTCTACTATTATTTGCCGGCGGTATTGCCATTGCTAAAGCATTCGCGGTTACTGGTATTAGTCAGGCCATTGGTGAATCACTGTCGGGCGTCACCCGACTATCCATCATTGTACTTATTGCTGCAGTGGCGTTGGCCGTTACCTTTTTAACCGAGATCACCAGCAATACAGCAACCACCACATTGTTAATGCCTATTCTCGCAGCAGCCTCCCTGGGCGCGGGATTTGATCCGGCGCTATTAATGTTGCCGGCAGCACTTTCTGCCAGCTGTGCCTTTATGTTGCCAGTGGCAACAGCCCCCAATGCGATCGTATTTGGCAGCGGGAAAATTACCGTGGAGCAGATGGTGCGAGAAGGGTTTGCGTTAAATTTGATGGGTGCGGCGGTTATTACGTTGGTGGTTTATTTTTGGTTGGGATTTTAACCCCATACAATTCTTGTTTATTTAAACGTTAATATTTAAATAAACGATGTCTAATATTAAGGCTGTAAAAGGATTTTAATATTGCCGGGCTGCAAGGTTTGGCTGCCGGCAATCGACAATACCAGTGTTGCCATCTCATCCCAGACATCCGCTTTACGCATGCCCTTAATACCGCGATCAATTGCGCCAGCCTGATATAAAAACATACGTAGGTGCGCAGGTTTATTGCGCTGCAATGCTCGACGGAATAGGGTCATGCGCTTGTCCCACACGCCGGAATTTTTGAGTGCCCAGTCGCTGTGTTCACCTCGCGCCACCTGTTCGCTGGCTTTTACTAAAATACGCAGCTCTCGGGTAATAGCCCAGAGTAGGGGGATAGGTTCTGTGCCTTCGTTTTGTAATCCGCGCAGTGACTGTGCGGCAGACTGTGCGTCACCTATGAGCATTTTATCGATAAATTCAAATAGGTTGTAGCGAGCACTATCTGCAACCACGGCCGACATGGTGTCGGCATCGACCTTACCTTCTGGGGCCAATAATTTAAGTTTTTCAATTTCTTGTACGGCGGCCAATAAGTTGCCTTCGACGCGGTCCGCTAAAATCTGTACCGCTTCTTGGTTGGCTTGAATATTCGCCTGGCTGAGACGCTGCTGAATCCAGCGCGGCAAGTTATCTGCGCTGACTGGCCATACTTGAATATGGGCGCCCAGAGACTCAAGTGCCTTCAGCCATTTACTATTTTGTGCAGACTTTTCAAGCTTGGGGAGAATAACTAACAGGAGATTATCTGGGTTGGGATTGGCGCAAATTTCACAGAGTGCTTTGCTACCTTTGTCGCCGGGCTTTCCATTAGCAATACGAATTTCGAGAATTTTTTTATCGGAAAATAGCGATAGAGAATTAGCTTCATTGGCGATATGGTTCCAGTCGTAATTGCCTTCGACATGGAAAAGTTCGCGTTCGGTAAACCCATTTTTTCTTGCGGCCACTCGTACTGCATCTGCGCATTCCTGAGCCAGCAATGGTTCGTCACCACTAATTACATAGACAGGCAAAAGTTGCTTTTGCAGGTTACCGCTAAGCTGTTCTGCCTTGATTTTCATTACTGTTGGCCAGTGCTGGGTACAACACGTAAGCGGTTGAGAATCTGGCGGACAATCTCCTCACGCATACCATTTTTGACTCGGCGCTCTTCATTGTCGGAGGCCAGAACATCTTGCTCGTTAAATTCGTAAACGCGCTCAACCGAGGCGGTAGAGAGTGGTATTAATTGGACACCATCGGCACCAACAATTAGAAAATCTACTTCTTCATTTAGCTGATATTCTGCGACTCGGGCTGCGGCATTAATGGTGCCGGTGCGGCGTGTCTGACGGAAATCAACGATCACAACGCTGTAGCTCGCATCCGCAGAGCTGGGCACAATTTTTGCCCCGTACACATTGAGCGCACGGGTTAGTTCTTGGATAAGATCGCTGTGGTCATCATTGGATGACAGGTACAGGCTGCCTAAGTCTGTAGGCACAACCTGAGAATTGCGCAGCTGCCAGCCACAGGCAGACAGCAGTAATATCATTGCGATGGGGAGTAAATTTTTCATCATTACAGTCCTCTTTCTTAATTCGCTACTATATTAACCAGTCGGCCTGGCACTACAATAATTTTACGAATGGTGACGCCTTCGGTGAAACGCTGCACATTGCTATCTTCAACAGCCAGTTTTTCAATTTCGTCCTTGGGGGTCTCGGCGGCCACCTGAATCTTGCCACGTACCTTACCATTGACCTGAATCACCAGTTCAATGGAACTGCGTACCAGCGCCGACTCATCTAGGATGGGCCAGGCAGCATCGGCTATAGAGCCTTCATTGCCCATGGTGTTCCACAGGCTGTGACAGATATGCGGTGCAATAGGGGACAGCAGTAAAATGGCGCTCACCAATGCTTCATGACGAACGGCGACACTTTGGCCGCCGCTATCGGTTAGCTTGGCAACCTCGTTAAGCAGTTCCATAACAGCAGCAATGGCGGTGTTAAAGGTATTGCGGCGGCCATAATCGTCGTTAACTTTGTTGATGGTTTCATGGGTCTTGCGACGCAAATCTTGTTGGCCATCGTTTAGCTTGGTTTTATTTAATGGTGCGCTCTCACCCAGTGCGAGATGGTTATGCACCATATTCCAAAGTTTGCGCAGGAATCGATGGGCGCCAGACACGCCGTCATCGCTCCATTCCAATGTCTGCTCGGGGGGCGCTGCAAACATGGTGAACAGACGCACGGTATCGGCGCCATGTTTATCAATGGCGGTCTGTGGGTCGACACCATTATTTTTGGATTTCGACATCTTGGTAATGCCGCCGCTATGGACTAGGTCGCCAGTGGCAGTTTCAACGGCACTAAGGGTGCGGCCTTTTTCATCACTTTCAACGGTAACAGCCAGGGGCGATAGCCATTCTTTGCGGCCAGCATTGTCTTTATAAAAAGACTCGGCTAACACCATGCCCTGACAGAGCAGGCTCTTAAAAGGTTCGCTGCTGCTGACTAAGCCTTCGTCGCGCAATAGCTTGTGGTAAAAACGTGCGTACAGAAGATGCAAGATGGCGTGTTCAATACCACCTACATATTGATCTACCGGCAGCCAGTAATTGGCTCGCTCTGGGTCGAGCATTGCGCTGTCTAAATCGGAGCAGGTAAAGCGGGCGTGATACCAAGACGATTCCATAAAGGTATCGAAGGTATCGGTCTCTCGCTCAACGGCCACACCATCTATCTCGGCCTTTCGCCATTCGAGATCAGCTTTGATCGGCGATTGAATGCCATCCATCTCTACATCGGTTGGCAATACAACCGGTAGGCGATCCAGGGGTACTGGAATTTCACCGCCCTCGGCCAAGTTGTACATTGGGATTGGTGAACCCCAGTAGCGCTGGCGGCTAACGCCCCAGTCACGCAAACGATAATTGGTGGTAATAGAGCCGTGATCACAGGCTTCTAGGGCTGCGGCAATGGCATCAAAACCGGCGGCGAAATCTAGACCGTCGTACTTGCCGGAATTAACCAGCAGGCCTTTGCTAACAAAGGCTTCGTTTTCGATATCACAGTTTTCGTCGTTAGCTGGCGCGATGACCTGCTTAATCGCCAAGCTATATTTTTTGGCAAATTCATAGTCGCGCTGATCATGGGCGGGTACTGCCATTACGGCGCCGGAGCCATAGTCCATCAATACATAGTTGCCGACCCAAACAGGAATAGTCTCACCGGTTAATGGATGCAGGGCAGTAATGCCCGTGTCCATGCCGCGCTTTTCCATGGTGGCCATTTCAGCCTCAGATACCTGCTGGGTTTGGCACTCATTGATAAAGGCTGCGAGCTGTGGATTATTCTTGGCAACTTCAGCGGCTATTGGGTGGGCGGTGGCTAAGGTCGCGTAGGTCACGCCCATCAATGTATCTGGTCTAGTGGTGTAGACATCAAAACTGGCATGTTCGCCAACAGATGAAGACAGGTCAAAGGTCATATTGACGCCGCGACTCTTGCCAATCCAGTTGCGCTGCATGGTTTTGACCTGCTCAGGCCAGTGTTCCAAATCATCCAAATCGTCTAATAGCTGCTCTGCATAATCGGTAATACGAATAAACCACTGAGGGATTTCCTTGCGCTCTACTGGGCTATCACAGCGCCAGCAACAGCCATCGATGACCTGCTCATTGGCAAGTACCGTAGCGTCATGGGGGCACCAGTTAACCGCGCTGGTTTTTTTGTAGACCATACCTTTTTCGTAGAGTTTGGTGAAAAACCACTGTTCCCACTTGTAGTAGTTGGGCTTGCAGGTGGCGAGTTCACGTGACCAGTCGATACCAAACCCCAGGGATTTTAGCTGCCCTTTCATGTAGGCGATATTTTCTTCGGTCCATTTGGCGGGCGCCGTGTTATTTTGAATGGCGGCATTCTCTGCCGGCAATCCAAAGGCGTCCCAACCCATAGGATGCAAGACATTCTTGCCTTGCATGCGCTGATAGCGGGCGATTACATCGGTAATGGTGTAGTTGCGCACATGGCCCATATGCAGCTTGCCGCTGGGATAGGGGAACATGGCCAGGCAATAGAATTTTTCTTTGCTGGGATCTTCAGTCACTTCGAACGTTTTATTGTCAGTCCAATATTTTTGGGCTGCGCGCTCTAACTCGGCGGGATTAAAGGGGTGTTCGATAGTCATGAAGATTCACTGCTTATTGATTTAAAAATAGGCGTGAATTATAGGGGAATAGAGACCCATCTAACAGCATGCAGATGGGTCTCGCTTGAGATAATTAATTACAGAGACTTAGCTAGCCTGTCTGACAGGTATGCCCAACTCTTCAAGCTTGGCCGCCATATCTTCGGCAGAGGTCGCGGCATTAATCTCCTTGTCTATAAATAAGATTTTGCCGTCTTTGCCAATATAAAACGTGTGGCGATACGGCAGGCCGTAAAAGGCCAGCACATCATAGGCCTCGGCGACAGTTTTGGACGGGTCGCTTAGGAGGGGGAAATCGGCTTCGGTCTCGGCGGCAAATTCCTGATTCTTCTCTAACTCGTCGACGCTAGCCATAAAATAGGTAACATCCAGGCGCTTTAGAAGATGGCCATTTTGCGCCAGAGATTTACATTCGATGGTGCAGCCGCCGGTAAAGGCTTTTGGGTACCAGGCAATAACAATGGCCTGCTTGCCGTGAAACTGCTCCAGGGTATAGGTGTTACCGTCAGTGCCCTCGAGTGAAAATGCGGGGGCCTGGTCGCCGACTTCTAGGGCTGCGGCGGAAAAAGATAGGGATGCCATTATTGCGAGTAGTATCAATCGAAGTTTTGTTTTCATTGTTCGCCTCTTTATTTGGTTTTTGTTCTTTTTAGTGCGCTATTTAGCATTCTTTGTTTTATTAACAGTCCAATACAGCTTAACAGGGCCAGTATTACCGTTGGCCATGAGCCGAAACGGGAGAATACTGTCCGGCCATTGCGTGGTTCAACAGTGCCTACCAGCTCCCCCTGAGTATATTGCTCGAGGCGCTGATAAATTTCGCCGCGATGATTCACCAGTGCTGAAATACCATTGTTGGTACCACGAATCATTGGTTTGGCATTTTCTAGAGCGCGCATCTGCGCCATTTGCATATGCTGCTGGGGACCCAGTGATTTACCAAACCAGGCATCATTGCTCACGGTGAGCAGTATTGATGCATTACGACTATTACGGGCAACCAGATCCGGATAGACCACTTCGTAGCATATTGCGGTAGAGACTTTTTCTCCCTGCACGGTAAAAGGCGTCTGGTTGTCAGCACCCAGTGAAAAGGCTGACATGGGGAGATTAAAGAAGCCGATCAGGCCGCGGAGCATCGATTCCAATGGCACATATTCACCAAAGGGCACCAGCCGCGTTTTATTGTATTGCCGCTCGCCCTCGATATTTCCCAGTGCAATCATCGAGTTATGATATTTCTTTGCTGCTCTGTTATAGGTTGGAATGCCGGTTAATAAGGTAGTTTGGCCAGCCGCGGCCTGTGTCTGTATTGAGTCTAAAAACCCTCGAACTCTGTGAGGCAGGGCCGGAACAGCCGCTTCGGGCCAGATCACAAGGTCGGTACCCCAATGAGCTGCACTCTGTTCTTCGAGTTGACTGAGTATGGTTGTCAGGCTACCTGAGGCCCACTTTTTATGTTGATCTATATTAGGTTGTACCAGTACGACGGACAGCTGTTGCCCGCTAGGCTGAGTCCAGTCTTTGTGTTGCAGCAAATAACCTGAGGCTGCGAATATCAAGACAGCTACAGCGGCGGCAGATACTGCACGTTGGCCTATTTTTCCTTGAATAAGCTGCACCAGCAGCGTGGCACTGAGTGCACAGATAAAGCTTAGCCAGAGTACGCCACCAATAGGCGCCCAGCCATTAAGCCAGGTATGGGTGTGGGCATAACCGGCAAATAACCAGGGGAATCCGGTTAAAGCCCAGATTCGCACCCATTCGCTTAGCACCCAAATTGTGGGGAGGCCGATAACCCAGGCGGCGGGGGTTTGCGGCATTAACGCACTGAGTACAAAGGGTGCGGCAAAAAATAGTGCCAGAAATAAGCAGAACAGCGCCGTGGCTAATAGAGCCAGGGGTGCCGGGACAAAGCCATGTTCATGAATGCTGACGTAAACCCAGCTAGCTCCGGCAAAAAACAGTCCAAACCCATAGACGCTGGCTTTTGCCATGGCCTGGGTAATCGATTGATGCTGTAGTTGCCAGAATAGTACGGCAATGCTTAGGGTGGCGATTGGCCAGAGAGAGAAGGGCGCGAGGGCCAGAGGAAATAGTGCTCCAGCTACAAATAGCGAGAGGAAATTCTGCCCTCGACTTAATTGTTTGGCTAAGAGCTGTTTTATCAAGGGCTGTTTTGTCTTAGCCACTTTATATCAGCCACTTCATACAGTGTTTTTAGTGACTTCTAAAAGGGTAATCTTGCGGTTGTCGCCAGCAATCACTTTAAAGTCGAAATTTTCAATGCTGGTGGTTTCATCGATATCTGGCAATCGGCCAAAGGCGTGGACTACCAGTCCGCCAACCGTGTCGAACTCGTCATCGGCTAAGCCAACATCAAAGAATTCATTAAAACTACTGATTTCGGCAATGGCTTCTACCTGAAATTGATTGTCGCTGGTGGCGCGAATTTGTTCTGGCTCATGTTCGTCGGTTTCATCTTCGATTTCCCCAACGATTTCTTCCAAGATATCTTCAATGGTGAGTAGCCCTGAAACGCCGCCGTATTCATCCACCACAATGGCCATATGGTAGCGATGCTCACGGAATTCCTGAAGCAGGATATTCAGACGCTTGCTCTCGGGAATAATGGTGGCTGGGCGCAGCAGGCTTTTAAGGTTAAATGACTCTGCACCAGACAGCAGCAGGGGCAGAAGCTCTTTGGCCAGCAGAATACCCAATACATCATCGGAGGATTCGCCAACCACGGGAAAGCGGGAGTGCTGAGACTGAATAACCAAGTCTAGAATCTGCTCAAGACTAAAATCATCTTCGATCACTCGCATACGCGATCTGGGAATCATAATTTCGCGGGCCTGGAGGTCGGCCACTTTGAGTGCCCCTTCCATAATTTGCAGCACACTTGAATCGATAATTGACTCATTTTCGGCACTGCGCAACATATCCGCGACTTCATCACTGCTGGTCGGGTTGGATGAAAAAGCCCGCCCTATTTTCTTTAACAATGAGGGCTCGGAGCTGTTATTTGATTCTTCGTTCATGGGTTTCTCTATCAGACTCTTGTTATTGTAGTTGCTGTCTAGACCGGTGGGTCTAATGTGTTTTCTGTATAGGGCGCGGGAAAACCCAGCCCCAGTATAATATCGGTCTCTAGTGTTTCCATAACCTCGGCATCATTATCACCGACATGATCATAACCCAGCAAATGCAGTACGCCATGCACGGTCATATGGGCCCAATGGGCCTCTGCGGTTTTATTTTGTTGCTGAGCTTCTCGCACGACGACGGGGGCACAGATAACCAGATCGCCAAGTATCGGCAATGGTTCTGGAACAACGGCATCGAAAGGGAATGAGAGTACATTGGTGGGGCCGGACTTGCCGCGATACTGCTGATTGAGCGTCGCACTTTCCTGTTCATCGACAATACGTACACTGAGCTCTGCGGCGTCTCGCTCGTTGCGGACCGCGGCACTAACCCAGCGCTGCATACTGTCTTCGTCAGGGGCATCCTCCGACGAGCAGGCTACCTGAATATCAATCGAAATATTCATGGGTCTTTCGTTAGTTCTCGTTTTCAAAGGCATCGTAGGCGTCAACAATGCTTTGGACTATGGGGTGACGCACAACGTCGCGAGAATCGAAGTGGGTAAAGTTAATTTCTTCCACATCTTTTAATACTTCACAGGCATGCACTAAACCTGAGCTAACGCCGCGCGGTAAATCGATTTGCGACATGTCGCCGGTAATTACTGCGGTGGAGCCAAAGCCAATGCGGGTGAGGAACATTTTCATCTGCTCACGGGTCGTGTTCTGGCTTTCATCGAGAATAATATAGGCATTGCTGAGGGTGCGGCCACGCATATAGGCCAGCGGTGCAATCTCAATAACATTGCGCTCCTGAAACTTGGCCACGGTTTCAAAGCCAAGCATTTCGTGGAGAGCGTCATAGAGGGGTCTTAAGTAAGGATCTACCTTTTGCGCCAGATCTCCGGGCAAAAAGCCCAGGCGCTCGCCCGCTTCAACAGCGGGGCGTACCAACAGAATGCGTTGCACCTCGTCGCGCAGTAGTGCTTCAACAGCACAGGCCACGGCCAGATAGGTTTTACCGGTGCCGGCTGGGCCGACACCAAAGTTAATATCATGGGTTTGAATGGCGCGCACATAGCGCTGCTGATTCAGTCCTCTGGGTTTGATATTGCCTTTTTTAGTGCGTATTACCGAAAAGCTATCAATATTGTCGGCAGGTTGCGCATTGCTGGCAGATTGGGTCATAGGCTTCTCTCTCTCGCATTGTCGAAGGTGGAGGTGTACTTCTTCAGGGGAAAGCTCTGTTGAATGGGCCGTCTCCTGATACAGGTTATAAATAACATCAGCCGCGCTCTCGGACGCTTTATCGTCGCCGTACACCGCAAAGAAATTATCTCGCGAGCGAATTTCAACGTTCAAACGTTGTTCGATTAGGCGCAGATTTTCATCAAATTGACCGCAGAGTAAGGCGAGACGACGAGCATCATTAGGCTCGAGAGTGATGCTGTAGGCTGATGGTTGTGTATCCAATCGTTTCAATGGGTGGTTTAGAGCCTTTCCATAAGAAGATATTGTTAGCATAGCGCGAACTATAGGGCAGGGTAAGCTTTTTTATCAGGCTATTATCACAAAAAGCAGCATAAAAAATAAATGCTTAAGCGCTTAGGTTCTAAGCGGCTTCTATCTAGCTTCTATGTAGCCTTCGATTTAATAGAGCTAAGCAGAGATGGCCGTATCAATCACCAAATCACCGCGCAGAGAATTTGGCAGCGCCTGGGTAATATCCGCCTGGGCAAACTGACCGATTAAGCTGTGGTCATCACAGCTAAAATTCACTACCCGATTATTTTCGGTGCGGCCCTGCAACTGGCCTGGGTCTTTCTTTGAAATGCCGGTCACCAGCAATGTTGCTCTGGTGCCTACCATGCGCCGGCTAATCTCGGCAGCGTTTTGAATAATGCGGTCTTGGAGTATTTTTAGGCGCTGTTTTTTGACTGCTTCACTGGTGTTATCAGTGAGGTCTGCCGCGGGGGTGCCGGGGCGGGCGCTATAAATAAAGCTGAAGGAGGTGTCGAAGCCAATCTGTTCAATCAGTTTCATGGTCGCGGCAAAGTCGTCTTCAGTTTCGCCGGGGAAGCCAATAATAAAGTCCGACGATATACTGATATCGGGACGTACCGCACGCAGGCGGCGAATTTTAGACTTGTATTCAATGGCGGTATGGCCGCGCTTCATGGCCATCAGTATGCGGTCGGAACCGCTCTGCACGGGCAGGTGCAGGTGGCTGACCAGCTCTGGTACACGGGCATAGGTATCAATCAGCGCATCCGAGAACTCTACCGGGTGCGAGGTGGTGTAGCGAATGCGCTCTATGCCTTCAATATCTGCCACATAGGGTAGTAATTCGGCAAAATCACAGATTGAACCATCCGGCATGTCGCCACGAAAGGCATTTACGTTTTGGCCCAGTAAATTAACTTCGCGGACGCCCTGTGCGGCTAATGCGGCAACTTCCGCTAATACATCGGCCATGGGACGGCTAACTTCTTCGCCTCTGGTGTAGGGAACAACGCAAAAAGTACAGTATTTGGAGCAGCCTTCCATAATGGATACAAATGCACTCACGCCATTGGCTTCTGGAGTGGGTAGGCGATCAAATTTTTCTATCTCGGGAAAACTGATATCTACTACAACTGTTCCGTCAGTTTTGCGGGTCTCCATCATCTCTGGCAGGCGATGTAAGGTTTGGGGGCCAAAAATAACATCGACAAAGGGCGCGCGTTTGGCGATGGCCGCGCCTTCCTGGCTAGCGACACAGCCGCCAACACCAATAATTAGGTCTGGATTATGGTCTTTAAGACGTTTCCAGCGACCCAGTTGATGAAAGACTTTTTCTTGGGCTTTTTCACGGATTGAACAGGTATTGAGCAGAATAACATCGGCATCTTCGGCACTGTCGGTCGGCACCATCTGGTGGCTCTCGCCGAGCAGATCTTGCATGCGCGCAGAGTCGTACTCATTCATCTGGCAGCCATGAGTTACGATATGAAGCTTTTTAACCGGTTTTACTGTCATTTTGCTGGTTATTCTTTGATCAATTGCAAGGGGCTGCATTATAGCTGTGCCCCGCTAATGCGCAACATTTAGCGATGTCATGGAATGTTCTTATGCTATTATCACCACCTTCATTCTTAGCTGATTGTGCAGAGTATTCATGGCAAGCGAACCCATTTACCGAATTACATTTTTTAATCAGGGACAGGTGTACGAGATTTATGCTCGCCACGTGTTCCAGAGCGATCTGTGGGGCTTTATCGAGGTTGAGGAGTTCATGTTTGGTGAGCGCTCACAGATGATTGTTGACCCCGCCGAAGAGAAGTTAAAAAATGAATTTGCCGAGGTCAAACGCAGCTTTATTCCTATGCAGTCGATTATTCGCATTGATGAAGTTGAGAAAGAGGGTACAGGTAAGATTTCTGACGCGCCCGTCGGTGGCAATGTCAGTGCTTTCCCTATGTCTTCCATGATGGGTGGCAAGCCAGTAAAGGACTAATTATCCTCAAATTGCATGTGTTCGAGCACTGATTTTATAATCAATATGCAATTCTTACCGAAACAGTCCTCCTATCATTACTTAACTTGTTCTTGTCGCTTATACTCTACTCAAAAGTGCATTAGTTTACGCACTTGATGCTTGTGGTAGTCGAGCAATATAAATGGCGTCCTGCGGGAAATGTGGGGCCAAAGAGAGGTTGGTAATGTCAGAATTGATGGTAGAGCTTCTACCTTTTGAGTTTGCGCGTACAAACAGGCTGTTATTGCGTGAAGCTGAAGGTGATTTAATACTGGCTCCCGGCGCTCCCGACTGGGCTATTGCTGAAGTTGGCCGCATTACCAATGCTGACGTGCCGGTTGAGCGTGTTGACGATGAAACCTTCGATCAACTCCTTAGCGCCCTGTACAGCGGCCGTCAAAACTCCTCTGAGTCTGTAATGGCCGATATTAAAGACTTTGTTGATATGGAATCTGCCGCTGCAGACCTCGAAGATGCTGGCGATCTACTCGATTCCGAAAATGATGCCCCCATAGTACGACTGCTAAATGCCATTTTAGCTGAGTCCCTGAAAGAAAATGCCTCTGACATCCATATTGAACCCTACGAAAAAGAAGCGCTGGTGCGTTTTCGTCTCGACGGTGTACTCAGTACAGTGCTCTCGCCGTCGGTTCAGATTACGCCCCTGTTAATTTCGCGAATCAAGGTAATGTCGAAGTTGGATATTGCCGAGAAACGCCTCCCCCAAGATGGCCGCATGAGCGTCAAACTGGGTGGCCGCAATATTGATCTTCGTGTTTCTACAATGCCCTCAAGTCATGGCGAGCGTGTGGTCATGCGTTTGCTGGACAAAGATGCCGGTAAACTGCAGGTCGATGATCTGGGTATGCCCCAGTCAACCTCGGCTGAACTGGATGAGTTGATCAAACGTCCCCACGGTATTATTTTGGTCACCGGGCCCACCGGCTCAGGTAAAACCACGACTCTCTATGCGGCACTGCAGCAGATGGATCGGGAAGGCCGTAATATTATGACCGTGGAAGATCCGGTGGAATACGACCTTCCCGGTATTAGCCAAACCCAGATTAATCTCCGTGCGGGCATGACCTTTGCTCGCGGGCTTCGCGCTATTTTGCGTCAGGATCCCGATGTTATTTTAATTGGTGAGATCCGCGATGGGGAAACGGCAGAAATTGCCACCCAAGCCAGTTTGACCGGTCACCTGGTACTCTCGACGTTACACACCAATACCGCCGCCGGTGCTATTACCCGACTTCAGGATCTGGGTGTGGATAGTTTCTTACTGGCCTCAACGGTGCGGGGCATTGTGTCTCAGCGACTATTGCGAAAACTCTGCACTCAGTGTCGTGTCAGTGTTGAGCCCAATGAATTTAATCGCGACCTACTGCAACTCAAAAGCGGCGATAGTATTTATGAAGCTGCTGGCTGCAGCGCCTGTAATAACACCGGCTTTGCTGGCCGACAGGCACTGTTTGAACTGGTCTCTGTGGATGCGCCTCTGCAGACATTGATTCATGAAAACGCCGGTGAAATTGAGCTGGAAAATCTAATTCGCCAGCAGGTGCCAAGTATTCGTCAGGCTGGTTTTGGCTTGGTGCGTCAGGGTACTACTACCATCGAAGAAGTTCTTCGTGTGACTAGTCAGTAGCCATGCCAGCCTTCGACTATTCAGCTTACAACAGTGCGGGCAAGCTCATCAGTGGGGTGATCTCTGCGGACTCTGAGCGCCAGGCGAGAAGATTACTTAAAGAAAAGGAACTGCTGCCCGCAACGTTGGCGACAGTGACCGAGCAGCATACTAATAACAATAGCGACAAGAGGGGTAATAAGAGCGGTAATAAAAGCAGCGGCCGCGGCCGTCGAGAAGCCCGAGTTAATAATTGGGACCTGTCGTTGCTCCTGCAACAGCAAGCCATTTTAATTCAGTCCGGACTGCCCCTCGAAGAAGCACTGCGCATGACCATTGAGCAGGCAGAAACTGATCGTCAACGACGCATGGTTGAAAGCTGGCGCAGTGAAATTACTGAGGGTCGCAGTTTCTCTGAAGCACTTAGACGATCTCCTTACAAAATTCCTGAGAGCATTATTGCTGGTGTCGGAGTAGGCGAAGAGAGCGGCCACCTTCATAAGGTATTGATGCGTCTCGCGGAAGATCTTGAAAGCAATGCAGAAAATCGTAAAACCATTAGTCGGGCGATGATTTATCCGGCCACCTTGATTGCCACCTCTATTATTGTTGTGTCGATAATGATGGTTTGGGTCGTACCGAAAATCACAGCCATCTTTTTAAGTTCCAAACGCGAACTACCCCTAGTGACTCGAATCATTGTCGGCCTCAGTGAATTTACTCAGGCCTATGGTCTGTTTGTACTCGCCCTTATTGTTGCCCTGGTATTTGCTTTTGGTCGGGCCATGCAAAACCCCGCACGCAAAGAACGCTGGCACGAGCTGATGTTGAATATGCCCGGCATGGGTCGCTGGATTCGTATGGCAAATATTTCCGACTGGGCCCGTAGTCTGGGCGTGTTGTTGACCAATGGTGTTCCCGCGCTCGCCGCCCTAACTATTTCTTCAGCAGTGGTAAGTAACTTACATTTGCGACGTAAATTTGAAGCGGTAACCGAGGGAATGCGCCAGGGCAGTAGTTTGCAAAAAGCTCTGGAAGATAGCCAGATTGGCAGTGGGTTTTTGATTCATATGGTTGGCAGTGGTGAGGCCTCCAGTGAGTTAGATAAAATGCTTTTGCGAGTTTCAGAGTATTACTCGGTGCGCTTAAACAATGCAGTCGAAGTTTTTTTAAAACTGGTTAATCCGATTTTAATAATTTTTATGGGCATGATTATTTTGTCCGTCGTGGCGGCAGTAATGCTGCCGATAATGGATATGAACAATATGATCTAATGGGGTGAGGTTGGTTGTTCATTCATGAGGATCGTTATCGGTAATTTATTTTTAAGGTGTTTTTTTATGACTACAAATAATAGGCAAGCGGGTTTTACCCTAATCGAAATAATGGTTGTAGTCGTGGTTATTGCCTTGTTGGGCGCCATGATCGGCCCCACATTATTTAAGAAGGTACAGCAGGCAGAAGAGACCCGCGTCGCGCAGGATATTCGTACGGTTGAGAGTGCACTGAAATTCTATCGCCTCGATAACTACCGTTATCCTTCTCAGGCTCAGGGCCTCAATGTTTTGCTCACGCCCCCAACAGGTAATGGCGCGGCGAAATGGAATGGACCCTATCTGGAATCAATGCCCGCAGATCCCTGGGGCGAACCTTACAGATATGCCAATCCTGGTACCCATGGTAAAGATATTGAGGTGTTCACTTTGGGGGTCGACAATCAGGTGGGCGGTGAAGGTTCCGATAAGGATTGGGGCAATTGGAATATCAGGTAACTGATATTTCATAAGACTATCCATACTTATCCCCAATGAATATTAATCGTCAGCGCGGTTTTACTCTGATTGAAGTGGCTGTTGTGGTGATGATTGTCGCCACGATTTCTGCGATGAGTTTACTGGCGATAAATCAGGCTTTTGATCGGCGCTATTCCAACGAAGCCGAAAAACTTCATATCTGGTTACAGCAACTCGGAGAGCGCTCTGCCCTCGAAGGCGCAGCTTATGGCGTTATGACTGAATGGCTCACGACCAAGGGCCTGGTGACGGAAGAGCCTGAATCCTTTCGGGCAATTCAGTTGCGCGCTGTGGTTTATTATCGAATGCGCTGGGTCGTTGTCACCTCACCCGAACCCTTTATTCTTAGCGACGGCTCTAGCATCGATTGGCTAGTGGACTCGGTTAATGAATCAGAACAACTTTTACCACAAGAGGAAAATCCGGTTAATACAGCGGGCGATGACATTGAGCGCCTCCTGCCAGAGATCGCTTTTCTACCCGATGGCTATATCGAACCCAGTGGTGAAATACGATTAGCTTTTGACTCTTTCGCGGACAGCTATAGTTACCAATGGGACGACAAGACGTCCGCCATGGTGATGGAGCGCTACAGGCAATGAGAATTGGAATGAAGCATGCTCAAGCCAAGGGTTTTACCCTAATCGAAGTCGCTGTCGCTCTGGTCATTTTAAGCTGGGTTCTCGGAAGTGCTATTTTTATGGTGCAGCAGTACGCGGATGAGCGACTGCGACTTCGGGAACGTTTTTTCTCAAGCTCCGTGGCCTGGAATCGCTTAATGGAACGCTATCAGGATTCTCAGGGTTGGATCGCAAAAACCGGCGACAATACTAAACAGCGCAAAGGTGTTGATGACCAAGCCGGGCAGGGCTGGCGCTGGACCATGAATATTGAAGCGGCCATGGGTCAGGACCTGTATCGCTACGAAGTTACTGCGGGTTCAGAAGACAGTGAGCGCAATGCCGCCTCTCTCGCCATGTTTCTAATTGATAAAAACCAATGAATAGCCGTTTCCGCCAACGAGGCTTCACGCTGATCGAAACCGTGGTTTCGCTGCTTTTATTAGCCGTGGTTTCCATGATGTCTTATCAGGCCGTGGAGGTTGTTCTGGGTACCAATGAACGAAGTCGCGGTGATCTTGCTGATGAGATGCAGTTGCAGCGTGCCTGGCAGATTATTGGCCGCGATATTCTCCATCTGCGACCCAGGCTCTATGCCGACGGGCTGGGTTCTATCGAGCCCGCCTATATCACCGACACCAGCGAATTCGGTGTGCGATTTAGCCGGGGGGGTGGGCCCATGGTGCGCTCCAATCCCAGTGGAGTCAGGCGTATTGATTACCGAATTAATGAAGACCAGCAGCTGGTGCGCAGCTCCTGGGCTATTAGTGAATCTCCGCGCCTGAGCGACGGTTCCATACTGGTACTGTTAGACAATGTAGACAGTGTGGTTTTTGAGCAGCTAACCGATGAATTTCTGTACGACCCCAATTGGCCTCCGTTGAATAGAAAAGTGTCCTCCAAGGCGCTGCCAAAAATGATTCGCGTCATTATTGAGCTTGAGTCCGGCACCGAGACCTCCAAGCTGTTTCCGGGGGTGCATTCAGAATGATTGTTAACCCTAGACGCAAAACGATAGTAGCGACCGGCTCTAAGCAGCGCGGCGTTGCCCTGTTGGCCTCATTGATACTAATGTTGGCCGTGGTTATGGCCCTGGCCAATATTTTTTATCGTCATCAAATTGATGTTGCTCAGGCCACTAGCGCTCTCCATGGTGATCAGGCGTTATTGCTGGCCATCAGTGGTGAAAACTGGGCGCGAGATCTGCTCTCAGAGGGATTAGACGATCCGGATGTTGATAGTTTCGACGAAGACTGGGCCCAGGCCATGCCTCTAATGCCCGTTGACGGCGGACAGCTAAGTGGCTGTATTAGCGATTTGCAGGCCAACATTAATCTAAATAATTTCGCCGCTTATGGCGTCCAGACCTTAAAAGACGAAATGGATAGCGAAGTGGTAGGCCATGCCAAGCTATGGATAAATTTACTCCAACTGCTGGAGTTATCCGCGGACCCATCGCGCATCGCGACCATTATCGACTGGGTGGATGAAGATTCTACCCCTATTAATAGCTGGGGTGCCGAACAGGCCGACTACGACAGTATGCAGCCACCTCGGGTGCCCGCTAATTCACGGATCTCAGATGTCAGCGAACTGGCCGCCATTAGTGGCTACGAGGTCTTTGAGGTACAGCGTCTGGCGCCCTGGTTGGCGGCCTTGCCAGTGACCACCAAAATTAATATCAATACCGCCTCCGATGAGGTGCTCACAGCAATGGGCGGTGACTTTGCGGAGCAATTTATGGAAGTGGTGATAGAAGATCGGCCATTTGCCGCTGTCGCCGACTTTCATCAGGCGATTAGCCGCGCATTTCAGTTCAGCCTAGCCGATACCTCCATGCGCTGGCCTGCGAGCCTCGTGGATGTAAAATCAGATTACTTTCAGCTTTATATGGAAGTGAGCCTGGGGGAGGCACGCATCGAAGTAAAAAGTATAATGGACCGCAGAGATCGCGGTGCGCCGGTGATAATCTCCCGGGAAGTGGTGGTGGTTCCCGCGAGTTTGCCGGAACAGAGCCCAGAGAAGCTGTCTGCCGCCGAAGAATTATTTGCCGACGAGGCTCACGAGGGAAGAAATATTAATTATTCCATGGAGACCAACAGAGTGCAGCCAGCATGTTTAATGATGGGAGAGTTCACTCAATGAGCCGCTTAATAGCCCATTCAGCAGACCATATTCACTGCCTTGATAAGCGTCTTATCGTTGATGGCGACCCAAGCCTGTCGGCTGCACAATCAATGAGCCTGTGGGTTCCATCCGAACGTATAGCCGTGCATCTAGTGGACGTTCCTACTGCCCCAGAGCGCAAGTGGGCCGAGCTCATTCCCTGGATGCTAGAAGATAGAATTTTACAGCCAGTCGATGAAATGCATTTTGTGATTGTTGGGCGGGTAGACAACAACCAGCTGCAGATTCTGGCCGTTAGCCAGCAGGACATACAGGACTGGCAACGTGTTGCTCAGAATGCAGGGGTTGCTGCCACTTCAATGATCCCAGATTTTCTGGCCCTACCCTGGGAAGCTGGACGAATTAGTATTGGCTGGCGCGAAGGCGTCTGTCTGGTACGCCATTCTGCACAGGGAGGCTTCGCGGCTAAACCCGCTGCAGCCTGGGCCATAATTGATAGCCTGATCGAGGCCTCAGCCATTGCCCCAAGGTTATCTATTTCGATCCCCGATGCCGATCTTGTGCCAGAGCATCTGAGGGCCGTGGCCGATATCAACGACTCCGTTATTGACTGGCAGTTTGGCGATTTTCCGCCAGCGTCCAACCTACTCACCGGTAAATTTAAATCACAGCCCGCTCGCACTGAGTCCAATACCTGGTTGCCTGTTGTTGGCATAGCCGCCATAACCGCGGTGCTGCTATTTGCCTACCTGCAGATATCGAGCAATCTGTACAGCCAACAGATAGAGATAATGGGAAAGCAGGCGCAAAGTACCTATAGCCGTCTGTTTACAGGGCGTAAACCCGCGCCGATGGAACTGCGAGACGCGGCTGAACTGCAGTTGAGTAAGCTGTTCAAGCAGCAACAGAGTTTGCAGGCAGCGCCTATTGCCACGCTGGTTGCCCTAGAAGGGTTAATGGCAAACTGTGAATGTGATCTTGTTGCTATGACCGCAGACCAAGAGGGGATGCGCCTAGAAATCAGTAGTGCAGGGAATCTAGAAATTCATACCATAGGCGTTCCAGGCTATCAGTTATCCAGTACTCCGGGTAAAAAGGAAGGTGTCATGGTATTAACAGTGGTAGCCAGAGCAGGGGGTGCGGAATGAACAATCGAACCATTCAGCAAGCCTTTGAGAATCTCCAGCCGCGAGAAAAATATTTTGTCGGCGCCGGTGCGGTGTTGGTTGTAATCGCCGCGATTTATTTGGCTTTTTTGCCCCTAAGTGAAAAGCATAGCCAGCTTGCAGGTCAGCACAGCAAGTTACAGGCCGACCTGACCTGGTTTCAGGCGCAAGCATCGACAGTGCCGCGCCTGGTCAATAGCTGTTCTGGTAGAGGGTTAAGCGTAGGCATGGATAGAGATGTAATCACCAAGCTAGTCAAGCACAGTCAGCTACGAGTAGACAATGTCTCGGAAACAGCCAGTGGTATTGCATTGCGGTTTAACGGTTCCGATGCGAATCGAATGGTACGTTTGGCCCATCAGATTACCTGTGAAGGCTTTGCGGTCTTGAGTTTCGAGTTTAGTGCTAAGACTAAAGATTCTAAAACCGTCGGTTCCTCATCAGCCTTAGCAGGCAATTATGTTGGGATGATGGAGGTGCAACGTGTCAACTAAACGCTCAAAAGCCATGACGCCGGTACTGATTGCCCAGCGGGTTGTGATGCTTGCACTGCTGCTGGTCGGCATGTATTTAATCGTACTGACAGTGATACAGTTTACTCAAACTACTGACCCCGAAAAGCCTATGGTCAGGATACCCAGTGCGAAGGTCCTGTATTGGAACTGGTTTCGCGGTACTCCTGCAATAACCGTCAACACTGAGGAGCAACTCGGCCAACTGGAAGATGCAAAAATTAACGCCATCCTCCTCGGCGTGATGATCGCCGGAGATGCTTCCTCTGCAACCCTTAAGTTTAACGGTAAGCCCGAAGCAGTTTATCATAAAGGCGATAACCTAGGGTCAAATACCAGCCTTGTGGAGATTGAACCCTACCGAATTGTGGTGAAAAAAAACGGCATCAACAAACAGGTATTGATGAAAAAGCCAGATGCCATTATGACCAGCGAAGAGAGCTCGTCGAATCAGCCTGCCGAGGAAAACGGTTTTGCTTTGGCCAATATGTTTGGGGCTGTGCCGGTTAATATTGGCGGCAACTCAGGGCTAAAAATGAACAATCTCTCGGATGAGATTAAAATATTGGCAGATATCCAGGAAGGGGACGTTGTGATGCAGGTAGATGGGCTATCTATTCAGAACCTATTGGAAGATCCCACTAAATGGATGAGTTATAGTGGTTCCAGCAGCCTGCCAGTTACCGTTATTCGTCAGGGTCAGGAGGAGATTATCTATGTTAATGCCGCCAGCCTGTCAGCTAAAATGTTACCGAAACTTGGATTAAGCCAATAACATGAAAATTATAATAATGAAGCGTAAAACTATCCTGGCCCGCAGCCTAGTAAATCTAGGCGGCGCTTTAGTGCTGATGTTTGGTCTTATCGCCGACGCCAGCGCAGAAGAACAGGTGCGAATTAACTTCCGCGATGCAGACATTCGCAGTGTTATTGAAAGTGTTGCCGAGATTACCGGAAAATCCTTTGTTCTAGACCCAAGGGTCAAAGGCAAGGTAACCATTATCGCACCGCAGGCGATTGATACCTCATTACTCTATTCAACCGTGTTATCCGCCATTCAGGTACAGGGTTTTCAAGCTGTCGAAGATGGTGCCGTGACCCGGATCGTGCCCTTTAATCAGGCCTTTAGTTTTGCCGGCGGTACTGGCGACAACCAGCTTGAAACTCAGGTATTAAAAATTAAGTATGTTCAGGCAGCCACTTTGGTACCTGTGCTCAAGCCGATGCTAAGTAATGGTGCTCGACTGATGGCCTTTGCCCAGAGTAACTATCTGGTGGTCTCCGATATTCGCAGTAATGTAATTCAGCTTAAGGCGTTAATCAAAGAGATGGATGACCCAGATCACAGCATGGTTGAGGTTATTAATCTGGAATATATATCTGCCGCGGAAGCCGTGCATATTGCTGGTCAGCTCAAGCAGTTACAAAAACAGGATCTCTCTCTGGTTGAAGATGGCCTAAACAATCGCGTTATTGTTAGCGGTCCGGGTATTGCCCGCAAAGCCTTTAAAAATATGCTGTTAGCCCTGGATTTGCCCACCACCAAAAAAGGCGGTGTTGAGGTTATTTATCTAGATTATTCCCGTGCGGCAGAAATAAAACCCATTATTGATGGCATGCTCACGTCGGATGTTTTCTTACGCCTAGCCGGTGAATCTGGCGGCGGTAAAAAATCTAAGGATAGCTACAAAATCGCCATTGACGAGCTCAATAATGCATTAATTATTGCGGCTTCTTCTGCGGTTATTCGTGAAATTAAAAATGTGGTTAGCAAGCTCGATCGCTCGCGACCTCAGGTATTAATTGAAGCGGTCATTGCCGAACTTTCCGAAGACCAGGCTAGAGATATCAGTGCCAATCTTGTTTACACCAGCAAAAACCGCGGCGGTTACCTGACCAATTTTGATGGCTTACTCTCCTCGCTATTAGGCGTCGGTCTAGGCAGCCCCAGTGACGAATCTATCGCTTCAGCCGTCGGCCAGTTACCCAAGTCTACCCTTGGTGTGGTGGGTGATTTTGACAGGAATACCGGCAAAGGCATGGGCCTACTTATTCAGGCGTTAAAGACCGATGGCAGCACCAATATTCTCTCCACACCCTCAGTGGTTACCCTCGACAATGAAGAGGCTACATTGTCAGTCGGCGAAGAAGTGCCCTTTGTGACAGGTAGTTTTTCTAGCATCAATAACAACAGCTCCAACAGCAATCCCTTTACTACCGTCAACCGCGAAGAGGTTGGTGTGATGTTAAAGGTGAAGCCGCAAATTAGTAAGGGCAATGCTGTGCGTCTGGAGATTGAACAGGAATCGTCAAAAGTGAAAAGCGGTGAGCCTGGCTTGCAGACCACCTCAAAAAGTACCATGCAAACCAACGTCATGATTCAAGATGGCGAGTTACTTATTTTGGGTGGTCTTATCGAAGACCAATCGGACAATACCGAGTCTAAGGTACCCTTGTTGGGTGACATCCCCTTGCTGGGTCGGTTATTTAAATCATCCAATAAAAGTGATAGCCAGACGGTATTAATGATGTTTATTCGTCCGACGATTATTCGTACGGCCGAAGATGCCCGCCAGTTATCCAATCGAAAATTTGAACATCTGATCACCCGTGATCTGGACGGTAAGGCCGACGGCCCGCTAAACGAGCGCTTACAAGAATTTATGGAACAGGTAGACATTAAAACGGAAGAGTAAACGGCTTGAGTATTTATCTGCAGCATTTTGGCCTAAAACGAGAGCCATTCTCGATTGTTCCCGACCCTGGGTTTTTGTATCCCAGTAATCATCATCGTCAGGCCGTCGCCCATCTAAAGTACGGCCTTGATCGTGAAGGTGGCTTTATCTTACTCACAGGTGAAGTGGGTACAGGCAAGACCACATTAACGCGCACTATTCTCAAACGCATGCCAGCCCATATCCGTGTGGCCTATGTGCTAAACAGTAAACTTAATGTCACGGATTTACTGGCCAGTATCTGTGATGAATTAGCCATAGAACTGCCCAGTGATCTCGCCGAAACCCGCGGACTATCGTTTTCTAAAATCTGTATTGATGCCCTTAATAAAGATTTACTTAAGGCCCATGCCGAGGGTAAAAAGACATTAATTGTTATTGAAGAGGCACAGAACCTAAGCCCCGATATTTTAGAAACTCTACGCCTGCTCAGTAATCTGGAAACCAATACCCATAAGCTTTTACATATTTTATTAGTCGGCCAGCCCGAGCTGTTAGATACCCTAGCCCAGAAAGAATTACGTCAGCTCAACCAGCGTGTGGTCTCTAGATTCCATCTGTTACCTCTGGATAAAGACGATGTTGCCAATTATGTAAACCATCGTCTCCATCGGGCAGGGGCCAAGGGTGCCCTGTTTGATCGTGCCTGCATCGCGGTGTTATTTCGTTTGACCGGCGGTGTCCCCAGATTGATAAACTTAGTCTGTCAGCACAGTCTGTTAGCGACCTATTCCACCGGCGCAAGAATTGTATCACCGACGCTAGTTAAAGAGGCCGCAGTCGAAATTCTAGGGGCTCGAAACGCGACTAATGACAGTAACAAACCGTTTATTATTTTGATGGCATTGTTGGTATTGAGTGCGGCACTGATGATTGGTTATGGTAAGCAGGCGGAGGTTGTTGAACCATCCGTAATGGCTGTGGAGCCTTCAGCCAATAGAGAGCCTTTAGCTAGTAAACAGCCTTCAGCTAGTAAACAGCCTTCAGCCAACAGAAAGCCTTCAGCCAGTAGACAGCCATCAGCGGACGTAAACCCCATAGCGAATGTAGAGCCTGCAGCTGCTCCAAAGCCAGCAGTAAGTCCCTTCACTAGTCTATTTAAGCTGTGGTCAGTGGATGCCTCGGAGATCTACTCCGAAGAGGAATTCGCTGCCCAAGCTATTGATAACCGATTACGTGCCGAAAAACTTATCTCAGCTCAGCTCAAGGATCTAGAGAAAATTAATCGCCCTGGTATTGTTTGGATAAAACAGTCGATTGATAAGGCTACTCTAAAAGGCTACCTGCTAACGGGTTTAGATTCCACGAGCGTATCTCTTAATGATACCCGCGGAGAAACTACTCTACCCAGACAGCAGTTTCTCGAGAGCTGGTCGGGAAGCTATCTGTACCTTTGGCAGCCGCCAAAAAACTTTAATGTACTTCAGGTGGGTGTTCGCAATCCTCAGGCAGTAAGCTGGCTACAGGATCGTCTGGCCATCGTCGATCAACGCTCAGAGCGCATTATTACCGGTGGCCGCTACACCGGAGCCATTGCGGAAAAGGTTGTTAACTTTCAGGCTCAGCAGGGCCTAAAGGCGGACGGCGTTGTGGGGCGAGAAACAATAATCCGTCTCAATCAATTAGCCAACTTGCAGATTCCTCGGCTTATTCGCGAGGGTCTGTAATGTCATATATTCTTGATGCATTAAAAAAGGCCGAACGTGACAGATTACGCGAGGATCCCAAAGAACTGGATGATTTTGCCAGTTCTAACTGGGATCCCTACCAGCAGAAAACCGAATCCAGCAGCGTCAAATATCTTGCATTAGTTATTGGCTTTTTAGCGTTGTTGCTCGCTTTGGTTATTTATTCGGGATCGTTAAATCAGGCGCCGACTGAAGCTTTATTAAAAGACAGGCCAGTTGTTGAGCAGACTTTGATGGACGCTAAAGTTTTAGCAGAAGAGGCTTTGCCAGCAACGGTAAGCGCGGGTTTAATAGCTGATATGCCTAATCAGGTGCCAGCAGAATCAGTGGCCCGCCCTCGACAGCCACTACCTAAGCTGACAGTCTCCGGGCAGATGTACCTTGCCGAAGGCTCCCCGTCCAACCGTCTATTTGCCGGTCAGCGGACCTTCAGAGTGGGGGATAAGCTAGATCAACACTGGACATTAGTGGCGATTAATTTGCAGAACTTTGATATTCGATCCGGCGATCAAACCGCGACATTACCTTACCGCTAGTCCGAAAAAACCTGCAGAGCAGAATCTTTACCACGGTTAAAACGTTTAACCCGACGATACGGAAATACATCTACCACATAGCCGCTGCGTATCTGGTCCTGCAGATCGGTCCAGAAGCTGACCTCATAGAGATCGCTGTGCATTTCTTCAAACATCTTGCGCGCTTTGATATTGCCAGAGAAAAACAGTCGAAACTCTTCAGGAAAAATATCCTCAGGACCCACGGTGTACCAAGGCCCTGACTGCATCTCTTCCTGTTCATTTTTGGGAAGAGGAATCGAGCGAAAATTACAGTCAGTTAATGTAGCAATTTCATCATAGTCATAAAACACCACACGACCATGTCGAGTCACACCAAAGTTTTTGAGCGGCATGTCGCCAGGGAAAATATTGGCAGCAGCTAACTGCTTAATGCAGTTGCCATATTCTTCCATCGCACTGCGAATTTCTTCATCGCTAACTCGCTCCAAGTAAATATTCAGCGGCGTCATATAGCGTTCGGTGTACAGATGTTTAATGATTATCTTATCACCGCGAATCTCAATCTGAGAAGCGGCTACTTTTTGTAATTCTTCAATCAACTCGTCAGAAAAACGATCGATTGGGAATGTTAGATTATCAAATTCTTGAGTATCTGCCATGCGGCCAATGCGATCATGACGTGACACTAGGCGGTATTTTTCGCGCACAATCTGATGGGTCACTTCTTTTGGCGGGGCAAATTTATCTTTAATAATTTTAAAAACAATATTGTAGGAGGGCAGCATAAATACCGTCATCACCATGCCCTTAATACCCGGCGCTATAATAAACTCATCGTCTGAATTATTTAAATGACCGACTAGCTGGCGGAAAAATTCTGTTTTTGCATGTTTAGGAAAACCCAGAGAATTATAGATCTCATAGTCGAGCTTTCTTGGCATCAGCTTTTTAAGAAAGTGGGAATACTGGTAGGGCAGCGGTGCATCGACCATGAAGTGATTGCGGGTGAAACTAAACAGTACGCTAAGATCATCGGCATTAAACATGGCCGTATCTACGTATAGCTGACCTTCTTCGGTATTTAGAAACACCAGTGCTAGAGGGAATCTTTGATCCCCCGCGATTACACGACCTACCATGTAGGCGGCCTTGCCACGATAAAACGTGGATTCTAATAGATCGAATTTTATTTCAGAATGTGGCCCTTTAAGCTGCGGAACTACTTCCTGGTTAAACACTTCCATAATGCAGTCGAGATCTAGTTCAATATCTTCACCGGGCAGTGAAAATTCAGACTCTTTAAGAATGCGATAAAACGTATCTCTAAACCCTTCACCTTCGTAGCGGACAAAAATACTGTATTCGGCAGCTGGGGCTTCAATTAACTGGGATGAAAGAACATAGATAATGTCGTCATCAATCTTGTCATGATCATGAATATCACTGAATACCGAGTTAAAAAATGTCTCGGCAATTTCAAAATTTGGAAAGTTAAATACAAGCTGGGTATAAGCGATCTTTGCTTCTCGCCAGAGTTCTAAATTGGCAATGTCTTTGTTGGTTACCATGCCCAGATACTGAACCGTTTGCGCGACCTTAAGCTTGTAGAGCTCAAGACGATCCACGTTGGCCTGCTGAACACCATGCCAGTCAGCTTTCTCAAACCGTGCCTTGGCACTAAGTGTTGAGTTGAGGTAGTCGGCGAAGTAACTGCGGAAACCATTGAGAATGGTTTTGGCCATGCGCCGGGCTGTGGAGTTATGTATCAGTGGTTGCATTGCCATGAGAGACTTAGCCTAAAAGCTTTTTGAGGTTATCCAGCTGCTGCTGATTATGTTCTTTACTAGCTGGTACGGCAGAGGTTTCTGGCAATGCTTGGGGAGGTTCGATGACGAATTGCTCACCGCGTAATACCCGCTCACAGTACTGCTGATAGACCTCGGTAAAGGCGCCAAAGGCTTTGGACTCAATAGTATTGCCCAGAAAATGCCAGCCACAGTCACGGCCTGATAAATAGACAGCCGGATGGGACCAGCGCTGTTCTGCTTTAGGGCTGGGTTTATTACAGACTTCTTGATAGGCCTTACGCGGGGTTGGCAGGCCAGCGGGCATTCCCACCGCACGGCAGGCATTGAGCATTTTATGGAGGGTAGGCAGATATTCGCTCTCGGCGATTATCTTCTCGGCGGCTTTAAGAATAGTCTGTGGGGTAAAGTCACTGACCTTACTTAGCCAAAGCTTCTTGGCCAGATTTTCGGATCTAGTGTTGTCGCCAAAGGCGCTGAAATACTGGTTGTGATAATTCACCTGAAACAGCGCAAAGATCTGATTAATAGCATCAATCAGCTGCGGATTAGCAGGGGCAGATTTAGGATGCCCAGCTTCGGTCGGAGAGAGCATCGATGATGTTGCGATCTCGGATGCGACCTTTTGAATTAGATCCTTGCTGTTTGCCATCTGTTCCACTCGCTGACTGAGGTTGATTATGTCGTGCCCACTGGCGTTTTACGTACTGCAAAAACTTAGTGCTCCACGAGGCCTGGGGCGTGCCATTTTCTTGCCAGTACAGCACAAACTCAGGGATTGTCTGTTGGGCAAATTGGCGATCAATATTGGCCATCTGCAGCACATCATACACAGATTCTTTGGGTTGCCATTGCGCTGGCATGGAACGGGGCATTGAGTCCTGCTCCATCATGCCAGTGTAAAACTGCCATTGGCGACGCACATGCTGAATAAACTTGGAGTTCCAGGTGCTGGAGACATCCCCCCGATCCCGCCAGTAAAGAATAAATTCTGGCACTGCATCATCGACAAAGTTAGGGTTAATGCCCCCTTTGACGATAAGCAGATCAAGCGCATCCTGGGATGGCTGCCACTCGCCAGTCACCGAGACTTCGCGGCTGCGGCGATGGCTGGTAGATTCAGCTTGCTGCCACTGACGCCAAACCTCTTTAATATATTTAGATTCCCAGCTGTGGCGGGGCACATTGCGTTCACGCCAATAGGCCACAAACTGCGGTATCTGCTGCTGAGCAAACTCTTTGGTCACCCCTAGCTGCGCTAGCTGACGCACTGCATCCTGACTGGGCTGCCAGCTGCCACCAATAGTTTTTGCGGAATGGGGGATATTGCTTTGCACGGTTGCCTGATGGCTGGGACTAGACTCTCCATAGTTAGTCACTGGGGAGTTAGTGCGGGGAGCGGCCTGCTGGCTGGCGCTATTTTTATGCTCATTAAAGGCAAAGCGAAAATCCAATTGCGCCGAAAATGGCCCGCCACCCATTAACAACAGACCCTTCTCATGCAAGCTGGCCGACAGCCTGCGAATATCGTCTTCATGCCAAAATGGGGTGAGGGTCAATAACTTGGTACCAGAAACGGTTACCCAGTCAAAACCACTGCTCTGTACCGGACTTCCATGGGTCAGGCATTCCTGCAAAACTTGCAGCAATACAGTCTCCTCCAGGCCGATTGTGGCAGCCAGGGTGGGGGAGATAACAATTGATTTTTCGGGTATTAAAGACATGGCAATACTTTATCAGAAAGCTAACTGATGAACGAGGTTAAGATTTATTTGGGGTGGTTTTTAGAATGTAAGTTACGAGTATGTAGGGGAATAAAGGAACATTTAATGTGCTTCAGCCACCACTGATGCAACGAGATGGCTTGCCCTGTCCTAAAATGCTAAAAGTGTTGGCTCTCGTTGCCATGGGCTAACATCGCCAAAGGGAACATTATTTATGTCTGGAAAATATCAACTTATCCGTAATGGCGCAGCAATCGTTGCTGGGTTGAGTCCAGAGGGAACCAGCGTTTCGCGACGACGGATTAGGCATGATTAATGAGGCGCAGGCAATTTCATGACATTTCGATACGACAACAGGGTGGCAATAGTCACTGGAGCGGGTAATGGTCTAGGGCGCTCCCACGCGCTGGGGCTCGCAGCCCGTGGCGCTAAGGTAGTAGTCAATGATCTTGGCGGCGCAGTTGATGGCAGCGGCAGCCAGTTAAGCGCGGCGGAATCCGTGGTTGAAGAGATTCGCGCAGCTGGAGGAGAGGCTATTGCCAATGGCGCAAATGTGACTCAGCCCGATGAGGTTGAGGCCATGGTGCAGTCCGCCATAGACAAATGGGGCCGCGTGGATATCTTGGTCAACAACGCCGGTATTCTGCGTGATAAGTCCTTTTCAAAAATGAGCCTGGATGACTTTCGGCTAGTCCTGGATGTGCATCTTATGGGTGCTGCCATATGCTCCAAGGCGGTGTGGGATCTGATGAAAGAGCAGCAGTACGGTCGTATTGTTATGACCAGCTCCTCTTCCGGTATTTACGGCAACTTTGGGCAGTCGAATTATGGCGCCGCCAAGATGGGTGTCGTGGGACTGATGAACGTGCTGCATTTGGAAGGCGCCAAGTACGGCATTCGCGTCAATGCCCTGTCGCCCACAGCTGCGACAAGGATGACCGAGGGTTTGATCGAGCCGGAAGCACTTGAGTTAATGACTGTCGAGAGTGTCACAGCAGGCTTGCTGTATCTTGTGGGTGATGAAGCACCTGCGCGGTTGGTACTCTGTGCTGGTGCCGGTGGTTATGCGGCGACGCGGATCTATGAAACCGATGGTATTTGCCTGTCGCCAGAGGAGCAGACGCCGGAAAATATTGCCCTTAATATAGAGCATATTCTGGATACCTCCAGACAGACCATGCTGCAGCAGGGCGCGGACCAAACTATCAAGTTTATTGCCCGAGCAGTCCAAATGCGCGGCACTGCGGCTAGCTAGATAAAAAGCCCTTAGCGAGATGGGACGTTCTGATAGCAGTATTTTCTATACGCTTAAGCATAATATTAGTTACTTAGGCTATACTAAAAATGCGACCGACTGAGTCGCTACTTTAATTAGATCGGCACTTTGCATGGGCAAGCCGACACATGTTTTAAGCTGTGGTTAGCCTTAAATAGGCAATCGGAGTCATAGGAGCGAGACCCGCGCAATGAGACCTACTCAGCCTAATCTTCATTCCCCTATCTCTGATCTCAGCCGTCATCGGCTGGGCGCTTATTATATTCGCGGTTATCTGCAAGGCGCTCTTCAGCAGGGTTTCGATCCAAAAGATATTCTGACCATTGCCAATATACCGCCCTCTGCCTATGAAGATCCCACAGCCTCTATTAACGGCGAGCAACTACAGCGCTTGATTCTCAAAATTAGGGAGACCATGAACGACCATTACATGGGCTTTTTGCAGGTCCCCGGCAAGTTGGCCATGGACTCCGAGGCTGGCAAGGCCGCGGTAAAGGGTGAAACCTTGGGGCAGAGTTTGCGTGGTTTATTTGCCTTTATTAATGCAGTACGCAGTGACGAGGCGAGAACTCTGGTGGTCGATGATGACAGCAATGAATGCTCGATGAACTTTTGTTTTAGTGGATTTAATCAAGGTGTCGATGCCCATTTAGCCTACTGGTATAGGCTCTATTGGGGCTACAAGTTCTACTGTTGGCTGATTGGCGAACGCATTCAGCTAACTCAGGTGTGCTTTACCGGGCCAAAGCCACAAGACTGCATTGCCTATGAAGCGGTATTTGACTGTGCCATCGCCTTCGATCAGCCGGAGAATAAACTCTGTCTGGATGCGAAGTATCTGGTCAAGCCGGTGTTTCGCAATGAAACCGATCTGCTCAACGATTCTTTTCCGCTGATGTACCCCAATGCCAGCTGGTTTGCTATTCCGGGGAAGGATGTAAATATCTCCAGCCAGGTGGAGCACATACTTATTGAACTGCTTAAAGAAGGCATGATTGCGCCCTCGATCGATGTGGTGGCGGGTCTTTTGGCGGTGAGTTCAAGGACATTAACTCGCCGACTGAGCAAAGAGGGGAAATCCTTCCAAAAAATAAAGTCTAAGGTGCGCTGTGATATCGCCCAAGACTTACTGATCAACAGCGATATCTCCTTGACGGTTATTGCCGAGAAAATTGGCTTTTCTGAGCCTGGGGATTTCACCCGCGCTTTTTTGGGCTGGACCGGGCAGACCCCCTCATTATTTCGCGCCCAGCCGCTCTCATAAGCCTGTCGTGAAATGCTAAATCAATTGGCTCCAATTAACATGGTCTTAGCCAGTAAATCATTTACTCTCTGTAGCAAAGCTAAAACCGAGCCTCCGGGTCTAATATTGCATATCGTCTGTGATATTGGATGGATCGATTTGAAGAGAGGCACTACCCCAAAAAGGTAATATCCCAATGAATCAAACTGAAACCCTCGCTGCTCCGGATACAGATACATTGCCTGATGGGCAAGCTGATATTGCAGCGATAAAGGCCTATGAAAGCAAAGCCTATAGATATTATGTATTGGCCATACTTACAGTGGTTTACGCCTTCAACTTTATCGATCGACAACTGCTGGTTATTTTACAGGAGCCAATTAAGGCCGAATTGGGATTTTCCGATACCCAGCTCGGGTTGCTAACCGGTTTTGCCTTTGTGGTCTTCTATGTGATCTGTGGTATTCCCATAGCCCGTTGGGCCGATCGGGCTAATCGTCGCAGTATTATTGCCACAGCACTGGCGGCATGGAGTGTTATGACGGCACTCAGTGGCATGGCGCAAAACTACACTCAGATGGTGCTAGCGCGGATTGGCGTAGGCATTGGTGAAGCTGGCGGCAGTCCTCCGTCCCACTCGATGATTTCAGATATGTTCCCGCCCAATAAGCGGGCCACGGCACTGGCTATTTATGGCTCAGGTGTCTATCTCGGTATATTGGCGGGCTATGTTATCGGCGGCTGGTTGAGTGAGTCCTTAGGTTGGCGAGCCACTTTTTTGGTAGTAGGCCTGCCCGGTGTGCTACTGGCAATTTTGGTGCGCCTAACGATTAAGGAACCACCCCGAGGATTTTCCCAAGGTGTTGCGGCTGCTGATGGGCCGCCTATGTCCTCGATTAAAGAGGTGCTGTTTGTTTTGTGGTCGCGTCCGACCTTTAGGCATCTGTGTTTTGCCGCTGGCGCTCAGGGCTTTGTTGGCTATGGTCTATCCAACTGGATGCCGTCTTATTACTTGCGAACATTTGATATAAGCCTGCCTGAATTAGGTACTTGGCTTGGTTTGGTGACCGGGTTTGCCGGTATTGTTGGCGCCTTGCTCGGCGGCTATCTGGTGGATCGCCTTGGTGAAAGGGACCTGCGTTGGAGACTGTGGCTGCCGGCCTTAGCCCTGTGCCTTTCATTGCCTGTTATCTTTGCCGCGCTCAGTAGTCAAAATATCTATACGTCTCTTCTGCTATACGGTCTGCCCATCGCCTTAATTGCGGTCTATGTGGGGCCTGTTCTGGCAACTACCCATAATTTGGTCGGTATGCGCATGCGCGCGCTAAGTTCGGCAATTTTGTTTCTGATCATCAATATGATTGGCCTTGGGTTGGGGCCTCTGGCCGTGGGTTTTCTGAGTGATCAATTAGCCCCCCATGCCGGTGACGGCGCTTTGAGATTGGCCATTCTAATGGTGGTATCTGTGGGCACAGTCTGGTCCTGCATTCACTATGTTCTGGCTGCTCGCACCCTCAGTGAAGACCTTTCCAATGCGCCGGATTAGGGTTTAGTAAATGTCATTATTTGCTAATCATATTGTCTCCCTTTGCCCTGTGCCCCAAGGGTTTAATGTCCCACACTTTTAGTCTTTGTTGCACAGAGCTTAACGTCGTCTTCTTGACGATGCTGAGCCGCCGTTGAGTAGCGAATACAAAGTACTAACTAGCAAACATTTGTAGATAACCAATTTAGTGGGAAGGGCATGACAGGTACAAAACCAACAGAGATAGTGAAGCAGTTTATTCGCGCTTACCCATCAGACCCTGAATATCTCCGCACTCTGTCAGATATTGAGCAATTAGAAAAAATCCCTCAACATCAGCGCTTTATATGCAATTCGCCCAATGAAGCGCTGTCGTTAACGGCAAAAATACTGGGATCTTCAACGGCAGTAACTTTTCTAACCACAGGTTCACTCGCCGATAAACCCCAGCGATGGACCTACAGTCAATACCAAGAAGAAGTTATAGCGGCGGCGAATCTATTTCATTCTCTAGGTCTGCAAGCGGGCCAGTCCGTGGCCTTTTTACTACCCAATACACCAGAGATGCTCTTCGGTCTTTGGGCTGCGCAGGCAGTTGGTATAGCGGCCCCAATCAATTATCTATTAAGGCCGGAGCAGATTGCCGAAATAGCCAGGGAAGCGGATGCGCACATTATCGTTACCCTGGGGCGGGACCATCCGGATGGTGGGGATCTACTGGATAAAGCGCTGGAGGCAATGCGTCGAGTTTCCTCGATCCAACATATTATTACAGTTGGTGCTACCGACCTCGAGTATCAGGACGGCTGTACCGATTGGAATCAGGGTATATCTCAGCAGCGTCGCGATGGTTTTATATTTGATCGCTTGCTTGAGGGGACTGAAGTTGCTTCCTATTTCCATACGGGAGGCACCACCGGGATACCCAAACTAGCCCAGCAGACCCATAGAGCTGAGGTGATCAATGTCTGTCAGATGTTACTCACGGGTCATGGTCAGGTGAGAGTTGATGCCCCCGAAGGCGCCTCGTCGACGAACCTCTGTGGCCTGCCGCTGTTTCATGTCAATGCCCCTTTTGTCTCAGCACTATCCAGTATTATGTCTGGGGGTGAACTTATCTTAGCGGGCCCTCAGGGTTTTAGATCAAAGCAGTTAATAAAAGATTTTTGGGGATTGATTGAGCGCTATAAAGTAACCAATTTTTTTGCCGTGCCTACAGTCTATGGGGCGCTGATGGATCAGAATTCAAAAGACCACGACATAAGCAGCTTAATCAGCGGGAGCTGCGGGGCTGCGCCCATACCAGTCAGTTTATTGCGCGACTTCTACGCGCGTAGTGGCGCGACTATTTTGGAGGGCTATGGCATGACCGAGACCAATTGCTCAGCGGCATCCCAGTACAGCAATGCCGAGCATCATGTGGGCTCTGTCGGTATGCGCATTCCCTATCATCAGATACGCACCGTGATATTAGATGGCCAGCAAAAGGTAGTCCGCGACTGTGCAATAAATGAAATTGGCGTGCTGTTACACAATGGTCCCAACGTAATTCCCGGCTACAAACAAGAATCGGCAAATAAGGACATCTGGCCAGAAAGTGGCTGGCTAAACAGTGGTGATATGGGGCGAATCGATGCCCAGGGCAATCTGTGGATTACCGGACGAGCTAAGGATTTGATTATCAGGGGCGGGCACAATATAGACCCCTCGATTACCGAAGACGCCCTAACCTGTCATCCTGAGGTGGAAATGGCCGCCGCGGTGGGTAAGCCCGATGGTTATGCGGGGGAGCTGCCTGTCGCCTATGTAAAACTCTATGCCGGGGCGACGGTGACTGCTCCAGAGCTGATTAAATTCTCCCGTGAACGGGCAGTAGAACGCGCAGGTGCCGCGGTTGACGTCTTTATTGTGGATGAGCTACCTAAAACCGCGGTGGGTAAAATCTTTAAACCCAGTTTGCGCAAAGATGCTATTGCTCGGGCTTACGTAGAGATTGCTGCAGCCGCATGGCCAGAGGGGCAGATAACCGCAGAGGTTATTGATGACAAGTCTTATGGCTTAAAAGTGATTCTAACCGCGGTCTCGATTATCCCGGCACAAACCGCCAGCAGTCGAGCTGATAGCGGTCACATTCGTCAGGCTATGGCGCCAGGTTTGAATGCACTTGCCTATGTTTGGGAACTCAACTAAAGCGCGGCCTTATTGGTAACGTCCGAAGGCATGCTTCAATATTTCATAATTTAAATAATGGGCGCGGGAGGATAGCCGCGCACTGGGTGCAATATATTCAAAGGCATGGGTGCCTCCGGGAAAGATATGCAATTCAGCGCCCACCTGTGCCGCCATCAAACGTCGTGCATACTCTATATCTTCATCTCTAAATAGATCCAATGAACCAACCGAAATATACGCCGGTGGCAGATTGGAGAGGTCGTCAATTCTGGCGGGGACCGCGTAGTGATGACGCTCCTGCTGATAGGTTCCATCCAGATACGCTTGCCAACCTTTATGGTTACTGTCTCTGTCCCAGGCGATACCGTTGAGCTCTAGGTGAGTGGAGGGCTCATGATTGCGGTCGTCGAGCATAGGGCACATAAGCAGCTGATACTGTATTGGGTAAGCGCCGCGATCGCGGGCCATTAGGGCCAGTCCGGCGGCCAGTCCAGCGCCGGCACTGATTCCTCCAACCGCAACCTTTGTAGCATCAACTCCGAGCTCAACGCTGCTGGCAAATATCCATGCCAGGGCTTGATAGCAATCGTCTAGGGGAGCAGGGTAGGGGTGTTCCGGTGCTAGCCGGTACTCAACAGCAATGACAATGCAGTCCACCTCATGGACAAAGCGCTCCATGGCCGCCACTTCAAAGTCGATAGAACCCAGTACATAGCCGCCACCATGAATCCACAGCAATGCGGGTAATGGTCTGTCGGTCTTGGCGGGTTTATAGACCCTGACGCGCAAGTCTGGATTATCCCCCGCTTCAGATATTTGATGATCTACAAATAGCACATGATCCATGGTCGATAAATGAGCGTTTTGTTTCTCGGCGAAGGCCTGCCTTCTTACCCGAGTGTTGGCTAGATCTTTCCAAATATCAAAATCGGGAATTTTTTCTAACACCACTAATAGCTCAGGATCTATCTGTTTTTTTACCACCGCTCAGCCCCCTAATTTATTGTTTTCAGCCCTCAGCATAGGGTTGATCTTGGCTAATTAGAAGTGAATTCTGCATTAATCCTTATACGAATAAACTGATTTCCGGTATTCTCCCGAGACGAAATTGTCGTGCCTCTAGCGTAAGTCATAGCTCTCTTCATTTTGGCTTGAAATGCCAAATGGCTTGTCTTCAATAGCCATTCCGGACAGGTATTTACCATGGTTTACTACCTTATGCCCGATTTTCGGGCGTCCATAAAAGCAAAATAGCAGGCTAAGTCCATTGGAATTATGCCAAAACAAAAAGGAAGAGAGGGGAAATTATGAATTATAAAATAAAGATGCTCGCAGTAGCTGTAGGCTGCGTGACGGCGATATCAGCCGCACAGGCACAGCAATCAAATACTCAGAGTTCAGAGTGGCTAGTGGAAGAAATACTGGTCACAGCAACAAAGCGTGCGCAGTCCGTACAGGATGTTCCTATTGCGATTACCGCGATTACAGCTGGCGATATTATCGCCAGCGGATCGCAGAGTATGCAGGATGTTGCATCTCTAGTACCCAACTTCGAATTCCCAACTAGCCGTGGCCCGGGCGAAGCGGATATTGCTATTCGCGGAATCTCTTCGAATATTCCGTTCTTTTCTCCTGGTTTCGATTCAGGCTTTGGTGTCTATCTGGATGGCGTTTACTTGGGTCGTCAGGATGCGGCCAACGCTGATCTGGGTGAAGTTGAGCGCTTAGAAGTATTGCGAGGCCCACAGGGCACGCTATTTGGGAAAAACACTATTGCTGGTGCGGTGAATATTGTCACCAAAAAGCCTAGCGAAGAATTTGAGGGAAACCTCAAAGCGGATCTGGGTAATTACGATTACCGCCGCGCCCGCGCTATGGTCAATGTGCCGCTTATTGAAAATACCCTGTCTGCACGTTTCTCGGCAACCACCGCAAGCAGAGGTGGATATGTCACCAATTTGTTTAATAATGACGATGACTATGGCTCTTACGACAAGTGGGGTGCCAGAGCGAATATCGCTTATACACCTTCAGACACAAGTCGCTTCTATCTCAGTTTTGACGCCTCGGATTATGAAGACAAAAGATACATCCTTGAGAACTTAGAAAATGCCGGAGCGGAAGTTTCCTCAGATGATAAAAAGTATACAATCTATTTAAATGGTGTAGATGAAGCAGGCACAAGTGGATTTGGAACTTCATTAACCTATGAACAGGACTTTGCCAACGGTTACACACTAACCTCACTGACCGGTTTCAGAGATAACTCCGCCGACAGTGTCTGGGACGATGATCTACGACCTGTTGTGGGCTTCGATAGAGTTGACAGCATGGATCAAACCCAATTCACCCAAGAACTTCGCATTGCTTCTCCGGCGGATGGTCAGTTCGATTATGTTGCTGGGCTGTATTATTTTGACTATGAAAATGATTATGACTACGAGGCCTATGTAGGCGTTGATTGGTTTGGACTGCCGGGCTCGGTGCTGTTTGATCATCACCTCGAGAGCGAGAGCTACGCAGCGTTTGTCCACTCCAATTATCGCTTTAATGATCAGTGGTCTATGTATGCTGGCGCGCGTTATACCGATGAGACAAAATCCTTTGGCAAATCAGCGACTGGCATTGAGCCTGCCTTCGGATACATCAGTGGCATTCTGGGTAATATTGAGGGCCAATATCCTGACCTCGAGGATATCAATAATGAAAATGTATCCTGGACTGCAGGGCTTAAATTTGCCGCCAGCGATGATCTAATGCTTTATGCCGGCATAGCTACAGGCTTCAAATCTGGCGGCTTTAATGTTGCGGTTGAAAAACTTTCAGAGTTAGACACTAACTTAACTGTTGATCCAGAAGAGACCACCAGTTACGAGTTGGGTATGAAGTCGAGCTGGATGGACAATCGCTTGGTTGCCAATGTATCACTTTTCTATATTGACTATACCGACCTGCAGGTGCAGTCATGGGATCCAACACTTGGCACCGGTGGTCTATCAATTTGGTCTAATGCCGCGAAGGTTGAATCCAAAGGTCTTGAACTGGAAACTGTATTTCATGCCACGGAAAATTTGAAAATTTCCGCTGCCCTAGGTTATACAGATGCAACCTATAAGGACTTCACCGGTGTTGCGCTGCCGCGAGGTAACGATTCTTTCGGTGACGACAATGATGGTGTAATCGATGCCAAAACTGATGCTTCCGGAAATCGTGTTCCCATAGCACCTGAGCTAAACCTGACTGTGGTTGCTGATCATCGATATCTTCTGGACGGCGGCAAGGCGCTGGTTACCCGTATTGAATACACTCATAAAGGTGATCGATACTCAGACCAAGGCAGTGCTAATACCCCGGATGATTTATTACCGTCTTTTAATATGATGAACCTTCGCCTTGGCTACCGTCCTGGAAATGCCGATTGGTCAATTGACTTGTGGGTTCGCAATCTCACTGATACACAAAAAGCAGAAGAGAGCCGTTACTTTAACTTCGTTGGTAAGCGTTTAGCCAAGCGCTATATGGAGCCAAGAACTTATGGTCTGTCTGTGAACTATGATTTCTAATTTTGAGTTTATCGCTTTGGCTAAAGAGCAGGGACTTCGGTCCCTGTTTTTTGTTTCAGCCTATTTATTAATATCTATTTCACCAAGACTAAAAAATTACCTAATGTTGAAAAATTCTTGATTTAAAAACGTAAAGTATTACACCGCCCAACCACCACTCACCGGAAACACCTGCCCGACAAAACAGTCGGCTGCATCGGAGCATAGATAGGCCGCAAACTGCGCATCTTCCTGCAGAGACACCAGTCGTCCCAATGGAACCTCGCGCTTTATCCGTTCCTGAAACGCAGGGTTGGCTTTGGTCTCCTCGGGGAAATAAGTCGGGTTGTCGACAAAGTTCTGGGCGATGGCATTAATCTGAATACCCTGGGGCGCCATTTCTACACCCATAGCCTGAACATAGGAAAGCTGGGCTCCCCGTGCGGCACTATAGGTGGATGCACGCTTCATACCGCGCAGAGCAGAGGCGCTTCCCATCACCAGAATTTTCCCTGACTGACGTTCGATCATCTGTGGGAGTACGGCGGTGCATAGCCGTGGCAAGGGATCTACAACGGCGCCAAAAGTTGCCGACCACTCGTCGTCTCCCACTAGTTCACCCTTGGTAAAGGGGGCGGGGATTGCCAGATTAATCACCAGTACATCAATATGCCCGGCGTCCTGAATAATCTGCCCGGGTAATGCTGGGTCTGTGAGTAATTGATTGTCGGCAATGACCTCGGCTCCCATCTCAGTAAACACCTGACAGAGGGTAGGGCCCATAAAGGTATCGGCCTGGGTGACAAAAATGCGTTTTCCGCTAAGGCTAGTCGTCATAGGGTTTTACTCTCATTGCTCTTGCTGGAGTTGTCATAAATGGCGGCGAGATTATTTAGGGCCGTGCCCGTCACTCGGTTAACTGTCCAGTCATCCATAGGCTCGGCACCCAGGGACTGATAAAAATCTTTCGCAGGCTGGTTCCAATCTAGCACCCACCACTCCAGCCTGCCACAGTTTCTCTCCAGCGCCAGGGCACCCAGATAACCGAGCAATATTTTGCCAAAGCCTTTGCCGCGCATCTCGGGTTGAATATAAAGGTCTTCCAAATACAGACCCGGGCGGCCTAAAAAAGTAGAGAAATTATGGAAGAACAGGGCAAAGCCGACAGGTTCGCCCTGATACTCGGCGATCACTACCTCGGCATGCTGCTTTTCGCCGAACAGGGACTCTTCTAAGGTCGGCACATCGGCGACTACCTCATGGAGTAACTTTTCATAGTCGGCGAGCTCTTTGATAAAACGCAGAATTAAGGGGCAGTCGCCAATATTGGCCTGACGGATAATCAATTGACTATTGTTTGGGGTCGATGACATAAGAGGCAGTATTGTTATTATTTGATGCTCATCTTAGCCTTGGCGGGCTCTTTTTATTACTGTACATAATCCCAGTTATACGCTTAAATAAACTTATCTTAACGGGAGCATACGCTTGAGCATCAAAACCAAATCAGCCTTTGTCTGTAATGACTGCGGAGCCGACTATCGTAAATGGCAGGGTCAGTGCACCGAGTGCAATGCCTGGAACACCCTCTCCGAGATACGGCTGGGGCCTGCGGCGCGCAGCAGCAAAGTGCTGCGTCCGGGATTTGCGGGTGTGGTGGATGGTGCGGTTAAAACATTGGCTGAGATTGCCCTCGATGAAATACCCCGCATTAGCACAGGCACAGGCGAGCTTGATCTGGTGCTTGGCGGTGGTTTGGTGCCCGGTTCAGCTATTTTGGTCGGCGGTGAGCCAGGTGCGGGTAAAAGTACCCTGCTGCTGCAGACCCTCTGCAAGCTGGCTGAAAATAATACTGCGCTCTATGTCACTGGTGAGGAATCTCCCCAGCAGGTGGCAATGCGCGCCCGTCGTTTGGACCTGCCGACTGACAAACTCGAGATTATGGCCGAGACATCGGTTGAGACTGTCTGTGCTATCGCCGAACAGAAGCGACCCAAGATTCTGGTGGTCGACTCCATTCAAGTGATGCATCTAGAAGATGTGTCCTCGGCGCCGGGCAGTGTGTCTCAGGTGCGCGAGAGTGCGTCCATGTTGGTGCGTTTTGCCAAGCAGAGCGGTACGGTATTAATTCTGGTGGGCCATGTAACCAAAGATGGTTCTCTGGCTGGCCCTAAGGTATTGGAGCACATGATCGACTGCTCACTGATGCTTGAAGGCTCTAGCGACAGTCATTTTCGAACGCTGCGCAGCAATAAGAATCGCTTTGGTGCGGTCAATGAGCTGGGTGTTTTTGCCATGACTGACAAAGGCTTAAAAGAAGTGGCCAACCCCTCGGCGATTTTTCTCCAGCGGGGCGAAGAGGTCTCTTCTGGCAGTGTGGTGATGATTGTTTGGGAGGGTACTCGGCCGCTATTAGTTGAGTTGCAGGCTCTGGTTGATGACAGCCATCTGGGTAACCCAAGGCGCGTCACTGTGGGTCTCGATCATAATCGGCTGTCTATGCTTTTGGCCGTGTTACATCGCCACGGTGGTATATCTGTCGGTGATCAGGATGTTTTCGTCAATGTGGTGGGCGGCGTTAAGGTGCTGGAGACCAGTGCCGACTTGGCGCTGATCCTCTCAGTGATTTCGAGCTTTAGAGATAAACCCTTGCCGCAAGATTTAGTCGTATTTGGCGAGGTGGGTTTGGCAGGTGAAATTCGGCCTGTGGCCAATGGTCAGGAGCGTCTTAGAGAAGCAGCCAAACATGGCTTTACTCGGGCGATTGTGGCGGCGGGAAATGCGCCCAAACAGCCTATTAAAGGCATGACCATAATTCCGGTGCGCCGAGTAACAGAAGCCATAGACGCCCTATACTAGGGCTAGTGCTGGGGTCTATACAGCAGTCTCTAATTAAGCCGTGGTTAAAATTGAAATATTTTCTGGCTCGCGCAGCAGTGGCTGTATTTGCCCCAGTGCCTTTTGGCGCTCATCTGACTGAAACCAAGCTTTCCAGTCTGCCAGACTCTCCATCTGAATCAATGTGTAGCGAATCTTGGTGTCGTTTAAGTCCTTAAACGATTTACTCGAAATAAAGCCCTTGGCTGGCACAGCCGCCTGAATAATCTTCCGCGAGAACTCCTCGTAGGTACTCTCCATCTCTGACGCCAATACGCGTTTTATCAATACAGCCAGCATAATTTTAACCCTGTCATGTGCCTAAATTTCTGAGTCGCAAGATTAACATGGGGATTATGAATTTGTTAGTGATCCAGATTGACATCAAATCCGAGCAGGAGTAGGTTGCCCCCTCTTGCTTCGGCAATAGGTTCTCGCGTCTGGTTAATGTTGTTTCTAACTGGGTAAGAGTGAAATGGGAAATCGGTGCGCTTCGCCTGAATTTGGTGTTTGTAGCAATTCCGATACTGCCCCCGCAACGGTAAATAAGAATGTTTGGCTGTTATACCACTGTGCGATTTTTGGCATGGGAAGGTAGCTAAATAGAGAGGCCCTAAAAGGCAGCTCGCTTATGAGTCCGGAGACCGGCCTATCGCTATGCAGACAAACCGCGGGGTGCGGTCTTGTGCTGATTGACAGTCTCTGTCCCTCTGCCTGTACGCCCCCGTTTTATTTTATATCCGCTCGGGTGTGAGCGTTAGAGGAAATCATGAAAAACCTATCTATTATTGCAGCAGCAGCATTGTTGTCCACTACAGCTGTGGCTGATACCAACATTCAAGAAGTGCTGGTTAGCGCTTCATTAATCCCCATTGCAGCAAACCGTTCCGCGAATGCGATTACCGTCATTGATGGAACCCAGCTAAAAAATCGTGCCGCTCTAAGCGTTAGCGACCTATTGCGCGATGTGCCCGGCTTAGCCGTTAGTCGCAGTGGCGTGCAGGGCTCTGCCACACAGATCCGTGCTCGTGGTACAGAGGCCAATCATCTGCTGGTATTGATCGATGGTGTGGAAGCGAATGACCCCTCTCAGAGTGATGAGGTTAACTGGGGCACATTATCTGCCGATGATATTGAGCGTATCGAAGTCATTCGTGGGCCGCAGAGCTCAATGCGTGGAAGTGATGCGATGGCCGGTGTGGTTAATATTGTAACTCGCAGTGCCGACCAACCCTTTAGCGCCAAAGCGTTTACTGAAGCGGGCAGCTTTTCGACCCAACGCAGTGGTTTTAGTCTTGGTCACAAGCAGGGCGACTTTGATGTGCGTCTGGGCCTTAGCCATGTAGAAACTGATGGCGACAATATTTCGCGCACTGGTGATGAAAAAGATGGCTATAAAAACACCAGCATCAATCTAAAAGCCGGTCTCAAAGTTAACGACGAATTTAAACTTTCTTTTGCCGCTCGTCAGGCAGATGGCATGAATGAGTTTGATTCTGATGGCGACTATGATGGTTTTGTAGAAGACCAAAATAGAGTATCTGAATTTCGTAATAGCACTATGGGTCTTACCGCTGACTATGTTTCTGCCAATGGTCTCTGGCAGCATAAGCTAGTGATTGCGCAGTCGAACAATGACAACGAAGCCTTTGCGGATAATGTGTTGGGCAATGCAACGGCATCAACTAAAGATCAGTACCAGTATATTGGTTCTATGTTTTGGGCTGAATCTACTCAGCGCCTGTCAATATTGGCCGAGCGTGAAGAAGAAGATTTCGAACAGCGTGGCCCGATCGCCTGGGGCTCGGATCCCAATCAGGATCGTGAGCGTAATACCGATAGCTTTGCTGTTGAATACCGCACTGATATTTCTGATAACTTAACCTTCGCGGTTAGCGGTCGTCACGATGACAACTCGGAATTTGATAGCGCTAACACCTATAGAGTGGAAGCGGTCTACCAGCTAAATGACAGCGCGCGTTTACGCAGCGCCTATGGCACCGCAGTTAAAAATCCAACCTTCTCAGAACGCTTCGGTTTCTATACCAACTTTATCGGCAACCCCAATCTAGAGCCTGAAGAGTCTACTAGCTGGGAGCTGGGTATTGATCAGCAGCTGGGCGTGGTAAGCCTGTCAGCCACGTTGTTTGACTCAGAATTGGAGAATGAAATTAATGGTTTTGTGTATGACCCTGTTACTTCGGGATATACCTCTGCTAACAAAGATGGCCTGAGCCAGCGTCAAGGCCTAGAACTAAGTGCCTCTGCGGATCTAGCGGATAACCTTTCTATGAATGCCTCTTACACCTACACCGATTCTGTAGAGTCTGATGGTGCTGGCGGATATATCGATGAAGTCCGTCGTGCAAACCATACTGGCAGTTTGAATCTGGCATGGCAGGTTATGGACAGCCTGCAGATCAACACCAATGCTCAGTACAACGGTAGCCAAACCGATGTTTTCTTTCCGCCTTGGCCGCAGCCTTCACAAACAGTAACTCTGGATGACTACTTGCTGTTGAATGTGAATGCTAACTATAGGGCTACTGAAAAGTTAGATATTTACCTGCGTTTGGATAACCTATTGGATGATGATTACGAAGAAGTATTCGGTTACCAGACCTTAGGTTTTGGTGCCAGCCTAGGTGTGCGGTTTAGCCTCTAAAGGTCGCTGTTATGAATCAGTCAGCTGATAAGGCAATCAAACGAGTACTGCTCTCATGGAGCAGTGGAAAAGACTCGGCTTGGGCTTTATATCAGCTGCAGAAAGACCCAGCTGTTGAGGTGGTGGGATTACTCACCACCTTCAACAGTCAGTTCAATCGCTCTGCCATCCATGGTGTCCGCCAGCAGTTATTGCGTCTTCAAGCAGAGGCGGCAGAGTTGCCCTTAATTGAAATCCCTCTACCCTGGCCCTGCAGTAACGAACAGTACGAAACTATTATGGGTCAGGCCCTAGAGGACGCCCGAGCTCAGCTAAAGATGGATGCTGTGGCTTTTGGGGATCTCTATTTAGAAGATATTCGCCGTTACCGTGAAACCCAGATGGCCGGCACAGGTTTGGAATTAGTGTTTCCCCTGTGGCAAATCCCCACCGACCAGTTAGCCCAGCAGATGATTAGTGGCGGCCTAAAAGCGGCTATTACCTGTCTCAATCCTCGCGTTATGCCAGAGCATCTGGCCGGTAGCCAGTTCTGTAATGAATTATTGCAGGCACTTCCCGAGTCTGTAGATCCCTGCGGTGAAAATGGTGAGTTTCATACCTTTGCCTGGGATGGCCCCATGTTTAAACATCCAATCTCAGTGATTGCCGGCGAAGTAGTCAAACGTGATGGTTTTGTCTATGCTGATTTACTGCTAGAGGATTCAGTATGAAGATAGTCTCGTTATTACCCAGCGCCACCGAATTGGTTTGCGGCTTAGGGCTGCGCGATCAGTTAGTGGGGGTGTCCCACGAATGCGATTACCCAGTATCGGTCGTTGGCTTGCCCATACTCACAAGCTCACGAATTCCTGAAGGTCTTAGTAGTAGTGAAATCGACCGCCTAGTAACCGATCAGTTAAAGAATGATGAAGCGCTCTATGACTTGGTGATGGAGCCCTTGGTTGAGTTGCAGCCGGATCTTATCGTGACTCAGGCCCTTTGTGATGTCTGTGCGGTCTCTGGCAATGATGTAGCAAAAGCCATCGGCAGTCTGCCCGGTGATCCTCAGGTGATTAACTTAGAGCCGATCTGCCTCGATGATGTGTTAGAAACCGTCACCCTCCTGGCTGAAGCCGCACAATGTGTGGAGCAGGGGCAGCGTTACAGAGCAGAGCTACAGAGTAGAATTGATACAGTTTCTGAGCGTTCAACCCCCCTTACTGACAAACCTCGAGTGGCACTTCTCGATTGGCTGGAGCCACTTTTTGATGGCGGTCACTGGACCCCTGAGATTATTGCTCTGGCTGGCGGCATTCCGGTATTTGGCGACAAGCGTCAGCCATCTCAGCGCCGTGAATGGCATGAGCTAGTTGATGCAGCGCCCGATATTATTTTTATCGCCCTGTGCGGGTTTAATGTTGAGCGTTCGCTGCAAGATGTAGAGGCGTTCTTAAAGACAGAGGGCTTTATTGAATTGCATCGACGCACGGGAACTCAGGTGTATCTCGTGGATGGCAACGCTTACTTTAGTCGACCCGGACCACGCCTAGTGGATGCCCTAGAAATTATGGCCAATGCACTGCACCCAGATATTCACCCGTTGCCAGAAGGAATGGACGCGGCGTTTAAACAGAACTAGCCAAAAGAAAAACTAAAAGAGAAAAAATTCTTATGAGTGAAGAACAGGATAAAAAACAACAGTCCCATCAGAAGAAGATGGAAAAGCTAAAAGACAATGTTGATGCTTCTATTGCAGCGGCAAGCACTGAGCGCGGCGTTGGCATATTGCTAACCGGCAATGGCAAAGGTAAGTCGAGCTCCGCGTTTGGTATGGTGATGCGAGCACTGGGTTATGAATATAAGGTGGGCGTCGTCCAGTTTATTAAAGGCCAACAGTTATCGGGTGAAGAGTTGTACGTGCGGGACAAGTGCCCCCAGGTCACCTTCCACCAGATGGGCACAGGCTTTACCTGGGATACCCAGGATCGTTCTGGTGATATTGCCGCAGCAAAAACAAGCTGGGCCATTGCTGAGAAAATGCTGGCAGATGATAGCTATCATCTTGTGGTGTTGGATGAGTTGACCTACATGCTGAGCTTTAAATATCTTGATGAGGAAATGGTTTTAAAGGCACTGCAAAATCGCCCAGAAAATCAATCTGTGGTAGTTACTGGTCGTGGTGGCGGTTCAGCACTCGCAGACTGGGCCGACACAGTGTCCGAAATTAAAGATGTTAAACATGCCTATAATTCCGGTGTAATGGCTCGTAAGGGCGTGGACTTTTAATTGCGACGACTTTCGGCGCCACTTGTTATTAGTCTGCTGGTTTTATTGCTGCCACTGGTAGTGATGTTTGCTCTGGGCACAGGCACCGTTAATATTTCAATTGTCGATATTTGGCGCGCAATCATGGGGCTGTTTTCCAGTGACAGTTCCAGTTCTAGTTTCAGCTCCAGTAGCCAGATTCATACCATCCTGTTTGATATTCGCTTACCGCGAATTTTATTAGCCCTCTGTCTTGGGGTTATTCTGGCCATTAGTGGTGCGGTGATGCAGGGGCTGTTTAGAAACCCTCTCGCAGATCCGTCGCTTATTGGTGTCTCTGGCGGCGCCTCGGTGGGTGCCAGTATCGTTATTGTTATGGCAGGCGGTTGGATGCAAAGTGGTTCGGCGCTGGGTCTATCGGCCGTGGCTGCGGGCGCATTTGCAGGCGGATTTATAGCGACTATTTTAGTGTATCGACTGGCTACCTCAGAGATTGGTACCTCAGTGACCACCATGTTACTGGCGGGTATTGCCATAGGTGCTATTGCTGGTGCGCTAAATAGCCTGCTCAGTTATTTTGCCGACAATGATATGTTGCGCCAGATAAGCCTGTGGCAAATGGGTAATTTAAGTACCGCTAACTGGTCGCGGGTTGCCATGGTTGCCGCCGTTGCTGCGTTGCTAGTGGGTCTTTTTCCACGGGATAGCCGTGCGCTCAATGCCCTGTTATTGGGCGAGTCCGAAGCGCGCCATTTGGGTATTGATGTGCAGCGCGTAAAGCGCCGACTCATTGTTTTAACGGCCCTAGGTATTGGTACCTCAGTGGCAATGGCGGGCATGATTGGATTTGTCGGTCTAGTTGTCCCCCATGCCATCCGGTTATTAATTGGCCCAGATCATCGCTGGTTGTTACCTGGTTCAGCACTGGCGGGTGCCATACTGTTAATTATTGCCGATAGTCTGGCCCGTGTTGTGGTGGCCCCTACAGAGTTGCCCACAGGTATTTTAACGGCACTGTTGGGCGCGCCATTCTTTATTGCGCTGCTTATGCAGCGGCGCAGGGAGATATAGCTATGGCACTGATGGCAGAAAATATCTCCCTGCATATTTCCGGCTTTAATCTGCTGCGCGATGTCAGTATGCGCGTCGAACCGGGAACGGTAACGGCCATTGTTGGCCCTAATGGCGCCGGTAAATCTAGCCTATTAAAAGTATTAACCGGTGAGATGATAGCGACCACTGGGCAAGTCAGTCTTAATCATCAGCCGCTACATACCTGGGGGCTGGAGCAAAAGGCTAAGATGCTTGCGGTATTACCTCAGCACACGGCATTAAATTTTCCCTTTACGGCCGATGAAGTCGTCGCGCTGGGACGTATTCCTCACCAGACAGGCATCCTTAAAGATGAGCTTATTGTTGCTGATGCGCTAAAAGCAGTGGATGCTAATTACCTACAGAAACGCTTTTACACCCAGATGTCTGGGGGCGAAAAACAGCGTGTACAGCTGGCGCGAGTGTTGGCGCAAATCTGGGAACCCACCCAGCTTGGCGATCAGTTTTTAGTATTAGATGAGCCCACGTCCGCTTTTGATCTATCTCACCAAAAACTCACTCTGGAAATTGTCCGTGGTTTGGCAGAGCAGGGTACCGGCGTTGTTATGGTGCTCCATGACTTAAACTTGGCCGCTCGCTGTGCGGATAATCTGGTGGTATTTGATAGTGGCACCATTGCTGCCCAGGGTTCGCCAGAAGAGGTATTAACTGAAGCGTTAATTAGTCAGGTCTTTGGTGTGAAGTCGATTATTGCCAAACATCCGGTCACTCAAAAGCCACTGGTAATCACCTAATGCCACGATTTCTATTATTGACTCTGCTGCTTTCTAGCGCCTTTTATTCCAACCTGCTTTTGGCTGATAGTGGAGGTGAGAGTGCTGATGAGAGTGCTGCTTCTGCTAAAAAGAGCACAGAGGTATCTGCTGTCGATGATCAGGGCAACCTAGTTCTATTACCCGCCCCGGCACAGCGAATAATTAGTTTGGCGCCCAACCTTACCGAAGTCCTATTTTATGTGGGCGCGGGTGAGCAGATTGTCGGTGCAGATGAGTACAGTAATTACCCTGAACAGGCTAAGAGCATTATTCGCGTCAATAACCATGCTGCGGCTAACTATGAGCTAATTCTGTCCCTGAAACCGGATCTCGTGGTGGCTTGGGAGTCGGGCAATGGTGAACAAATTATTGGTCGCATTCGAGAGCTAGGGCTACCCCTGTTTGTACTCGAAACAAGAAAGATGGATGCAATTCCCAATCTATTTAGCCGCCTTGGTCGTCTAACAGGCCATGATGAAACCGCGGCACAAAGGGCCGTGGAATTTACGCAAAGGCTCGAGGGGTTGCGCGAAACTTACAGTAATCAGCCCAGAGTTAGAGCCTTTTACCAGATATGGAATGATCCATTTATTACTCTCAATGGTGAGCATCTGGTCAGCGATGTTATTGAGTTATGTGGAGGGGTTAACGTATTTGGTGAAGCCATTCCTCTGGTACCCTACGTTAATATCGAAGCCATTATGGCCGCTGACCCACAGGTGATTATTGCTAGCGGCAGTAGTGTGAACAATGAACAATGGCGGGATAGTTGGAAAAATTGGCAGGGCATCTCTGCAGTAACCAGCGGTAACATCTACCTTATTCCCCCTGACTTGATGCAGCGACATTCCAACCGCATCCTAGAGGGCGCCGAATATATGTGTGACTTCTTACAACGCGCCAGAACAGCAAGCTAGGTACCAGCACTTAAAACCTAAGCAACTCCCCATAGGCCTCGCTTCTTAGATAGCCCTCGCTCCTTAGATAGCTCTAGTACCTTAGAAGCAATACCCGTACCCTCTGTAACTCACACACCCAGGCAATCCCCGTACCTCAGGTGATCCACGCACCCCAGACAATTCCCACTCCTCCCGTAACAAAAACCCCAGACATAAAAAAGCCGCTAACAGTGTTAGCGGCTTTAAGTGTCCCTTTTTTTCACTCTGTTACATCTAGTTACAACAGTAGCGTTCGGACGATTATAATTATTCCCCTTGTCTTCTTATTATAGGTCATACCCCCTCTCATTATGCTCTACGAGATCGAGACCACTTGTTTCGCTTTCTTCATCGATGCGCAATACTAACACCTTATCGATAAGTTTCAACAGTATAAATGTCACTATACCTGTATAGACGAACGTAGCGGCAATACCCACAAGTTGAACTTGAACTTGGCTTATCATATTCATTCCTTCGTTATATCCCTGACCACTGAATACACCCAGAGCATCAGAGGCGAAGATACCCGCATAAAGCGTGCCTAACATGCCGCCCACACCGTGAACTGGGAAAACATCGAGGGAATCATCGATCTTCCAGCGCTGCTTGATCGCCTGAGTGGCGTAATAACAAACAATACCGGCACTAAAACCAATAACCAGTGCGCCACCGGGGCCAACAAAGCCAGAGGCGGGGGTAATAGTACCTAGGCCAGCCACCATTCCAGTAACAATACCCAGAACCGAAGGCTTGCCGAACTTAATCCATTCCATGGTCATCCATGCCAACGCGCCGGCAGCGGCAGAAATATGTGTAACCAACATCGCCATACCCGCGTCGCCATTGGCCGCTAAAGCAGAGCCGCCGTTAAAGCCAAACCAGCCAACCCAGAGCATACCGGCACCGGTTACTGTCATGGTCAGGTTATGTGGAGGCATAGCCTGCTGTGGGAAGCCTTTACGGTTACCCAGTACCAGTGCAGCGACCAGTGCGCCAACACCAGCGGTAATATGCACAACAGTACCACCAGCAAAATCGAGTAAGCCCATTTTGCCGAGCCAGCCGCCGCCCCAAACCCAGTGGGTAATAGGGACATAAACAGCGATTAACCAGAGTGCACTAAACAGCAGCATGGCACTGAAGCGCATACGCTCAGCAAAGGCGCCCACAATCAGTGCGGGGGTAATAATGGCAAAGGTCATTTGGAACATAGCAAATACAGACTCGGGAATATCCCCAGTCATTGAGTCTTCACCCAGTTTGGCGAGAAACACATTGTCCAGATTACCGATCAAGGCGTTCATGCCGCCGCCATCGCCAAATGCCAGGCTGTAACCGACAGCAAACCAAATAATAGAGGCCACACAGGTCACGGCAAAACACTGCATTAATACCGAGAGAACATTCTTTGAGCGTACTAGACCGCCATAAAACAACGCTAGACCTGGAATGGTCATAAAGAGTACAAGTGCGGTTGAAGTCATAATCCAAGAAGTATTTGCGGCGTTTAAGTCGTCGGCAAAAACCTGCGTAGATAATGTAGAAATTAGAAGCACAAGAATTCCTTGAGCCACGAGACGAGTACTAAACAGCATGATGTTCCCCTATAAAAAGCACCAAGATAGTGCATAACAAGTAATCAGCCCGTTAAAAATGCACCATGGCTGATCAAAAAACCTACCTGCAGGCTCTAAATGCCTACTTATGCACTGTTTAATGCAATTGTTATGCCGCTTAATATTTTCATGCACTAATCTGTTGCACGGGACTGTTTGCTCTGTGTCTATACTCTAAATAGTTATTCACTTTGAACGGAGAGACCCATGATCAATAATGATGAGCTAAAAATTAAACTTGAAGCACTGCAAAAAGAGCTGCAAAAAGCCTCCCAGGTTACCCCGGCAGAGCGGGATTTATGGACTAACCTGATGACTGATATCGTCAATCTATCTAACTCAGGAGACGAGATAGAACCGGGCTTTAAACAGACCCTCGAGCAAAAAGGCGCCGCCTACGAAATTGATCACCCAAAAGTTGCCTTTGCAGTGCGGCAAGTGCTGGACATGTTAGCCAAAATGGGGATTTAATAGACCCCTGATCAGAAGCCCATTTCACTATAAAAATAATCAGGTGCCTCAGTGTTTAAACTCCTATGGTTAACGCCCTTATTGCTCGCCGGACTTACCGGCTGCACCTCTAATTTTGTGCCCGCCGACGTGGGCCCTGATGGAGAATATATTGGTTGGCACTGTGAGGGCGACGTGAGTTCTCGAGACCATTGGCGCTGCGAAAAAAAGACCATGAAAGATGGGGTGCTAGTAAGCAGCCCGGCAGTACCTGTTGAAGACAAAGAGTCTGTAATAGAGGAGTCTTTGGTAGAGAAGCCCGTAACAGAAGAGCCAGTAACAGAAGAGCCCGCTCCAGCGGTTGTATCAGAGCCAGCCTCTGACTCCTCCCCCCAGCCTGCTCTGCAAAACAGTGGCTTCACCATACAGCTTGGTGCCTATACCAGCAGACAGATAGCAGAGTCCGTGGCGGATTCTATTCAGATTGATGGCCCATTAAAAACTGTTGATATACTGACCAATGGCCAGCGCTTCTCCGTGGTGATACTGGGTCAATACAGCACCAAAGAACAGGCACAGCAAGCAGCAGAACAATTAAGTGAGACACCCGATGGCAAACAAATTAATTACTGGGTACGTTCGATGAGGTCGCTTCTTGATGCAGTCGTCAAATAGCCAGTCCATTAGTCAGCGCCTGAAGGCCATGGCCGACTCTGACCGCCATTCCCGCAATTCAGCAACGAAAGAAGATACGGTGGCTAAAGCGCCCTTGAGTGTAGATTATCAGCAATTAAGCCAACAGCTGTCGGGTCTTATCAATGGCGAGAAAGATCGGGTTGCCAACCTAGCAAACTGTTCCGCATTACTCTGGCAAGAGCTTGGCAATATTAATTGGGTGGGCTTCTATCTACTTAAGCGCAACAAATTAGTACTGGGACCCTTTCAGGGCAAGCCAGCCTGTTCCCGCATTGAATTGGGTGCCGGTGTCTGTGGCACCGCGGCACAGATGCTTAAAACAATTATTGTTGCAGACGTGCATCAGTTTCCGGGCCATATTGCCTGCGACCTAGCCTCCAAGTCAGAGATCGTGTTGCCAATTATTAATGAAGGTAAGCTAGTAGGATTGTTGGACATCGACAGTCCAGAGACAGATCGCTTTGATCATCATGACCAGCAGGGCCTCGAGTTAATCATTCAGACACTGCTGCCACATATTTAAGAGATTAGATTTTTAATAATGACGCTTTTCGGGGAAACATAATGGTCATCGGAAAACTGCTCCAGCCCCACCTTATTTTTAAGGCGTTCAAATATACGGTCTATGCATTGCTGTCGGTCAACATTGCACTATTTTTCCAAGAAGAGATGCTCGCGACTGAGCAAACCTTTAGTCAGGGCATTAATCTCGTGGATATTATTCAGGGGTTTGCGGCCACTATTGATACCGCAGCCTGGGTATTATTATTACTGTTATTCGAATTAGAAACCTCCGTTCTATCTGACGATACTCTCCGTAAAACCAAAGTAAAAGTCGCCTTTATTGGCCTGCGTGTTTTTAGCTATGGTTTTATTGGTTATGCGTTTTACGGATACTTCAGCAAGATGCTACTTACCTACAATATCTCCCCCTTCGCCGTGGATGACCTCTGTGCGCTGGTGGGGCAGGGTTATGCCAGCATAGTTACTCTAGATGAATACCCATTGCTGGATGCACAGAGCTGTGCGGTGTTGGCAGATCAGGCGCTATTTCAACTTAATGGTCAGCAGGTATTAGGCAGTGCATCTGACTGGGTGTCGATTCAATGGCTGGCTTGGGTCGATGTGATTAACTCGGCAACCTGGGTGGCAGTGGTGGTTATTCTAGAAGTGGATGTCTGGCTACAATTGCGTGGACGCCTGCAGGGCAGCATTGTCTCAGCGAGTAAAATAATAAAGCTGTTTCTCTACAGCATACTGTTTGCCGCAGCAGCCTACTGGGGCCTGCTGGGAGACTTTCTGGATTTTTGGGATGCCTTTATGTGGCTGGTTGCCTTTGTGTTTATTGAAATGAATCTCTTTCAATGGCAGGCAGAAACTGACGAAGCCGCAGAGAATTCTGTCTAACTCACCGCGGCAATATTGACTTGAATTAATTAGAAATAATGGCCAGTGTCAGTTTCGAGATACAGGTCAACTTACCCTCATCATTGGTGAGGCGAATCTCCCAGATATGCGACCGACGACCCAGATGTATAGGTCTCGCCGTACCAGTGACCAGTCCGCTAGAAACGGGACGCAGATGGCTAGCACTCACTTCTTGACCCAGACATTTGCTGGTTGCAAAGTCGATTACATGCGCGCCGGCAATACTGCCAAGGCTCTCTGCCAGAACCACATTAGCACCGCCATGAACCACGCCGTAAGGCTGAAACGTTCTCGCGTCAGCGGGCATGGTGCCGGTGATATAGTCATCGCCAACTTCCGTCATTAAAATTTCCAGATGTTCGCCAATGGTGCCTTTGTTCATCTGGTTGTTAATTATGTCTAGGTCGGGCTTACGGTGCCAAATACTACTCATTACAGATCCTTAGGTTTTCAAGCGCTTATGCTTACTTCTTGTGGGTGACGCGTCATCTCCTTTGCGCTTAATAAAGTCCTCGTGATACTCGGTGTAGCTGCCTTCAAAAAACACCACATCGCCATTATCTTCGTAGGCCAGTGTGTGGGTCGCAATACGATCCAGGAACCAGCGATCGTGCGAGATAACCATCACGCAGCCAGGAAATGACAGTACCGCCTCTTCAAGGGCGCGCAATGTTTCAATATCCAAATCGTTTGAGGGCTCATCGAGCAGCAGTACGTTAGCACCCTGCTTCAAGGTATTGGCCAGATGTAAGCGACCTCGTTCACCACCGGAAAGTTCGCCGACACGTTTTTGCTGATCGGAGCCTCTAAAGTTAAAGCGACCAGCATAGGCCCGCGATGACACTTCGTAGTTACCGATTTTAAGCATATCGTGGCCGCCGGAAATAGCTTCCCAAACATTCTGACTGTCGTCGAGATTTTCACGACCCTGTTCAACATAAGCAACCTTAACGGTCTCGCCCAGGGTTACGGTACCGCTATCCGGTTGCTCAGTGCCGGCAATCATACGGAACAGCGTCGACTTACCTGCACCGTTACCACCGATAATACCCACCACTGCGCCTTTCGGAATCGACAGTGATAAATTATCAATTAACAGATCGCCACCAAAACCTTTGCAGACTTTGTCGAGCACAATAACCTTGTCACCCAGACGTTCGCCCGGTGCAATATAGATTTCGTTGGTTTCATTGCGCGACTGAAATTCTTGAGAGTTAAGCTCATCAAATCTTCCCAGGCGAGCTTTGTTTTTAGCCTGACGTCCTTTGGGATTCTGGCGAACCCACTCTAGCTCTTGCTTGAGTGCGCGCTGACGAGATTCTTCCTGTTTGGACTCAGTGGTTAGACGTCGAGTCTTAGCCTCAAGCCAGGTCGAGTAGTTACCCTCGTAAGGAATACCATGGCCCCGATCTAGTTCCAGAATCCAGCCAGCAACATTATCCAAAAAGTATCTATCGTGAGTCACGGCAACAACGGTTCCCGCGAATTCTTCAAGAAATTTTTCCAGCCAGAATACCGATTCAGCATCTAGGTGGTTGGTGGGTTCGTCTAGCAACAACATATCCGGTCGCGACAGCAGTAGTCGGCAGAGAGCCACCCGACGCTTTTCACCGCCAGACAGTGAAGTGACATCGGCATCCCATGGCGGCAGGCGCAATGCATCTGCAGCAATATCCAATGCATGGTCCAGATTATGAGCATCCCAGGCTTCAATAATGGCCTCAAGATCACCCTGTTTCTTAGCCAGCGCATCAAAGTCGGCATCTGGGTCGGCGTAGTCGACATAGACCTGCTCTAAATCTTTAAGGGCATCAACCGCTTCACGCATACCGTCTTCAACATTACCGCGCACATCTTTATCTGGGTCGAGCATTGGCTCCTGAGCCAGATAGCCAATCTTGATGCCGGGCATCGCTCGTGCTTCACCCTGAATGTCGGTATCAAATCCGCCCATTATTTTTAGTAACGTAGACTTACCAGAGCCGTTGAGGCCCAGGACACCGATCTTTGCTCCGGGGAAAAAAGACAGAGAAACGTCTTTTAGAATTTGGCGTTTTGGGGGAACAATTTTGCTCACCCGATTCATTGTAAAAACGTATTGTGCCAACGGTAAATGCCTTATATTACGGGGTCTGTAGACCACTTAAAAATTATAGTATAACTTTGGATTAACTCTAACTAAAATCAACTATGCGAAGCTGAGCGATTATACACCTCTAATCACCTGATACACCTGTAAACCTTCAAACTTATATATAGATATACCAACAACAAAAAAGGTATGTCTATGATCCCAGCCACACAGTTCCGAACCCATCAGACCTCAAGAGTCTGTTCTAGGATGTCTGTGCCTATAACAAAGTTTCTATGTGTAAAGTCACTATCCATCAAATCCAATCGTACATCCATAAAGAAACTAGAGACCCGGCACTAGCCGGACATCTACGCACACAGGAAACTCAACAACAGAAAGCGCTAGTCCAGAACAACAGAGGGGGCTGGGTTGCACCCCATTCCATAGAAACAGACGAAAATGACTGGAGAAGTAATCTCTAACCTTAACCAGGGCATAATAATAGGAGCACAAAGGTACACATGCTTAGTACGGGCAGTACCAACGAACGATTTAATTACATTATGAGCCCTAGTGAAAGTAGGATTTCCAGAGGTGAAAGCCCTATTGTGTTGTGGGGATATTGATAAAAAATCATATTAAGTTGTTATTATTTTATCTCAGTGTAATGCTAGATAACTCTGAATATAAGGATGATGCTTTATTGCCGATACTATTTTCAATTTCTAAGGGGATATTTTTTTTAGATTCTTTGAACTCAAAATAATAATTATCTTTGATATCTAATATTTTTAATATATCTAACCAATAGTCTTTTGAACTGCAAAGTTGTTCATAACAAATGAAATGTACATTATCTTTGTCTTTTAGACTCTCAAGACAATTGTGATAACTTAGATACCACTGTTCTATCCAGTGATTAACATCTAAATCATTCTCAAACTTTAAATTTTTGCTATGAATTGGAATATAGTTTGGACCAAACTCCGTATGTCCAATCCATTTCATATAGTTAGAGATAAATTTATCTTTCTTTGAATCCTCAATAAATCGTTTGTGTTGAGAGAGTAAAGAATATGCATGCTGAATTGGGTTTCTATAGGGAATAAGTATTTTTGCATAAGGAAAAATGGCAGATATTAACTCTAATCTTCTGATGTTTTGATTGTTTTTGCTGAGGTATCTCTCTTTATGATATTTTTGATTAATAAGCTGTACATAGCTTTTAAATTTTTCTTTTGTATCCTGATCACTCTCATTGAAAGTCATCCAAAAGACTTCCTCAAAGGCTTCAGGTGATTCTGAGGAGACTTTAATGCCATCGCCATGTGCTCTCTCCATAAAATCCATATGCTTTTTACTTGAAGATAATTTTGACCATAGATTAGGGGCGAGGACGAAAGGCATATCTTGATAGGAGAGAGATGAAAATTCGTCAGATTTATATAAAGCATTCAGTAATATGGTAGTCCCAGAACGTGCAAGACCTGCTACAAAGACATGATTTTCAGTCGATTGCTTCTTTGATATTACAGAGCTCTCAACATCAAAAGTCACCTCTCGCATAAACTGAGAAGAGATTGCAATTTGATGCAGTTTTTGTTGCAACCAAGAATAGTTGTTCATTTAATAAGTGATTTTCTAAAGTAGACATATCCAAAGGCAAAGACCATTGATTCTATGACTCCACACAACGAAAGGGTCAGCGCAAGAAAGTTATTGAAGAAATAATCTGCAACAAAAAAGAAAGACAGTATAAGTAATAGAATTATTAAAATTTGAAGAGAATACTTCATCATCCTCAATGCATATGCAGGAATAACCTTCTCTTTCCAATGGTCACTGATATTATCTTGAGGAATTATATGGATGACTTTTCTTATCACCTTTAGCATCGAGTCCAAGATAGATAGAAAATTAAATCGAATGAAACCTTCAACAGATAGAACACAAACCAATAGCAGCACAATATGACTCATTAAGATTCATCATCCGATTCTTTTAGTAACATTTTTTTATCTTTTCTATTCTTTAATGCGCGTTTGATTGGATAATACAGTATCCCCCAAAGTCCTAATAGAATTGCTGCAAAGAAGCCAGCAATTGCAGCAATAGCCCCGCCACCCATTCCTGGGCCGATGTATGCATAGGAAGGCAAAGAAATTAAACATAGAGATATGGTTAGGAATGATTTATTCATTACATTCTCCCTTTTTGGCTAAAAAGTTGGTTACGATTTGAATATCTTCTTGGGTATATAAAATTCTTGACCAACCAACTACATAAACATTTCCATTCTCCGCACGATTAACATGCGTCCATTTCAGAGTGCCATCTGCATTAAAATAGAGTGTTCTTGAATAGTTTGCCTCTTCAATAAATAAATCACCATTGGGAAGAATCTGGCTTCTCCCTTGCGTATTGGTTCTGACATCATTCTTAGCAAGACTATCTTCAAAGTATGAGGAATACTCACCGGTCTTAAAGTCATAAACGATTACTTCATTATGTCCATCGACAACCTCTCCATCTACAAAGTCTTTAGAATTATTATTGAAAATAGATATTCTATGGTCATCTAAAATATCTACATCATGTTGATGAAAGGTTGATCCTGTACCTATCCAGATGATTTCATTTGAAGACGGCCGATATAGTAAAATCATTGACTGATGCCTCAAAGATAAAAAAACATCTCCCTTTTTCCAATACTCTCCATCATAATTTACAGGTTGTATATCATTGAGATGTATTGGATCTTTGCCGAGATCAGTGCCTCCAGCAGAAAATATTAGATACTCTAAACCATTTTCTATAAACATTTGAGAGACAGATTTTTCAAAAATAATCTCTCCATCACTAGATAGTTTTACAATTGCATCATCAATATACCCACCTTCTTGCTTCAAACCTCTCCCAACTTTTTTGATAGGTAAATTTTGTGGATACATATTACTTGGGACCCATATGTTTCGATCAATATCTGTTTCAATTGAATGATGAAATATATCATGAGTATTTTGGAAGATTAGGCGTGAGCAAGCATCAATTTTTCTTAATGGGGTGCCATTGTGAAACAGTAAACCTCCATCATGAACTAATTTTGGATTTATAAATCTTTCTCTTGAATTATTGTTATCTCTATTTAAAAACTCGAACTCATCTACCTGCTCAATTAAATCATTAAATGCATCAATGTCAGGATTCCAAGTATGCAGAACTTCAAATGTAGTTAAATTAACAAGTTCAACCACCCCTTCCTGTAAATCACCATCGTATCTTGAAAGAAGAAGATACGATTCGTCAGAGTTAGGGGTTCCATCAAAACCATCTAAAGTGGGGAATCTATCTTCAACTATTAACTCATCGCCAACGAATTTTTTGATATTAATTGGAATTTCTGCAAGAGTTAGTGCGGTTTTAGATATCCATCCTACTTTGATACTTCCAACTAACTCCTGCCTAACAAGGGTGCCGAATCCAATTGCAAAAATAATATTAAAAAGTATTACTAAATAAAGAACCCAAATTTCTATTTTTTTAAACATTTCACTCATTCCTTTTTTTATTCACTCGCCATCCTTTTAATGGGCGAATAAACACATCTGAAAAATCCAAGATGACACAACAATCACACTTAATTAGTTTAAGGAGTGATTTACAATTAAAGCATTCATAAATAAACTGGCAACTAGTTAGTAGACATAATTTCAATTTCTTAAATGAACAATGCGGTCAGGTTATGGTGGAGTTTAATTCGACCATCAACACCCTTTAGATAACAGGAAATTGTATCAGTTATTGCTACCTAAGGGGAAGATGTCAGCCGCATATGAACAGTTAGTTATAAGATAATATTTATTCCATATGCCCCGACGTGCCCTCGGTATTAAGGGGGGCAATCAGATGCTGAATAAACGCAAGGTCGTCTGCATCCTGGGAGGAATGCCATAGGAATAATGACCTTATGGGTTACCTTCTGCACTCTCTTTAGCCCATTTCGGGAGTGACAAAGGACATTAGCTCACCACCAATCCTGAGTAGGTGTCCTCAAACAGTTTTTGACTGGTGTCGCAGTAGTATGCAAGAGTGAGACAGTGGGCTCCATTGTTAAGCTCATCAGTAATTAACTTGTAGTGGAAGCGTATTAACTCGTAATCATCTGGTTTGGGCATTCCAGTCGCTGTCATCCACCTCTGTCTTACTTCACCTGGGTAGTGTTTGTTCGCCTTATGTGAACCCCTAGGGTTAAATATGTGATGGAAAGCTGGCTCATTATAGTTGGGGTGATGTGTGTCTTTATGTTTCCGTAAATCCATCATTTAGAGACAAAAAAAGGCACAGCTGGAGACTATCCGGCTGTGCCTTTTATCGTATTGTTGTTTGCTAGAACTTTAAAGCAGCTACTGTTCCAGCGTTTCGAAGGTCATTCCGGCATGTTCGCTCAGGCGCTCTACCAGTAGATCTCCCATAGCCGTTGCTGGCGTCCAGAAGCCGCCTTTCTTATCTTCAGCAGACAGATCAAAGGCTAGGCATAAACCGGCCTGAGCTAGCATCTTAGCCGTACAGCCATAGCCAGGATCGCGATCGCCAGTGACCTTAACCGTCAGCTGCTGTCCCTTTTTATTGCTGCCCATCACGCGGATATCAAAGAAGCCATTGAGCTGGTCTTGCAGGCTCGGGCCTTCGCCGGGCTTAGGTAAAACATATTTTTCCATCAGGTTGCGAATCGGATCAAAAATCAGACTGCCACCAAATGCGGCGAGACCGCCAGTAATACCAAAAGCGGTTAAGCGACCCTTAAAGCCCTTGCCTGCGAGCATTGCTTCGCCGTAAGAAAAGTCTTTGCCATAGGCCATTTTGAGCAATGAATTAGAACGCAGTACAACCCGTGCATTAATCGCTTCCATAATAAAAGGCGCGGACCAGGCTTGAAAATCTTGGTCGTAGGTAGGGCCTTTAACGCTGGTCTGACGAATGCTGTAGCGGTGCTTTTCAGGGCATAGAATGTAGGGGTTGCCCATTTGCTTGCGCAGTTCTGGGTCTGCCTTGGCCGCGACAATCATTTCGATCATGCTGGCGATGGTGCCACCGGATGCGCCGCCTTTCATAGCTTGGACACGCAGTTTTACAGTATTAAAGAACTTACCGAAGCGCTCTTTGCCCTCTTGCTGTAAAAAGTGCACGCCTAAATCAGAGGGGATTGAATCAAAGCCACAGCAATTGACGATACGGGCGCCAGATTTTTTCGCTGCCTTCTCGTATTTGTCGATCATCTGCTTGATCCAGTAGGCCTCGCCTGTGAGATCGCAATAATCATTGCCATTCTCAGCGCAGACTTTCACTAGAAGCTCACCATATAAAGCGTAGGGACCCACTGTAGAGATGATGACGCGGGAGCGCTCACACATATCTTTCAGTCCTGCTTCATCGTGAGAATCGGCAATAATAATCGGCAGCTTTGCAGCACCTTCCCCAAGAGAATCCCGCAGTTCGTTGAGCTTGGCTTCTGAGCGGCCAGCAATGGCCCATTTCACTTTACGTGTAAGCCCAATATGCTCGTACAGGTATTCGGTTAGTATTTGGCCAACAAAGCTGCTGGCGCCATAGATTACAAGATCAAATTTTTTAACGGCCATGAGTGTATTTTTTCCCAAATTGCTGATTTATAGTGGTCAGTCTGGTTTTGGTCACTTCTACGAGCGGATTTTCCTTTTTATGCTGCCTATCCTTTACTCTTTTCGTCGCTGCCCCTATGCAATGCGGGCTAGAATGACTTTGTGCCGCGGGATTATAGCGGTAGATTTGCGAGAAGTCAGTCTTAGAGCCAAACCTAGGGCAATGTTAGCCATTTCAGATCGTGCCACTGTGCCTGTATTACAGCTTCCAGACCAATCAGTATTAAATGAAAGCCTCGATATTATGTATTGGGCACTGGCTCAATCTGACCCAGATCAGTGGCTGGATTCCAGCAGCAGTGCTCTGAGCGCAGACCTTATCGCCGAAAACGATGGCAGCTTTAAGGCAGATCTCGATCGCTACAAGTACTGGGATCGGTATCCAGCCGAATCCCAGCAAGACTATCGTGGGGCTGCAGAGGTGTTTCTAAAAAAGCTAGAAACACTGCTCGAAGACAACCCCTATCTCTTGGGTCAGACAGTCGGTATTGCAGACATCGCCATCTTTCCCTTTATACGGCAATTCGCCTTTGTTGATAAAGACTGGTTCGATCAGGCGCCTTACCCAGGGCTGCAACAATGGTTAGTAGGGTTCCTTAGCTCCTCGCTATTTGCCCAGGCAATGGTCAGATACCCTGTATGGGAAGAGGGTGACGAGACATTGTTATTTCCCTAAGCCTCACGCCTGTTATGATGCGCCCCCTAATTAACACCCCAAATTACCAGTTTTAAAAGGATAGAAAATGTTCGGATTTTTCGAACGGCTAATTAATCCCTTCCCAGCCCAAAAACCACAGCGACCCCCAAAGGGTCTGTATGAGTTTTGCCGTTACTACACCAAAGGCATGGAGCCCTGGTTATTGGTGATGGCGGGGCTCACCGTTGTTACCGCTGTATCAGAGGCCATGCTCTATGCCATTTTGGGTCAGATAGTCGACTGGCTGGCCTCTAGCGATCCAACGACCTTCTTTGAAGATTCTTGGTTACAGCTGGTGGGTATGACCGTTTTCATCCTAGTGTTTATTCCTATGGTTACAGCCATTCAGTCATTGGTCGTGCATCAAACTCTAATGGGTAATTTTCCGATGTTGGTGCGCTGGAATGCTCACCGCTATCTGCTTGATCAGAGCTATGGGTTTTTTCAGAATGAATTTAGTGGACGTATAGCCACCAAGGTTATGCAGACATCTCTCGCGGTACGCGACACCGTGATGAAGCTGCTCAATGTGTTGCTGTTTGTGGTGATCTATATGGTCACCGCCCTGATATTAGTGGCCAGTGCCGATATACGTCTGTGTCTGCCAATTGTTATCTGGTTGGGCTTTTATGTGTTGGTGCAGCGTTACTTTGTTCCTAAGATGAAAAATATTGCTATGCTGCAAGCGGATGCTCGCTCGTTGATGACGGGCAGAATCGTTGATAGCTACACCAACATTATTACTCTCAAGTTATTTTCTCACAGCAGCAGAGAATCCGATTACGTTCGCGATGGCATGAGTGACTTCCTCAACACTGTGCATCCCCAGATGCGTCTGGTTTCTAAGCTTAACTTTGTGCTTTGGAGTCTCAATATGCTCCTGGTGTTCTCCACAGGCGCGCTGGGTATTTATCTCTGGACCACAGGCACAATAACGCCAGGCGCCATTGCCATTGTAATGAGTCTCTCGATTCGCCTCACGGGTATGTCTCATTGGATTATGTGGGAGATTAGCAGCCTATTTGAAAATATCGGCACAGTGCAAGATGGCATCAACACATTGTCGATTCCCAACGCGGTCGCCGACAATGCACAGGCTAAAGATTTGCAGGTAACCGCAGGTGATATCGAGTTTAAGGATGTCAGTTTTTCTTATAATGACGATGGCGAGGTGTTTAAGCATCTCAATCTCCATATTCCCGCCGCCGAAAAAATTGGTATTGTCGGCCGCAGTGGGGCGGGCAAGTCGAGCCTCGTAAGTTTGCTATTGCGCTTTTATGACATTCAGTCGGGCACAGTGTCCATCGACCATCAGAATATTCACGATGTGCGCCAAGAAAGTTTGCGCGCCAATATCGCCATGGTGACCCAAGATACCTCGCTACTGCATCGCTCAGTCCGGGAAAATATTATGTTTGGTCGCCCAGAAGCCAGCGAAGAACAGATGATCGCAGCGGCCGAGCAGGCGCAGGCCCATGAATTTATTTTATCTTTACGAGATAACCTAGGCCGTCGCGGGTATGATGCCCACGTTGGAGAGCGGGGCGTGACCTTATCAGGTGGTCAGCGTCAGCGAATCGCCATTGCTAGGGTGCTATTAAAGGACGCGCCCATTTTGGTATTGGACGAAGCGACCTCTGCGCTGGACTCGGAAGTCGAAGCTAGCATCCAGCTCAGTCTTAATAAACTGATGCAAGGCAAAACAGTAATTGCCATAGCGCACAGATTATCCACCATCGCTGCAATGGACCGACTCGTTGTATTCGATAAGGGGGAAATCGTGGAGCAGGGCACACACCAGCAGTTAATCGCTAAAAATGGCGTTTACTCCAAGCTGTGGAGTCACCAGTCCGGTGGCTTTATTGGCGTTGAATAGCCAACTGCAAAAGCCATCTATTAAAGCAAGCCATCAAATAAATATTGGTAAATAAAGTTTTATGATTTCACTCAGTAATATCGAATTACGCCGCGGCGTTAAACTGCTGCTGCAAGACGCAGAACTAGTTATCCACCCGGGTCAGCATATTGGCATTATCGGCGGCAATGGCACAGGTAAGTCCAGCTTTTTTAAATTATTGCTTGGGCAGATTGGGGCCGATGCCGGTGAGATGTTTATTCCCAAAGACTGGCGCATTGCCCATATGGCTCAGGAACTCGCCAGATCAGAGCGCAGTGCCGTCGACTATGTTTTAGACGGTGACCCAGAGCTGCGAAAAATTGAAGTTGCCATTGAAAAAGCCCTACTTGATGAAGATCATGACGCCCTCGCCAACGAATATGAAAAAATGGACACCGCCAATGGCTTCGATGCCCATTCTCGTGCCGAGCAACTGCTTCATGGTTTAGGCTTTCATCAGTCTGAGGTAAGTCGCCCGGTCAATAGTTTTTCCGGCGGCTGGCGCATTCGCCTCAATTTGGCCCAGTCCCTGATGAGCCCCTCAGATTTGCTGTTGCTCGATGAGCCAACCAACCACCTAGACTTAGATGCCACCCTTTGGCTTGAGCAATGGTTGAAGTCCTATCCGGGTACATTGCTGATTATTTCTCATGATAGAGATTTTATCGACAATGTGGTTGAGCGCATTGTTCATTTAGAACATCAAAAAACAAATGCCTATAAAGGCAACTATACAACGTTTGAAAGAGTGCGCAGCGAACGCCTAGCACTGCAACAGGCAAGTTATGAAAAACAACAAAAACGTCGTAAAGATGTTGAAGACTTTGTAGCTCGGTTTCGCTACAAAGCATCAAAAGCTAAGCAGGCCCAGAGCCGCTTGAAAGAATTGCAGCGCATGGAAGATAGCGCTCCGGCACATGTTGACTCTCCTTTTTACTTTACCTTTCCGCCACCCAAAAAAGCCAGTGGCGCGTTGGTTAATATTAGTCAGGCAGAATTAGGCCATGGCAAGAAGACTATTTTATCCAATGTGAATGTCGACTTACATCCCGGTACTAGAATTGGTTTGTTGGGCCCCAATGGTGCCGGAAAATCTACACTGATTAATAGTCTTACGGGTGACCTAGATTTGCTTGCTGGTGTACGGGTTTATGGTGAGAACCTCAAGGTAGGTTACTTCGCTCAGCATCAACTCGAGGTTTTAGACTTACAGGCCAGTCCCTTTTTACATATCCAGAGAATTAGCCCAGAGGCCACTGACCAGAAAATAAGAAATTTTCTGGGTGGCTTTGATTTTCACAATGACAAAGCGCTGGATCCGATTAAGGATTTCTCGGGTGGCGAAAAAGCCCGTGTAGCTCTGGCCATGATCGTGTGGCAAAAGCCAAATCTACTTTTATTAGATGAGCCTACTAACCACTTAGATTTAGAAATGCGTCATGCATTGACAATGGCACTACAGGGATATGAGGGTGCATTGGTAGTTATTTCTCACGATCGCCATTTACTGCGTAACACGGTCGATGAGTTTTATCTGGTTGCCGAGGGCGAGGTAAAAGAGTTCGATGGTGATCTTGACGATTATAAAAAATGGCTAAAAAATTATGCCAGAGTGGTTGAAGTTGCTGCGCCTGTTATTGTTGAAGTGCCACTCGATAAAAAATTATCCCGTCAAGAATCGGCAGATAAGCGCAAGCAACTAGAGCCGATAACAAAACAAATAAAACAGATTGAAGCAAAAATTGAAAAAAGCCAAAAGAAGCTTTCCGATATTGAAGTGATATTAGCGGATGCTGAAATATATACAGAAGCCAATAAGCTGAAGTTGAAGCAGTCTCTGGCCGAGCAAGCCAGTATAAAGAAAGGCCTAACTGATAACGAAGAGCAATGGCTCGAATATCAAGATCAACTTGAGGTGTTGTCTAATTAGGCTTAGCTTTAAATTGTCTGGTTAGGCAACTAGCCAATCTATCCATTGTAGTATGATTTGAACTGGTTACTGGCTGTTAAGGTTTTAAGTTGTTAGGATTCCTACCCGTTAAACATTTAGCTGTGGTAGAAAAATATGTTTGATAAAATTAAAAGCGCAGGTAGAGACTACCTAAATACGGATAAACCCGTTGTTGCTAACACTGAGGTTAGCAGCTTTGAATCAAAGTCATATTCAGGAGTTAGTGCAATGATAGGTCCAGGCGTAAAAATTGAAGGACAGATTACCAGCGACGAAAACCTGGTAATTGAAGGAAAGGTTAACGGCAGTATCACCGCCAAGAATCATGAAGTTACGGTAGGTAAGTCAGGAAACCTAAAAGCCAATATAAGTGCCAACATCGTGAATATTGAAGGCATTGTTAAAGGCGATATTTCTGGCACGGAAAAAGTGGTTATCTCAAAAACAGGTAATGTGCTGGGTAATATCCAGTCGCCTCGAGTAACTCTAGAAGATGGTGCCAAATTCAAAGGTAGCATTGAAATGGATCCAGACGAAAAAATGCAATCGGAACTTCCGGTTACGTCGGTATCTAGTAGTAATGTACGCAGTGCTGAAACAGCACGGGCGGACAAAAAAGCCTCTCAGGCATAACGCCTCAATCCTCGAGTCTTTAATAATGTCGTCCTAATTTAATGCGTTTCTCCACTCAAGCTAGTGGTTCGGCTAGTAGTAAGGCTAACAGTCAGGCTACGCCGACCACCTTACCCAGCAATCTCTTTCCGATGTTATTCGAAAAGGTACTTGTAGGCGAGCGTCTGCTAGTGCTGGATCTTGGTCAGGCGACTGCCTCCACTGTCCAGTTTTTCAATCAGTTCAAATGCCGGCTTAATTTTGTTGATCTCTTCAGTGCTGATTTTGTGGTTAATCCGCAAGATGAAGCTACCCATGAAGAGTTAGTGGCAGAGTTTCAGGCAGCGATTAATCTTCCGGCAGGCAGCAGGCTTGATATCTGTTTGTTCTGGGACTTCTTTACCTATCTCGATGGCCCCGCGCTCAGAGCTTTTATTGAGGCGCTAGATCCTTTTATTGACAGCAATACTCGCGGACACAGTCTGGGTGTATTGAATGCACGCAATGGCTTACCCTACTGCGAGTATGGCATTCAGAATATGGACTGTTTACACCAAACTGATAGAAAGGGCAGTCAGTTACCGATTTACCCTCATTCCCAGCGAGATCTTAATAGCTTATTGAATTATTTTGAGATTGATAAGAGCCGCCTGATGCCCGACGGCCGAGTTGAATATTTTCTTCTTGAGAACCGCAATCAGATCGCCACGCCAAACCGGTATTTCTAAGATCTGACTAGTCGCGGTATTGATACATCCCCCTTAAAAACAGTATTCAGCCCAGCTTGGTGGGGCTAAACTACGCCCCATAAATATAATTCATAGGGGCGGAGTGTATGAAGCAAGCGATTATTATTGGTGCAAGTTCGGGTATTGGCTGGGAGCTGGGCGTGCAGTTGGCGGCCAAGGGCTACCAGTTGGGCTTAATGGCACGACGGGAAGACTGTCTGAAAAAGCTTGCGGACAGCTTGCCCGGTACGCATTTTGTTCAGATCACAGATGTTAGCCAGGCCGAACAGGCTCAGGAAGAATTAATCGCACTGATCGAACGTATGGGTGATGTTGAGCTTATTATTGTAAATTCTGGTGTGGGCAGTGCAGAAAAGCAGCTGGATTGGGTGATTGAGCGCGAGATGATTGATGTGAATGTCCGTGGCTTTGCCGCCATGTCTATGGTCGCTATGAATCACTTTGTTAAGCGCGGCAGCGGGCATTTGGCTGGTGTATCTTCTGCGGCGGCGCATTTTTCGGGTGGACTTACCCTGACATACAACGCCAGCAAAGCATTTGCCTCAAATTACCTCAATGGCATGCGTTCAAGAGCGGCACGCTCAAAACTGCCGATTACCGTGACCACTATTGAGCCTGGCTTCGTCGAGACCCCCATGTTAATGGGAACGCCCATATGGACCGCTACCGTCGAGAAAGGCGTGTCGCAGATGGTTGTGGCGCTGGAAAAGAAAAAGAACCATGTCTATATTACTAAGCGCTGGGCCATTGCGGCTCTGTTGCTGGATATCACCCCGAACTGGGTGATTCGTAAATTTGTCTAACAGGATAGTTTAAGGATGAACAATCGACAGCGAGGACTTCTCGGAGCCCTTCGTAAAGGAACCCTAGATATGTTGCCCCTGAGTTTGGCGGTGCTGCCTTGGGGTATTCTATTTGGGTCGCTCGCGGTTCAGCGTGGTTTTAGCTGGCTCGAGGCGCAGATGTTCTCAGGGATTATTTTTGGTGGTGCGGTGCAAATCGTCACAGTAGAATTAATCGCCGATGGCGCCTCGCTGTTCACCGTACTGTTCAGTGCGTTCATTATTAGCTCCAGACACTTCCTCTATGGGTTAAGCCTGCGTGATAGGCTCAGCCCAAAACCATTGCGCTGGCGCCTAAGCCTTGGTTTTTTATTAACCGACGAACTCTTTGCCCTGTCCGGTGATCGCCGTGCCTATAAAAGCCGCTTTCGGCTCTACTATGCATTGGGGGCTGGAGGCAGCTTTTATCTGGCCTGGAATGTTTGGACCTTCGCGGGCATCGTAGCGGGGGCTTCACTGCCCGATCTTACAGACCTAGGGTTAGACTTCGCCATTGCCGCCACCTTTATTGCGCTAGTGATTCCTAGTATTAAAACCTTAGCCACATTGGCTGCCGTAGTAGTTGCGGGGGTCTCTTCGTTGATCTTCACCCTGTTGGGTTTCGAATTGGGCCTAGTCTGTGCCGCAGTGCTGGCCATGGTTACTGGATTCATGTTTGATAAAAGGACCGCTCAGAATTTAAGAGCTGACAAATCGAGGACGAAAATATGACAGCGCTGACCATCCTACTGCTTGCCTGTATTACCTTCGGTACCCGATACCTGTTTCTCGAAGGCAAGTTGCCCGTGCGTTTGGGTCCCAATATTAAACAGCTACTTAGCTATAGCGGGCCGGCTGTACTCACGGCTATCTCGATACCGATCCTGTTTGTTCACAACGACCAGCTGGATACAAGCCTGAGTAATCCCTATTTATGGGGAGCCATCGGGTCCATCGCGGCGGCCTATAAAACCGGTAGTGTTTATTGGACCATCGGACTGGGAACCGCAATTTTCATCGTCGCTGGATATCAGTTTTAGCCTCAAGAGGCAGGGTTAATAAGAACGCACGAGTCACTAAAAGCTGATACTGCCATCATTTAGGTTGCTGCCTTTCACCATCTCCCTTGCTACTATTTGCCGACAATAAGAATAATTAGAACAGGGATCGCAGTAGCGATCACAATAGAGAGCAGAATTATGATTCCAAGAACCCTATACGACTCCGACCACGAAATGTTCCGCGACAGCCTACGTAAGTTTATTGACGTTGAGGCGATGCCACACCACGAACAGTGGGAAAAAGACGGCATGGTTAGCGACGAAATTTGGCTAAAGGCCGGTGAACAGGGCTTTTTGTGCCCAATGATTCCAGAGGAACACGGTGGCTTAGGAACCGATTTTCGCTATAACTGCATCGTCAATGAAGAGATTGGCCGCTCCGGTTGCACAGGCCTTGGCTGGACGTTGCACAATGATATTACCGTGCCGTACATCGTTCGTTATGGCAGCGAAGAGCAGAAGAAAAAGTATCTGCCTCTGTGCATTACCGGCGAACTGATTACCGCGATTGCCATGACTGAGCCTGGCGCCGGTTCAGATCTTCAGGGCACCCACACTACTGCGGTGTTGGATGGTGATCATTATATTCTCAATGGCTCCAAGACCTTTATTACTAATGGCCAAAAAGCTGGCTTAGTTATTGTAGTAGCCAAAACAGATACCTCCGCAGGTTCAAAAGGGATTAGCCTGTTTCTGGTGGAAGCAGACTTGCCAGGCTTTAGTAAAGGTAAAAACCTTAACAAGCTGGGTTTGAAAGCTCAGGATACCTCAGAGCTTTTTTTCCAGGACGTTAAAGTCCCCAAAGAAAATTTGCTCGGTGAAGAAGGCCGTGGATTTATTTACCTGATGCAAGACCTGCCCCAAGAACGCCTATCCATTGCAATTGGTGCAGTGGCCAATGCCAAGGCTGTTTTGGAGTCAACCGTTGCCTACACCAAAGAGCGCAAAGCCTTCGGTACCACAGTAGCCTCGTTCCAAAATACCCAGTTTAAGCTGGCAGAGATGTCTGCAGAAATAGACATGGCCGAGGTCTATACCGATCGCTGCACCGAGCTACTATTGGAGGGTAAGCTGGATACGGTAACCGCGTCTAAAGCCAAGCTGTTGACCACTGATCTGCAATGTAAGGTGGCCGACGAATGCCTGCAGCTGTTTGGCGGCTGGGGTTATATGTGGGAGTACCCAGTGTGTCGCGCCTTTGCTGATTCTAGAATCCAGCGTATTTATGGTGGCACCAATGAGATTATGAAGTTGATTATTTCGCGGGATTTGTTGAGCTAAATAGTTATAAAGCTCGATTGTTAAGCACAAATAAAAACGCCCCTATAAAGGGGCGTTTTTATTTGTGTCGCTTTATTATTACTGCTGTCCTTCTTTAGGAATCCAGTCGATCTAGAACCTGCTGTAGCTGCGAGGCGCTGGGCCTTGTCTTGTAGTCTTCACCAATATAAAACCACTGAACTATGCCCTGGTCATCGAGCAATATCATGGCTGGGTGGGGCAGTTCTTCATCTTTGCGAATACCATATAAATCAGTGATTTCGAGGTTTACATCAGAGAGAAACTGATAGGGTCGGTCCATGCGGTCGGCCATCTTCTGCATACCGCTTGCGTCGTCTGGGCTAATCGCTAGCACCTGATAACCAGCTTTTTCTAGTGCTGGTAGCAAGGTCTGAATGTCTTGCAGATGCCCCACACAGAAAGGGCACCAGTGGCCGCGGTAGAAAATCATGATGATCTTACTGCCGCGCAGCTCAGACAATGTGACTGAATCACCATTCAGAGTTTGCAGTGAAAAATCTGGCGCAGGCTTACCTATCTCCAGTGTTACACCGGCGACATCGGTAAATCCACCTTCAGCAGTAACGGCCTGTTCAGGCACGGGTGCATTGTCACAGGCCGCAAGTAGTGCAAGCACTAGCATCGGCAAATAGTTTTTTATCTTCATACGCTTCATATGTTCCATCCTTGATTGGCTTAACAGCTGTTAGCTCGTAACCATAGCTCGTAAAATTAGCTCGTAACATTAGCCCTTGTAAGAGGGATCTAACTTTTCAATAATACGAGTGAACGCATTAAATTCCAATTCGCCTGAAGGACCGCCCATGGTTTGCATGGCCATTAGCTGCTCGGACTTAGCGAGAATCTCCGGGCCTACGGGAACATTGGGTTTGCCTGTTGAATCTGTGGCCATCTGAACTTCACAGGCCCGCTCCATCGCCCAAAGGTTTTGGAAGGTCTCGGGAATAGAACGGCCACAGGCTAACAGCCCATGGTTGCGCAAAATCATCAGGCTTTTGTCGCCCATATTGGCAATTAGACGGGGCTTCTCATCGTCATTGACGGTGATACCCTCAAAGTCATGGTAGGCAATGCGGTTGTGCAAAAGTGCAGAGTAGAAGTTGTCGGTACGTAAACCGTCCTGCTGACAAGCAACAGCCATACCGGCATTGGTGTGAGTGTGGGCAATACAAACCACGTCAGCACGTGCGGCATGAATGGCAGTGTGAATAACAATGCCCGCAGGGTTCACGGCATAACCATTGTCTTCAACAATATTGCCATCGATATCGACCTTTACCAGGCTCGATGCGGTGACTTCTGAATAGTGCAGGCCGTAGGGGTTAATTAAAAAGTGGTGCTCGTCCCCCGGTAGCTTCACGGTAATATGGTTGTAGATCATTTCGCTCCAACCCATATGGTCGAAGATTCTGTAGCAGGCTGCGAGCTGTACTCGCAATTCTTGTTCTGTCTGTGCCATTAGTTCGCCCTCTTTACAAATCTAGTGAGTATTACAATCTGTGTGCCGTTTACTCGGCCTTCTATGTGCTCTTCATTACTCGACACCAACGAAATATTGCGTACTGCGGTGCCACGTTTGGCGGTAAAGCTGGTGCCTTTTACATCTAAATCTTTAATCAATGTCACTGTGTCGCCAGCGACTAGCACAGCGCCGTTACTGTCTTTATGGATAACGTTGTCATCCTCCTCGGCACTGTCTGACTTAGCCCAAGCTAGAGTTTCATCATCTAGATAGAGCATATCCAGCAAAGCTTGAGGCCAGCCTTCAGCACTTAATCGGGTCAGCATTCGCCACGCCATCACCTGGACTGCGGGCACCTGCGACCACATGCTGTCGTTCAGGCAGCGCCAATGGTTAGCGTCGACCCTGTCAGGATTATTGATCTGATCTTCGCAGATGTCACAGATTAACAATGACTGCTCGGTGCTAGCATCGCTATGCGGTGGAATGGCATAAGCAGACAGGTTGTTAGTGCTAGTGCAGAGTTCGCAGGCGGAGCCGCTGCGGGTATGGAGATCAGTCATTGAGTTGGCTACTTATAATGAGTTTAGAGCAGCCATTATAGCGGCCTTTTACTCATCAGCATCCATCAGGGTTTTTGCTGCTGCCCAACCAGATTGCACAGCACCTTCAAATCTTGGTCCCGCAAACGCATCCCCCGCCAGCGCCAGTGGAGGTAGGTCGGTTGATTCGCTCAGCAACATGCAGGGCGCATCGTCCACGATAGTTGGTTTGCTGTAGCGCCAGCGATGCACCTGATACTCAGTTACCTTGGCTTCACCCAGATAAGGTTTGGCCGCATCAATAAGTTGCTGGCCAATGTCCATGCGGTCTTCATCGATATGCTTTGCACTAAATACACCGCTACCATGAATAGTCACCGCGGGAATCTTAGAAACACCTTTTTGCAGGTTGTCACTAATCCAGGCGATGGGGCCTTCTTCCAGAGCAATAGCACCAGGGGCTTCGAGAGAAGTGGGGCCGTCGAGCACCGCCATAACGGCAATGCAGCTTTCATAGTCAATGCGATACAGTCGAGCCTGTTTGTCTTGGGGGATTTGGATATTGCCCTCATTCAGTAGATCCAGTGTTTGGGGTACTGGCGAGGTAATAAGCAGCTTTTTGGCAGTCACAGTCTCACCATTATCTAAATTGGCCAGCCATTCACTGCCTTGCTGGCTAATACGATCCACTCTTATACCACGCAATATCTCTAGACCAATGGCCAGATGTTTAGCGATACCGGTCATAGTGGGAACACCGCGATATCGAGGATGGCCGTTAGGCTGCCCTGGGTAGCTGCTATACCATTCTTCAGCTACACCAGCAGTAATCCAGCTGGCGACCGCTGCCTTAAAGCGCGTCTCTCTGGCGGTCATAAACTGGGCGCCATGGTCAAAGGTTGCCTCACCAATACGACGTCCTGCTAATCGCCCACCTAGGCCACGACCCTTATCGACCACTAGAACCTTATAGCCTGCTTGCTGAAGATCGTTGGCTGCGCTGAGGCCGGCAAGGCCAGCACCAACAATTAAGATGTCTGTATGGTGGGAGGTCATAGGTTAGGGTCTTTTTGTTAATGGCTTTTTATTAGGGGCTATTTACTAAGTGCTATTTATTCCCGGCGATCTATCAGGAACTACTTATCAGGAACTATTTATCAAGCACTATCTTTTACGAGCATCGGTTTTACAGCGCACTGAACAGTAGCGCACCTCATCCCAGACTTTTTCCCATTTCTTGCGCCAGTTAAAAGGGCGCTCACAGATGGGGCAGATCTTGCTGGGTAGATCAGATTTCTTACGTGTTTTAGGCATAGTCGGATTATGGCAGAGCTAGCCACAGCCTACTAGGCTGCAGCGAGAGGGCTACCTGCGATAGTGATGCGATGCATCAGTCGCGCCTGCCCCTGATAATCATTGTTGGCCTGATGCCAGGTGCAGCGGTTATCCCAAAAGGTCACCGAGCCGGGCAGCCAGTTAAAGCTGCAGGTAAACTGCGGCTGCATAACATGGGCGTAAAGCTCATCTAATAGGGTGCGACTCTCGGTGAAATCCCAACCTTCAAACTGAATAGTGTGGCCGGGGTTTACATAAAGCACCTTTCGGCCACTTTCTGGATGCCTGATCACTACGGGATGGGTAGCATCGCCCACACGGTCCATACCACCGAGCTGATCATTGAGGTCGGTGAGCCGATAGAGACCATTTTCACCATACAGGTGGGTGTTTGAATGAACCGCACGCAGGCCTTCAAGCTTCTTTTTAAGATTGTCGGGCAGGGCATCATAGGCCGCCGCCAGATTGGCAAACTGAGTATCGCCGCCTGTCTCGGGCAATGTGCGGGCCACCAAAATAGACCCTAGGGCAGGAATGTCATCATAGGAGTGATCGGTGTGCCAGCCCCCGCCAATATTGGTTTGCTGGGTTTTTTCTTTGCGTACCTCGGCAATCTGCGGTGATTCTTGGGTGGTCTTAAAGAATTTGTTCACCACAATGCTGCCAAAGCGATTGGCAAAGCGCAGGTGCTCCTCTGGGGGTAAATTCTGATCGCGAAAAAATAGCAGCCCATACTCAGTAAAGGCTGCTCTCAGTTCGGTGAGTTCAGATTCTGTCATGGTAGCCAGCTGCAGATCATTCACAACGGCGCCAACGCCTGGGGAAAAAGGAACAATATTCATGATTTTTTAGTTCTTATTATTTTCTTTATTGGAGCATCTTTCCCCTCAGCTGTCATCCGAAAAAATTGGGTGCTACTGCACCACCGATAATAGAACAATAACAATCAGGCAAAGAACAAGAGGGATAGCAATCATGCTGGTGGTGAATATCACTAAATGGCGGTTTACTTTACTCATGGCTGTGACTCTCCTTTTAATAAGGCCAGCCTATAAGTTAATTCAGTGGGGTAGATTTCTCATTGATATGCATCTACAAATCGTTTGATAGACTCAGTTGGCGAGAATTGTAGCGATATGGGTTTGTAGGTGTGGAATTAGCTCGGATTCGAACCAGGGGTTTTTGCGCAACCAAAGATTATTTCGGGGGCTGGGATGGGGCAGTGGGATTCTTTCTGGCCAGTATTCTTTCCAGTTATTGACTAGCTCCGTCACCGTCTTGGCGCCCTGATCGAAGTGGTAATCCTGAGCATACTTGCCAATAACCAGGGTGCTCTTAATATCGGGGAGCTGGTTTAGAACGCGCTCCCGCCAGGTCTCAGCGCACTCGGGGCGTGGTGGAAGGTCGCCTGATTTTCCTGTGCCGGGAAAGCAAAACCCCATCGGCACAATGGCCACTTGCTGTGGGTCATAGAAAACGTCTTTGGAAATTCCCATCCAGTCACGCAAACGGTCACCGCTGGCGTCGTCAAAGGGTATGCCAGAGGCCTGTACTTTTCTGCCTGGTGCTTGGCCAGCGATAAGTATTCTTGCGTTGGGATGTATCTGTATAACAGGTCGGGGAGGGTGAGGCAGATGTTTTTCACAGAGTCTGCAATTACGTACTTCAGTGGCGAGTATTAAATGCTGGTTCATAGTTATCTGCACCCTTATTATTTTTTAGCTAGCTGTTAAAAGGTAGCAGATTTTAGTAGGGTAAAATGTAAAAAGGACGCCATTGGGCGCCCTTTTTAATCTGAGTCTCTTTATGCTGCATTACTTATCGACGCTCCAGATACCTGCACCGCGTACAGCAATAAACAGAAATGCAAAGCAGTAAAAAGCGGCGAGTTCACCATGGTTTAGCATCGGAAAAAAATTATTCATTCCATGCATCATCCAGTACGCAACGGCCATGGTGCCACTGCAGATAAACGCTGCTGGACGGGTAAATAAACCAATCATAACCAGTGCCCCACCAACCATTTCGATGGTTCCAGCCCCATACATTAGAGGGTTAAGCGGATAGGAAAAGTCGCTAGGAAAGTTAAATAGCTTCTGAGTGCCATGCCAGATAAACAAGAATCCAGTGACAATTCTAAGTAGTGCATAGGCCTGATCTTCGCGGCCATCCAACAAGTTATCTAAAAATTTCATAGTTATACCCCTTACCCGTTTATGTTTTTAGTATGTATGGCGTAGCTGCCCAAAAGCAGCAGGCCCTGATCTATACCTTATTGCATCTATGCTAAAACAACAATGGCAGTCGGATAGCCGGAACTATCGTGGGTCATAGACTCAGAATTGCTATTTATGCTTAAACCATTAGCAATTATACTAACCGCCTCGGCCACTCAGCCATTGCCCATTGGAAATCTCTATGTCTGTTCTCTCAATCGATCAGTTGCTCCATACTTTCTCTATGATCGGAACCATTGTCTTTGCCGTGTCGGGGGCGCTATTTGCCGCTGAAAAGCGTATGGATATTCTTGGCTTTATTTTGGTTGGCACAGTGACTGGCGTGGGCGGTGGTACCCTGCGAGATCTATTGCTGGGTATTTCTCCGGTAAGTTGGGTGCACAGCCCACTTGCAGTCTATATTTGTATTGGCGCTTCCGCGTTGACCTATTTTTCGGTGGACCTATACCGGAAACGGGACGCATGGATTCTGTGGACAGATGCCATTGGCTTGGCCGTTTTTGCCGTGATGGGTGCACAGACTGCAATGGCACACGAGGTGCCACCGATGATTGCTGTGGTGATGGGGGTGATGACCGCGACGTTTGGTGGTCTGATGCGCGATGTACTCTGTGCCGAGGTGTTAACGCTAATGCGCCCCGAAATCTATATCAGTTGCGCCCTATCAGGTGCAGTCACCTATGTAGTACTGCATCAGCTGGGGGTTACCGACAGCATCGCCGCAGGTATTGCCTTTATTGCCGGATTTGGTCTGAGGGCGGCGGCGATTCATTTTAAGCTAACCTTGCCTCGGTTTGGTTCTTAGTATTGGAGTAGTTATTGCGGCTTTAGCGCTATCTGGGCGTTATTTAGCCAAACACATAAAAGGAGTTTTATCGATGAGTTCTATTGTTATTTCAGACAGCTTCGACGGCGGCAATATCGACGTGGTCGATGCCAGTGATCCCCAGAACATTCAATTAAACATCAAGCCAGACAATGCCTCAGATTTTTTTCAATGGTTTTACTTTCGCCTAGAAGGCCAGGTCGGTCAACGCTGCCGAATCAACATTATGAATGCAGGGCAGGCTGCGTTTTTAGGAGGCTGGGAAGACTACAAAGTCTGCACCTCGTGGAATCGCAAAGATTGGTTTCGGACAGAGACCAGCTACCGAGATGGCATTCTTAGTTTTGAAATAGTCCTCCAGAGTACTGCGGTATATCTCTCGTACTTTGCGCCTTACAGCCATGAGCAGCATTTAGATTTATTGGCTTGGGCTCAGTGTGATACCCGGGTAGTCGCGACCACTTTGGGGCAAACCTTAGATGGCAATGCAATGAACCTTTTGCAGATTGGTAGCAGTGACAAGCCACAGCATAAGGTTTGGGTTATTGCTCGGCAGCATCCCGGTGAAACAATGGCCGAATGGTTTGTCGAAGGGTTTTTACAGGCACTGTTAGATCAAGATAACCCTCAATCCCAAAAGTTATTACAGACAACAACTTTCTTTGTCATACCCAATATGAACCCCGATGGATCGATTCGTGGCAATCTCCGAACCAATGCTGCTGGTACCAACCTCAATCGTGAATGGCAATCACCCTCGATGGAAAGCAGTCCTGAGGTATTTTTGGTAAGAGACAAGATGTTACTTGAGGGCGGCGATCTGTTTTTGGATATTCATGGTGATGAGGCGCTGCCCTATAACTTTGTCGCTGGCTGCGAGGGGAACCCTGGCTACACTGAGTATCATGAGCACCTAGAAACTGTGTTTAAAAATGCCTACAGGCAGGCATCGCCAGATTTTCAAGATGAGGTTGGCTATCCCAAGACAGTGAAGGGAAAAGCCAATATGACCATTGCTGCTAACTGGTTGGGCGAGCAATTTAAAACCCTGTCATTCACCATTGAAATGCCCTTTAAGGATAACGCCGATCTACCCAATGCAACAGCGGGTTGGTCTGGTTCGCGCAGCGCTCAGCTGGGACGCGATGTTTTGTTTCCTATTAGGATGACGTTGGAGAAGGTAGGTAAACGTACAAATAGATAACCCATTTGTTACTGTGCACCCGCCGCTTTTAATGCTTTCACATAAGCCACCCCATGGCCATGCTCAGCAGCAACTTCTGCTAGGGTTTGGTCTTGTGGGCTAGTGGCGTTTACATCTCGACCCGCTTCTTTAAAAAAGTTCAAAAAGGTCACAAAGTTGGCGATATTCATGCCGCGATAGGCTTTTTCTAACAGGTGAAAGTCGGTGCTTACGCCTGTTGGAGCCTGGTAATCTAAAAAGCTTTTTACGCGCTCGTCATCAAACACTTCGCCGAGAACTTTTTCTTTATCTTTCTTGAGTGACATGATTTTCCCTAATTACTTTTGAGTTTTTCAGACTAATTTAAAGTAGCTCGTTCAGTTTTTGCGCGAGTATTTGATTCACTTGCTGTGGGTTGGCTTGGCCTTTGGAGGCTTGCATAATTTTGCCCATAAAGCCGCCAAGCTTTTTCTTACGTTTGGCTTCGTCGGTATTCATGTAGTCGTCGACCATAGCCTGATTGGCGGTTAATACATCGGCGACCATTTGCTCAAGTGCGCCGCTGTCGGATACCTGCTTTAAACCGCGCGCTTCAATAATTTCATCGGCACTGCCTTCGCCGGCCCAGATACCTTCAAATACTTCTTTGGCCATTTTCCCGGAGATGCTGTTGTCGGCGATACGCGTGACTAGTCCGCCGAGTTGCTCTGCACTGACTGGGCTATTGGCGATGCTTAGATCTTCGTTGTTTAGGCGTGCTGAGAGTTCGCCCATGGTCCAGTTGGCGGCAAGTTTGGCATTGTTGCAGGCCGAGATGACGGCTTCAAAATATTTGGCCATGGCGGCATCACTGCTGAGTATGCCTGCGTCATAGTCCGACAGACTGTACTGTTCAACAAAGCGTGCCTGTCTTGCATCTGGCAGCTCTGGAAGATTGCGGCGCAGTTCTGCGACTTCTTCGTCGCTGACCACAACCGGCAATAGGTCGGGGCAGGGGAAGTAGCGATAGTCGTTGGCTTCTTCTTTGCTGCGCATGGAGCGGGCAACTTTGGTGTCACCGTTATACAGGCGCGTTTCCTGGGCGATGGTGCCGCCATCTTCGATAACATCTATCTGACGTTCCACTTCTCGTTTTATGGCTTCTTCCATAAATTTGTACGAGTTGAGGTTTTTAGTTTCGGTTCGAATGCCGAGGGTTTCGCTGCCGCTGGGTTTGACTGAAACGTTCACATCAAAGCGCATGCTGCCCTGAGACATTTCACCATCGCAGATTCCCAATGAGGTGACGATGCCATGAATTTTTCTGGCAAAGGCGACGGCTTCTTCGGCGTTGCACATATCCGGTTCGGAGACGATTTCAATGAGCGGTGTGCCGGCGCGATTTAGATCGATACCAGAAAAGTTGCTGTTGAAATTACCTTCGTGAAGCGACTTGCCTGCGTCTTCTTCTAGATGGGCGTGATGGATGCGCACGTTTTTAGTGGTGCCATCGGCGAGCTGTATCTCGACGTTGCCGCGGCCGACAATGGGTCGTTCCAGCTGCGTGGTCTGGTAGCCCTTGGGTGAATCTGGGTAGAAATAGTTTTTTCGTTCGAACGCTGACACCTGCCCAATCTCGGCATCAATCGCCAAGCCAAACATGATGGCGTAGTTAACGGCCTGTTTGTTGAGTACGGGTAAGGTACCTGGCATGGCTAGGTCGATGGCGCAGGCTTGGGTGTTAGGTTCGGCACCATAGGCGGTGCTGGCGCCGGAGAATATCTTTGTTTTGGTGGCTAGCTGCACGTGGATCTCTAGCCCGATTACGGTATCCCAGCTCATGAGGCAACTCCTTCTGGCGCTAAATCATGCCAGTCGGTAGCCTGCTGATATTGGTGGGCGACATTGAGCATGCGCGCCTCATCAAAATAGTTGCCAATAATCTGCAGGCCGACGGGTTTGTTGTCAGCCATGCCGCAGGGTATCGACATGCCGGGTAGGCCTGCCAAGTTGGTGGCGACGGTATAAATATCTTCTAGATACATGGCCACTGGATCATCACTTTTGGCGCCAAATTTAAAGGCTGGTGAGGGACAGGTGGGGCCCATTATTAGGTCGACGCTTTCGAATGCGCGATCAAAGTCTTGTTGGATCAGCTTGCGAACCTGCTGGGCTTTGCCGTAGTAGGCGTCGTAATAACCGGCAGACAGGCAGTAGGTGCCGATCAGTATGCGACGCTGCACTTCTTTGCCAAAGCCTTCGCTGCGGCTACGGCTGTACATATCTTGTAAATCTTTGGGGTTTCCACATCGGTAGCCATAACGTGAGCCGTCGAAGCGCGACAGGTTGGCTGAGGCCTCGGCTGGCGCAATAACATAATAGGCTGGGACTGATAGGCCTGAGTTGGGTAGGCTGATTTCAACCAGCTCTGCGCCCTGTGCTTCTAGGTTAGCCAGTGCGGCGCGAACGGCTTTTTCAATGCCAGCGTCTAAGCCTTCGGAGAAATACTCTTTGGGTACGCCAATGCGCAAACCCTTTACTGAGCCATCTAAGGTGGCCGTGTAGTCTGGCACTTCGCGATCGATGCAGGTGGAGTCTTTGTCGTCGTAACTAGCCATGCAGTTAAGGAGTAGGGCACAGTCTTCTGCGGTGCGGGCCATTGGGCCGCCCTGATCCAGGCTTGAGGCGAAGGCAACCATGCCCCAGCGAGATACACGACCATAGGTAGGTTTGATGCCGCTGATACCGCAGAGCGCTGCGGGCTGGCGAATAGAGCCACCAGTATCTGTGGCTGTTGCGCCGGGTGCTAGGCGCGCTGCAACGGCTGCTGCGGAACCGCCAGAGGAGCCGCCGGGTACGCAGTCGGGTGCCCAGGGGTTTTTAACCGGGCCATAAAAGCTGGTTTCGTTGGAAGAGCCCATGGCGAACTCGTCCATATTAGTTTTGCCCAGTACCACGGCACCCGCCTGTTCGAAGTTTTCGACCACAGTGGCGTTGTAAGGCGGGATAAAGTTATCCAGCATCTTGGAGCCGCAGCTAGTACGCACCCCATTGGTGCAAAAAATATCTTTGTGCAGTATGGGCACGCCACATAGAGCAGGGGCATTGCCTGCGGCCAGGCGCACATCGGCCTCGGCGGCGGCTTTAAGTGCCTGTTCGGCGGTAACTGTAATTACCGCATTGTAAGCCGGGTTAAGGCTGCCAATACGGTTTAAAAAGTGCTGAGTTAATTCAACACTGGAAAATTCTTTGCTCTGTAGCCCTTTGATAAGCTCGGCAATGGTGAGGTTGTGCATGCTATCTGTGTCCGCTTATTCTATGACTTTGGGCACTAAAAATAGCCCGTCTTCAGTTTCTGGTGCTATGGCCTGAAAGGCTTCGCGCTGATTGGTCTCGGTAACTTCGTCTTCCCGCAGGCGCTGCGTGGCTTGCATGGGATGAGACATGGCTTCTACGCCCTCTGTATTTACCGCCTGCAGCTGATCCACTAGGTCTAGAACGCTGCTCAATCGCTGGGATACTTCGCTGAAAGTGCTATCGTCGATGGCAATGCGGGCTAGGGTCGCCAGCTTTTCGATTTCTTGCCGTTCAATGTTCATTTTTTAGTCTCTGGGTTGGCTGAAATTCGAATGTTTTCAGCAGGCGCAATTTTACATCAAATAAATGTCCGAGGTTAGGGGGTGAAAACAGTAAAATCGGCTAATTTCGCTGTTTTTGGCTTCTTTTGACGTTCTTTTAAAAGAGTAGTATGAAGTTTTGTTCAAGATCGGCTAGAATCCGCCCCGAGATGACGAAAGTAGGGCCGCAGATGCTTTAGCTGCTGCTATACCTTATTGAATAGTTACCACATATTTTAGGCTGTTTGTGCATTGAATCCACAGGCAGTGATTGAGGAATCGTAATTGATGTTATTTAAAAAACTCCGTGGCTTCTTTTCCAGCGACCTGTCGATCGATCTGGGTACTGCAAATACACTGATTTATGTGCGCGAAAAGGGCATCGTTCTTAATGAGCCTTCGGTGGTTGCGATTCGCCAGCATCTGGGTCAGAAAATTGTTGAAGCAGTAGGTGTTGATGCCAAGCGTATGCTGGGCCGTACACCAGGCAATATTACTGCAATACGGCCATTAAAAGACGGCGTTATCGCTGACTTCCAAGTGACTGAGAAAATGCTGCAGCACTTTATTAAGAAAGTGCATGCAAAAAGCTTTGTACCCCCGAGCCCTCGTGTTCTTATCTGTGTGCCCTGTATGGCGACAGAAGTTGAGAAACGAGCGATTAAAGAGTCGGCTTACAGTGCTGGTGCTCGAGAGGTGTTTTTGATTGAAGAACCAATGGCTGCGGCGATTGGTGCTGGCCTTCCGGTTGAAGAAGCGGTGGGTTCGATGGTTGTGGATATCGGTGGTGGTACTACTGAGATTGCCATTCTGTCGTTAAATGGCGTGGTGTTCTCTGATTCTGTGCGTATCGGTGGCGACCGTTTTGATGAAGCCATTGTTAACTTTGTACGTCGCAAGTACGGCAGTGTGATTGGTGATACTACCGCTGAGCGTATTAAGATGGAAATTGGTGCTGCTTATCTAGCCAAAGAAGTCCGTGAAATTGATGTTCGTGGCCGCAACCTCGCTGAAGGTGTTCCCAAGAGCTTTACATTGACCAGTGATGAAATTCTCGAAGCGCTGCAAGAGCCATTGGCTGGCATTGTTCAGGCAGTAAAGCGTGTTCTAGAGCAGTCTCCTCCTGAGTTGGCGTCGGATATTGCTGAAACCGGTATCGTTTTGACCGGTGGTGGCGCGCTGTTAAGAGATCTCGATCGTCTGCTTACCCATGAAACTGGTTTGCCGGTTATTTTGGCTGAAGAGCCTTTGACCTGCGTAGCTCGTGGCGGTGGTGAAGCGCTGGAGATGATGGATAACAGAAGACTGGATACGCTAACTTACTAGATACCAATATCGCCCTGATATTGGTTATTTTTCGGGAGCGGATTTATTAAAAATGTTTTTGCTAAATCATCCTCCCCGATCCGAAAGATTCTGATCGTTGGTCTGATTGCGTTCGGCTTAATGGCCGTCGATAGTTATACCACCTGGCTCAGCCCCGTTTACAAAATTGTCGATAATGCTGTTCGCCCTCTGTATTGGCTGACGAATATCCCCAGTCGTGTTCAGGAATGGGGTCAGGTTAGTGGCACCTCTAGAGCTGATCTTGAACAAGATAATATTCGTCTTGAACAGGAGAGTCTGATTCATCGCGGGCAGTTACAGCGTATGTCTGAACTGGCCGCCGAAAACCTCCGTCTGCGCCAATTATTGAATGCCACCGAATTGTTGATGGACAGTGTTTTAGTCACTGAAGTCATCGGTGTTTCTCCCAGTCCCCAAAGCCATACGGTTACCATTGACCGCGGTCGTGATGACGGAGTTTATGTGGGCCAGCCTCTGTTAGATGCTGAGGGCCTTATGGGGCAGATTATTTCTGTTTACGGCGGCCATAGCGTGGCGCTGTTAATTACCGACAGCACCCATGCGCTGCCTGTGCAGGTTTTACGCAATGGTGTGCGCTCTATTGCTGAGGGCCGGTCTGATTACGGTCGCATGACATTAAAATTTGTGTCGCCAACCGCTGATATTGTCGAGGGTGATGAACTGGTAAGTTCTGGTCTGGGCGGGCGCTTCCCTGTGGGTTATCCCGTGGGTACCGTGGCCAGTATTACCCAAAAGCCCGGTGCCATATTTGTTGATGTGGATGTTGACCCTGCCGCGGAGCTTGATAGAAGCCGACATCTGCTGTTGGTGTTTTCCTCAGGCCGAGACCGAGTTCGTGGTATTCAATGAAGCCGGTTAACTTTACTGGCCCTATGATAGCGTCATTAATTTTAGCTGCTATTTTCCAGCTTTTACCTGCTTCTGGTGAATGGATTTTATGGAAGCCGAACTTTCTCCTGCTAGTGACCCTTGCCTGGATACTCTATGTTCCCACCCAGTATGGCATTGGCTTTGCTGCAACAGTGGGTCTAGTTGCTGACACCCTATTCCGCACCACCCTCGGACACTATGTGCTGGTTTTTGCGCTCTGTGGTGCTGCCGCCTATTTGCTCAGCCGCTGGCTCACTTATTTTTCGATATTCCACCGTATGTTTTTGGTACTGGTGTTGGTTGTCTGCGCTGAATTGGTTCAGAACATGTTATTTTCTATCTGGGATGTCCCTATGACCCTAGGCCACCTTCCTGCACTGGCGTTAACGTCGGCACTGGCCTGGCCACTGATCGACCTGTGGGTTGCCAGAGTACATTTACACCACCGTTAAAGGCTTTTCTCTTGTCTTCATCTTCTTTATCCCAGGTCTCTTCATCTCAGCGCTCTTCATCTCAGTGCTCGGAAGAATTGGCAACCGCTGATCTTATCTTGGCCTCGGCGTCTCCGCGGCGCAGTGATTTGCTTCATCAGATCGGTGTGCGCTTTGTGGTCGCAGCCGAAGACATTGATGAGCGTCAACGTCCTGCAGAGCAAGCCGTTGATTATGTGGGGCGGTTGGCACTGGAAAAAGCTCAGGCGGGTTATCGCCGCAGTGAGACAGAATTACCGGTGCTCGGTGCGGATACTGTTGTGCTCTGTCAGGGCGAAATTTTTGGTAAACCCGCTAATGCTGACGAGGCAATTGCCATGTTGCAGGCCCTATCGGGCTCCACTCATGAGGTGTTGTCTGGAGTGGCTATCGTCAATGCCCATAAGTCGGAGCTGGTGGTTTCAAAAACGTCCGTTACTTTCCGCACAATCTCTCCACAGGACTGTCTAAAATACTGGCAGACCGGAGAACCTGAGGGCAAAGCAGGGGCTTATGCCATTCAGGGATTTGGCGCAACCTTTGTGGCTCACCTTGAGGGAAGTTATAGTGGTGTGGTGGGTTTGCCGCTATTAGAAACCCAGCAGTTATTAGAAAAATTTAATGTACCGATTTGGCAGCAGCCAAACGCCTAAAATAGTGTTAACGCTAAACTGGAAAAGCCCATGAGCCGAGAAATTCTTATCAATATTACGCCAATGGAAACTCGCGTAGCCTTGGTAGAAAACGGCGTGCCCCAAGAAATTTCCATAGAGCGCAATCAGCGCAGTGGCCTGGTTGGTAATATTTATAAGGGTAAGGTGGTGCGCATACTGCCTGGTATGCAGGCCGCGTTTGTCGATATAGGTGTTGAGCGGGCCGGATTTCTGCATGTTGACGACCTACTGCCGAGTAAGCCTAAAAACAAGAAAGGCGCCGCTGAGACCAAGAGTCCAGAGATTCAAGATCTCCTTCATGACGGACAAAAAATTCTCGTTCAGGTAATCAAAGACCCTATCAACAACAAAGGTGCGCGACTCACTGCTCAGCTTTCCGTGGCCTCACGCTATCTAGTGTATATGGATGGCAGTGCCCATATAGGCGTTTCTCAGCGTATCGAAGATGAAGAGGAGCGGGAGCGACTCAAAACAGCCATCGCTACCACCATTGATGAACTAGCCGCGGCAGCAGAGCCGGTTAAGCGTCACAAAAACGCCGTTGAAATTCCTCAGCGCAGAGGCAGTTATATTTTGCGCACTGCGGCAGAAGGCGCCACCGTCGAAGAGCTACGCGTGGATATGCGTTACCTGCAGCGTGTCTGGGAACACCTTGTTGAGGTTAAAACAGAGGCTGCGGTACCAAGTTGTGTGTATGAGGAGCTACCTCTTTCTAAGCGTGTATTGCGCGATATGGCAAGCGATGATGTTGAGAAGATTCTGGTGGACTCCCGGGAAGTCCTGGATCTACTGATCAAGTTTGCCCATAAGTTCAGCCCTGAAATTGCGGGTCTGCTCGAGCACTATCCGGGTGATCGGCCGCTGTTTTTTCTCCATGGTATCGAAGATGAAATTGCCAAGGCACTGCAGCGATCTGTGATGCTAAAGTCGGGTGGTCACCTTGTGATTGATCAGACTGAGGCCATGACTACCGTCGATGTTAATACCGGTGCCTTTGTTGGCCATCGGAATCTTGAAGAGACGGTTTATAAAACCAATCTTGAAGCGGCAACAGCCACGGCAAGGCAAATGCGCATGCGTAATTTGGGCGGTATTATTATCGTCGATTTTATCGATATGCAAAATGCCGAACATCGCCGACAGGTTTTGCGCACCTTTGAAAAAGCACTGAATAGAGATCGTGCTAGAACCACGATTTCTGGTGTGACCGAGCTGGGTTTAGTGCAAACTACCCGCAAGCGAACCAGTGAAAGTTTGGGGCAGATTCTTTGTGAAGGATGCCCTACCTGTGGCGGCCGTGGGTCGATAAAATCTGCAGAAACGGTGAGCTATGAAGTATTGCGCGATATTCTCCGTGTGGCCCGTGCCTATGAATGTGAGACTCTGCGCGTTCTGGCATCGCCGTCGGTGATAGAGAGATTATTAGATGAAGATTCTGCACAGGTTGCAGATCTTGAAGCGTTTATTGGGCGATCCATTCAGTTCCGGACTGAAGATTTATTTGCCCGTGAACAGTTTGATATTATTCCTGTTTGAGTTTAGATAATGGCTGACAGCAACATCAGAAAAATCGGAAAGATAATTAGTCGTTGGCTGTGGTTAACCGCAGCACTACTAATTATCGGCACGGTTATTTTGGTGGTGATTGGTCGCCAGAGCATTAGTAGTGTTGATGAGCTGCGTCCGGTTTTACAGCAACTAATCACCGATAATGTCGGTATGCAGGTTCGCCTTGGTGAGATACAGGGCGAGTGGCCAAGACTGATTCCAATTCTCGATATTGAGAAAATAGAAATTGTCAGTGAAGATCAGACGCCAGCCATTGTGCTAGATCACGGGCGCGCCGATCTTGATCTCTTTAACAGTATCAAACACCTCAGCCCTATTTGGCGCGAGCTGGTCATCGACCAGTTAGCCATTACTATGGTTGAAGATGATGCCGGTCGTTGGAGCCTCAAAGGCTTAAAGGGCGGTGCCAATACAGATCTCAATATTATTCTCGATCCTTTATTTTATAGTCGTTCGATACGCCTGAGACTGGTACTAATTAATCTTGAGTTTTTCTCTGGCAAATTGATGCAGGTGCGCGGCAATGACGTGACCTTAGAAAACGATGACGATTTCCACCGTGCCGAGCTGTCTGTACAGCTCGCAGATCAGCAGGCTGATGAAAACATTCCCGCCTATGTATTGGTAGAGGGTTATGGTGATCCCTCTGATTTGGAAGCCTTTCATGCAGATGGCTATTTTCGTTTAGAAAACTTTAATATTTCTCAGCCAATTCTAGGCCTATCGAAATCCTTACTACCCAAATTATTTGACAATCTGACGGCGTTTAAAGCCAATGCCAGCGGTGAGGTTTGGTTTGATATTCATCCTGGTGGCTCGCTAGACTTTGAAGGAAATCTGGCGATTACGGAAATACCGCTCGACTGGTTGGCCGATGTTCCGCCTATTCAAAATCTCAGCACGGTACTTACCGGCTGGTATACGCCTGGGTCTGATTGGGGTACTCGGTTGCAGGGTTTTGATTTTGATTGGTCCGATACAAATATTGAACCGCTGGATTTGGTGTTTAGTCAAAAACTAGGATCCCGCTGGCAGGATTTTGACATTTCAATGAACCAGCTAGACCTAACAATACTGTCTGACTTACTGCGTGAGACTAAAATTCCTGCGAAAAATATTCTGGATGCGATTGATATACTGCGGCCGAGGGGAGAACTAAGCGCACTCACCTTGGGGCACAATAAAGGCGGCTACTATGCCTCGGCTAATTTGGATGATATTTCTACTCGCCCCTATAAAGGTGCGCCGGGCGTAAAGCGTATTAATGGTTATCTCGAAGTGCAGGGGTCAGGTGGCTTTTTCCATCTTGCAGATACAGATGGTTTTGAGGTGTTTTTCCCTAAGCTGTACAAAGAGTATTTACTCGTCGAACAGTCTGAGGGTACCGTTTATGTGAACTGGCAGCCGGAGAAATTGGTGGTGCGCAGTACCGCGATGAAAACTACTGTCGATGCTGGCACTTCTAACATATTATTTTCGGTAGAGCAGCAGATCCCGTCCAACGGTCTTGTTCCCGAGGTGAATTTAGTGATCGGTGCCCGTGATATCGATGCGGCCTATATGAATAAGTACCTGCCCTATACCACACCTGCTAAGTTATCTAACTGGCTGAGCAGTGCCATATTGGCAGCTGATGTTAAAGAGCTAGGCATGCTACTTCGTGCTGGTCCACCCCGAAAAAACAAAACTTCAAAAACGACCCAGCTATTGTTTAAAACAGAGGGCACTGACCTAAATTATCATCCCGACTGGTTGGGTGCCCGAGATGTTAAGGCGCTGGTATTAGTGGACGATACCTATGTTGATGGCGTTGCCATTGGCGGCACTATTGGGGGTGTTGAGATAATCTCTGCCAAGGCGATAACCGGTGACCCAGCGGTTGGAACACAGCTATTGACCATAGATGCTCAGATTGAAACCCAACTAGGTGATGCTATTGCTGCGTTAGCTCAGTCGCCCCTTCGCAACCAAATTGGACCCTTGGCAGATTGGCAGTATTCAGGTGAAGCCGACGCCAAGCTACATTTAGAAATTCCGTTAAAACAAATTCCGGGTAAAGCCATTACTGGGGATTACCTTGTAAATGCAAAATTGCGCGGCGGGTCAGTGGACATTCCGAATACGCCAATTAGTATTAGTCAGCTTAAGGGTGGGTTGAACTTTTCGGTAGCCGATGGTCTGTACTCGGAGGATATTACTGGCGAGTTTTGGCAGCAGCCACTGAGCGCCAAATTGTTTAGAACGAGCAAACAACAGAAGGTCGCTATAAGCACCGCGGTAGAACCAGAGAGCCTGAGTAAGCTGGTTAAATTCCCCTGGGCCAAGGTGCTAACTGGCACTATTCCTATCGAAGGTTTACTGAGTATTAACGGCGCAGACGCACCTGGCAGTGGGGTGACATTGCAGCTGGTTAGTCAGATGGAAGCCTCTGAGATTATGTTACCAGCGCCCCTAACAAAAGTGGCAGGAGAGTCCAGAGCCTTGGATGTTACCTTACATTTTGACCCGGATTTTCAGCGCTTGGAAGGACGCATTGGCGATCAGCTAGTGACCGATTTACGTTTTAACCAGAGCCAGATGACCCATGGTTTAGTCAGCTTCGATCGCTCAGTGTCTGTGCCTGAGGTCGGGGAGCTTTTGGTTGCTGGATATCTTCCCACTACAGATCTGGATTTATGGAATCCGGTAGTGGCACTGTTTAGTGGGTCGTCAGAATCTAAGGCCACAGTCTGGCAACCGGTGTTCGATCTGGAATTTGATTATCTAAATCTGGCAACCTTCAAATTAGAAAATATAGCTGCGCAGATTAGGTTAGCCGAGCAGGCGACTAATATTGCCTTCACCAGCGATCTTGCCGATGGCAAATTAGTATTACCCATTGGATCAAGTCTGGTTCCCGGTCTTCACCTAACAAGACTGGCGTTGCCTAGTACTTTGCTCGAAGAAAAGATCGGTCAAAAAGGTATGGACCCTCGAACCTTTATTGCTGCAGACTTTTCAGTGGAACAGCTCTCTGTTGGTGATAAAGAATGGGGCGCACTGGCCTTTGAATTGCGCCCTGAAGTCTCAGGTGCTGCCTTTAATAATATCGTGGGCGATGTTTTTGGCCTGCGACCAGGACTGTTTACCAAAGAGCCGGACACAGAATTTTTCTGGCGCTACGACGGTGAAAGCTATTCCAGCCGACTTATTGGCCCCGTTGGCGTAGACGATATTGGGGATCTATTTACCGGTTTAAATATTCCCAGAGTTGCCGATAGCCAATCTGGAAAGATGCTTTTTGATCTGTCCTGGCAGGACCAGCCCTGGAAAATTACGAAAGAAAATATTACTGGCGACTTCCAAATTAATTTACAAGACGGCAGTTTTTATACGTCGACTGGTGGTGCCGGTGCGGCACTAAAATTGGTGAGTCTGTTTAACTTTGCTAACTGGTTAAAGCGTTTGCAGCTCGACTTTTCTGATGTGACCAGTCAGAACCTCGCCTATAACGATCTGGTGGGTACCATTCGTTTTAATAATGGCGTTGCCAGTTTGATTGATCCTCTAAGAATGAAAATGCCCTCTGGCCGTATGAATATGGGCGGCAATTTTGATTTAGTGAATGAGCAGGTAGATGCCCAGCTTGTGGCCACCCTGCCTGTAGCGACTAATCTACCCTGGGTAGTTGCATTGCTGGGTGGTGTGCCCGCTGCCGCTGGGGTTTATCTGACCAGCAAGCTGGTAGAGAAGCAGGTCGATCGGCTGTCTAGTATTAGCTATACCCTGTCGGGTCCCTTTGATGATGTTGAAGTTGCTGTTGATAAAATTTTTGCTGCCGAACTAAAGGCAAGCGATCAGACTGAAAACCCAAAGGCAGAACAAAAAGTAGATCAAGGAAAAGACCAGTCACTGACGCCTGAGGCTGACTCTAATGAGTAACCTTATCAATGTGGCGGCTATTCAACTTAAGCCAGCTTCATCCCTTGAAGATAATCTTACCAATACTGCGGCGCTGTTATTTGAGGCTGCTGCTGCTGGCGCCCAACTCGCTGTATTACCAGAAAATTTCGCGCATTATGGTCAGAAAGATTTTACGGCTATCGGCTTTCAAGAATCGACGCACGATGGGCCAGTACGGCAGTTTCTATCAGACCAGGCGCGGCTTAATGGACTGTGGTTAGTGGGTGGAAGCCTACCTGTTTTGGATGCTGAGCCACTACCTTTCGCCCGTTCATTGCTCTTTGATCCCGCTGGCAACGCCATGGGCCAGTACGACAAGATCCATCTATTTGACGTAGATGTAGGCGTCGGTACTGAGCGGGCAAAGAGCTATAAAGAGTCAGATGATTTTGCCTCTGGTACGGATGTAGTTGTTGCACCCACAGCACTGTGCAAGTTGGGTATGACAGTCTGTTATGACCTTAGGTTTGCTGAGCTTTATCGAAAGCTTGCAGATGAAGGGGCTCAGATAATTACCGTGCCTGCGGCCTTTACCGCGGCGACGGGCAAGGATCACTGGCAGGTATTATTGCGTGCTCGGGCCATTGAAAATCAAGTATTTGTGGTTGGTGCCAATCTGGTTGATCGCGATCATCCGAGCCGTGGGCTCTGGGGTGGCAGCGTTATTATCGATCCTTGGGGAACTGTGTTGGCGAGCTTGGATGGTGATGACGCTGGGTTTATCAGGGCCGAGATTGATTTAGATATGATTAACGAGCTTCGAGCGAAGATGCCTATTGGTGAACATAGGAAGCTCCTTGTCTAGGGGATGCTGAGGGCTCTTTATTTAGGGGGCTGAGGGCTCCCTATCTATTTAGGGGACGCTGAGGGCTCTTTATCTAGGGGACGCTCAGGGCTGAGGTTTCTGTTTAGGTTTTTGTAGGGTGCGCTCAGTATTTCTTATTCTTACCTTTATTTCGTAAAAATTACTTTTCTGAAACGCCTCTTATATAGCTGAAGATTTTTCGGCTTGCTGTTGGCGCTTTCTTTAGTTCTATTTCACGGTTGGCCTGGCGCTGGAGATTACGCAGCTGTTGGCGGTCGCCGTCGGGATAGGCTTCCATAAAGGCTTCTATGCCGTCATGACCCTCTTGAATAATACGATCTCGCCAATCTTCTAACTGTTTAAAATGCTGGCGATAGGTCTGGGACTGGTGGTCCATCATATCTAGAGTTTCTTGAATGACATCGGTGTTGGAGATGCGCATCAATTTTCCGATATATTGCAGGTGGCGGCGCTTGGCTTCGCGGCTCTTTAAGCGGCGGGCTTCGTAGATAGCTTCTTTGAGACTTTCCGGCAGATCAAATTTCTGCAGCTTGCCCTCAGGCATTTCAACCAGCTGTTGGCCCATGGCCTGCAGTTTATGGCTGTCCCGCTTGAGTTGGGATTTGCTGGGGCCGTCGTAGTCGGGGTGTTCTAGTTCTTCAGTCATCAGATAAGGAATATCGCAGCTAGGCCTAGGAATGAAACAAAACCCACGATATCAGTTACCGTGGTCAGAATTACCGTGCCCGCGAGGGCAGGGTCTATATTTAGTGAGCGCAACAGAATGGGTAATAATGTTCCGGTCAGGGCGGCGGCCATTAAGTTAATGGCCATCGCTAGGCCGATAATAACGGCCATTATCCAGTCTCCAAACCACAGAGAAACGATGGCGCCAACCACTAGCGCGTAGAGTAGGCCATTTAGCGCGCCAACGGCAAACTCTTTGCTTAACAGCCAGCTTAGGTTGCTGCGTTCGATCTGCCCCAATGCCATACCGCGAATAACCACGGTGAGGGTTTGGCTACCAGCAACGCCGCCCATGCTTGCGACTATCGGCATTAAAATCGCCAGTGCCACAACTTTCTCGAGTGTTTCTGCAAACAGGCTAATAGCGGTTGAGGCAATAATTGCGGTCACCAAATTAACACCCAACCAGGCGGCACGGCGAGGTGCGGTTCTGCCAATGGAGGAGAAGGTGTCTTCGGTATCACTCAAGCCGGCCATGGCCAATAGCGAGTGGTCGGCGTCTTCGACAATAACGTCCACCACGTCATCAATCGTAATGCGGCCGAGCAGATGGTTCTTGTCATCAATCACTGGTGCAGAGACTAAGTCGTGACGTTGGAAAATTTGCGCCACATCGGAGTCGGTGAGGTTCACATGAATTGCCTGAACCTCGGTATTCATCACCTCTTTAACGGTGGTGTCCGGGCTAGAGGTGAGTAGCTTGCCCAGAGGCATGGTGCCGAGAAATATATCGTTGCGGCTGACCACAAACAGATTGTCGGTAATGTCTGGTAGCTCTTCAAACCGGCGCAGATAACGCAGCACAACATCGATATTGATGTCGGGTCGTATGGTGATAACTTCGGTGTCCATTAGACCACCGGCAGTATCCTCAGCGTAAGTAAGTACTGACTCTACGCGTTGACGATCCTGCCATGACATGGCCTTTAGAACTTCCGGAATCATCTGATTTGGCAGTTGCTGAAGGATATCTACAATGTCATCGACGTCTAGGCCTTCGGTGAGAGAGGCAACTTCTGCGCCATCCATCTCATTGAGAAATTCGGATTGAATCTCATCAGATAATTCCTGGAGCACCTCGCCGGTATTGTCTGGATCAACCAGTTCCCAGAGTATATGGCGAAATTTTGGTGGGGCGGTTTCTAGCTGGTGAGCAATATCGGGTGGGGAGAGATTGTTGAGGATATACCGAACCTGATTCAGTGTGCCTGAATCTATCGCTGTGCCTAATCGTGCAAGCAGGTTGGCTTTTGTGGTCATGAATCTGTTCCCTAACTAAATCGCTGAGAAGCGCTGCTGCATTTTAGCGGGCTATGCTACTGACTGATACCGAAATTACTCGCCTTCACCAAAATAGTCGGCCAGCAGTGCGGTGATTTCTTGGCAGGCGGCCTGTTCGTCTGGGCCGTCAAATTCGAATATAAGTACTGTGCCCTGATTGGCCGCTAGCAGCATCAGAGACATAATGCTTTTAGCGTCCACCAGAGATTCGTCTTTACCGGTGCGGATGCGGCACTGGTGATGTCCGGCGGCACTGGCGAGCTTGGTGGCGGCACGGGCGTGCAGTCCAAGTTTGTTGATAATGCTCAGTTCGCAGCGAATCATAATTTATGTCTCCGGCGAATTATTGGCAGGATATTGTTTATGAACTACCTGGACCAGCGGGTATGTTTCGCCAAAATACTCAGCCAGTCGGTTGGCGAGATACACAGAGCGATGTTGACCCCCTGTACAGCCTATGGCGACAGTGAGGTAGCTGCGATTATTATCCTGATGTTTGGGAATCCAGCGCGTCAGAAAGCCAATGATATCGGCAAGCATTGAGGCGACATCGACCTGGCTTTCCAAGAATTCAATAACCTCTGGATCATTGCCCGTGAGTGCACGGAGTTCCAGCTTCCAATGAGGGTTTGGCAGGCAGCGTACATCGAATACAAAGTCTGCATCTGAGGGCACGCCCCGCTTAAAGCCAAAGGATTCAAACAGAATGGCCATCTGCTCGGTATCATGGGGCACCACGGTGCTTTTAATGAGATCTCGCAACTGGTGCAGTGAAAGCCCAGAGGTGTCGATATTGCGATCGGCAATTTCGGCAATCGGCGCCAGCATGTCTTTTTCAAGATCGATGGCTTCTTTCAGGCTGACCGTGCTGCTACTTAATGGGTGTTTGCGTCTGGTTTCGCTGTAGCGACGCATTAAATCACTGCGTCGAGACTGTAAAAACAGCACATTGACCGAGATACCTCGTGCCTTAATGAGCTCGAGCTCTTCAGGTATCAGGCTCAGATCACCCACCAGATTACGGGCATCAATGCCCACGGCGAGATTGAGGTCGTCTCTGAGGTTTTCCGATCTAAGTTTGTTTATCAGGTCCGGTAGCAGGCTGACGGGAAGATTATCAATGCAGGTAAAGCCTACATCTTCAAGAATATTGAGGGCCGAGGTTTTCCCTGAGCCTGAGCGGCCACTGATCACGACGAGACGCATAATTAGATTGATCGCTCCAGTTGGATGGCGGTATTAAAGAGTTCTTCGTTGCTGCTGCATTGACGGAGTGACTGGCGCGATGATTCATTTTGCAAAAGCGCCGCGACTCTGGCCAATGTGGCTAGATGTTCGTCATTCTTTTCTTCGGGCACGACCAGGGCGAAAATAAGGTCAACGGGCTCATCGTCAATGGCATCAAAATCAACGGGCTTGCTGAGTTTTATTAAACAGCCATGGATGCGCTTAAATCCGGGTGCGCGGCAATGAGGTATGGCAATGCCGTCCCCTATACCGGTGCTGCCCAGTCGTTCCCTTGCAACAAGGCTGTGAAACAGAGTATCAGTTTGCTCTGCATCACCACCCAGTTGCTCAGTAATAAAGATGGACAGGTTTTCGAGTACGCGTTTTTTACTGCCCCCCTGCAAGTTGCATTCGGTCATTGCCGGGGTAAGTACATCAGTAATTTTCATTGCAGGAGTTAATGGCCTCGATGTTTTTCTTTATGTTTGATCAGTTGGCGATCTAACTTATCGGTTAATGCGTCGATGGCTGCATACAGGTCTGTATGTTCAGCGATGGCGAAGAGTTCTCCGCCGCTAACATGCACGGTGGCTTCAGCCTTCTGTTGTAGTTTATCGACAGTGAGTATTACGGAAGTACTGGTGATTTGTTCGTAGTGTCTTTCCAGCTTGGAAAGTTTTGTAGTGACGTACTCGCGAATTGGATCAGTAACTTCTAAATGGTGTCCACTTATGGTCATTTGCATGCAGTGCTCCTTCTACTTGGCGTTTTCAAATCGTTTTCTTTGGCTAGACGAGGGAATTCCCATACTTTCACGATATTTTGCGACAGTTCGTCGGGCAACTTGAATTCCCTGTTCCTCTAGGAGAGAGGTTAGCTTGCTATCACTTAATGGCTTTGCAGCCTGTTCTGCGCTAATCATTGTTTTAAGAATAGCGCAAACTGCCGTAGATGAACACTCTCCTCCACCGGATGTGCCAACATGGCTGGAAAAGAAATATTTCAATTCAAAAATACCCTGGGGAGTGGCCAGGTATTTGGTGGTTGTCACTCTAGATATGGTCGACTCGTGTAAATCTAGCTTGCTGGCGATATCTGAAAGCACCATAGGTTTCATGGCAACTGGGCCGTGGTCGAGAAAGCCCTGCTGCAGATCAATAATGGTCATGGCTACGCGCATCAAAGTTTCATTGCGGCTTTCAAGGCTGCGCAAAAACCAGCGTGCCTCTGCAAGATTGTTCTTGAGAAATTGATTCTCGTCGCTGTTGTCTGAGCGTTTGATCATGCTGCTGTAGGTGTCATTAATACGCAGGCGCGGCATGTTGCTGTCATTGAGCTGCACTCGCCAGCGGCCTGACACCTTCTCTACAAACACATCTGGCACTATGTATTCAGCGTCATTGCTGGCCAGAGATTCGCCGGGTCTAGGGTTAAGGCTGCGAATTAATAGCAGGGCATCTTGCACCTGGTCTGCGGTATAACCGGTTTTTTTGGTTAGGCGGGTCAGATCAATCGATGCAATATCGAGTAGGAACTCAGTGACCAGTCGCTTGGCTTCAACAATATTGGGGGTATCGAGACTGAGTTGATTGAGCTGAATAAGCAGACATTCTTTAATATCGCGACCGAAAATACCGGGTGGATCAAACTGCTGAAGCCGATGGAGCACAGCTACTAGCTCGTCGCTTTGCAGGGCATCTTCTGGGTCGTCGTACTGTATATGGGCAACAATTTCTTCTAGGTTTTGACTGATCAGGCCGCTGTTGTCGATGGAGTCGATAAAGGCTTCGGCAATCTCTCGGTCGCGGTCTGAAAAGGGTGTCAGATTAAGCTGCCAGTGCAGATGGTCCTGCAGTGATTCGGTGACCTGATAAATCTGTTCTAGGTTAACTTCGCTGCCACTACCTGTGGGTGCTGGTGAGCTGTAGACCTCATCCCAGTTAGCATCGACGGGTAGTTCTGGGGGCGTATCGTTTTCCCAGGTGCTTTCGGCTTCCGCTTCGCTGATGGGCATTTCAGACGCATCGGCGGCAGTGCTGTGCAGGCTTGGATCATCAGAGTTAAAGTCGACATCAATTTCGGTGCTTTCTGAGGCGTCGCTTTCGGACTGATTATTTTCTGAAGGGCTATTTTCAGAGGAGCTATTTTCTGAGGGGCTATGATCACCCTCATCTATCTCTAATAAGGGGTTGCTGTACAGCTGTTCGATAACCTCTTGGCGCAGCTCAAGCGTCGACAACTGCAATAGCCGTATGGCTTGCTGCAACTGCGGCGTCATAGTTAGCTGTTGGCTGATCTTTAGCTGTAAGCCTGGGCGCATAGAGGGTTGTCGTTATTCACTTATTGAGATGCAATTTTAGTGCCGACATGCTGAGCTGGCAATCACCGATTGCCCAAATAAGCCGTTATTACAGCTTAAAATGCTCTCCAAGGTAGGTTTTGCGTACTTTTTCGTCGCTGAGGATGTGATCCGTGGATCCTTCGGCAATAACATGGCCTTCGCCGATGATGTAGGCATGCTCGCAAATATCCAGTGTTTCACGGACATTATGGTCGGTGATCAACACACCAATACCTTTATCTCGGAGGTGACGAATAATGTTTTTGATGTCGTTAACCGAGATGGGGTCAACACCAGCAAAGGGTTCGTCGAGCAGAATAAACTGTGGATCTGCCGCTAGGGCGCGGGCGATTTCAACTCGGCGTCGCTCACCACCAGACAGGCTCATACCGGTGTTTTTAGCCAGATGAGAGATATGAAATTCGTGGAGTAATTCTTCCAGCTTTTGATTACGTTGCTGTCGACTCAAATTTTTGCGGGTCTCCAAAATAGCCAGAATATTATCTTCAACGCTGAGCTTCCTGAAAATGGAGGGTTCCTGAGGCAGATAACCGAGGCCGCGTCGGGCGCGACCATGCATCGGCAGGGCGGTGATATCTTCACCGTCCACGGTAATGGTGCCGCCATCTTGGGCAACCAGCCCGATAATCATATAGAAACAGGTAGTTTTACCGGCACCATTTGGGCCTAAAAGACCAACGATCTCGCCCTGTTTAACCGAGATAGATACATCTTTAACCACTGGCCGCTTGCCATAGGCTTTGGCAAGATTACGCGCTTCCAACAATGCCATTACTCTGTGGCCTCTTGGGTTGAGGGGGGAATCACCAGTTGAATGCGCTTTTGTTCGCCGCGCTGATTGCCTTTGGCTTTCCATGTTTCGTTTTCAAGGTCGTAATTTATGCTGTCACCCTTAATTAGGGTGCCATTGCGAGAAAGTACGGCATTGGACTTAAGATTAATTTCATCTTCGGCCAGCAGATAAACAATGGTTTCGGCCTTAGCAATAATTAGTCCGCCATCCGCTGCAGCCTGTTGCTGGTAGCTGGCAGGTAAGCCGAGGCAAACAATGCGGCTTACTTTGTTATCTTTGTAATAGACCGTTACCTGGTCTGCTTCTATTACTAAAGAGCCCTGATTGATGACCACATTTCCCTGATACTGAGTGAGGCCGGTTTTTTGGTCGCGCTCCGCAGAGTTCGACTCAATGGTAATGGTCTGAGTGCGATCATCGGGCAACGCCAATGCCGAGAGGCACCAGAGAGAAAGCGCCAGACTAGTAACTGTTCTAAATAGGGTCATGGACAGCCTGGACCTTTGATTTGATAGTGAAGACTTCGCTGGCAAGATTTGCATTCAGCCCTTTCCCAGAAATTTTAACCTGCGGGGTTACAAGTTTAAAGCGGTCGTCGGTAGTGGCGATATTTGTTTCCGGTACATAGTTCAGGGTATCAGTGCTGAGTTGGCTACTGCCCTGCTGGCCGTCAATAACAGCAACAACGTTACCACTGAGGGTTAAGATTTCGCCATCATTAGATAATGAGCCCTGTTGGGCATTTAGCGTAACGGCATTGGCGCCGGTTTGTTGGTCGATGCTAAGAATGCTGGGCTGGGACATTAAAACTTTTGAATCGCCGGTATAGAGCTCAATTTTGGGTGAGCTTATAATCAGCTGCTCCGAGCCTGTTTTTGAAAAGCGACGGCTGGTCACGGCGGTCATATAACTGTCGGCACTGGGCACTTTTTCAACCTGCCCCTGCTGCTGACGCATAAAAGATTTTGGCGGTGAGTCCCAGATCAGCAGAAATCCACCCACCATTATGAGTAGGCCAAAGCCGAGTAAGAACTGTCGAATCATTGGTAGGCAGCCAGAATACTGTCGAGGGAACCCTGAGCGCCAAGGATCATTTCGGCCACTTCACGCACCGCACCGTCACCGCCTCTGCGGGTCGTTTGCCAGTGAGTTTGCTGGGCTAAGGTGGCGCTGCCATTAGCGGGGGTAATACCTAGACCCACCCGTCGAATCACAGCCAAGTCTGGCAGGTCGTCACCCATAAAGGCGATTTCATCCAGACTGATATCCATGGTTTGGAGCAGTTCGTTTAGTGCGGTTAATTTGTCTTCACGGCCCTGAACGACCGGACTTATACCCAGTTCGTCGGCGCGGCGCTGGAGTAACGCAGAGACCCGGCCAGTGATAATACCCACCTGCACATTACCCTGTTGAAGCAGCTTAATACCTAGGCCATCTTGAATATTAAAGGCTTTCATTTCTTCGCCGCTATTGCCGTAGTAAAGGCGGCCATCGGTAAGTACGCCATCGACATCTAATAGCAGTAACTTAATTTTTTTAGCGGATTCCATCACCGCGGAGGAAGCGCTCATCTACACCACTCCTGCACGGAGAATGTCGTGCATATGCAGTACGCCAATTGGATGATGGTTTTCGTCTTCAACAATCAGGGCGGTAATAGTGGCGTTTTCCATAATACTCAGCGCCTCAGCGGCTAAAATACTGCTGCTGATCGTTTTGGGATTGGCGGACATGACGTCTGCCATAGTGGCGCTGGTGATATCAATTTTTTGATCGACCACTCGGCGTAAATCGCCGTCTGTGAAAATACCTAACAAGGAATTATCTTCCGCGACAATGGTGGTCATACCAAAGCCTTTTTCTGTCATTTCGAGCAGGGCGTCATGGAGAGGCTGGTCGGCCTTTACTCGGGGCACCTCGCCGTCTTTATGCATGATGTCTTCAACGCGAAGCAGCAGATTACGCCCCAGAGCGCCACCTGGGTGGGAGAAGGCAAAGTCTTCAGCACTGAAGCCGCGACTCTCTAACAGCGCAATAGCCAGGGCATCACCCATAACTAGGGTCACCGTGGTGCTGGTAGTGGGGGCCAGATTTAAGGGGCAGGCTTCGCTGCTGACGCTAACATCGAGATTGGCGTGGGCTGCCTGAGATAGCACTGATGTTGGGTCGCCGGTCATGGTAATCAATGGAATACCCAGACGTTTAATAAGGGGCAAAATGGTGATTACCTCGGCGGTACTGCCGGAATTTGAAATGGCGATAACCACATCATTTTTGGTGATCATGCCCAGATCACCATGGCTGGCTTCACCTGGGTGCACAAAGAACGCGGGGGTGCCAGTACTGGCCAAGGTTGCAGCAATCTTGTTGCCTATATGGCCGGACTTACCCATACCTGTTACCACTACTCGGCCTTCACAGGCGAGAATAGTCTCGCAGGCAAGGGCAAAGTCGCTATTAATGCCGGGAAGCATGGCGCTTACGGCCTGGGCTTCCAGTTCTACAGTGCGTATGCCTGAGGTAATAAAGTCTGTTGTTGCCATAGTTTGCTTGCCGCGATCTGGTCGTTATCTACCGGTTGTTGGTTCGTGCCTAGATGCTGTGTATAACCTAAGCCCGCACTCTTGATTCGATCATTATAGGGGAAAATTCTAAATAGATGGCCACAGCAAGACATAATAAAACCCGTAGGCTGCCAAGAAGATAATTCCCACCGATCTTGATAGTCGTGCCGGCGAGCCACTCTTGGCAGAGCGCCAGAGAGCCCAGGCGATCATGGCTACCATCATTAACGTTAACAGTGCCATCACGGCAAAATCTCGAGAGAACACATCAGGGCTAAGGGCAATCGGTGCAATGGCCCCAGCAGATGTCATTACCAGCATCAGATTAAACAGGTTGGAACCAAAAATATTGCCAAGCGCAATATCATGGTGGCCGCGCAATGCGCTCATTACCGAGGCTGCCAGTTCTGGCAGGCTGGTGCCGATGGCCACCACAGTCAGTCCGATAATTAATTCGCTCACGCCCAAATGGGTGGCAATAGATTTCGCCCCCCAAACGGTAATTTCTGCACTGACCAATAAAACGGCCAAACCAATTACAAACCAGAGTATGGCTGTGCCCATAGAAAATTCGGGGATATCTTCAGTTTCTTCAATGGCTTCTGAATTGGGGTGATTCTTTTTATATTTCACCACCAAAATTAGCAGAGGAATAATTAACAGCCCCAATGCAATGCTCTCGCCACGGTTCAGCCAGCCGTCATAGAGGCATAGGCCAGCCAATGCAGTAATCAGTAATAGCACCGGACCCTCTTCGCGCAGCAGGTGTTTTTGTACGGGAAGCGGCGCCACCAGAGCAGTTATGCCTAGTACCAGGCCAATATTCGCCAGATTCGAGCCCAGGGCATTACCCACGGCAAGTTCCCCTGCAGCCTTGAGCGAGGCATTAATTGAAACAATGATCTCTGGTGCGGAGGTGCCCACAGATACTACTGTCAGGCCAATAATCATCGGCGAAATGCCGAAGTTACGCGCGGCGCCAGCACTGCCTTCAACAAACCTATCAGCACCCCAAAGCAAGCCGAGCACACCGACTAAAAGGGCAAAAATAGGCAGATACATTGCGGACATATTGTCTCCAGAGACAGTAGGGATTGTTTGTCGCGGTCGTTTATTCAACAAAGCGGGAATGGTATAGTGCGCGACTGCGAATGTCAGTAGTGAAGCACGAGATTGTTGCCCTACTGTCAAAGTTTAAGATTCACCTTTGGAAGAACATTATGGATAGAGTAAAAATTGGTCTGCGCAGCATAGTTTTGGGGCTTGCAGTACTGTTAGTTGCACCTATGGTATTGGCCCAAGAGAGTCAGCTCGAGGCTCAGAAAGACCCCTACACTCAGGTGGAGCAGATCACCACTGAGCTACTTGGGGTAATCGGCGAATACAGTGAGCAATACCCAGAAAATGAAGTCGAATATTTTCTGGCGCTGGGTGGTCTTCTAGATGTTAGCGTCGATTTCAGATTTATCGCCAAGCAGGTGATGGGGCCTTATTTCAAAACAGCCAGCCCAGCTCAGCGCAATACCTTTGCCCAGAAATTTCGTGAAGGCCTTATTGAAACCTACGGTCGCGGTCTCATTGGTTACAGTGAACAGGAAATTGTTTTGCTTCCCCATAGTGCCCTTAAAGATGGCCAGCGCAGAGTTACGGTAAAGCAAGAAATTCGCGGTGATGATGGCATCTACCCCCTGGCCTACAGCATGGCCCGTAAAAAGACCGGTGAGTGGATGGTTATTAATATGACCATTAACGGCATTAGCCTGGGTAAGACATTCAAGAGTCAATTTGTCCAGTCAGCACAGCGATCGGGCGGTGATATCGACGGTGTTATTGCCGGATGGTCCTCAGAATCAACATAAACTTAGAAAGAGTATTTTAAATGAGTCCAGAAGAAGTGCAGGCCCTGCTTGAGAGCGCCTTACCCGATTGCCAGTTTCAGGTGGCGACCGATGGCGGTCACTTCAATATTGTCGCCATTGGCGATCTGTTTGAAGGCAAACGTCCGGTGCAGCGCCAGCAAGTAATCTATGGCGCCCTTAACGAGCAAATTTCCTCCGGTGTTATTCACGCCGTTAATATGAAAACCTTCACTCAAAGTGAGTGGGAAAATCGCGTTTAGCGTTTCTTTTCTGAGACTATCCAATGGATAAATTGATCATACAGGGGGGCGCAGTGCTCCGCGGTGAGGTGTGGATTTCCGGATCCAAAAATGCGGCCCTACCAATTTTGTCAGCCTCATTGCTGTCGGAAGGCCTGGTTACTATTGCCAATCTGCCGCACCTGCAAGATGTCACCACTACGATTGAGCTGCTAGGTACTCTGGGTATTACCGTAAGTATTGATGAAAAGATGCGCCTCGAAGTGGATACCTCGACCCTCAATAGTTTGACCGCGCCCTATGATTTGGTGAAAACCATGCGCGCCAGTATTTTGGTGCTGGGACCTATGCTGACACGCTATGGTGAAGCCAATGTGTCGTTCCCCGGTGGCTGTGCGATTGGCAGTCGCCCAGTTGATCTGCATTTACGTGGTCTAGAAGCCATGGGTGCGACCATTGAAATTGATGAGGGCTATATCAAGGCCCGCAGCGATGGTCGCCTAAAAGGTGCGCATATCTTTATGGATGTGGTTTCCGTGGGTGCGACAGAGAATTTAATGATGGCAGCGGCGCTGGCAGAGGGCACAACCGTGCTTGAAAATGCGGCCCGGGAGCCAGAAATTGTTGATTTAGCCAACTGCATGAATGCCTGGGGTGCCGATGTGCAGGGCGCTGGCACCAACACCATGACAATTAAGGGTGTTGAGCGCATGAATGGCGGCTACTTTAAAGTCATGCCAGACCGTATTGAAACCGGTACCTATTTGGCAGCAGCGGCGGCCACAGGCGGCAAAGTAAGGACTACCAAAACTGATCCTTCTGCGCTGGGTGCCGTATTACTTAAGCTAGCAGAAACCGGTGCAGTTATTACCCAGGGTGATGATTGGATTGAGCTGGATATGCAGGGCAAGCGACCCAAGGCGATTAATTTAAAAACCGCGCCTTACCCCGCTTTCCCAACCGATATGCAGGCCCAGTTAACTGCGGTAAATGCCATTGCCGAGGGCACAGGTACTATCACCGAGACCATTTTCGAAAACCGTCTAATGCAGGTTCAAGAGTTAAACCGCATGGGTGCCAGTATTGTTGTTGAAGGCAATACCGCCATAGTCACGGGGGTTAAAACACTTAAAGGTGCCCCAGTAATGGCTTCGGATTTACGCGCATCGGCGGCGCTGGTTATCGCCGGATTGGTCGCTGAGGGTGAAACTGTCGTAGATCGCATCTATCATATTGATCGTGGCTACGAATGTATTGAAGAAAAGCTGCAGCAACTAGGCGCCAAAATAAAGCGAGTACCAGGTTAAACAACCATGACACAGATTACCTTAGCCCTAACCAAGGGCCGCATACTCAAAGAAACCCTGCCACTACTAGAAGCGGCGGGCATAGTGCCGGCGGAAGATATTTTTTCCAGCCGCAAGCTGGTGTTTGATACTAATCGTGAAGGCTTGCGACTGTTAATTCTTCGAGGCTCAGATGTGCCTACCTATGTGCAATTTGGCGCCGCAGATATTGGCGTAGCGGGTAAAGATGTATTGCTTGAGCATCAGGGTGATGGCTATTACGAGCCCCTTGATCTGGGAATTGCGCGCTGTAAATTAATGACCGCAGTGCCCGTGGGCGCTCCGGCTCAGACAGGTCGTCTTAGAGTGGCCACCAAATATATTAATGTCGCTCGCCAGTACTATGCTGAGCAGGGCCGACAGGCTGATCTTATTAAGCTTTACGGTGCCATGGAGCTAGCGCCAATACTCGACCTAGCCCATGAGATTGTTGATATTGTCGATACTGGCAATACTCTAAAAGCCAATGGTCTTGTGCCTCGCGATGAGATCGCGGATATCAGCTCGCGGCTGATTGTTAACAAAGCGGCGATGAAAACCAAATATGCCGACATTCAGGCAACGGTTGATGCACTGCAAGCTGCGGTGGCTAAACGCTAATGGCCGCTTCGATTGCCAAGCTAAATGCCAGGGATGCCGACTTTCTGTCGACCCTCGATAAGCTGACGGCCTGGGAAGGCGTTTCCAATGTCGATGTCGAGCAGACCGTCGCTGATATTTTGCGTCAGGTGCGCACTCAGGGTGATGCCGCACTTATCGAAACCAGTAATCGTTTTGATCGCCGTAACTGCACTAGCATTGAAGAGTTTTGTCTGGGTGCCGATCAGCTCCAGAATGCACTCGAAACTATAGCCCCGGAAACGCGACAGGCCCTAGAAACAGCGGCCAGCAGAATCCGTGAATATCACAGCCACCAGCTGCAGGAGTCTTGGCAGTACCAGGAAGCAGATGGCACCAAATTAGGTCAGCAAATTACGCCACTAGAGCGCGTCGGTATCTATGTGCCCGGCGGCAAGGCCAGCTACCCATCATCTGTACTCATGAACTGTATTCCAGCCCGTGTGGCGGGGGTAGAAGAAGTGATTATGATGGTGCCGGCACCAGATAATGAGCTTAGCCCGATTGTTCTGGCTGCCGCCGCTATCGCAGGGGTTGACCGGGTGTTTACAGTGGGCGGCGCTCAAGCTATTGCCGCGCTGGCTTACGGCACCGAAAGCGTTCCTCGCGTAGATAAGATTGTAGGTCCAGGCAATATTTATGTGGCCACCGCCAAACGTATGGTTTTTGGTTCAGTGGGACTGGATATGATTGCAGGGCCCAGCGAAATTCTGGTGGTCTGCGACGGCAAAACAGATCCAGACTGGATTGCCATGGACCTGTTTTCTCAGGCCGAACACGACGAAGATGCCCAGTCGATCCTAATCGCCTGGAGTGCAGAATATATAGAAGCGGTGCAGGAGAGCATAGATCGGTTGCTGCCAGAGATGGAGCGTCGCGACATTATTGCTCAATCCTTGGCTAACCGCGGTGCCTTAATTTTGGTGGCGGATGCGGAAGAAGCCGTCACAGTCTGCAACCGTATTGCCCCAGAGCATCTTGAGCTTTCTGTTGAAGATCCAGAGTCCTGGTTGCCAAAAATTCGTCATGCGGGTGCCATCTTTATGGGTCGCCACACGTCAGAGGCTCTCGGTGACTACTGTGCCGGCCCCAATCATGTGTTGCCCACCTCGGCCACCTCAAGATTTTCATCGCCTCTGGGCGTCTATGACTTTCAAAAGCGTAGCTCGGTAATCTACTGTTCAGAGCAGGGTGCCTCTGAGCTTGGCAAGGTCGCGTCAATACTGGGGCGGGGAGAATCATTAACCGCCCATGCGCGATCTGCCGAATACCGGATAAAGACGCCGCAATAAAGCACTAGGTTAGGAAACAGCCACATCTCTTAAAGAGAGTTTTGTATGAGTAAGTATTGGAGTGATTTTGTTAGTCAGCTTGAACCCTATGTTCCGGGTGAGCAGCCAAACATTAGCAACATCACCAAGCTAAACGCCAACGAAAACCCCTATGGTCCTTCGCCAGATGCGTTGGCTGCCATGCAGCAGCTATCAAACGATGATCTGCGTCTCTATCCGCCGATGAATGCCGATGACCTCAAACAGACCATTGCCGATAATTTCGGTCTGGTTAAAGAGCAGGTCTTTGTTGGCAATGGCTCCGATGAGGTATTGGCCCATGCCTTTAATGGTCTGTTAAAGCAGTCTAAGCCCCTGTTATTTCCCGATATTACCTACAGCTTTTACCCCGTATTCTGTCAGCTTTATGGTATTGAATACCAGCAGATGCCCCTGGCTGAAGATTTCTCGATAAACCTTGAAGATTATAAACGCGACAATGGCGGAATTATTTTCCCCAACCCCAATGCTCCCTCGGGGCGCCTATTAGGGTTGGACGTTATTGAACAGCTGTTGCAGGCGAACCAAGAGTCTGTGGTTGTGGTCGACGAAGCCTATATAGATTTTGGCGGCGAAAGCGCTGTGGCACTTATTAATAGCTATGCCAATTTGCTGGTTGTGCACACCATGTCTAAGTCTCGCTCTCTGGCAGGTATGCGTATTGGCTATGCCATGGGCTCGGCAGAGTTGATTGAGGGGCTGGAGCGTATTAAAAACAGCTTTAACCCATTCCCCTTGGGCCAATTGCAGATTGCCGCCGCCATTGCCTCGTTTAAAGACACAGATTATTTTCAGCAAACCTGTGAGCGCATTATTAATAGTCGCGAACAGATGACAGAACAATTGCAGGACTTAGGTTTTGAAGTACTGCCATCGGCAGCGAACTTTGTGTTTGCCCGCCACGCTGACAGATCTGCAGAAGAATTGGCCTTAGGCTTGCGAGAGAATGGGGTGGTTGTGCGTCACTTTAGAAAGCCACGTATTGAAGAGTTTTTACGTATTACTATCGGTACCGAGCAGCAGAATGCACTTCTACTCAGCAGCTTAACGGCGATTATAAAACCTTAAATCGCCGGCCTAGTGCCTGCAACCGCAGTCACTTCAAAGGTTTTACCCTGTCGAAGTATCTCTAATTCAATGGTCTTGCCGGGCATAACCTCGGCAATTTGACTGACACTGGTGTGTCGGTCTGTCACTGGTGAACCGTTAATACTGATCACAATGTCGTTGGCCTGAATGCCCGCACGATGGGAGGGGCCGCCATTAAATACGCCTCTTACCAACAGGCCATTATTAACCGGCAGGTTGAGTTGCTTGGATACCTGAGGGTTCAAAGGAAAGGCATCCATTCCCAGCCAGCCGCGAATAACATGGCCGTACTGAATAATATCTTCGAGCACCTTCTCTGCGGTATCGGCGGGAATGGCAAAGCTGATGCCAGCGGAACCCGACTGATTAAGGCTAGCGGTATTAATGGCCAGCAGATTGCCATAGACATCTACCAGCGCACCGCCAGAGTTTCCGGGATTAATATCTGCGTCGGTTTGAATAAAGTTTTCAAAGGTGTTGAGGCCAATTCCATTGCGCTGAGTGGCGCTAACAATACCCTGGGTCACAGTTTGGCCAACACCAAAGGGATTGCCGATGGCCAGAACTACATCGCCGATGCGCGCCTGAGCAGGATCGCCAATGGAGATAGGCTGCAGCTGGCTGGCATTAATTTTTAGTACCGCCAGATCTGTTTCAGGATCAGTGCCCACCACCACAGCGGCTGCCGTGCGGCCATCGTAAAGCAGTACAAGAATTTGATCGGCACCGTCAATAACATGATGGTTGGTCATAATAAAACCATCAGACTGCATAATGACGCCCGAGCCCAGAGAGGATTCGATGCGTTGCTGTTGACGATTGTAGAGACGACCAAAGAAGGGGTCGTTGAGTAAGGGGTGCTTGGTGGCTTTGGTTACGGTACGCGTATAAATATTCACGACCGAGGGCGCTGCGCGACTTACTGCAGAGGAATAGGACACGGGCCCTGACCAGCCTGAATCCAAGTCAGTGCCTCGCAAATCCATAGATTCGCTGTTGACAGTGCTATTAGACTGGCCGCGAAATTCAGGAAAGACCAACATCAAAGCCACAGCGACAAACAGGCCGATTAAAACCGGTTTGCCAATAAAAGTGACAATGCTGCGTATTTTTGAATTATTTATCACGACAATTTCCCTGAACGTTAACCAGATTATGGCATAAACACTGAGCTGTTGTAGTAATCCCGATGCCAGCTACCTTCAGAGAACTAAGTAGTGTTTACTGACGCAATAAATTGGACAGCTTTGGGTTGGGCTTTTTGGCCTTGCGGAAAATCAGCACAACATGGCCGATCGACTGCACTACCTGAGCCTTGTAAGTGTTGCAGACTTCTTCGATAACGGCTTTCTTGGCATCCCGATCACCGACCGCCAATTTGATTTTGATAAGCTCATGATCTACTAGGGCGCGTTCGATCTCTGCGCCTACAGTTTCAGTGAGGCCTTTTGAGGCAATTGTAACTACGGGCTTGAGATTATGACCCAATCGACGTAAATGTTTTTTATCTTCGTTAGAAGTTGTCATAATGCTGAGCTCAAGTAGGTAAGTCGGCCATTCTAGCGAAAACAAACTCATGGCGAAATCTAAAAATCGTGATTGGATCAAACAACATCTAAATGATCCCTATGTAAAACAGGCCCAAAAGGACGGTTATCGTTCGCGTGCCAGTTATAAACTCCTCGAAATCATCGAAAAAGAGCGCATGATCCGTCCGGGCATGACGATCGTAGACTTAGGGTCGGCACCGGGTGGCTGGTCGCAAGTGGCGTCGAGGATGGTAGGCCATGAGGGTAGGGTGCATGCACTGGATATACTGCCCATGGACCCCGTTGCGGGGGTGGACTTTATTCTGGGTGACTTTACCGAGCAGGAAATTTTTGATCAGTTGCTCAAACTTATTGGAAATCGGCCCGTAGACCTTGTAATTTCGGATATGGCCCCCAATTTAACCGGAGCGAAGGCAGTAGATCAGCCGGCAATGATGTATCTTGCCGAGTTGGGTATCGATCTAACCTGTCAGGTGCTAAAGCCCGAAGGGGTCTTTATTGCTAAGTTGTTTCAAGGAGAGGGTTTTGACCAGTTTGTGCGTCATGTCAGAACGTTGTTTAATAGTGTCAGTATGAAGAAACCCGATGCCTCCCGAGCTAAGTCTCGAGAAGTTTATCTGGTTGCCAAGGGCCTTAAGGCCAATTAAGAGGACAGAACATTGAACGATTTGGCAAAAAATTTGATTGTGTGGCTAATTTTGGCCGCCATCCTGCTATCGGTTTTTAATAGCTTTACGCCGCAGCCAGAAGACAAAGGTGTCGACTACTCTGAATTTATTCAGGACGTGCAGAATGAGCGCGTTGCCAGTGTCGCTATCGATGGTCTGATTATTTCCGGTGAGCGCCGCGACGGTACCTCTTTTAGAACGGTTCGCCCCAATGTGCAGGACCCCGGCCTAATGGACGACCTTATCAACAACAACGTAAAAGTTGTGGGTAAAGAGCCAGAGACCCCCAGCTTAATCTCCCAGCTACTTGTAGCAGCATTTCCCATTCTGTTGATCCTGGCCATCTTTGTATTCTTTATGCGTCAGATGCAGGGCGGCGGAGGCGGCAAAGGCGGGCCAATGAGCTTTGGTAAGAGTAAAGCCAAGCTTTTGACCGGCGATCAGATTAAAACCACCTTTGCCGATGTGGCAGGTGTAGACGAAGCCAAAGAAGATGTGGCCGAGTTGGTTGAGTTTCTCAGTGAGCCAGCCAAATTCCAACGCCTTGGCGGACGGATTCCCAAAGGCGTATTAATGGTAGGCCCTCCTGGTACAGGTAAAACCCTTCTGGCCAAAGCCATTGCCGGTGAAGCCAAGGTGCCATTTTTCTCTATCTCTGGATCTGACTTTGTCGAAATGTTCGTGGGTGTGGGTGCGTCCCGTGTTCGCGATATGTTTGAGCAAGCCAAAAAGCAGGCTCCCTGCATTATCTTTATTGATGAAATTGACGCAGTAGGCCGCCATCGTGGTGGCGGACATGGCGGCGGCAATGACGAACGTGAGCAAACTCTCAACCAGTTACTGGTTGAAATGGATGGTTTTGAAGGCAATGAAGGCGTGATTGTAATCGCAGCCACCAACCGCCCAGATGTTTTAGATAAGGCCCTATTGCGCCCTGGTCGATTCGACCGCCAGGTGTATGTAAGCCTGCCGGATATTCGTGGTCGTGAGCAAATTCTTAAAGTGCATGCCCGCAAAGTACCTCTCGATGAATCTGTTGAGCTGTCTATTCTGGCTCGCGGAACACCCGGATTCTCTGGCGCTGACCTAGCGAATCTAGTTAACGAAGCTGCTCTATTTTCCGCGCGCTCCAACCGCCGCACAGTCACCATGGAAGAGTTCGAGAACGCCCGTGACAAAATTATGATGGGCGCCGAAAGACGTTCCATGGTGATGTCCGAGAAAGAAAAGACCAACACCGCCTATCACGAAGCTGGCCACGCCATTATTGGCCGCTTGGTGCCAGAGCATGATCCCGTGCACAAGGTGACTATTATTCCCCGCGGCCGAGCATTGGGTGTTACTCAGTATCTGCCCGAAGAAGATCGCTACAGCCTAAATCGTCGCCAGATTACCAGTCAGCTATGCAGCCTGTTTGGTGGCCGTATCGCCGAAGAGTTGGTGGGTGGTATCGATGGTGTTACTACCGGCGCATCTAACGACATTGAGCGCGCCACACAGATGGCCCGCAACATGGTCACTAAGTGGGGCCTGAACGAAAAAATGGGTCCAATTCTGTACGGTGAAGATGAGTCACAGGCACCAGGTGGTGGCAATACTCATTACTCAGAAGATACCTCCCGGGAAATTGATCAGGAAGTACGTCGTATTCTTAACGATGCTTACAGCAATGCGAAAAAGCTGCTGGAAGATAATCGCGATATTCTTGAGGCCATGAAAGATGCTCTAATGGAATACGAAACCATTGATGCGGATCAGGTTGATGATCTGATGAAAAGAATTAAGGTGCGTCCACCTCACCAGTGGGACGACAATGATTTTGACAATAACTCCGGTGGCAGTGCGTCCAGTAAAGAGCAGGCCAAACCAGATAGCGAGAAAAAGGACGATCCAATCGGCGGTCCTGTCGAGGAGGTTTAATTTTTTCTCTAATCTTCAACAAAAAACCTCGAAGCCTGAAAATCTTCGAGGTTTTTTGCATCTAACGGCGCAGTCATGACGCAATTAAAATTCAATTCTTTAAAACCTGACTCTTTAAAGTGCGGGGATAAAACCCTAGATCTATCTCGCCCAGCCGTCATGGGTATTTTAAATATCACTCCAGATTCCTTCTCCGATGGCGGCCAGCTATACAGTGACGGCCAGCTCGATCAGAGCAAAACCCTTCGTGCCGTAGAGGCTATGCTCAGTGATGGTGCAGACATCATTGATATAGGCGGCGAGTCCACCCGCCCCGGTGCTGCACCTGTGTCAGTGGCGCAAGAGCTAGATCGCGTTATGCCCATTCTCAATGCTGTTCAACAGCGTTTTGATTGCCTAGTGTCTGTGGATACCAGCACCGCACGGGTTATTACCCAGGCTGCCGTCGCCGGCGCTAACATTATTAATGATGTGCGAGCCCTCCAACGTGAGGGCGCATTGCAGGCCGCTGCTGCAACGGGATTACCCGTCTGCCTCATGCATATGCAAAATCAGCCGGACTCAATGCAGAATAATCCTGAGTACCAAAACGTGGTTGGCGAGGTGCTAGAGTTTCTAGCCCAGCGGAAAAAAGACTGCATTGCCGCTGGCATTGCGTCAGATCAAATAATGCTCGATCCAGGGTTTGGTTTTGGTAAAACTCTGGCGCACAATCTAGCGCTATTTAATGCCCTGGATCAGTTTGCCGCGACGGGGCATCCCATTTTGGTTGGGGTGTCCCGCAAAAGCATGATCGGACAGATGTTAGGTTCTGAGGTAGACCAAAGGCTAATTGGAAGTGTTACTATGGCGGTTTTAGCCGCGCAAAAAATAAGCACCGTTAATGGGTCCCTGATACTAAGAGTCCACGACGTTAAAGAAACCGTTCAAGCATTGCGCGTCTGGCAAACAAGTACAGAAAATTAAGGATAATAATAAAACATGAGCAGAAAGTATTTTGGAACAGACGGCATTCGCGGCAAAGTTGGCGAGCATCCTATCACCGCAGATTTCATGCTTAAGTTGGGCTGGGCGGCAGGGCAGGTTTTAACCCGTCATACACAGGGCAAAAAGCGCGTACTCATCGGTAAAGATACGCGAGTCTCTGGCTATATGTTTGAATCTGCACTGGAAGCGGGCCTGATTGCCGCCGGCGTTGATGTGGATATGCTTGGTCCCATGCCAACCCCCGCTATTGCCTACCTCACCAGAGCCTTTCGTGCCTCTGCCGGTATTGTTATTAGCGCCTCTCACAACCCTGTAGAAGACAATGGCATCAAGTTCTTTGCGGCGGATGGCTATAAATTACCCGATGATGTGGAGCTAGAAATTGAAGCCTTAATGGATCAGCCTCTAGTGACCAATGGCTCATTTAGCCTAGGCAAGGCACGCCGTATCAGCGATGCCACAGGTCGTTATATCGAGTTCTGTAAGGGCACGTTGCCCGCGGGCTTCAGTCTCAGCGGGCTTAGGGTCGCGCTTGATTGCGCCCATGGCGCTACCTACAACGCTGCACCCAAGGTCTTTAAAGAGCTGGGCGCCTACACTATCACCATGGGTAATGAGCCCAATGGTTTTAATATCAATGATCAATGTGGCTCCACCCATATGGAAGGGTTGCAGGCACTGGTGCTCAGTGAAAAAGCTGACTTTGGTGTTGCCCTTGATGGCGATGGCGACCGGGTACTGTTAGTGGATGAAAAAGGCGAAATAGTTGATGGCGATGAGCTTATTTATATTATTGCCCAACACCGCAATGCCTCAGTTGAAGGCTGTAATGGTGTTGCCGGCACCCTGATGAGCAATCTCGGCCTAGAACTGGCCCTCAAAGAAATGAATATTCCCTTCACCCGCACCAAGGTCGGTGACCGCTATGTGGTTGAAGCCTTGAATGCCAATGGCTGGAGTCTGGGTGGTGAGGCCTCTGGGCATGTGCTCTGTGGCGACCTAAATACTACAGGTGATGGCATAGTGGCAGCGCTGCAGGTTATTTTGGCCGTCTCTGAAAGTGGTAAAACATTGTCTGAATTAAAAGCGGGTATGAGTAAATTCCCCCAGACCATGATCAATGTGCGGCTGGCGAAAAAAGTTGATATCAGTGGCAACGAAGTGATTAATCAGGCCGTGGCCGATGCCGAGAAAAAGCTTGATGGTCGGGGCCGTGTTTTATTGCGCCCCTCGGGCACAGAGCCATTGATCAGAGTAATGGTTGAGGGTGAAGATCAAGCTCTGGTAGATCAGCTGGTGTCAGATATGGCGAAAATTGTTGAACAGCAGGTCGGCTAAGTGTTTGTCTGCGGAAAAGCGCGTTTCCCAGTTGTATATTCACGGTTTGTCGGGTAGGATTTGCGCCCTTTCGCAGGGCAGCGACTGTAGGATTTAAGAGGCAGTTAAAGAGAGGGAGCATCGGGATGATTAAACCGCTAGTGGCGGGCAATTGGAAAATGCACGGTAGCACTGAAAAAGCCAGTAATCTGGCCGCACAGTTAGCCGAGCAATGGGGTGACAATCTCGCTGTTGAGATGGTTCTATTCCCACCCTTTGTGCATCTCAGCGCAGTGAAAGCGGCTGTAGCAAATACTGGTATTGCCGTTGGTGCCCAGAATATATCGCAGCACAGTAGTGGTGCCTATACCGGAGAGATATCCGGAGCAATGCTCGTCGATCAGGGCTGTGACTTTGTTTTGGTTGGACATTCAGAGCGACGCGAACTGTTTAGCGAAAGCAATCAGACAGTCGCAGAAAAATTTAAAGCCGCACAGGATGTTGGGTTAACCCCGATTCTCTGTGTTGGAGAGTCACTGCAACAGCGCCAGCAAGAGCAGACGTTAGACGTAGTGGCCGCACAGATTGCCGCAGTGATTGACTGCGTTGGTTTGAGCAATGTTTGCCGGGCAGTCATCGCCTATGAGCCAGTTTGGGCAATAGGCACAGGTGAGGTTGCTAGCCCAGAGCAGGCGCAGCAAGTACATAGCGCAATACGCGCGCAGTTAGGTGAAGCTGGCGTCGAGACAAGGTTGCTCTATGGCGGCAGTGTTAAGGCAAGCAGCGCAGCAGAATTATTTACTCAACAGGACATCAACGGTGGACTGGTTGGCGGGGCCTCATTAGAGGCACAAGAATTTTTGAATATAGTACAACTGGCAGAATAGGCAGGCTGGAAATAATGGAAAAATTTATCTTAATCTTTCACTTTGTTATAGCGGTATCCCTTATTGGGCTTATCTTGCTACAGCAGGGCAAAGGCGCAGAAGCGGGAGCCTCTTTTGGTTCCGGCGCATCACAAACTGTATTTGGTAGCGGTGGAGGCTGGAACTTCTTCAGCAAAGCCACTGCGCTTCTCTCAACAGTCTTTTTTGTCACCAGTGTTAGCCTCGCAGTTATCGCTAAAGACAAAACTATTGTTGAAGATGTGATAATTCCGGGATTAGAGTCAGTTTCAGCGCAGTCTTTAGAGGCGACGGATATTCCGGGTCTGGATACGACTGATGAATTGTCTTCAGGGGATGTTCCTTCAGCACCTGAGCAGTAGTAAACAGATTAAAAGTAGTCATGCGGATGTGGCGGAATTGGTAGACGCGCCAGCTTGAGGGGCTGGTAACTTCGGTTGTGGGGGTTCAAGTCCCCCCATCCGCACCACTACTTTTTACAGGTAAATTAGATTATAAGTTGGCCGCTCGGCCGCGCCACAGGCCCTCGGTAATAGTTGCTGGCAGTCAGAATCTCTCTTCTTTCTTCTCTCTTCTTTATAGGGCTTTTTGGGTGCCTAGCGCTAAGATGATCTTTAGTGGCAAGTGCTCAGTGATATCTTGTCCGACAGAGTATTCGTCAAAGGGTCGATATTTGATCGTTTTACCTTCTCCAGGCTGTATAGCTAAACTCATGCCAGCCCCTCTTTAAGTCCGCAATTCAACGATTTACGTATAGTCTTCAATACCAGTATAGTGCGTCGAAATGTGCGTCAAATTTTCATTGTCGTGGAGAATTTTCGCAGCTAGAATGCCGGAACATTTATGTATGAAGATTGAACAAGAATGACTATTACCACAGCACCTGAAACCTTTGCGCCACTGCACGATATTATCGAGCCCAAGTGGTGGACAGGTACGCCTGCGATTTCCCCAGAATTGTTTACTATTGATGGTAATGATTTCCGTATTCCGGGTGAGCCATTAGTGCCGAGCACAGAGCTCGCCGAGTGCATGCAAAAAACCTTTGATGCTATTGGTCTGGTGCATGTGATCAATACAGGTTTGAGCGATATGCAGGCCATGCGACTTATCGCGACTCAGGTACTTAAGAAAGAACGTCAATATGAAGGTGGGGCTAATCCGCGCAAGACCTTGCAGCCTAATGTTTATGAAGTGGGCGCGCCTTTAGAAGCCTGGTTGCACTATCACCATGAGATGGCCTATATCGGGTCAAGTACTACCATGGTTAGTTTTATGTGTAACAAAATACCGGCTGAAGGCGGCTATACATTTGTCTCCGATAATGTCGCAGCCACAGAATCTATTCTAGCGACTCCCTTTGGTCAGAAGCTTAAGGAGCTGGGTATTTGTTATCACCGTGATCTTACGGATCGTGATTCCTTTAAAGATCGTGTTGAGTACGGTGTGTATAACCACTGGCAGCAGTCGATGTTGACCGATGACCCAGATCAGGCGATTGCAGAAGCGCGCAGTCGTGGCCTGTCCGCAGAATGGGGCGAAGATCGTAAGTTAAAAACTCGCTACACCATTTCTGCCTTTGAATATTTCCCGCAGGTTGATCGTAACTTGCTCTACAGCAGCATGGCCGATGATGGCGCATGGTTTGATACCTGGCCACTCGTCCAGCATTTGCCGCCAGAAGATCGCCCACTGAAGCTAACCTTTGGTGATCTCACGGAAATGACCCGTGAAGAAAAGCAGCTGTTTATTGATATCTATGATCGTCATGGCATTCCAATTCCTTGGAAGGTCGGTGATGTTGCCTTAATCTGCAACTACCGCTTTGCTCATGGCCGTCCCGGTATTCATCTTAAAGAAGGTGAAGATCGTGAGTTGGGAGTTTTGATTGGTGAGTCTTTCAATCGACTGCAAACATTTGAAGATAAGTGGTAGGAGCGCTATTGTTGGCAGCTAAAACTGACAGCAAGACGCCTCAATGAGCACTTTACTCGATCAGCTAAACGCTTCCCTGGATGCCTCCAGCCTAATTATTGGCGACGCCATCAGCGATAAATACTTCGCTGACTGGAGTGGCGCCGACCCCTGTCCGCCTGCCGCGTTACTAAAGCCAAGAACCACCGACGAACTGTCTACCATCATGGCGCTATGCCATGAGCATAATCAGCCTGTGGTTGTGCAGGGTGGTTTGACGGGTTTGGCTGGGGGAGCAACCCCTAAAACGGGTGAATTTGCTATCTCCCTAGAGCGCATGAGCGCTATCGAAGAAATTGATACCACGGCCATGACCCTCACTGCCCATGCAGGCACGCCACTGCAGGTCTTGCAAGAAGCCGCTGCCGAACATGATTTATTTTTGCCCCTAGACTTGGGTGCTCGTGGCAGCTGCATGATTGGCGGCAACATAGCCACCAATGCGGGCGGCACCGAAGTGATTCGTTATGGTATGACCCGATCAATGGTCCTCGGCCTCGAAGCGGTGCTGGCGGATGGCACAGTGATCAGTTCGATGAATAAAATGGTCAAAAACAATTCTGGCTACGACCTCAAGCATCTCTTTATAGGCTCCGAAGGCACCCTGGGTATTGTTACCCGCGTCGTACTGCAACTGCAGCCAAAATCTCGCAGTTCTCACACCGCCCTGTGTGCCCTCAATAGTTACGAATCAGTCACTCAGCTGTTAATTGAGCTAAAGCGCAACCTGGGTTCAGGCTTAACCGGCTTTGAATTGATGTGGGATAGCTATTACGACAAGGTAATGGACGTGGTGCCCAGCTTAACTAGCCCCTTTGCAGAGGCGCACCCATTCTATTTGTTGGTTGAATATAAAGATAACAACGAGGCCTCGGGTAATCAGCGGTTTGAATCTATCCTATTTGCTCAGCTTGAAGCTGGGCTATTAACCGATGCTGTTATTGCCCAGTCCCATCAGGATGCAGCAGCGTTCTGGCAGATCCGCGACGGTATTGGCGAGTTATTTCAGGTGTTGGGCCCTGTCTCTAATCAGGATGTCAGCTTACCGGTCACCGAGATTGGTGCATTTGCTGAAGACCTAGATCATCGCCTTAAGGCAAAATATCCCAATATTGGTGTGCTGTTGTTCGGTCATATTGGCGATAACAATTTACATGTCTGTGCCTACACCGGCCGCGAAGAAGACAAACTTCGAATCAACGAAGATATAATGCTGATGATTGGCGAGTACTCAGGGGCTATCACCGCAGAGCATGGTATTGGTGTGCTCAAGCGAGACTTCCTACCCCTCTCTAGAACTGACAGTGAAATTGCCCTGATGAAAACCATCAAGCTGGCGATGGATCCCAAAAACATCCTCAATCCAGGCCGCGTTATTTAATTAGGCCGCACATTTCTCGATTAACCGCTCTCAGTTTCGCAGTGACATATTCCACTGTGGGGCCAGAAACCCTTACAATGGGGGCGCTTATTCACGGGTCTTCTTCAAAGGTTTCAAAACATGGTTACAGGCAAAATTATCGCAGGCACGCTGGGCTTTATGGTTGGCGACTTTATTGGCGCAGTCATCGGTGTCTATATTGGTCATCAGTTTGATAAGGGGCTGGGTGGCTTTTTAAACCCCATCTCTGCAGCAGAGCAGGGGCGAATCCGCGAATCTTTCTTCACCACGGTGTTTAGTTTGCTAGGTAGCCTCGCCAAAGCTGACGGCCAGATTTCCAAGGTCGAGATTGCTCAGGCAGAAGCCCTGATGAACAATATGGGACTCAGTGGCAGCCATCGCCGCGAAGCGATTGAGCTGTTTCAGCAGGGTGCCAAAGCAGACTTTTCCGTTGACGATGCCATGGGTAGTTTTATGGATGTCTGTGGCCGCCACAATAATCTTAAGCGTCAGCTACTTAACTATTTGATCTCTCTGGCACTGGCCGATGGCGAGTTGCATGATGGTGAACATGCTCTACTGCGCAAAGTAGCCGAGCATCTGGGTTTCTCCGTGGCCATGTTCGATCAGTTTATCGCCATGATCAAAGCCCAGTCACAGTTCAAAGGTGCCGGGTCAGGGCCCGCTGCCTCAGCAGGTCAGCTGGATTCAGCCTATGCAGCACTGGGTGTTAAGAAGCAAAACTCAGACAGCGAAATCAAAAAGGCCTACCGTAAACTGATCAGTCAAAATCATCCAGATAAGCTTATTGGACAGGGTATGCCCGCCGATATGGTCAAGCTGGCAACTGAGCGCACCCAAGAAATTCAAACTGCCTACGAACTGGTGGTCGATAGTCGTAAATAAAAACCCGTGCAGGGCAATGGGTTGTTGACCTTGCAGTGCCTGCTACCTATAATGCGCGTCCTCTCAAGGGAGGCGGTTTGATTGATTAAACCGTTGTGTCGGTGCGGGATGGAGCAGTCTGGTAGCTCGTCGGGCTCATAACCCGAAGGTCGTTGGTTCAAATCCAGCTCCCGCTACCAATTTTATAATGTTACTCATTATGGAATTACCGGCTAGAAGTTAATGTAAGAAAGCAATTTATTGTCTATGCTTGCATTGGCTGAGTGAGAAAAGGAGTTTAGTGCTTTATGGGCCTAACAGTTTTCACTACCAAAATTAGCGTCGTGGTCCGGCGCAAATCGAGGAGCCCCATTTTGGGGCTTTTCTTTAGATGTTAATAAATGGGCCTTGGCCCATTTTTTGTTTGTCCCGGAGGTATCCATGGCTGTGGCCGATAGTAAGTTAAAACTGTTATTGCAGCCGGTGGTTGAATCATTGGGTTGCGAACTCTGGGGTTTAGAGATGCAGGCTGGCGGCAAGATTAAACTGCTGCGTTTGTATATTGATCGACCCGAAGAAGGGGTTGGCATTGAAGACTGTGAGAAAGTCAGTCGTCAGTCCAGCGCTATTCTGGATGTCGAAGAAGCAATAAACGGCGAATATGTTTTAGAAGTTTCATCGCCAGGTATGGACAGGCCGCTGTATGAGCTTGCTCATTATGAGCAGTATATCGGTGAAAATATTTCACTGAGATTGCGCTTTCCTTACGAGGGGCGCCGCAATTTTAAAGGTTGTTTATCAGCAGTTGATGGCGACGAAATTGTTTTGGTGGTTGCAGATCATGAATTTCTGTTTCCGGTTGAAGGTATAGAGAAGGCTAACGTGGTTCCTCGATTCTGAGGCATGTGGAGTTTGACTGATGAGTAAAGAAATCTTAATGGTTGCTGAAGCCGTATCCAATGAAAAGGGTGTGGATCAGGAAATTATTTTTGAAGCGATCGAACAAGCACTGGGCATGGCGACTAAGAAACGCTATGACGAAGGCGCAAATATTCGTGTCGTAATTGACCGCGAGACTGGCGATTACCAGTCGTACCGCTGGTGGGATGTAGTGGCCGATGATCAGATGGCCGAACTGGGCACCCAGTTCACTACCGAAGAAGCCATTGAAAAAGATCCTACCTTAGTAGTAGGTGACACCTTTGAAGAGACTGTCGAGAATATCGCCTTTGGTCGTATTGCCGCACAGACTGCCAAGCAGGTTATTGTTCAGCGCGTTAAAGACGCCGAGCGTGAGCTGATTGTAAATCGCTACCGCGACCGTGTTGGCGAGCTACTCAGTGGTACTGTTAAGAAAGTAACACGCGACCATATTGTGGTTGATTTTGGCGAAAACGCTGAAGGCATGTTGCCTCGCGAAGAGCTGGTTGGCCGTGAGATATTCCGTATCAATGATCGTACCCGCGTAATCCTGCAGGGCATTCGCGAAGAAACTCGCGGACCGCAGCTGTTGGTTTCTCGCGCTACATCAGAGATGCTGGTGCAATTATTTATGATCGAAGTGCCAGAAATTGCTGAAGGCATTATCGAAATTAAGGGCGCAGCCCGTGATCCCGGCCAGCGTGCCAAGATTGCAGTAAAGAGTAAAGATGCTCGTATCGATCCAGTAGGTGCCTGTGTGGGCATGCGCGGCGCGCGTGTTCAGGCTGTATCCAACGATCTCGATGATGAGCGAGTTGATATTGTGTTGTGGGACGATAACCCAGCACAGCTAGTGATTAACGCAATGGCCCCTGCAGAAGTAGAGTCCATTGTTGTTGACGAAGATACCCATTCAATGGATGTCGCAGTTAATGGCGAAAACCTCGCTCAGGCCATTGGTAAAGGTGGACAGAATGTTCGTCTAGCCTCTGAGCTTACGGGTTGGGCTATTAACGTAATGACCATTGAAGATGCGCAAGAAAAGCAAGAAGCAGAATCTTCAAACTTTGTTGAAGCCCTTATGGAAGCGTTGGACGTTGACGAAGACGTTGCAGTGGTACTCGTTGAAGAAGGCTTTACCAGCATCGAAGAAGTCGCCTATGTTCCTCTCGAGGAAATGAGCGCCATCGAAGGCTTCGATGAAGATATCGCCGAAGAGCTTCGCGCTCGTGCTAAAGATGCATTGCTGACCAGAGAGCTGGCCAGTGAAGAGCAATTAACCAATGTAGAGCCTGCCGAAGATTTGATGACAATGGAAGGCATGGATTCAGCATTGGCGTACAAGTTAACCGCTAAAAGTATCGTCACCATGGAAGATCTGGCTGAACAGGCCGTTGATGATCTGATGGATATTGACGGTATGGATGAAGAGAAAGCAGCAGCATTAATCATGACTGCTCGAGCACCTTGGTTTGCAGAAGAACAGGGTGAATAATTAATCGGGCGGTAATAGAGGACAACCGATGGCTGAAGTTACAGTAAGTGAATTAGCAAAAACAGTGGGCGCATCCGAAGATCGTTTGCTTATGCAAATGAAAGAAGCGGGCCTGTCGCATACCTCCGCAGATGCAACTGTATCTGACGAAGAAAAACAAACCCTGCTGGGCTATTTAAAAGGCCTGCATGGCGACAGCGCGGACGAACCAAAGAAAATTACTTTGCGTCGCAAAACTGTTAGCACCCTTAAGTCTGGAAATCGCAAAACCGTTAACATAGAAGTGCGTAAAAAACGCACCTATGTAAAGCGCAGCGATGAAGAGCTATTAGCCCAGGCAGACGCCGAGGCCGAAACAGCAGCAGTTTTAGAGCCCGTTGTTGAGCCGATCGTTGAAGTTGTTCCCGAGCCAGTTGTTGTCGAAGAAGTCGTCGCACCTGAGCCAGAGCCCGTTGTTGAGCCTGAGCCTATTCCCGAGCCGACGTTTGTACGTGGTTCAGGAACCGACAATATTGAAGAACAGCGTATTGCCGCTATTGCCAATCGACGCAAGGCCGCAGAGGCAGCCAAAGTTGCTGCCGAACATGCTGCTCAATTCAAAATTGATGAAGTTGCCCGTAAAGCCGCCGAAGCTGCTTCTGCTCTTAAAAGCGAAGAGGCCAAGAAAGCAGGCAAGGTCACCAAAACAATTACTACGCCTACCGCCACTGATCCTGTTTTCGACAAGGGTCGACGTCACGGCAAGCCAGTTAACGAAGACGATGACAAGCCAGGCAAAAAGAACGTTAAGAAACCATTGGGCAAAGGCGGCAAGAAGAAAGGCCGTCTGCAAATGGACGACAGCAGCGATTACCGCGGAAAAGGTCGTTTACGCTCTTCTGGTTTAGTGCTCAAAGCAGATAATAAGCACACCTTCAAAAAGCCGGTTGATAAGAAAGTTCTAGAAGTGGCTGTTCCAGACGAACTCACCGTTGGTGATTTGGCTCTGCGCATGTCCATTAAAGCCAATCTTGTGATTAAAGAACTGATGAAGTTGGGCATTATGGCCAACATCAATCAGGTTATTGATCAGGAAACGGCATTCTTAGTGGTAGAAGAATTGGGTCACACCCCAATTGCCGCTCAGGATGACACCGTTGAAGATGAGCTGACCAAACAGTTTGCAGTGATTAAAGACGAAGGTAACGAAGAGCCAAGAGCGCCGATTGTTACTGTAATGGGCCATGTTGACCATGGTAAAACATCATTGCTAGATAGCATTAGAAAGTCTCGTGTTGCTTCAGGCGAAGCGGGTGGCATCACTCAGCATATTGGTGCTTACCACGTAGACACGCCAAAAGGCATGGTTACATTCTTGGATACCCCAGGACACGCCGCGTTTACCGCAATGCGTGCCCGTGGTGCCCAGGCGACCGACGTGGTTATTCTGGTTGTGGCCGCTGATGATGGTGTTATGCCCCAGACCGAAGAAGCCATTCAGCATGCCAAGGCTGCCGGTGTTCCCATCGTTATTGCGATTAACAAAATGGACAAAGAAGGTGCTGACCCAGAGCGAGTCACTACCGAACTGTCTGCTAAAGATGTAATTCCTGAAGAGTGGGGCGGTGATACTCAGTTTATTAAAGTCTCTGCTCAAACAGGCGATGGCATTGATCAATTACTTGAAGCCGTTCTTCTGCAAGCAGAACTCCTTGAGCTAACAGCACCCATCGATGTGCCAGCGCGAGGCGTGATTGTTGAGTCTCGCATTGATAAAGGCCGTGGTGTTATAGCTACAGCTCTGGTGCAGCAGGGTACGTTGCGTAAAGGCGACTTTATGCTAGCCGGTGAGAGCGTCGGTAAGATTCGCGCCATGACCGACGAAGTTAAAAACCCTATTGGCGAAGCAGGTCCGTCGATTCCAGTCGAGATCTTAGGTCTGGACGAAGCGCCGAATGCTGGCGATGAGTTCTTTGTTGTTGCCGATGAGCGCAAAGCCAAAGAAATTGCTGAACTGCGTACGACCAAGTCGCGTCACGAGCGTATGTCTCGTCAGCAGGCTGCCAAGCTAGAAAATATGTTCACCGACATGAGTACAGAGCAGGTTAGCAAACTCAACCTGATCGTTAAGACCGATGTTCGTGGATCGTTAGAAGCTATTAATAGTGCATTGAATGACTTTGCTACCGATGAAGTTGCCGTCGATATTGTGGCCTCTGGTGTCGGTGGAATTACCGAGTCAGATATCAACCTGGCACTAACCACTGGCGCAATTGTATTAGGCTTTAATGTTCGTGCCGGTGGTGCTGCGCGCACATTGGCTGAGAAAGAAGAAGTTGAAGTGCGCTACTACAGTGTTATCTACAACCTTCTCGACGAAGTGAAGCTGGCCCTATCAGGCATGCTTGCTCCAGAGACTAGAGAAGAAATTGTCGGTATTGCTGAAGTTCGCGATGTATTCCGTTCACCTAAGTTTGGCGCTATTGCTGGCTGTATGGTGACTGAGGGTACTGTGTACCGCAACAAGCCCATCCGCGTACTGCGCGACAATGTGGTTATCTATCAGGGTGAACTTGAGTCGCTACGTCGCTTTAAAGACGAAGCTGCCGATGTTCGCAACGGTATGGAATGTGGTATCGGTGTTAAAGACTACAACGATGTTAAAGCGGGCGACCTGATTGAAGTGTATGACGTCACTCAGGTGCAGCGTTCACTCTAGGTTATAGAGAGAAACAAAACCTATGCCAAGAGAATTTACCAGAGCTGAACGCGTATCAGATGCTATCCAACAGGAGTTGGCGGTACTGATACGCGAGAATGTTCGCGATCCCAGAGTAGGTATGATCAGCGTCACTGAAGTTGAAGTGAGCCGTGACCTCGCCTACGCCAAAGCCCACGTCTCCTTCGTGGGTGATCGCACACAGGAAGAAATTGATGAAGGTTTGGCGGCACTCAATGGTGCCTCCGGTTATCTGCGCAAATTATTGGCAGGCAGCATCAAACTTCGCATCACTCCGACCCTAAAGTTTTTCTTTGATGAGAGTGGCCGTCGCGGTCAGCATCTCTCAGCCCTGATTGATCTTGCGATATCCAAAGAGACCCCCGCAGCCGACGACGAAGAACAGTCGGACAGCGAAGGCGTTTAAATTTGGCTCGTAGACGTAATCGCGGCCGGCCGGTAAACGGCATTTTTCTGCTCGACAAACCCCAGGGCCTATCTTCCAATCAGGCCTTACAGCGGGTTAAAAATATTTTTGATGCCAACAAAGCGGGCCACACCGGCGCGCTAGATCCGTTGGCAACTGGCGTACTGCCTATCTGTCTGGGTGAAGCCACCAAGTTCAGCCAATTTCTATTAGATGCCGACAAGCATTATCTGAGTACCTTCACTCTGGGCGTCACCACAGAAACCGGTGACAGCGAAGGCGCGGTCGTGGTTGAGCAAGATGCCTCAGCAGTGAACCTGGAACAGATCGAAATCGCCATTGAAGATTTTCGCGGCGAAATTCAGCAGATTCCCTCCATGTACTCGGCCCTCAAGCACAATGGTCAGCCACTTTATAAGCTGGCACGGCAGGGCATAGAGGTAGAGCGCGAACCCCGCACCATTACCGTATTTAACTATCAAATTTTGGATTACCGCCCAGGCCCACAGGCGCAGCTAGATGTGCAGGTGCATGTCAGCAAAGGCACCTATGTGCGCAGTCTGGCAGAAGATCTAGGTAAGGCCCTAGGCTGTGGCGCCCATGTCAGTGCACTGCGTCGCAATATTGCCGGCCCCTTTTCAGACGCCGAGATTATTACATTGCCAGAATTACAGGCCATGGCCGAAAATGTCGAGCCCAGTGATCTAGACCATCTATTAAAGCCCATGGATATTCCCGTCGCCGACCGTATGGCCGTCGAATTATCCGAAACAGTCGCCGCGTATTTCCAGTTGGGGCAGGCAGTAATGTCATCACAGGCCTTTCGCGACGGGCAAGAAGGCGATATAGTGCGCGTCTTCCGCGAGGGCGGTGCTTTTTTGGGCGTAGCTACGGTTACCGAAGATGGCAGAATAGCCCCGAAAAGACTGGTAGTTGAGACATAACTACCTAAGAAATCAAATTAGGTTGTCTGTAAATATGCGCGGGCACCCTGAATCTTTTATTAGTCGCATATTGGAGAAAGTATTATGGCACTGAGTGCAGAAGAAAAAGCAGCAATCGTTTCAGAACACGCAACCTGCGAAAATGACACAGGTTCACCAGAAGTTCAGGTTGCACTGCTAACCGTAAACATCAACAAGCTACAGGGTCACTTTGGTGATCACAAGAAAGATCACCACTCACGTCGTGGTCTGATTCGCATGGTTAACCAGCGTCGCAAATTGCTCGATTACTTAAAGAGCAAAAATGTTGAGCGTTATAGCCAGCTAATCAAGAAGCTTGGTTTACGTCGATAGGTGTTCTCGGTGCGGCTCCTCTTTATAGACGGAGCCGCAATCGTATTTTGAGCACATAACTACGCCACTATATTCCGTCTCCATAATTGCTGATCGAGTTACTTATGCCTGTCTCCACGAGCAGCTATAAGTAACCCGAGCAGCGTACACATTGACGGATTTTTGGCGCTTTCAGGTAAACAAACAAAGGTAAAATTATGACTCCTTTAATTAAGAAATTTCAATACGGCAACCATACCGTAACATTAGAAACAGGTCGTATTGCCCGTCAGGCAACTGGTGCGGTTCTATGTTCTATCGACAACACCTCAGTACTATGTACTGTTGTTGGTGCACGTGAAGCCAAAGCAGGAATGGACTTCTTCCCACTGGGTGTTCACTACATCGAGAAAGCCTATGCAGCAGGTAAAATTCCTGGTGGCTTCTTCAAGCGTGAAGGTCGTCCAAACGAGAAAGAGACTTTAACGTCGCGTCTTATTGACCGTCCGATTCGTCCACTTTTCCCTAACGGCTTCAAAAACGAAGTACAGGTTGTTTGTACCGTTATGTCAGCCGAGAAAAACATTGATCCAGATATCGCAGCAATGATCGGTACCTCTGCTGCTCTGTCTATCTCAGGCATCCCTTTTAACGGTCCTGTTGGCGGCGCTCGAGTCGGTTATACCGAAGACCAAGGCTACCTGCTTAACCCAACGTACAGCGAACTAGCTGGCTCGTCATTAGACATGATTGTTGCCGGTACTAAAGACGCAGTACTAATGGTTGAATCTGAAGCCAGCGAGCTTTCAGAAGACATTATGTTGGGCGGCGTACTTTTCGCTCACCAAGAAATGCAAACAGTAATCAGCGTTATCGAAGAACTCGCTGCTGAAGCTGGTAAGCCACGCTGGGATTGGGTAGCTGAAGTAGAAAACGCAGACCTTAAAGCATCACTTGCTGACCTAGTAGGCGCTGACTTAGACGCTGCTTACCAGGTGCACGATAAGCAGGCCCGTGTTGAAAGCATCAACGCTCTTCGCGACCGTGCTAACGCATCGCTAATTAGCGATGGCGGTTTCTCTGCAGAAGACATCAAAGACTCGTTCAAGAAGCTTGAGAAGAGCATTGTTCGTGGTCGCATCATCCGTGGCGAGCCACGTATCGATGGTCGTGACACTAAGAAAGTCCGCGCAATTAACGTTGAAGTGGGCATCTTGGATAAAGTTCATGGTTCTTCACTGTTCACACGTGGTGAGACTCAGGCAATCGTTGCAGCAACATTAGGCTCAAGCCGTGATGCACAGATGATTGACGCACTGGAAGGCCGTCGTGACGACCCTTTCATGTTGCACTACAACTTCCCTCCCTACTCAGTAGGCGAATGTGGCCGTATTGGTTTCACAAGCCGTCGTGAAGTAGGACACGGTCGTTTAGCACGTCGTGGTATCAACGCCGTTCTTCCTTCACAGGAAGACTTCCCATACGCCATCCGCGTAGTATCAGAGATCACTGAATCTAACGGTTCAAGCTCAATGGCTTCTGTCTGTGGTTCAAGCTTGGCATTGATGGACGCTGGTGTTCCTCTTAAGGCTCCAGTAGCTGGTATTGCAATGGGTCTGGTTAAAGAAGCTGAAGGCTTTGCTATCTTGACCGATATCCTAGGCGACGAAGATCACCTCGGCGATATGGACTTTAAAGTAGCTGGTACAGCTGCTGGTATCACTGCACTGCAGATGGATATCAAAATTGAAGGTATTACTGAAGAGATCATGGAAATTGCCCTCGAGCAAGCCATGGAAGCTCGTCTGCATATCCTCGACGAAATGAACAAGGTCATTGCTACAGGTCGTTCCGAAGTGGCTGATACAGCACCTCGTATGGGCGTCATGCAAATTGATTCAGATAAGATTCGTGATGTTATTGGTAAGGGCGGCGCAACAATCCGTGGTCTTTGCGATGAGCATAACTCGACTATCGATATCACCGATGACGGTTCGGTTAAAATCTACTCAGAAGACACAGAAGGCCTAAACGCTGCAATGGACGCGATTAAAGCAATCGTAGCCGACCCAGAGCCAGGCACTATCTACGACGGTAAAGTTGTCCGTATCGTAGACTTCGGTGCTTTCGTTAACTTTATGCCTGGTACTGACGGTCTGGTTCACATCTCACAGATCGCTCAGGAACGCGTTGCTAAAGTAGGCGATTACCTGACTGAAGGCCAAGACGTTCGCGTTAAGGTAACAGAGATCGACAACCGTGGCCGCGTTAAGCTGTCTATCAAGGAAGCACAGATCGAAGAGGGCACAGTGCCTGAACCTCGTGTTGCTGCTCCTGAAGCGGCTGGCGACAAGACTGAAGAAGCGGCTCCAGAAGCTTAATCTTCAAGGTCCAATTAAAAATCTCCGCTTGCTCTGCAGGCGGGGATTTTTTTTGCGTTTAATTTTCGCCGGCGATAATAATAGCCCCTCAAAAGAAGCACCTGTCGAGGCGCCAGCGCGAGGGCCACCATAGGCCGGTTTTGATTTTGATCAGCGGGTTGATGATGATTGGGATTTTGACTAAACGTTATCGGTTGTCTTTTGAATCTTGCGGCAATCGACGTATTATCATTTTACATTCGAGTCCGGCCCTAAATTTCACAGTGACGCTCGTCAAATGTTGTGTGGAAACATAGTTGGTCTGTGTCTATCTTTATGAGTACTAAGTGGAATAATAGTAGCTTTGGAACTCCTGTCTTTCGCTAGTAAATTTTCTAATAGAAAATACTGTTTTAATCAATAATTTAATAAAGAGTGAGTCTATCTACATGGTTCTATTAGTTACTTACGTACTAGTCGCTCTCGGGTTTTCATTTTTATGCTCTATTGCTGAGGCCGTATTATTAAGTGTTACTAGTGCGCATATCGCCTTGCTGGAAAAACAGGGAAAACCAGCAGGGCCTCTGTTGCGGTCCTTGAAAAACGATGTCAACAAACCCCTGGCGGCCATCCTAACCCTAAATACCATTGCTCATACTGTAGGTGCTGCAGGGGCTGGTGCTCAGGCGGCGCAGATTTTTGGTAATGCTTATGTTGGCGTCATTTCTGCCATATTAACTTTATTGATTTTGGTATTTTCTGAAATTATTCCCAAAACCCTTGGCGCCCATTACTGGCGAGAGCTGTCTTCAGTGACTGGGTTTGTTCTAAAATATTTGATTATTATTCTATACCCCTTTGTGAAGCTGGCAGAAAAAATAACGGGCAATTTAACCCATGGAGTAACACTTAGTGGTTTTAGCCGTGAGGAGTTTGTTGCGCTCGCTGATTTGAGTTATCAGGAGGGGCAAATTGCGGAGCAGGAGTCCACGATTTTAACAAATTTACTGCGGTTGCGAGAGACTCATGTTTCTGTAGCAATGACGCCCAGAACGGTTGTTTTTTTCCTCCCTGAAACGGTGACTGTTGAAGAATTTTTTCACAAGTATGAACAGCGGACTTTCTCCCGTATACCAATATATAAAAACGAGCCAGAGAATATTGTAGGCTTTGTTTTTCGCAGTGATCTTCTATTAGCTCAAGCTAGAGGTAATGGTGCTAATGCGTTAAGCAATTATCAACATGCTATTACTGCAACATTGGAATCGACCTCCTTAGCGCATGTACTCAATGAGCTGTTAACGTTAAGAGTGCACATGATGCTAGTTGTTGATGAATACGGTGGTGTTGAAGGTATTGTCACTTTAGAGGATGTTTTAGAAACATTAATTGGCCTTGAGATTGTTGACGAAAAAGATGAGGCCGTAGATATGCAAAAGGAAGCGAAGCGTTTGTGGCGGCGGCGAGAAGAAAAGAGGGGGGGCAGTATTAAAAAGCCATGAGATTATGGATAAATCAGGTTCAGACCGTTCCGAATTACTGTCGTAGAGAGATGTTGAGCGGTGCTTAAGCCATTTGGCTGTGGCGCGGAATGTGTTCCAATCTAAAAAAACCGCTGCTGGAATTATATTAGTGCTCCTCTGTCCAAATTTCTTAGGTTAGCACTAATATATGTAGATGATTATGGGGAGGGGTCGCGTCAGCGAAAGCTCCCTCAGACTAAGTAACTATTTCACCTTAATCACAATCTTTTCTGACAGAACCGCAGGGTTATGGGGGATGTGATATTTGTCGCCCATCAATAATTGTAGGCTGTGCTCACCTGATTCTAGATTCAACATCACCTCAGTTTGACCACCACCAAAATGAACATGATTGGCGCTGGCTGGCACAGGCATTGTCAAATCAGGCAGGGTATCCACGTCAATCAACAAATGATGGTGCCCAGTATTAGGTTTATCGACACCGGCAGGTGCAACGCCCATACCTGACAAACCGAAGCGTATCGCGACGGGGCTGCTGACTTCCTCACCATTCAGGGGGCTAATAATATAGACGTTGGCTGAAGGTGCTTCAGAGGCTAAGACGCCAAAAGAGCTGAGTGACAGTAGTAATAGACAGATTTTGATCATGGGATTATTTGCTCTTGCTTGATAACGTTGGGTTGAATGTTTGGTTCGGCCTAAAGCTTATGGCCTATGTTTTAGGATGGTTACCTGGCGTCAGCCAGGCTAAGTAATTCTGTGGCATGAGACAGGGTTTGCTCTGTAACAGTCGCCCCACCCAACATGCGCGCCAGCTCCTCAATACGTTCTTGCCTGCTAAGTGGCGTCATAAGCGACGCGGCACTCTGGGTATCTACAACCTTACTGGCTCGATAATGATGGTGCGCATGGGCAGCCACCTGAGGCTGGTGCGTCACGCTGATAACCTGACCGCGATCACCCAGGGTTTTGAGCAGCTGGCCAACAATATCCGCCGTACTGCCACCAATACCCACATCGACCTCATCAAAGACCAATGTCGGGATTTTAGAATGGGCTGCAGCCACTACTTGAATTGCCAGGCTTACGCGGGAAAGCTCGCCACCAGAGGCAATTTTTGCCAGAGGTTTGTGCGGCTGCCCTGGGTTGGTGGCAATAACAAACTCCACCTCTTCACAACCACTGGCGCGGTATTCGCCTTCATTAAGGGCGGTAAGCTGAACCAATAACTCGGCGCCTTCCATGCTGAGTTTCTGGAGCTGCTCATTAATTTCTGAGCCCATGGTTTTCGAGGCTTTTTCACGAATAGCGCTAAGCTTCTTCGCTGAGGCTTCATAGGCACTGGCCAACTCGTCGAGTTGCTGTTGCAGGGCATCAATGCTTTCGCCGCCATCTTGCAGGCTTTGCAGTTCCTGCTCGAGTAGGGTTAATGTTTCCGCGAGCTGGTCAGCGTTGACTCGGTGTTTACGGGCCAGCTGGAAAATAACCGCCAGCTGCTCTTCGATTAGCTGTAAACGCTGGGGGTCGGCTTCAAAGCGATCCACATAGCTTTCTATTTCACTGGTGGCTTCTTCAATCTGAATAAGGCCGCTTTGTAGTAGCTCCTCAGCATTGCTGAGAGCCTCTGGCTTATGTTTTAAGCCAGCCAGTGTCGAGAGGGCGCGGTTTAGGCCGTCGCGCACATTAAAGCCTTCAGTTTGATCACAGATCGCCAGAACACTTTGGCTCTCGGCGAGAATCTGGTCAGCATTCGCCAAAGTTTGCTGTTCTAGCTCAAGCTTTGCGAGGGAGGTGGGGGCGAGGTCGAGTTGCTGTAGTTCATTCACCTGAAAGCTCAATAAGTCTTTGCGGGCAATAAGCTCATCCGATCGCTCCATAAGGCTACTGAGCTTTTTGTGGGCGCTGTGCCATTGCCTATAGCAAGTACTTACTTGCACTGCCAGGTCAGTAGAGTTGGCATAGTCGTCTAATAATTTGCGATGAGTCTCGCGGCGCAGCAGCGACTGGTGTTCGTGCTGGCTGTGAATGTCGGTGAGCATTTCCCCGAGCTGCTGGAGTTGCTGCATGGTGCAGCTCTGGCCATTAATATAGCCTCGAGAGCGGCCTTCTATCGTGTAGAGGCGCCGCAGTATGCATTGATCGTCGGCACTGTAATCGTTGCCCTCAAGCCATTCGTTGGCTTCTTCTAGGCCTTTAATATCAAAGGTCGCGGTAATTTCTGCACGGTCTTTACCGTGGCGAATAGTCCCCGTATCGGCCCGGTCACCCAGAGCCATGCCCAATGCATCCAGAACCAGTGATTTACCGGCGCCGGTTTCCCCTGTTATGGCAGTAGTGCCGCTGGAAAACTCAATCTCCAGGGTTTCCACTAGGGTGTAATTATTAATATTGATCGATAGCAGCACGGATTTTAACCAATAGACTTTGATTTATGTTTATACAGAACAGATTGCCGTTAAGCAATCGCTTGAAACTTAATAGTTTGCCCCCATATCTAGAACTAGCGAAATTCTAGGGATCCATTGGATCAATCACACATATAAACTAGTAAGGAGTTGGCGTGTCCGAAGAAACCAACAAAGACGACAAAACAGCTGTAAACGATGATCAGGTTCTTCCCGAAACTGAGCAGAAAGCGACGCTCGAAGAAGTAAACGCCGATATAGAGGCCGAGTTACTCGACGAGTTGGACAAAGAACCTGAGCAGTCAGAGACCGAGCAGCTGCAACAGCAGGTTGCCGGCGCCAATGATCAGGTGTTGCGCGTGCAGGCGGAGATGCAGAACCTTCGTCGCCGTGCCGAGCGCGATGTAGAGAATGCCCATAAATATGCCCTCGACAAATTTGCCCCTGAGCTTTTGCCTGTGGTGGACAACCTTGAGCGAGCACTGGCTACCATCGATGTTGAAGATCCGGCGCAAAAATCCGTTGCCGAAGGCATAGAGCTAACCCTCAAAACATTTGTTGATGTTCTGGTGCGCTTTAAGGTCGAAGCCGTTGATCCCGCTGGACAGCCTTTCGATGCAGAGTTTCATCAGGCCGTTAGCATGGTGCCAAACCCTGATTTGGAGCCAAACACGGTAATGGACGTATTTCAAAAGGGTTATACCTTAAATGGTCGGCTGCTTAGGCCCGCAATGGTCGTTGTATCAAAGCCAGCGTAATAAAAAGTGGCTTATTAATCGCCGCAACCTTGAAATTATGGAAACAGCATCCATATAAAGAACAAGCAAGACAATAAACAGGCAACCCTGGAAACAGGCACTTAAGACAAGTAACGGAGAAATATCTAATGGGAAAAATTATCGGAATTGATTTGGGAACGACCAACTCATGTGTTGCCGTACTCGAAGGCGATAAGCCCAAAGTAATTGAAAACGCAGAAGGCGCACGCACTACCCCTTCTGTTGTGGCTTA